>Ga0209162_1000085_pt1 | contig 91704 bp, 78 predicted proteins | sample YNPNPMetaG_FD_187121 | JGI IMG/M metagenome (GOLD analysis project Ga0209162, IMG submission 187121) | Anoxygenic and chlorotrophic microbial mat microbial communities from Yellowstone National Park, USA - YNP NP MetaG (SPAdes) (version 2) ...
GACGCTGCGCCTCTGCCAACTCCTCCACCCGTTGCTCGGTGCGACGCTGCGCCTCTGCCAACTCCTCCACCCGTTGCTCGGTGCGACGCTGCGCCTCTGCCAGTTGAGCTACCAGCGCACGCAGCTCGCCAATCTCACGGGAGTGCTGTTCCAGCAGCTCCGAATGCCGGCGTTGTATCGCCGCAATCTCGCGGACGAGCTTGGGCAACTCTAGTAGCTCGCTGCTCAAAAGAACCCGTCTCAGTTCCGCACGCCAGTCCGGATGCTCCTCCAGAAGACGTATTAAATCATGGAGATCTTGTACCGTCATGCCCATCAATCACTCCTGCCATGAGTATTTTACCCCACGCGAAATACCCATTTCAGTAGCGGTATCGCTGCCGACAGGGTCTTTGCGCGGTGGCTAATCCGATTCTTCTGCTCCATAGGTAGCTCCGCCATGGTGCAGCCGAGCTCGGGCAGATAAAATACGGGGTCGTAGCCAAAACCATGCTCGCCGCGAGGTTCCCAGTAAATCCATCCGCGACAGGTATCGCGTAGAATATACTCCGCATTCCATGGAGTGCTGATAGCCACTACGGAATTAAACCGCGCTCCTCGCTGTTCCTGCGGCACCCCTTCCAGCAGCTGTAGCAGTTTGGAGATTTTAACCTCCCAGGGGGTATCTTCTCCTGCAAACCGCTTGGAATGCACCCCCGGTTTACCGCCAAGGTAGTCCACCTCCAGTCCGCTGTCGTCGGCGATGCAAACCCTGCCCGTTTGCGCTACGGCTGCGCGCGCCTTGGTCAGAGCATTGGTAATGTAGTCGTCACCGTCTTCCTCGGGTTCGGGATACGCCGGGAAATCCCGCAGCGACTTGATGGCGATGCCGTCCTCCTCCAGCACTTGCAACAAGGCGTGCATCTCGCGAAACTTTTTCACGTTATTGGTAGCAATGACCAGTTCTCGTTCCATCTTACAGAATGTCTTTCAGCACCTCACGCTGTATCTTAAAGATTTGCTCCAAACCCTGCTGCGCCAGGTCGAGTAATTTGTTCAGTCGGTCTCTACCGAAGGGCAAACCCTCCGCCGTGCCCTGCACCTCCACAAACTTGCCTTTGCCCGTCATCACCACGTTCATGTCCACCGAGGCTTGATAATCTTCGTCGTAGCAAAGGTCAAGCAGGTCTGCACCACCGACCACCCCCACGCTCACAGCCGCCACGATGTCGTCCAGAGGCATGTGCTTGATCATGCCTTTCTGGCGCATCCACTGCAGAGCCTCCGCCAGCGCGACGAAACCGCCGGTGATAGATGCAGTGCGTGTGCCTCCATCTGCTTGCAAAACATCGCAATCAATGGTGATTGTGCGTTCCCCCAGGCTTTCCAGTTGTACCACCGAGCGCAACGCGCGTCCGATGAGCCGCTGTATCTCCATCGTGCGTCCGCCCGGAGCGCCTTTGGTAATCTCACGCGGGGTGCGCTGGCGACAGGAACGAGGTAGCATCCCGTACTCCGCCGTTACCCAGCCAGTCCCCGTGCCTTTGAGAAAAGGCGGGACGCGGTCCTCTACCGAGGCAGTACAAATGACGCGGGTATCGCCTGCTTCAATCAGGCAAGAACCTTCCGCGTACTTCATCACCCCCCGCGTTAAACGCAGGGGACGCAGCTCCTGTGAGCCGCGCCCATCAGGACGTGCCATGAACCGACCCCTTTCTGCTGAATTGCGTCACTAAGATTATAACTGAAAAGCGCCTGCAGCGGAAGCCGGAAGCAACAAAATGGCGCCCCCGAGAGGAATCGAACCTCCGCACCCGGCTCCGGAGGCCGGCGCTCTATCCACTGAGCTACGGGGGCGCACTCACATCTTTATTATAACCTCAGTTGCCGCTGTTGTCAAAGCCTAAGATCCGGAGCGCGGGCGGCGCAGAAATTGCAGCTCGTTCATGGTTGCCCGCGAAGCCATTCTCACGAACGCCGCACCCCGATAGGGCATCACCACACTGCCCCACCACACTGCCTGCCTGCCGATGAAAGCACACCAGTCCTGAAACTCCTGCCTACCCTGCGGCAGGCGCAAAGCGGTTAGCCGTGCCCCAGCCTTTCGCAAATGCACGGTGCGCTCGTGCAGGTCTGCATCCTCAGCGTACAGGACGGTGACCTCTACGCCTGCTCGCAACAGGTTCAGCAATAAGCCTGCCAGCATTTCTCCATCGTCGCGGCGCAGCAGAGGCTCCATTACGGTGACGGACCCTCTTCCTCGCATCGCTTCACGCAGGTCCTGTTGAAGCATCTGGACGAAATCCGTTTCGCCCACCCATCGCCACAGGCGATTGTTATCCATGGCTACACCTGCGAAACGTGAACCATCTATCACGGTTCCCTCACTGCGGATGCGCTGCAGGATGTACCGGAGCAAAGCCTGCGGAGGCAGTTTCCGCTCCAGATATCCCGCGTCACCCACCAGATAGAGCTGCTGCTGTGCCCGCGTTACTGCTACATTCAGCAGGCGCGTGCTCTCCTCGGCGGGACTACTGCCACGCAGGAACTGCCCTACCCACCCGAATGGCGGGGCGTCTACACAGTCGAAAAGGATAACCTGTCTTTCCTCGCCCTGAAAGCGGTGCACGGTAGCTACGCGCACCTCGTGCGCCAGGTCGCAATCCAGCAGCATGGCGTGTATCAAAGATGCCTGGGCGTTATAGGGGGTCACGATGCCGATGCGCGCAAAGGGGTTTTCGCTCAGCAAACGCTGCGTCAGCCCCACGCATACCAGCGCGCTCGCGACGTTGAAGTGGGAATACCCGCTGGTGCGGTCGGAACAGGCTCGCAGGGGGGCGGTATCTACCAGGTAGAGGCAATCCTCTGGGCTGCTGTGAAGGTGTTCGGGAGTACGAAGCATTCCTTCGTACATCGGCTCGTTCACCAGCTCGCAGATGGGCGTTCGCATGCGCCACTGTTCCGCCAGAGAGACCAGATTCCAGCGGTGCTGAACGCTCCCATCGGGCGTGACGATGCCCGCTTGCTGGAAGATGTCGGTGTTCAGCCACTGCGCGGCTTCCTCCTCCTGCGCCATGCTGATAGGTGGCAGCTGTCGGAAATCGCCACCGATAACCACCCGCTTCCGACACAGGGCAGAAAGCGCTGCGACATAAGGCAACGGTGCCATGCTCCCCTCGTCTATCAGCAGTACATCGAATCGCCGCTCACGCAGGTAAGGGTCGGTCGCCGCTTTTGCCAGTGTGCAGGCAATCAGTTGCGCCTTCTCTATCAGCCGTCTTCTCTCGTGCTGGAAGCCCTGTTCGCTTCTGCTGCGGCTGTCTTCAGGTGCATTCGCTGTCCCGTGTGGCTCCAGATGGCTGCTCAGCAGGAGTGGTTGCAGCGCGGGCAGTTCGGACACTCCCAGACGCAATATCGCTCCCTGAGCCATCCTGCGCGCCCATTCGCTGTCGGAGCCTACTGCGTCCAACAATTTCGTCAAAGCGCGGTCTACCGCGACGTTGGTGTTAGAAACAAGTAATACGCTCTCGCCTCGGTGCACGCAAGCCTCAGCAATCCACGCCAGCGTGGTAGTTTTGCCCGTGCCCGGTGGTCCCCAAACAAACAGTACCGGTGCCCTCGCCGAAAGCTCAATGGCGGCAAGTTGCTCTGGGTTTGGTCGCTCATAGGCCGGAGCATCCTGCTGCATACAGCGCAGAAGATGGGAGACCTCGCCGTCAGCGGAAGTCTCCGCCAGGCTCCGTAGCCCCAGAACCGCCTCCGCCGTGGCTATCTCGAAGTGACGCGGGGAACGGATTTGCTCTTCCAGAAGCTGGTGAAGCCGTTCCAGAATGAAGGTGAGGTCGATCAAAAGCTGGCACGCGCCCAGAGACTCGCCGAGGTCGGCGGTAACCACGTGCACCTCATATCCCAGCGCAAAGATGACCTCGCCCGGTACTTCCACTTCGCCCGTATCGACCACCACAGGGGCGTCTTCCAGAGAAGGATGTACTTGTTTGGCGGTCTCAAAGCGGTACACAGCTGTCCCTTCTTCCGTCTGGCGGATTCGCTCTGCCCACACGGCACGCAGGCTTTTGAGGTTCGCTTTGTCCGCTTGCTGGGCAATGATTTCCGCTTCTACGGCCTCTTTGAGGTTTTCGTACAGAGCCATGATGTTCATACAGGTATTATGCGCATGGGACAAGCGGTTGTCAACCAACACCGATGGGAAGATAGAGCAAAAGAAGGAAAAGGTCAGGAGGAAACCCCTCCTGACCAGTCCAGTACTTGACCGCTATAGCGTCGAGCAGTTTGCAGGGTCTTCGTATGCGTAGTTGGGAGGATTGCCCGGATAGAAGTTCTCGGGCTTCAGACCGGGCTGACGGATCCATTTGGCATGTCCGTCTGCGAATACGAAGTTTGCACCGTTGGCGTGGCGCCAGTGGATGGCAAAACCCGACTGCCCGCGCGACGCAGCATACGGATGGAAGGCATCGTATCGCTGCTGACAGCGCACCGACGCCCAGTCTGGGAACCCCCCACCAATGTCGTTGTGGTGCCAAGGGTTCATGGTCGACGCTGCGCGAATCAGACTGCCGTTGCCGAACCAGTCGTTAACGCCGGTCTCGCCGATGATAATCGCGTCAGCCACACGCTCATAGGCGGCAAGCGATACACCCCATCCTACATGCCAGTTTCCAGCGTACGCTGGACCAGCCGCGCCGTTTTCGGTGCGGGTCATATCCGTCGGGTTGACGCGGGGTGCGCTGGGGCACAGAAACACACCGTTGTTTTTCACGTAGGGGTAGATTCGCTGTGGCCAGTGGATGGCAGTACCGTCAGGCTGCGGAAACCACCAGAGCAGAATCGTGGTCTCATCATAATCCTGAGCGTACATCGCCATCGCAGTAGCCAGCTGCTTCATGTTCGACAGGCAGGCAGTCTGCCTAGCTTTGTCCCGTGCTTGTGCAAACGCAGGGAAGAGAATCGCCGCCAGGATCGCGATAATCGCGATAACTACCAGCAGCTCGATGAGCGTAAAAGCGTGTCGCTTCATGGTGCTTACACCCTCCTTGAAAGTTTTGCGTAATCGATTACGCACCTTCATAGTAGCATACTTTGCTTCTCGTTGTCAAGCAGTGCCGGGTGCCTGCGAACGATGATGCCGTTACGCCTCGTTGGTCTGGTACTGCGCTCCACACGATTGCCGGACAACCAGCTGCGGAGCCAGAAGAATCTGCTGCTGCGGCGTCGGCCTGCCTTTGTGTATCCTCTCCAGCAAGAGGGAAGCAGCCTGCTGACCGATCTCACGCATCGGCTGTGCCACTGTGGTGAGCGGGGGCAAGAAGAACTTGGCAGTGTCCTGATTGTCAAAGCCCACTACCGAAACGTCATCCGGCACGCGGATGCCACGTGCTTGCAGGGCACGGATAGCACCGTAAGCCACATCATCGTTGACCGCAAAAACGCCATCCATTGTCCCACCCTGTTCCAGATAGTGGCTGACCGCGTTGTAAGCATACTCTTCTTCCGGCAGGATGTCAGGCAAACCGGGACCCAGCTCGATAGTCTGACAGATATTGAACTCGGCAAGGGCGCGCTGGTAGCCTGTAAAACGCCCGATGACCGAAGTTGCGCGTCGCTCTCTTGAACCGTTGGACACAAACACAATCTGTCGCCTGCCCAGTTGCAGTAGATGTCGGGTTGCCAGATAGCCGCCCAGTTCGTTGTTGGTCGCTACAAAATCAACTGGCAAACCAAGGATGTAACGGTCTATCAGCACCACAGGCACCTGTAATGCCAGCAGTTCCTCATAGAAATCTCTGTTCTCTTCGGGGTCTGCGGGGGCTACAATCAGTCCGTCCACCCGCTTGTCCAGCAACATCTGGATGATTTCTCGTTCCCTCTCGGGGTAGCCGTACGAACAGGCGAGCAGTACGCCATACTGGTTTGCCTGCGCTACACCGTCCACGCCCTCCAGAATGTGCGAGTAGAACCAGCCGGTAAGACCAATGACGACCAGCCCAATAGTAGATGTTTTCTGTATCCGCAGGCTTCTGGCGACCAGGTTCGGGCGATACCCGAGCTCCTGGGCGACGCGAAGAATGTGCTCACGGGTTTGGGGGTGTATCCTGCCCTTGTTGTGCAAGGCGCGGTAGACGGTCGTTTTAGACACCCCAACTTCCCGGGCAATCATATCCATATCGGCACGAGGTCTATTCATGCGCAGTCCTCATGATTCTGATGTCCGAACCCATGCGGGTTCGGACATCAGCGTTATTTCGGCATGTTTCGCTGCTGCTGCTCCCATGACTCTTTGGAGCGTTTAATCGCCTCCAGCACCTCGGGGGGCGGCTGCTGCATCCCCGGTGGCGGAGGGTTTTTGGGACGGGTAGACCACCAGCCCAGAGCGGCTACAACCAATAGCACCAGCCCGATAATCACCACCGCGGTCAGCGGACTGAGTTCACGCTTCAACGGTGACATCACCTCTTCTCCTTACAGCGGTGCGGCGCGCTCGTAGTAGTCCAGCTTGTCGCCGTTCTGGAACTTCGCGTGCCCGTCAGCGTATGCCGCGTTCTTGCGCGACATGCCCGCCGTGTTGCCCGTCATGTGATAGTATACCAAATCTCCGATGGTGGGCTTCTCGGCGGGGTTGGTCACCGACGCCAATGAGCGGCTGTCGCCCGAGTGATAGCCGGAGCAGCTATCCGGGTTGGTAATCACGTAAATAGACAGTCCGTTGTCACAGCGTCGGGTGCCGTTATCGCACAGCGCGGGCATCCAGCAGAACATCGCCGCAGGCTTGGCGTAGTACTCGTAGCTGGTCTTGCCCGTCCAGTCGGGGCTCCACATGTTGGGTACATTGATGCCCCACCAGGTCAGCGGCGCACCGCTGTCGCTAGGGCAGGCGAATATGCCCATGTTCTTCACGTAGGGGCGCAGTCGAAAGACAATGCCTCCGGGGAAAGTAGCAGGATTATCGTGCTCTGCCTGCCACTCCCACCACTCCCAGCTGCCTGCGTTGGGGAACTTCTCGTCGTAGTCCTGCGCATACATGACAATCGCGAGCCCCAGCTGCTTGAGATTGGATAAACACGAGGTCTGACGTGCCTTCTCCCGTGCCTGTGCGAACACAGGGAAAAGGATGGCTGCCAGTATCGCAATAATCGCGATAACTACCAGCAGCTCGATGAGCGTAAAAGCGTGTCGCTTCATGGTGCTTACACCCTCCTTGAAAGTTTTGCGTAATCGATTACGCAACAATATCTTAACAGACAGGCTTCACGGATGTCAAGGGATTTCGCAACATTTTTTCAAGAACTTCCGAAAAAAACCGCTTTCTTACCTGACCTTGCACACCCCCCTGCCATTCCGTTATAATGCGTGTGATGAACCTGTGACTCGGGAGGTAAGCACGCTCGATGTCTAAACCCCGCCTTCTCAGCGGAATGCAACCGACTGGCGTCTTGCATCTGGGCAATCTGGAGGGCGCGTTGCGCAACTGGGTGCAGCTGCAGGACCAGTATGATTCCTATTTCTGCATTGTGGACTGGCACGCGCTGACCACGCTCGCCGAGCGCACCGAAGAGATACCGCATAACGTGCGCGAGGTGGCGATTGACTATATCGCCGCGGGGCTGGAACCCGAAAAGTGCGCCATTTTCGTGCAATCGCACGTGAAAGAACACGCCGAACTGCACCTCCTCTTCTCGATGATTACGCCGCTTGGATGGCTGGAGCGTGTGCCCACGTATAAGGAGAAGCGCGAGAACCTGCAGATCGAGTCTGTGTCCTACGGCTTGCTGGGCTACCCAGTGCTGCAGGCGGCGGACATTCTGATATACAAGGCGCAAGTGGTCCCCGTTGGCGAAGACCAGCTGCCCCATCTGGAGCTGACACGCGAAATCGCCCGGCGTTTCAACTATCTCTATGGCGAAGTGTTTCCAGAACCGCAGGCGTTGCTGACTCCAGCCGCGCGTGTGCCGGGGCTGGACGGACGCAAAATGAGCAAGTCTTACGATAACGCCATCTACCTTTCCGACGACGCGCAGACCGTGACGCAGAAAGTAAGGCAGGCTTTTACCGACCCGCAAAAGATTCGCAAGAACGACCCCGGTCACCCCGAAGGGTGCGTGGTGTTTGCCCTGCATCAGATATACAGCAAGGGAGAGATACAGACCATTGAAAGCGAATGCCGCGCCGGACAACGCGGTTGTGTGGATTGCAAGATGCAGCTGGCAGGCAACCTGAACACCGCTTTGGACCCCCTCCGTCACCGGCGACAGGAACTACTGGCGAAAGCGGGCGAGCTGGAGCGCATCCTGAAGGAGGGAGCGGAGAAAGCACGCGCCGTTGCCAGCGAAACAATGAAAGAAGTACGCGCTGCCATGCATCTGGAGTGAGCGATGGAGGTTACTTTCCGAGCGATTCATCCCGACGAATTCGAGGCGTGCCTGGACGTTTGGGACGCCGCATTTTCGGACACCCCGCGTGAGTATTTCCGGAAGTATTTCACCGGCGACCCCTGGTTTCATCCCGAATACACGCGTTGTGCCTTCGAGGGCACGCGCATGGTTGCTGCGGTGCAGATTGTGCGGCGAGAGGTGCGCGTTGGGCAGGTGACGTTAACACTGGGCGGCATCGCTAACGTGGGAACGGTTCCCGCCTACCGCTCGAAGGGGTATTCCACCCAGCTGCTGCGCGACGCCATCACCGTGATGGAGAACGACGGATTCGATTTCTCGATGCTCTTCACGGGCATTCACGGCTTCTACGCACGTCTGGGATGGGAGAATCTGCCGGTAAAAGTGATGTGTGCCGAGATTCGCCCTGAGCTTCCTCCTCCCGAAGGCGGCTACCGTATTCGCCCACTTGCCGACGCCGACCTCGAGGCGTTATGTGCGTGCTATGAACAGTGCAACGCGGGACGCAGCTTCACCGTAGTGCGCTCCCCTGCCTACCTGCGCGGCTGGACGAGATGGGAAGAACGCACGCCACAGGATGTCTACGTGGCAGAGGCAGCCGGTAAAGTGGTCGGATATATTGTTGCCCCGATAGGCGAAAGTCTCTCGGTCACAGAGGTGGGCTGGCTTCCCGCGTACAGCGAGAGTGTGTTCGCACTCATGTTACACGTCGCCCGGCTCGCTGCGGAACGGCAGGTGACTCAGGTGCGCCTGCATATTCCCCGTGACCCAGCGTTGATGGGCGTGGTACGTAACCTGTTCCATCGTTTTACGTGGCATGAGTCCATGCCTATGGTGCGCGTGATACGTCTGCAGCCGCTGGTCAACAAACTTCTGCCCGAGTTATCTAGGCGCGTACAGGCAGTGGGCGCTAGAGGTACGGTGCGTCTTCGCCTGCCTTCGGGCACGGTAGGATTGAGAGCGTCGGGCGATGAAGTTATACGTGATGCAAACGCTCTTCCTGAAGTGGCAATGACCCAGGCGCAGTTTCTTGGGCTGGTTTTTGGGCTCGTTGGTGCAGAGGAACTTCCCGAACCTGTTCCCACGCAAACGCGCGCCCTGTTGAACGTGATGTTTCCCCGTCAGCCCGCCATATACTGGGCGTGGGACGGTTTCTAAACAGAGCTGAGGAGCAGTACCATGGCAGAGCAACACCACATGCATCGTGAAATACACGAACAACCTCAGGTGGTGCGCACTGTGGCGGAGAAAAGTGTGCGCTCGGCCCAGGCACTGGCGCAGGCAATCCGCGACAGGGGCATCCAGTTTGCGATGATTAGCGCTCGAGGCACCTCGGACAACGCCGCACTGTACACCAAATACCGTCTGGAGATCGAGGCAGGCATTCCGGTCGCCTCGGCGGCACCCTCCATTTTCACGCTTTACCATGGGCAGCTCAACCTCTCCCGTGCGCTGGTCATCGGCATCAGCCAGTCCGGCAAGGCGCAGGACGTGGTGGAGGTGGTTTCCACAGCGCGCGCTGCGGGCGCATTGACTGCCGCTATCACCAACGACCCCAGCTCCGAACTGGCGCAGGTCGCTGAGCATGTATTGCTCTGCCATGCAGGTGAGGAACGTAGCGTCGCCGCTACCAAAACCTACACCGCCACGCTGGCGAATATCGCCTTGCTGGTGGATGCTCTGGCTGGACGTTCGCGTATCGGTGAGGATATTGAAGAGGCGGCGCAGGGAATGGAGCAGGTGCTGGCGATGGAGGAAGACATAGAACTGCTCGCCGAGCGTTATCGCTATATGTCTGCCTGCATGGTGCTGGCACGCGGATACAACTTCTGCACGGCGCACGAAGCGGCGTTGAAAATGATGGAGACGGGCTACGTGATTGCACGCGCCTACTCTGCCGCTGACTTCATGCACGGACCCATCGCGGTGGTGGATACAGGGTTCCCTTGCTTTGTATACGCACCCAACGGCAGCGCGTATGCCACGATGCTCCAGCTCACGGCGAGACTGCGAGAGCGAGGCGCAGAGATAGTGGTGGTTTCCTGTAACCCGGAGATACTGCGTTTAGCCACGCGCATGGTGGTGCTGCCTTGCGATATCGCCGAGCGCATCAGCCCACTCGTATACATCGTGGTGGGGCAGCTGTTTGCGTTCCATCTTTCAGAAACGCGCGGTTACGACCCCGACCGCCCACGTGGGCTGAGCAAAATCACCATTACCCGTTAGGAGGCAGCACGATGGTCAACACACAGCGGCTGGTGGACGATTTTCTGGCACTGTGTCGCATCAACAGCCCGCCGAAACAGGAGGCAAAGGTCATCGCCGCAGTGATTGCGCGCCTGCAGAGGCTGGGGCTGGAAGTGAGACAGGATGATGCAGGCAAACACATTGGCGGCAATGGCAACAACGTCATCGCCCGACTGCCCGCAAACGTGCGTGGTGCACCCTCTATCTTCTTCAGCGCGCATTTCGATACCGTGGAACCCAATCCCGACGTGCAGATTATCATAGAGGATGACCTCATCCGCACCGATGGTTCCAGCATTCTCGGCGCGGACGACAAGGCAGGACTTGCCCCCCTGCTGGAGGCGATGGAGTGTATTGTGGAAAACAACCTGCCGCATGGGGAAATCTGGCTGTTGCTGAGTGTGGCGGAAGAGATTGGTCTATTGGGGGCAAAGCACCTGCCGCTGCAGGATGTCAACGCCACAATGGGTTTCGTGCTGGATACAGGACCGCCTGTGGGCAAAGTGGTCGTGGGTGCCCCCACGCACGACCACCTGACGGTGCGCGTGATAGGACGTGCTGCCCACGCCGGAGCCGCACCCGAGCAGGGCATCAGTGCGATTGTGGCGGCATCGCGCGCGATTGCCCGCATGAAGCTGGGGCGCATCGACGAGGAGACCACCGCCAACATAGGTTCATTTCACGGCGGACAGGCGACCAACGTGGTGTGCCCGGAGGTAGAAATCCGCGCCGAGGCGCGCAGTCACAACACCGAAAAGCTGGAAACGCAGCTGGCACACATGATAGCCTGCTTCCGTGAGGAAGCGGAGGCGATGGGTGCGCAGGTAGAGGTGGAGACCTCGCGCCACTACGAGGCGTATCGCCTATCGGAGGATGCCCCGGTCGTGCAAATCGCGCGCGAGAGCGCACGTGCGTTATCGCTTCCCTACGAGGCAAAGCTGGCGGGCGGAGGCAGTGATGCCAATGTGTACAACGCCAAAGGTAACCCCACCGTCGTGCTCAGCACGGGCATGGACAAGGTGCATACCCACGACGAATGCTGCCGCATCTCCGACCTGGAGAAGACCGCCCGCTGGGTCTTAGAGATTGTGCGACGAGCGGCGGGCGCCTAAAATTCGGGTATCGGCGTGTAGATGTTTTTGCCGCCGGTGCGGTCTTTGCCCCGCAACAGGTAAATGCGATGCGTGCCCGGCGGGTCGTGATGCCCTACGTGTGCAGGCACGTAGCGCATGGTGTAGCCGCATCGTCGCTTGCTGGACGTGTTGGGTGCGGAGCCATGCACGGTCCAGGCATCATGGGCACTGCACTCCCCCTCCGCCAGCACCACATCCACTGCCTGAGAGGTATCCACGTCCTCCAGCTCCGTGGGAAACACGTGGGTGGCAGTATCGACCGGGCGATACGCCTCACGTCCCGGATGTGCCCACCGATGTGAGCCGGGGATGACGCGCATACAACCGTTCTCCGGTGTGGACTCATCGACGGCTAACCAGAAGGTGATAACCTCCATTGGGGAGAGCCGATTGCCCCAGTAGTCCCCATCGGTGTGCCACGGCACGGCTTTGCCATCCCCACCCGGCTTCGCGATGAAATGGCTGCTCCACAACACGATATCGGGCCCGATGAAACACTCTACTACATCCAGCACGCGCGGATGCGCCAGATAGCGGAACAGCCAGGGGTCATCAAAGTGGGGCACGTCCAGCTCCTCCGGGCGTCTGCCGGGTGGTAGCGAAGCAATCATGCGGTCGACATGGTCACGAAGCGCGTCCAGCTCCTCGCGGGTAAAAAGCCTTCCCAGCTTAACATAGCCATACTGTTGATAAAAACGCACCTGCTCGGGAGTCGCGCGCGAGATAACCTCCCACTCGTCGTGAGCCATAGCATCTACCTCCTTCATCTGTTTTGAATGCCTAACTATTTCGTCGTGGCTGCGCCGCCAACCTGCTCACGACGTACAGGAGGCGGAAGAAAGCGGGCGAGGCGAGTCGCGGATTACCGCTTTACGAGCCAAACATTTCAGCCAGTTTCAGTTCCAGTCCTTCGAAAAGCGGCTCACCCCGAAACACCCGCAAGTTCATCTCGCGAAAGGTCATCACAGCGACCTCCATTTCGGGTCGTTATTGGACACAAGACTGCTGTCCTTCTGTGCGCAAGCGAAGAATATCCTCCCTTCGAACCGGAATGGAATGCTTCACTTCGTTCAGCACGACAAAAAGACGCACCCCGATTGTCATTCTGAGCAAAGCGAAGAATCTCAGAGATGCTCCAGCATGACGCGGGCGGCCGTAACCCGATTATATCAGTAACAACATCGGCGATTCCAGCAGCTGCTTCACGCGCTGCAGGAAGCGGGCGGCGGGTCCGCCGTCCAGCACGCGATGGTCAAACGTCAGACACAGGTTCATCAGGTATCGGGCAACAACCTGTCCCTCACGGATAGCTGGTTTTTCCGCGATGCGCCCCACACCCAGAATACCCGTCTGCCCGGGCACCAGCACGGGATTGAACATCTCCACGTCATATGCGCCCAGATTGGTGATGGTAAACGTACCGCCGGAAAGGTCTTCAGGGGTACTTTTGCCGGCGCGGGCGCGGTCTGCCAGCTCGCGTAACTCGCGGGAGATTTCACCCAGCGGTTTGCGGTCGGCGTTTTTCAGCACAGGAACCAGCAATCCGTCCTCCACCGCCACTGCCACGCCCACGTTGATGTCGGTGTGTATCAGAATCTGGTCGTCCTGCAGGGTAGCGTTCATCATCGGGTGTTCGCACAGGGCACGGGCGACCGCTTTCACGATGAGGTCGGTATAGGTTAGGCGGGTGCCGTATGCCTTCTCGACCTCTGGCAGCAGCTGTTCGCGCAGGCTCACACACTCGGTCATATCTACCTCTGCAACCAACGTCACGGGCGGCGCGGAGAAGAACCCTTTCACCACATTCTCTGCCACCAGCTTGCGAAGCCCTGCCAGTTTGATAGCCTGTACCCCTGAAGGCGGCACGGTCGGGGCAACGGGAGGAGGTGGTGTTGGCGTGACGGAAGGCGTGGTCGCACGAAGCACATCTTCTTTGGTCACCCGCCCGCCAACTCCTGTGCCGGTGACCGCCGCCACATCAACGCCTGCCTCAGCGGCAACTTTCTCTGCCAGTGGCGTCACGCGCGGCTTTGCGGACATCAGCTCCTGCCAGACGCTCTCCACATCGCGCTCCAGAATGCGCCCTTGGGGTCCGCTGCCACGGCCAGCCAGTGATGTCAGGGGCACGCCCTTCTCCTGCGCCAGACGCCGCGCCCGTGGGCTGATGAAGAGGCGTTCCCCGGCAGCGACCGTCGTCGGGGGTTCCGCAGCGGATCCCACCTTGACATGCTCCGGTGCCTCTGCCTGTACCAAAGCGGGCTGCGGTTCGGTCCTTGCGCCGGTGGTCAACAGGGAGGAAATATCCTCGTCGGGTGTCTTGCTGATAATGGCAATGGGTGCATTAACGGGAACGGTTTCTCCTTCAGCCACCAGAATCTTGCGCAGGTAGCCCTCGAAGGTAGCATCCACTTCCAGATTGGCTTTATCGGTCATCACCTCAGCGATGATGTCGCCGCGGCGGATGTAATCCCCTTCTGCCTTCAGCCATTTCGTAATGGTACCTTCCTCCATCGTTTGCCCGAGCATGGGCAGGTTGAAATATTCCGCCATCTTTCCCTCCTATTGCGTGCGGTATACCCGCAGGTGGTCAATGCCAAACCATCCCGTGTCGCCCACAGGCAGGTTCTCCACTTCTATACGTAACTCTTTGACGTCAGACAGTAAATCCCCTGCCCGCCATTCCACGTTTACCCAAGAACCCGCTCGCAACGTTACCGGCTGAGGCAGAGTATGCTTTTGCCCCTGGCTATCCACCAGAGCCAGGGTAGCACGACAGGTTGTGCTCACCTGTGCCGGGAGGAAAATATCCACGGCCAGCGTATCCCCGAAGCGTGACCAGTCACTGGACTCGGGAGACAGCCGCACCGCCAGGGTGGGTTCGTACTCCAGAGAACGGCTCATCACTTTCAGCCAGTATGCTCCCTGACTGGCACCGCCTCGCACGCGTTGAAGGATGGTAGCGCTGTTCTCGCCCTGCCAGCCGCCTGCCGCGATTTCAAAGTCGCTCAGCACATAGGTCGCCCCTACGGGTTTCGTGCTGACCGTACTTGTCTCTGAAGCGGATACCGGCGCAGCCTCTGGTCGGGGCATAATGCCCCACTCCGCCAGATAGCGCCGCCACTGTCCATCGTTGCCGCTCAGTACAACCCACGCCCCTACAGCCAGCAGTGCGACGGCGGATGCCGTTGCAGCTATCCAGCCCCATCCGCGCTTGCGCGGCGCGACAGGAACCTCCTCTGGCGGCGCGGTAATAACCGTTTTCTCCACCTCTGGCTTGGACGGCTGCGGTCGTGCGTGGAAGATGTCTGCCTCGCCCTGCGCACCCGCTGTGAGCATCGCCAATCCCAAGTCCTCGGCGAAAGCACGGGCGGACTGATAGCGTTTGGCAGGCTCCTTCTCCATCGCCTTGCGCAGCACGCGCTCCACCGCGGGCGAAAGGTCTGCCGCTGGCGCGGGCTGTTCGTAGATAATCTTGTGCATCACCGCAGTAATGGTGCTGGCGTCAAACGGCTTGGAGCCGGTGAGCAGCTCATGGGTAGTGACACCCAGCGAGAACACATCCGAACGCCCGTCGATCTCGTCACCGACAATCTGTTCTGGCGACATATAGGCAGGTGAACCCACCATGATTCCCGCCTGCGTGCGCACCAGGTCGTTTGCCAGCCGCGCGATGCCGAAGTCGGTCAGCTTGACAATGCCGTCTTCCAGCAGGGCGATGTTGTCGGGCTTGACATCGCGATGGATGACACCTCGTGCGTGCGCGTAGTCCAGCGCGCTAGCGACCTGTTTCACGATGTTCAGTACACGGTCCGGCGGGAGTTTGCCTTCCTCGTTCAGCACCTGTCGCGCTGTTTTGCCGTGCATGAACTCCATCGCGATATAGTGCATCCCATCCGCACTGCCCACCTCGTAGATGGTAACGATGTTGGGGTGCGAGAGTTTGCCCGCCGAACGCGCCTCCCGCTCGAAGCGGCGCACCATGTCCAGACGCTCACTCTCGCTGATGATGGAGGGCAGCACGAGAACCTTTAATGCGACCGTGCGCCCGATAGTCTCATCCTGTGCCTCGTACACGTGCGCCATGCCCCCTACTCCCAGCTGGCGCACAATGCGGTATTTGCCGATGTGTGTGCCTATCACGGAAACCTCACCACTTTCGCTAACCTTCTACTCTTATTGTCGGTTCATCATCATGCGTTCTTCTTCACGCTGGCGGTCGCGTTCCGCGATGGCTTCGCGCTTGTCATACAGCTTCTTCCCGCGCACGATGGCGATTTCCACTTTTGCATAACCGCGCTTGAAGTATATCTTCAGCGGCACAATGGTCAACCCTTTCATCTCTGCCTTGCCCATCAGGCGGTTTATCTCCCACTTGTGCAGGAGCAGCTTGCGAGGGCGCACCGGGTCGGGATTATAGCGGTTGCCGTGTGAATAGGGGCTGATGTGCATGTTATACAGCCATACCTCGCCGTTTTCCACCTTGCAGTAGGCGTCCTGCAGATTCACCCTGCCCGCGCGAACCGACTTGACTTCCGTGCCTACCAGCGCAATACCAGCTTCGAAGGTCTCCAGTATCTCATAGTCGTGGTAGGCGCGACGGTTCACCAGCACCACGCGGTCACCCGATTCCTTGGTTTGCTGCGACTTCCCTTTTGCCATAGCATTCCTATTATAGTCCATCCCACTGCCTGCAAGCAACCGAACATTTGAAAGCTCCCCTTTCTCTGTGATATAATCCCTGTGGAGAACGTCAGGGTTCTCGCTGGCGAAACAAGAGGTTCCCCAATCCGTCTAAACTATCGGCATACTCTTTTCAGGAGGTAACAATACCATGAAATTGCAACGAATTGCGGTTGTGATGGCAACGACCATCGTCGTTCTCACTCTGGCATGGGCGCAGGTCTCGCCTGACAGCCAGAAGTGCAGAGCGCACATGCAGAAGGCGCTGAAGGCAGTGCAGATGTATTTGCAGGAGTGGGACAACATGTTCCCACCGGCTACCACCACCCAGAAACTCAGCGATGCACTGCAGCCTTACGCAGCGGACAAGTACGTGCTGACCTGCCCCGTCACGCGCAAGGAGTACAAAACCAACCCGCATATCACGTGGCGTCCCGCCAGCATGTACCCCAAACTGAGCGAGGTGGTCGTGCTTTACGATGCCGTACCGCACAAGGACAAAAAGTATCTGGTCGGTTATGCCGATGGGTCGGTGAAAGCGGTAACAGAAAAAGAACTGGCGGCGATTAAGCAGAAAGCGAGGCTGAAATAGGCTACTGCCCCTCTCCCGCACTGCCGGGAGAGACCGAGGGTAGCCTGAAAAGGAGTAAAGCTGGATAAACAGACTATCCTTTTCACCCCTCTCTCGCAGCGTCGGGAGAGGGGGTTGGGGGTGAGGGCAAAGGAGACCTTATGCCAATAAAACACAACCCATACGCGCAACGGTATTCGCTTTGGCTTAGGGGCAACCTGCATGCGCACACCAATCTCAGCGACGGAGAACTGTCCCCCGATGATACGCTGGACGCCTTTGCCAGGCGAGGGTACGACTTTGTAGCGCTTACCGACCACGATATAGTGGCTTCGCCAAACGGGCTTCATCCCCAGATTCTGTTCTTGTCCGGCGTAGAACACAGCGCCCAACAGCATATCCTGCGGGTGAATGTGACTTCTACCCTGCCTCGCGACCTCAGCTACCAGTCGGTAATAGACCTCACCCTGCAGAAAGACGGTCTGGTCATCCTGAATCATCCCAACTGGGGCGAAAACTACGACCACTGGCACCATGCCCAACTGCTCCATCTCGAACGCTATCACGGCATCGAAATCTACAACAACGTGATCGAGTACCTGGAAGGCAGTCCGTATGCTCTGGACCGTTGGGACCTTCTGCTTTCGGAAGGCAGGCGGGTGTGGGGATACGCCAACGAAGACACTCACCGCGTCTTTCAAATGGGAAGCGCATGGAACGCGGTGAACGTGCACGAGCGCAGCAGGGAGGCGGTGCTGGATGCGCTGAAAGAGGGGCGCTTCTACGCCTCTACAGGCGTCGTGCTGGAGGAGATATCGGTAGAAGACGGCTATTATCGGGTACGCGCGACAAACGCGCGGGAGATGCGTCTGATCTCCATGCACGGTGAAGTCGTGGAGCGTTCTCCGGGTCATATTGCCACCTTCTCTCTCCATAAAGCCAGGGGGTATGCCCGGGTGGAAGCAATCGGCGACGGGCAGTCCCGCGCGTGGACACAACCGGTCTTTCTGGAGTGAGGTCATGAGGCTGTTCGTTAGCTTGCTGTGGCTGTTTCTGGCTGCAACGGCTTTTTCGCAGCAGAACTGGCACTTCCGCACCACCATCGGCGTGGATGACGGCGTGCTGGGCAGACCCGGCGCAGCGATATTCCGGGTATATATCGGCGACCAGAAGGTTTATGAAAGCCCCGTGATGAAACCGGGCGATAACCCCATCACGCTGCATATCCCCCTGCATGGCACCGATGAACTCACGCTGGAAGTGGCGGACACGGGCGACGGGCACGGCGGCGACTGGGGTAACTGGTGTGACGCCCGCATTCAGGACGATTCGGGGCAGACCACTATCTGGCTGAGCGACCTGAAAGAGCAGGTGCTGCAGGAGTGGATTACCACGCGCAAGGACCGCAATATCGTGGGACAGCCGATGAAGCTGCGCGGGCGCGTCTACCTGCATGGACTGGGCACTATCTCTGGCTCGAGGATGCGCTATGTGGACTGGTACAAGCAGTGGCAGCAGCGGGAGAGCCAGCTGGATGCTGAGGAGCACGCGGCGCAACAGCGGTTACAGTGGTTGCGCATCGAGGGCAACCTGCATGGTGCGCAGCTTCTGCTTAACGGCAAGGTTGTGGAACGCCTGCCAGTCGCCGTCTCGCCCAACGACAACATACAAATTCGGCTGACCAGCGTGAACGGCAAGTCGCTGTTTTCACATCCCGTGTGGCAGGGCGTGCGGGCGAACACCGCACAGGGTGCCGTGCCGTTAAGCCAGTGGATTCCCGACCGCATCCGATGGAATCTGTCCGCTGACGCTGGCGACCTGCCCGTTCTGGACGGTATGCCTTATGCAGGTATCTCATCCGCGCTAGGCGAGGTGCAGTTGACGTATCGCCACCCGTTCAGCAACACCGCACGAGCCCTTTGTTCGTCTCCGACGGCTGCACGCTATACCCTGCGCTTGTGGTGCGCGGTGAGGAAATCGCCCAGCGCGGCGCGCGCGACCAGCTATGTGGCGGTCTACGAGGGCGAGCATCTGCGGGCGCGCACTCCACTGCTGGCTGCCAACCGCGTCGTTCACCTGTCAACGGTAGCGCTGGATGGCAGCGCGCCAGTGCGGGTTGTCATTGATGCGGCAGGCGATGGCAATCTCGGTGATGAGGTGTACGTGGGTGGAACGGTGACGGAGCGCAGCGGTTCTTACGCATTGCGCGTAACCAACCTTCCCTACCTGGTGCATAGAGCTGGACAGGACGCAGTGCAGGTATACCACTTCCCCACCTCAGACATGAGGGCAAGCACGAAGGACCTGCCGTCAGTGCGTTCCGCGTTTCGGGTGCAGGCTCCCGCCGAGCTGGTTTTTGACAATTACGGGACAGCGCTGGCGAGTATCGTTCGCGCAGAGCGACTCGTGCGTGAGGCGGAAACCTTGCTAAAAGCGGGCAAGAATGCCGAAGCCGCCGAGCGGCTCGCCATCGCGCTGCGGCTGGACGAAGAGAACCCCGACATCTATCGCCTGCGGGCGCAGATGGCGAAGATGGCTGGTAGAGCCGACGTCGAGCTAAAAGCGTGGAAGCGCCTGATGGAAATCTCCCGTGCGGACCTGCCCCTGCGCAGACGGGCGAAGGAACGCATTACCAAGCTCTATCGCCAGCTGGACGGCAACCGTCCTGAGTTCGAGTTTCGTCTGCCACCCCCTGCCCCACCGAGCGGGGACATCGCCGCGCTCACCCAGGACATCCTGCGCCTGTCACTGAAGCCAACCACGCCCGAAGACGATGTGCAAATGGGCGAGTTGCGCTTTACTGTGCCGCGCGAGCGCGAGGGATGGTGGTTGCAGGGGCTTATCGACTCGCGAGGACTGGTAATCTCGGTGCAGCTGGAAAGGCGCATGGGCAGTCGCTGGCATACTGTGTGGAGCACCCCCGCGTCCGAGCCACAGTCCTTTCCACTGATTGAATGCCAGCTTCCAGCGGGCGAGTACCGTTTGCGGGTGCAGCACGACTCCATGAGCGACGGTGTAGAAGGCACGTTCCATGTTGCTCTGAGCCTGCGTCACCTGCCGCAGAAGCCCGAAGCGCCGAGCCAGAAGTGGACATACCGTCTGCGCCCCGACGGTTCTGCTGAGGTGGAGGTGTTTGTCTCAGGTGTTGTCGGATTGCCTGTGCCCTTTACGGCAGAGGATTTAAGGGTGGAAGACGCGCGGTATTCGCTGCTGCCGCCTGTATATGAGTACCTCTCGCGACTGGAGCTGCGCCACGCTCAAGTATTGTTGCTACACCCAACCGCCGACCAAGCAACGGTGCGCTTCCGTTGGCTGGACGCCGCTTACAACGTGCCGATGACCCGCTACGGAGGTGAACGCAAAGACCATTTCTACTTCCGCTCGCTGGCAGGACTTGGCAAGGCGACAGGAGATATGGATGTCACCGTGCAGCTGCCGGACGGTACAGCCGACATCCAACAGCTGATGCCCGAGCCGCAGTCGCGTGAAGCCTCCACTCTGAACTTCCGTGTGCCTCCCGACAGGGTGGTCATCATTACTGCAAAGCACCCACAGATGGACACGCGCTGGCTCACAGCCTCCTACCGGCGCATGACGGTACACATTCCCGATACGCCCTTCTACCGCCGTTGGCTACCGGAGTACCTTGCGCTATTGATGCGTATCTACGACCGCGAGCGGCAGGTGGTGGGTGGCTACGAACCGGAGGATGCGCTGTTTGTCTCGCTCACCGCGCCGGCGCAGCTGTCGGGTTATGGGGGAGCTACGTGGGGCGGCGCGCAATCCGAGACGTGGATTGCCTGCACGGGACGGGTGGGACCCTACAACCTGCGCTACGAAGCGGGAGGAGATGGCGTCGAAGCGCATGAGCTCAAATGGGTCTTCCTGAGCGGGGTTGGGGAACATCTTCCGTATTGGCTGTTCATGGGCGCGGTTATCTGGATAGAAGAGCAGGGCAAGGTGGCGGGGGATACGGCGTATCCGGATATATGGTACCGTCGCTCACTGCGCCCCGGGGCACAACAGTTCCGCAAGCGATATTCGGGTCAGACCGCGCCCATCTGGTTGCCGGAGAAGGAGTTCCGAGAGCGTTCTGCGGACGAACGCCTGCTCGGCGAAGCGATGATGCACGACATATTGCATACCATTGCGCAACGCTACGGCGTGCGCGTGTGGGCAGACTTGTTCCGCCAGAACCGCACAGGAAAGCTCAACTTGAAAGACCTGCCCGAAAACGAAAAACACAAGCGTGTTGTGGACGCGCTCGTCCAGATTACCGGCGACCAGCAGATACGCGAGATGTTCCGTTCACTGGGTCTGGAATGACCGGCTGAAGCTATCTGTCTCCCAGCGTTTGCTGGCTTTCCTGTGCCTCCTTCGCCAGCAGCAGCGCGCTTTCGTACCTCCGCCGGTCAACCTTCCCCTGCTCCACCGCCTCTTTCACCGCGCAGTCAGGCTCGGTGTCGTGCTGACAGTCGGGGAAGTAACACTCGCCCAGATAAGGGCGTATCTCCGGGAAGGCTTGCCAGATGGTCTCGGCGTCCACTGCCCACAGCTCAAAGTTGCGCATACCCGGCGTGTCCGCAATCCAGCTGTCCTCTCCTAGTTGGAAGAGCTGTGCGAGAGTGGTGGTATGCCTGCCTTTGTGCGTCGTCTCGCCAACCTGTCCCACTTTTAGCCCCAGTCCGGGTTGCAACGCGTTCAGGATGCTACTCTTCCCCACCCCCGACGGTCCGCACACCGCTGCGATTTGCCCTCGCAGCCGTTCGCGCAGACTGTCAATGCCGTCACCCCGCGTTGCGCTCACCCGGCATACCTCGTAACCGCAACGGGCATATACTTGCAGATGGTGTTCCGTCTGCGGCTCGATGGGCAGGTCGCACTTATTCGCCACAATCACAGGGTTCAGTCCGTTGGCGTATGCAGCCACCAGAAACCTGTCCAACTGCCAGGGGTCCAGGCGCGGCTCCAGCACCGAGAAGACAATTAGCAGGAGGTCGATGTTCGCCACAATGACCTGCACCTCTTTGGTGCGGGGGATGAAACGCACTACTGCCGAACGACGGGGTTCCACTTCGGTGATGACGCCCTGATGCGATGTGGTGTAGTGGAACCAAACCGTATCCCCCACGGCGACGGGGTTGGTCAGTCGTTTGCGCTTTGCCTGAATCACGCGCGGGGCGCGGCTGGCGCTTTCGGTCATCACCAGCTCCTTCTTCAGGTTGCCCCGCAGGGTGCAAAGCACCTCGTGTCCCTCATGAAAGACGGTATAGTTGCCCGCGCTGGCGCGGATGACGATACCCTTTAGCCTATGAGTTCCCGTTGTCATCGTTGCGCCCTTCGCGATACCGTTGCACCGCCTCCGTGTATACCTCTTTCAGCGTCACACCACACTCTTCGGCGCGCGCCGCACAGTCCACATACTCCGGCGAGGCAGTCACTTCCCTGCCGTTCCAGATACCGATTTTTACCCGCACCTCTCCATAGCGCGTTCGCACCGTTTCCCAACGGCGTTCGAGACATAGCCTCTGCCACCGGCTGAAGCGCGCACCGAAGGTAGTGGTCTCACGAAAGAGAACCTCCAGCAAAGCTATCTCTCTACCCGGCTCACACAACACGCTCAGCTGCGTGGCAGGACGCCCATGCTTCATCACTATGGGAACGGAATAGACGTCCAACGCCCCCGCGGCGAACAGCTTCCGCTGCACTGCGGGATACCACTCCGGATTCATATCGTCGATGTTGACCTCGATAAGCACCGTATCCTGCACGGGCAGTTCCGGTACCGCCTCTCCAACGACCACCCTCAGCAGATTCGGTCGCGACTCGAATCGCTTCTTGCCCGCCCCGTAACCCATTTGCTCTACCCTCATACGGGGAAACCCGCCGAATCTTCGCGCCAGGGTCACCATCAGGGCGGCTCCCGTTGGGGTTACCGTCTCACCCTGCACGGTGTCGTCAGGAACTACCTCCACTCCCTGAACCAGTTCCATCACCGCGGGCGGAGGTACCGGTATCACCCCGTGTGCCGCCTTAACAAACCCGCGCGACATCGGCAGGGGCGAACATTCTACCGCATCCACGCCGAGTGCATCCAGCAACACGCACACGCCCAGAATGTCGGCAATGGCGTCGATCGCGCCAACCTCGTGGAAATGCACTCGTTCCACGGTCGTGCCGTGCACCCGTGCTTCCGCCTCCGCCAGTCGTCGAAACACTGCCCCCGCCCACTCTTTCGCACGCGCCGATGCTGTGCTTTGCCCGATAACCCCCAGCACGTCGGACAGATGACGATGAGGTTGCTCCCCATCGCACAGGATGGTAACGTCTGTCGCTTCTATTCCATGAACGGTCGTTTTTTCGATACGATAACTCCAGCCCCGCAAGGGCAGACTGTTCCACACCTCCTGCAATTTGTCTGCCGGCGCGCCTGCGTCGAGCAGTGCCCCCAGCGCCATATCGCCCGAGATACCTGAAAAGCAGTCAAAATAAGCGATTCTCATTCTGTTACCCGCAAATCTTGCTGTTGTAGGCACGCCTGTTGTATGATACACTTAGCGGTAAGAGGATGTTTTCCCTTTTCGGAAGGAGGTCACGCATGAAAGGCCTGCAATGGATGTATCTGGCTATCGTCGGCATAACGGTTCTCTGCATGTTAGCATCGTCCGCACAGGAGGATACAAAACAGCCATCTGACACCAAATCGCCGCAGTCCTTTACCCGTACGGCATCGCCGGACCCCGCGCTCCCGCCTGTATCGATGCTGGTAAGGCTTCTGTCGCTGACCCCCGAGCAGGAGCAGAGAGTTCGCCAGATTTTTGCGGAACATAACAAGAGCTACGCCGAAGTGCTACAACAGAAGTCCTCTTCTAAGGACCGACAGGAGAAGCTGCGTGAGCTGCGCAGGAACCTGCAGAAGAAGCTGGAGTCGGTGCTGACGCCCCAGCAGCTGCAGAAGTTGCGTCAAGTCGACCCCGAATCGATGCTGGTGGACAGGCTTACTGTCGCTTTGAAGCTCTCCGCAGAGCAGAGCGAGCAGCTGCTGCAAGTGATGCGTGAGCAGAGTGCGGGTATCCGGGCCATTGAAAAACAGGCACAGCAGGAAGGCTGGAGCGAACAACAGAAAAAGCAGAAGCTGACGGAGCTGCGCAAACAGATAGAGGAAAAGGTGAACAAAATCCTGACTCCGGAGCAACAGCAGAAGCTACGACAAATCCTGCAGGGCGAGGCGGGGAAACCGGCAGCGCCCTCCAAAGAGGAGCAAAAGCCGTCGCCATAGACCCTGCGCCATTTGACGAAATCACCAAAACAACATATAATGATGTCCAGTAAGTGCAAGGAGGATTGTCAGTGAGTATGACGACTCATTTCACATTAACACAGGCGGATATTCCGACGCACTGGTATAACATTCTCACCGACCTGCCAGAGCCGTTGCCGCCGCCTCTACATCCGGCTACTCAACAACCCATCAAACCGGATGACATGTTCCCCATCTTTCCGGAAAACCTGGTTATGCAGGAGTTCAGCCCGGAGCGGTGGGTGGAGATTCCTGAGCCGGTTCGGGAGGTGTACGCGCTGTGGCGACCGACTCCCCTGCTGCGTGCCGTCCGGCTGGAAAAGGCACTCCAAACGCCCGCACATATTTACTACAAATACGAAGGCGTCAGCCCTGCCGGCAGCCACAAGCCCAATACCGCCGTTGCTCAGGCGTACTACAACAAAGTAGCGGGAATAGAGCGTCTGGCAACCGAAACCGGTGCCGGGCAATGGGGGTCAGCGCTGGCGCTCGCTTGCCGTTTGTTTGGTCTGCAATGCACCGTGTACATGGTAAAGGTCAGTTACTACCAGAAGCCTTACCGCAAGATGATGATGGAAACATGGGGTGCGACCGTTTATCCCAGCCCCAGTGAGCAAACCGAGTTCGGACGCAAGATGCTGAAAGAGGACCCCGATTGCCCAGGTAGTCTGGGAATCGCTATCAGCGAGGCGATAGAGGACACGGTGCGCTCGAAGAACACCCGATACTCACTGGGTAGTGTATTGAACCATGTCTGCCTGCACCAGACGGTCATCGGGCAGGAAGCGATCAAACAGATGGAGATGGCAGGCGAGGAGCCGGATGTGATTATCGGTTGCGTCGGCGGCGGAAGCAACTTCGCCGGTCTGGCGTTTCCCTTCGTGCGCAAGAAAATCACGGAAGGCAAACAGTACCGCGTCGTGGCGGTGGAACCAAGCGCGTGTCCATCGATGACGAAGGGTGAACTGCGCTACGATTTCGGCGACACGGCAATGACCACTCCCCTGCTGTGGATGTACACGTTGGGGCATGACTTCATGCCGCCCAAGATTCACGCCGGAGGCTTGCGCTATCACGGCATGGCGCCGCTGGTAAGCCATCTGTACAACCTCGGGCTGATTGAGGCAGTTGCCTATCCACAGACGAAGGTGTTCGAGGCAGCGGTAACCTTTGCCCGCACAGAGGGTATCATTCCCGCGCCGGAATCGGCACACGCCGTACGCGCAGCGGTGGATGAAGCCATCGCGGCGCGTGAATCGGGCGAAAAGAAGGTCATCCTTTTCAACCTTTCCGGTCACGGGATGCTGGACCTCACCGCTTACGAGGCATACCTGTCCGGCTCGTTGCAGGACGTATAACGTGTGAATTTCTGGAGGGGCAAGGCTCCGTCCCGGCAGCGCGGAAGAGTTTTGGTGCGTCACGGAAACCGGTTACGACGGAGCATGTCCCTCCCTACCTGTACATCTCTCGGGAGGCACAGGAATGACGCAAATGCAGATGGTGTTGATTGTATGTGACGCGGGTGTGACGAACCGGGTAAAGGAAATCGTGGACGAAGCCGGTGCGCCTGGTTATACGGTACTGCAAGATGCCACAGGAAAAGGTGAAAGCGGTCCGCGCGAGAACACACCCATATGGCCTGGGTTGAACAGCGTGATTCTGTGTGCTGTGCCCCCGGATTGCGTGCCCCGCATTCGGGAAGGACTGGATGCACTGCGCAAACAGCGCAGCGCACGCCATTTACCCCTCAAAATGTTTGTATGGAGCCTTGAAGAGACAGGCTGAATGGAGAGCGAGGCTCCTGCGGAATGCCTCCCCACCACCGCGGGGAGGTTGGGTGGGAGGTGGCTCACCCGGAGGTTCGCCCTCCAACAGTGCCAACAACACCATATGGAGGGCGAGGCTCCTGCCGAGCCGAAAGTCAGCTCTATTTGCGGATAACGGAACGGAGGAAGCAGGTTTTAGCCAATACTGGTTCTGCACAATACCGTATCGCGTTTGAAGTTTACGTCATCCCGCTCGGGAAAGTCCACCAGAGTATGTAACCCGCGGCTCTCGCGCCGGCGCAGTGCAGATTGCACAATCAGGTTGCCCACAATAGCGAGGTTCCAGTCTTCCCATGCCTCCACCTGTTGAGGAACCTTTTGCATCGCAGCTAAAGCCTGCCGTTCGATACGTTGCAACCTCCGCGCCGCCTCTTCCAGAGATGCCAATCTGCGCACGATACCTACCTTTTCGTGCATGACCATGTGCAACTGGTGGCGGATACCTTCTTGTTCCACCTCGTCCGAAACACCGCTCGCCAGAGAGCGGGCTTCCAGCGTAGGCACCTGGTCGGCTTGGGGCAGGCTCCAACCCGCCTCCAGTGCATGTATGGCAGCACGGTCGGCGAATACCAGAGCTTCCAGCAGGCTGTTGCTGGCAAGGCGGTTCGCCCCGTGCACGCCCGTGCAGGCGACCTCACCCGCTGCGTAAAGGCGCGGGATCGTTGTCCTGCCGTACAGGTCGCTCTGCACGCCGCCGCACATGTAATGTGCTGCAGGCACTACAGGTATCCACTGCCTTGCCATATCGATGCCCACGCTCTGCAGCCTGCTATAGATCACAGGAAACCGCTGGCGCAGAAAATCCTCCGGGCGGTGGGTGATGTCCAGGTACACGCACGGAATGCTCAGCCGCTTCATTTCGGCATCAATGGCGCGCGCTACCACGTCGCGCGGCGCAAGGTCTTTCATCGGATGATACTTCTCCATGAAGGGTGTGCCGTCGGGCAAACGCAAGACTGCGCCCTCGCCACGTACGGCTTCGGAGATAAGAAAACTGCGCGCTCCTGGGTGATACAGTGTGGTGGGGTGAAACTGCATGAATTCCATGTTGGCGACGCACGCGCCTGCCCGCCATGCCATGCCGATACCGTCGCCGGTAGCGATGGGCGGATTCGTGGTATGCAAATACACCTGTCCGCAACCGCCTGTTGCCAGCAGCACCGCCCGCGCGAAAAACGCTTCTGGTTCATCGGAATGGGTATTGAGCACCCACACCCCGACGCACTCTCCGTCACGGATGATAAGGTCTAATGCGAAGAAGTGTTCGTAGATGGCGATGCGCGGATGGTGACGAGTGGCTTCCAGCAGGGTGCGCTCGATCTCCCAGCCCGTCTGGTCGGCATAGTGTACGATACGATTGCGCGAGTGTCCTCCTTCGCGCCCCAGAGCCAGCACAGGGTTGCCCTGCGCGTCTCTCTCCATATCGAAACGCGCCCCCAGTTCTATCAGCCGCCGGATCTGGGAAGGCCCTTCCTGCACCAGCACGCGTACCGCATCTTCATGGCACAGCCCTGCCCCAGCGTTCAGCGTGTCCTGAATGTGCAGTTCAAACGTATCTTCCGGCGACAGTACCCCCGCGATGCCGCCCTGCGCGTAGTTGGTGTTGGACTCGCTGCGCTCCTTCTTGGTGATGACCACCACGTCCGCCTGTTCTGCCACCCGCAGCGCAAAAGTCAGTCCCGCAATCCCACTGCCAATCACGAGAAAATCGGTCGCATGAACAGTCATACAAGCGTCTTCAACCCCCAGCAAGTAGTACTACCATTTTACCCCAACGATGCAGAAGGCAGGTTGTCCCAGTTGTAATCACCGACCCAGCGGATCCACTGAAATGAACCGCGCAAAGCGTTATACAGTTTTCGGTCGCCGGTGAAAAGTGGAACCCGCAGGTGTTGCGCCAGAGCCAAATAGACGCTACCGATGCATCGATGTCAACTGGTTTAGCGGGTGCGCCCATACTCCACCAGTTCCTTCACAGGGAATGGCAGAGGCGACCGTGCACATCGCAGCCGCTCCAATCGCTTGGACACCGAACACTGGCTTACGGGCTGCTTCACATCGCGAAAAGTGACTTCCACGACCACCTCACCCTCTACTTCAGGCAGACGCCCGCCGGGCAGAGGACGGATGGTCTTGCCGTCGTAAATACCGCGAATCGTCGACACCACATTCACCACCTCTTTTTTGATTGTACCATACCCGTTGCCAATTCGATTCTGTATTCGTATAATAACGTCAACGATGGTGCTTCAAGGAGTCTGGGAGAATATGTACATGACGATAGAAATCCTCTGTATTCTTTTGCTCGCGCTGCTGGCGGTAGAGGCAGCCGCGCAGCCCTTGCGCTACCCCGAAACGAAGAAGGTCGATGTGGTGGACGACTATCACGGCACTCTCGTGCCTGACCCTTACCGCTGGCTGGAGGACACCGACTCTTCCGAAACAAAGGCGTGGATCGATGCACAAAACGCTCTGACATTGCCCTACTTGCGCAACCTGCCACATCGCGAACCGCTACAACGCATCCTCACACGACGATGGAACTACGCGCGGTATGGCATCCCCTTCAAACGGGGTAGACGCTACTTCTATTTTAAGAACGACGGGCTGCAGAACCAGTCGGTGCTCTACTGGCAGCCAACACTGAAAGGCAAACCACATGTGTTGCTCGACGCCAACCTGTTATCGCCAGACGGCACCGTTTCCGTGTCTAACGTGTCGGTTTCGGAAAACGGACGGTGGCTGGCGTACGGGCTTTCCCAGGCCGGCTCCGACCGGCAGATGATCCGAGTGCGCTCGGTGGAAACGGGAGAGGACCTGCCGGACGAACTGCGCTGGGTGAAGTTCTCCAGCATCGCGTGGACAAAGGATGGCAAGGGCTTTTTCTACTGCCGCTATCCCGAACCGCCCAAAGACTCTAACCCGATGTGGCATCCCAACCTGAATCAAAAGGTCTACTATCATCGGCTCGGCACGCCGCAATCCCAAGACCTGCTCATCCTGGAACGACCAGACCAGCCCGAATGGCGGTTCTCTGTGGTGGTGAGCGAGGATGGACGATACGCGATTATCGGGGTCACTGAAGCAGGACCCAAGAACCTGGTCTATGTTATCGACCTGCAGCGTCCCAATCAGCCCCAAGTTCAGGCTCCTGCGCAACCTCTGATAGACCGTTTTGAAGCATCCTATCAGTTTTTAGGCAACGATGGAACGCTCTTCTATTTCCGCACCGACCTCGATGCGCCGCGCGGCAGAGTTATCGCCATAGACCTGCGTCACCCCGACAGGGCACACTGGAAGCAAATCCTGCCTGAAGGCGAAGACACCCTGCAGGCAGTAACCCTGATGGGTAAGCAGATGGCGGTGGTTACCCTGCACAACGCAGCCAGCAGAGTGCAAATCTACACCCTGAAGGGCGAGTTCGTGAAGGAAATCCCTCTGCCCACACTGGGAACGTGCAGCGGCTTTGTCGGCAGACGCAATCAGGACGAGTTCTTCTACGGCTTTACCTCATTTGTGTATCCATACACTATCTACCGTTACGACGTCCGCACAGGCGAAAGCACCGTCTTCCACGCACCTGAGATAGAGGGACTGGAGCCAACCCAGTACGAGACGAAGCAGGTTTGGTACCGCAGCAAAGATGGTACGCGTGTGCCGATGTTTATCACCCATCGCAAGGGGCTGGTACTCAACGCCGAGAACCCAGTCTTACTGACTGGATATGGGGGATTCAATATCTCTATCACTCCCTCTTTCTCCGTCAGCAACCTGGTATGGCTGGAACAGGGAGGTATTTTGGCGGTGCCCAACCTGCGCGGGGGAGGCGAATTCGGGGAAGAGTGGCACCAGGCTGGCACGAAAGAGCGCAAGCAGAATGTTTTCGACGATTTCATCGCCGCGGCGGAGTACCTAATAGACCATCGCTATACCAACCCGCGCAAGCTGGCTATTCGTGGGGGATCCAACGGTGGGTTGCTGGTGGGCGCGGTGATGTGTCAGCGCCCCGACCTCTTCGCGGTTGCCCTGCCCGCTGTCGGCGTGTTGGATATGCTGCGCTACCATAAATTCACCATCGGCTCGGCGTGGAAGGAGGATTACGGTACCAGCGAAGACCCGCAGATGTTCAAAGTGTTACACGCCTACTCTCCCCTGCATAACCTCAAGCCTGGCGTGCGCTACCCCGCGACGCTCATCACTACTGGCGACCATGATGACCGCGTGATGCCCGCCCATTCCTTCAAGTTCGCGGCGAGACTGCAGGAGGTGCAGGCAGGAGACGCTCCCGTGCTTATCCGAATCCAGACTCGTGCCGGACACGGCGCTGGAAAACCGACCTCGCTGGCGATTGAGGAGGAGGCAGACGTGCTCGCATTTGCCATGTACCATCTCGGTATGGAGGTACCCAACGAGTGATTATCGACGTGCACACCCACATTGGTGACCTGCGCTCTCTGAGCAATCTGCATCGCAAGCCGATTACCGTCGAAGACCTGATAGCCCGCCTCGACGACGAAGGCATCGATAAAGCGGTTCTGCTTCCATGGACTGCCTCGCCCGATGGCTTGCAATTTCCGGGTCTTTTCCAACCGCAAGCCGACATTGTGTCGCAAATCCGGGCAGGGCTCCGCTATCCCAACCGTATCATTCCCTTTGGCAACGTAGACCCCCGCTGGGGCGGAAACAGCGCCAAAACAGACTTTTCCTGGCTTTTTGAGCGGTTTGTGGAGATGGGCTGCGCGGGCATCGGCGAAATCGGCGCGAACCTGTTCTACGATGACCCCCGCGTGGTGAATCTGTTCCGTCAGTGCGGAGAGTGGCAGTTCCCTGTGACCATCCACGCTACAGGCGTCGCTGAGGGTCAGTACGGACTGATCGACGAGCCGGGCTCCCCACACCTGCTGAACCTGCTGAAACAGGCTCCTGACACCATCATCATCGGGCATGGACCTGGATTCTGGGCGCAAATCAGCGCGGATGTTAGCCCAGCTGACCTGCTCGGCTACCCAAAGGGACCCGTTCGGGAGGAGGGAATGATCCCAAAGCTGTTGCGCGACTTCCCCAACCTGTATGCAGACATCTCGGCGGGCAGCGGCTACAACGCGCTTACCCGTGACCCCGATTACGGCATCCGGTTCCTGAACGAGTTTCAGGATAAACTGATGTTCGGCACCGATGTGTGCTTTGCGGACGAGGAAGGGCGAATGCCTCACCTGAACTACCTGAAGGAACGCCTCGCTAATGGCGAAATATCACAGGAGGTTTTTGATAAAATCACGTACAAGAACGCGGTGAACGTGTTGAAGCGCTGGAGCAGTAAGCGGTAAGTCCCGTTTCAAGCGTCTATGCCCGCTCTGAGGATGATGCCTGCTCAGCAGATACCTTCTTACCAGCTGAAAGCGGCATACTGGTTGCCGCCCGATGCGCCCGTCCTTTTGGAAGAAGATGCGGCCATACAGGCGTTTGCCAGTGGATACGGGTTGCTGTGGGTGGATATTACAGCGCACGATACGCGCGCGGCTTCGATGCTATTGAGCCAGAGTTTCCACTTCCATCCCTTAGCGGTGGAGGATGCCCTCAGCCCCTACGAGCGCCCTGCCCTTCAGAGACATGATGACGTGCTCTTCCTGACGGCGCACGCCGTGCAGCAACAGAACGGCGAGGAAGTGTATACCGAGATAGGTTTCTTTCTGGGACAACACTTCCTGGTGACCGTGCACACCGAGGCCGTGCCGCTGATAGAGTACTGGTTCCAGCGGTGGACGACGCAACCCGACAAGGTGGGAAAAACTTCAGCGCATCTGCTGCATCTCCTGCTCGACGCCATCGTAGACGAGTATTTCCCGCTTGGAGATACACTGGAGGAGAAGTCGGACGAGCTGGAGGACGCCATCTTCGCAGGCAGCCGCGATGTACAGGTAGGGGACATCCTGCAGGTAAAGCGGAGATTACTGGAGATGCGCCAGCATATCACCCCACTGCGGGACATCCTCAACGCCCTGCTCCGCCGCGACATGGAGCTTATCCCCGATGAGGTGGTCCCTTACCTGCAGGATGTCTACGACCACACCCTGCGCATTGCCGAGCTGGCTGACCTCAACCGTGACATCCTTGCCGGTGTGCTTGACGCCTACCTTTCGGTGGTCTCCAATCGGCTCAACGAGGTCATGCGTATCCTCACCGTGATTTCCACCGTGCTGATGTCTGCCGCACTCATCGCTGGCATCTATGGCATGAACTTCGTCCACATGCCCGAACTGCGATGGAAGGCAGGCTATCCTTTGGCAGCAGCGATGATGGTAGTGGTGGGCGTCGTGGAATGGTACATCTTCAAACGTAAGGGGTGGATATAGCATGGTACGCTACGTGCTGTCACGCCTTTTGCAGGCGATACCCACCCTGTTGCTCATCTCTTTCCTCACCTTCATCATGGGCTACCTCGCACCGGGAGACCCTATCCGCATGATTCTAGGTGAGCACTCTGACCCGCAAACCGTAGCGCAGGTGCGTCATGAGTTGGGATTAGACCAGCCGTGGTACGTGCAGTACGGGCGTTTTGTATGGAGTGCAGTTAAGGGTGATTTTGGCATCTCGCTGTACAATCGCCGTCCGGTTGGTGACGTCATTCGGGAGTCTTTTCCCGCGACCGCTACTCTGGCGGTGCTGGCTATCCTGCTGGCAATAGCCGTTGGCATACCGGCAGGCATCATAGCGGCAGTATTCCACAACCGTCTCCCCGACCGGCTCAGCATGGCAGGTGTGGTGCTGGGCATCTCCGTGCCCAATTTCGTGCTGGCCACACTACTCATCTTGCTGGTGTCGGTGCGGTTGGGCTGGCTGCCGGTGGCGGGCTGGGGCGCACCGGAGTATCTGGTGTTGCCGGTGCTGGTGCTGGCAGCGCGCCCGTCGGCAAGCATCGCTCGGTTCACCCGCACATCCATGCTGGAAGTGCTACAGCAGGACTACATCCGCACCGCCCGCGCTAAAGGCGTACCCGAACGTGCCGTCATTCTCAAGCACGCTCTGCCGAACGCCCTGTTACCGGTGGTCACGGTCATCGGCAATGCCTTCGGCTATCTATTGACGGGTTCGTTCATTGTGGAAACGGTGTTCGCCGTGCCGGGTGTCGGATACAAGTCTATCGAAGCCATTCTGCGTCGTGACTATCCCGTCATTCAGGCAACAACGCTGTTGTTTGCGTTCTTGTTCATCGCGGTGAACTTGTTTGTGGACATTCTGTATACGCGGTTAGACCCGAGAGTACGATTCCGTGCGTAAAAGGGAGGAGGTAATTTCCATGCAAGTCGCATCCATTACTGGCAAAAGGCAGGCGCAGCTGGTGGAGCGCGAAACGCCCCACGCATGGGGCGACGTGGTGGTGGTCAAAATCCATGTGACGCCGATGTGTACCGAGTACAAACTGTATCGCGACGGGCACATCACCGACGTACTTGGGCACGAAGCGGCAGGAGAGGTGGTAGAAGTCGCACAGCCGGGTAGAGTGAAAGTAGGCGACCGCGTGGTGATGATGCCACAGTATCCATGCGGAACCTGCGGATACTGCCTCGCAGGCGACTATGTCTACTGTCTGAACAATCTGGATGTCCTGAAACTCACCGGCAACAGCGCGGGCACGGCAACCTACGCCCAGTATATCCTCAAGCAAGACTGGTTGCTCATCCCCATACCTGATGGCATGTCCTATGAACATGCAAGCATGGCATGTTGCGGACTTGGTCCCACTTTCGGCGCGATGCAACGTCTGGACGTTAACGCCTATGACACTGTGTTAATCACCGGTATGGGACCGGTAGGATTGGGGGGCGTAGTCAACGCCGTGTACCGGGGCGCAAAAGTCATTGCGGTGGAACCGCATCCCTATCGTCGGAATCTCGCGCTGGAGCTCGGAGCTGTTGCGGCAATAGACCCTGGCGACCCCACTGCGATGCAGCAGATTCTGAGCCTGACAGATGGCAAAGGGGTGGACAAAGCGGTGGAATGTGCCGGCACGCCGGAGGCGCAACGTTTCATGATAAACGCCGTACGCCGGCGCGCACAGGTAGCGTTCGTCGCAGAGGCGGGCGAGTTCACCGTGCATGTGAGCAACGACCTGCTGCGCAAGGGTCTGGTCGTGCACGGCATCTGGCACTGGAACCTTGCCGATACTCCACGTATGATGCTGACCATCCGTGAAATGGGGCATCTGCTGGATAAGATGATCACACACCGCTTCCCGCTAAGCCGTGTGCAGGACGCCTGGGAATTGCAGCTGACAGGCAACTGTGGAAAGGTACTGCTTTATCCGTGGAGTGAGCCTGCCTGATGTGGCGTGAGTGGAAGCGACATCCGCTGGCGCTGGCGTCGCTGGTATACCTCTGTCTGGTGGCGGCGATTGCCTTGCTCGCACCCCTCATTGCGCCCTATCGCTACGACGCGCAGGACGCCTCGGCAGTGCTACAGCCGCCGTCCACCACACACCTTCTGGGAACCGACGAGCTGGGACGCGACGTCTTCAGCCGCCTGGTGTACGGGGCGCGAGTGTCGCTGACGGTGGTGCTGCAGGTGGAACTGCTGGAGGTGCTTATCGGTGTGACGCTGGGCTTGCTGGCAGGATACTTTCGGGGCAGGTGGGATAGTCTCATCATGCGATTTACCGATATGATGTTCGCCTTCCCTGACATCCTGCTGGCGATACTGATAGTAGCGATACTGGGACCGGGTTTACACAACGTGTTCATCGCCCTCGCGCTCACCGGCTGGCCCAGCATGGCGCGGGTGGTGCGTTCGCAGACGCTAGCCCTACGTGAACGCGAGTTTGTAGAAGCCGCCCGCGCCATTGGACTCAACCACTTCCGCATCCTATGGCGACACATCCTGCCCAATCTGTTACCGACGATTGTGGTGGCGGTAACGGTGGACTCGGCGGGCATCGTGCTTGCCGAAAGCGCATTAAGCTTTCTGGGGCTAGGGGCACAACCACCCCTACCCTCGTGGGGCCGCATGATTGACGATGCCCGCCAGCTGATGCGCAGCCATCCGATGCTACTGGTCTACCCGGCGGTCATGCTGTCGCTAACGGTAATGGCGTTGAACTTCCTCGGCGACGGCTTGCGCGATATCTGGGACCCGAGGAGACAAACCTACTGACGGCGCGGCGTGCTCCCCCATCCAAAGCGGTCTCAGTGGCAACCATGACGCTTGACGAACCGCTATTCCTCTCGCTATGATGGTGGTGTAGAGATACATGCAAAAGGAGTCACCATGCCTGCCACATTAACCGCTATCAGCCAGCACCTGTTCATCCATCGAGGTGCGGTAAACGTAGGCGTCATCCATCGTGGCGAGGATGCGCTACTCATTGACGTTGGAGATGGCTCCGTGCTGGACACACTCGAAGGGTGTGGCATCCGCTGGGTAGACGGCGTGCTGTTCACCCATCACCACCGCGACCAGGCGTACGGTGCGCCTCGTGTGCTGGCTGGCGGCGGCTGGACAGGCGCACCCGAGGCGGAACGTGCGTTGTTTGAAGAGGTAGACGCCTACTGGAGCGACCCCAAAAACCGCTGGCATGTGTACCACTTTCGCCCCCATCATGTGCTCACCGAACCTGTGCCGATACATCGCACCTTTGTCGATGGCGATACACTGAAATGGATGCCTGCGCGCATCACCGCCCTACATACCCCCGGGCATACCGACGGAAGCATGACCTATCTGCTGGATGTGGACGGACAGCGCATCGCCTTCTGCGGCGACCTGATATTCGACGAGGGGCAGATACTCGATTTGTACAGCCTGCAAAAGGGGTTCGGTGGGTTGACCGAGTACCACGGTTTCATGAGCGCATGGCGCGAGGTAATTGCCAGCCTGCGGCGCATCGAATCGTCAGGCGCGGCGGTGCTTGTCCCGTCACACGGCAATATCATCCGCGACCCCAGAAGCACGATAGACCTGCTGGAAACCCGTCTGCGTGACTTCTACGAGAACTACCTCTCCACATCCGCGCTGTGGTACTACTTCCCCGACCTGCTGCGTGAGCAGTCTTCCAGCGCAAAGCCTGTTGCCGTCGCTCCTTCCCTGCCCACTCCGCCCTTCTTGCACCACGTGGGAACCAGCTGGATGGTACGAAGCGAAAGCTGCCACCTTCTGGTGATGGACTGCGGCAGCGATGAAGTCATCCGCCAGGTGGAAAACTGGCTGTGCTCGGGTGAGGTGGAAGCCGTAGATGCGCTGTGGATAACTCACTATCACGACGACCATGTGGACTGCATTCCCCGGTTCCAGCAGCAGTTCGGTTGCCCGGTCATCGCTGAAGAATCGGTAGCGCAGGTAGTGGCTCAACCCGATGCATGGAGGCTGCCGTGCCTTTCCCCGTCTGCCATATCGGTAGACCGCGTGGTGAAGCACGGTGAGTCGTGGCGGTGGCAGGAGTTTACCCTGACCGCTTACCACTTCCCGGGGCAGAGTCTGTACCACGGCGGGCTGCTGGTGGAAGGTCATGGACTGCGCCTGTTCTTTTGCGGCGACTCTCTGACACCAACCGGGCTGGATGACTACTGTGCCTTCAACCGCAACCTGCTGGGCGAAGGCGTAGGCTACGATTTTTGCCTGCAATTACTGGAAAACCTCCATCCCGATATGCTTTTCAACTGCCACGTGGGCTCGCCTTTCGCTCCGTCGCCTGATGACCTGAAGAGGTGGCGTCAGATGCTGAGGGAACGGGTGTCCTTGTTGAAAGACCTTCTTCCCTACGACAACCCGAACGAGGGCATAGACCCCTTTAGAGCCAGCGACAGGTGAATATCTTGACTTGTCCATCCTGTCGCCTATACAATAGAACCATGAGCAACGGTCAAATCATTCCGTTTCATGGCGACCTCCTGGATGACGTGGTGCTGTTACTCCAGCAAACTCTGCACGCCGACCCCATTTCGCGCAGTCTGTTCGTGCGCAAGGTGCTGATCGACCCCAATTTCGAGCCGGAAGGTGCGCCGATTGCCTTAGTGGGCGGACAGGTAGTCGGCTTCGGGTTGAGTATCGCCCGCCGCCTGCCTCTGGAAGACGCCCCTCCGGACTTCGATAGAGGCTACATCACCCTTCTGGGCGTTCATCCCGGCTTCCAGCAGCAGGGTATCGGCACGCAGCTGTTGCAGAGGATGGAGGAGTATCTGCGTTCCAGGCAGCGGCGCCTGGCTCTTGTCTCGCCGTATTCGCCCAACTACTTTACCCCCGGCGTGGACGTGAATGCCTACGCGGGCGGGCTACAGTTCTTCCTTAAAAACGGCTATCAGGAGGTTTACCGTCCCATTGCGATGGACTGCAACCTGTTGAACCTGCGCGTGCCGGAGTGGGTTCAGCAACGTGAAGAGGCTCTGCTACAGGAAGGGCTGGTAGTGGAACACTACCGCCCGGAGTTAATACCTGCACTGTTCCGCTTCCTGAAAGCCGAGTTCCCCGGCGACTGGCAACGCTTTGCCCGTGACGCTATCGCCCGAATCGAACAGGGCGATACTCCCACAAGATTGTGGATCGCGCATGAGAAGGGCGAAGTTGTGGGATACAGCCACTTTGAGGGCGAGCGTTTCGGACCTATCGGAGTGTCGCAGTCGCAGCGTGGGAGGGGTATCGGGCAGGTGTTAATGTATAAAACCCTGCAATCCATGCGCCTGTTGGGTCTGCACACTGCCTTCTTCATGTGGTCGGATGACCGTACCGCGCAAAGGCTGTATCATGCAGCGGGCTTTGTGGAGACCCGAAGGTTCGCACTGCTACGGAAGGAGTTGTCCAATGGCTGAGAGCGTGGACATTTTAGCGATTGGGGCGCACATCGGCGACGTGGAAATCGCCTGCGGGATGGCCTTAGCCGCGCATGTGCGCCAGGGCAAGAAGGTGGCGATATTACACCTGACCCCTGGTGAGAAAGGGCATCCTGCCCTGTCGCCCGAGGAGTACGCGAAGCAGAAAATCGCAGAAGCACGCGAGGCAGCGGCGGTATACGGAGCGCAGGTGTACTTTCTGGATTACCGCGACGGCGAGCTGCCCGTGAATGACGAGGTACAGTTCCAGATTTGCGACGTGATTCGCGCCTGCCGACCACAAGCCATCCTGACGCACTGGCAGGGTAGCATCCACAAGGACCATACCGCCTGCGCTCTGAATATCCCGAACGCTATCTTCTACGCGGCAATAAAGGGTTTTGTGCGCAAAGACCCACCCCACTGGGTGCCCCGCCTCTACTTTGCCGAAAACTGGGAAGACCGCGAGGGGTTCGAGCCTGAAATCTTTCTGGAGGTTACCGAAGAAGACATCGCTTTGTGGCAAACAGCGGCGGAGAGACTGGAACTGTTCCGGGGTGGCGTGTCTCGCTTCCCCTATGTGGATTACTATAAGGCGCTGGCGCGAGTGCGGGGAGCGGAGATAGGCTGCCAGTATGCGGTGGCGTTCGCCGTGCCGCCCAGCGCGCACCGCAGGCGCGTGAGTAGCCTGCTGGGGTAGAATCAAGCCGGAGGTGACAACCGTGACAACAGCAACGCTGGAAATGGAGCGGGCAGAGGAACAGATTAGCCTGCTTTTAGGCAAGGAGCCAATGACCTTCGAGCAATACCTGCAGACCTTCGGAGAGGACGATGACTACGAACTTATCGACGGGGTGCCGGTAGAGAGAATGTCTGCACAACTGGACCACGAGCGCCTGTATGTATGGCTACTGACCCTGATACACGGAATAGCCGAAGCAAAACAGCTTGGCATCGTGCTGGGCTCCCGTTCCGCAGTGCGCATCAGCAACTTCCGCGCGAGGCTGCCCGACCTGCTATACGTTCGTGCAGAACGCATGGACATCGTGCGGCAGCTGGCGATTTACGGTGCGCCCGACCTGACTATGGAGATTGTGTCGCCGCACGACCGCCGCTCCGATGTGCTGCAGCGCGAGGCAGACTATCGCACACTGGGCGTCGAAGAGATTTGGATGATTGACCGCCGCCGAAAGGTGGTACGGTTACTCCAACGCGCTGGCGAAGACTACTCAGTACAGGAAGTGTCGAGCGGCGTGGTGGAAAGCCGTGTCATCCCGCACTTGCGGTTGCAGGTGGAGTGGTTGTTCAGCGACGAGCGACCAGCAGTGCGTGAAGTGCTGAGGGATTTAGGTCTATGAGTGAACCCTTCACGATCCATCTCGCCCATAGCCCCGACGCCGACGATGCGTTCATGTTTTACGCCCTTGCGAAAGAGATTATCGATACCGAGGGGCTTCGTTTTGAACACGTCCTGCGCGACATCCAGACACTGAACGAATGGGCGCGCGAAGGCAAAATGGAGGTTACCGCCATCTCCGTGCACGCCTACGCCTACGTACGCGACCGATACGCCATCCTGACCTCCGGCGCGAGTATGGGTAATGGATACGGTCCCCTCGTCGTCAGCGCAGAACCGATGTCTCCTGAAGACCTGCACAACGTCACTATCGCCGTGCCGGGATTGCTTACCAGCGCGTATCTGGCGCTGAAGCTCTATCTCCCCGAAGCGCGCACCATCGTGATGAACTTCGATGAAATCCTGCCGGCGGTGCAACAAAAGCGGGTGCTGGCGGGTCTCTTGATTCATGAAGGGCAGCTCACACACCGTGAGGCAGGGGTTCACAGTGTCGTAGACCTCGGTGCGTGGTGGAAGCAACAGACTGGGCTCCCTCTGCCGCTGGGAGTGAACGCCGTGCGCCGCGACCTGTCGCCGGACGTGCAGCAGCGCATTGCTCGCATCCTGAGGCGCAGTATCGAGTACTCCTTGCAACACCGGCAGGAGGCATTGCAGTACGCTCTGGATTTCGGCAGGGGCATCGGGCAGGATGTGGCTGACCGCTTCGTGGGCATGTATGTGAACGAGTGGACGGTCGACATGGGAGAAGCAGGCAAAGAGGCGATACGGCTGTTCCTCGCGAGGGGCGCAGAGGTGGGGATAATTCCTCCTGTGGGGGAGGTTGAGTTCATAGAATAGCGACCATATCGTCCCACGCAACTGAAGGAGGTGTTTCTCAGTGAAGAGACGTCTCTCGCTAACAGCCTCGTTGCTGGTGCTGGTGGTCACCGCGGGGTGCGTGGAATTGCCCGGCTGTGGAGTCGGGGTGGATTTCTCACCCGATGGCAAACAGATAGCTTTCACGTGGATGTCCAGAGACGGACTGCGCCTTGCTATCACCGACTCGGGAGGCAAGCAGATGCGTATCCTTCCACAGTCTGAGAACCCCGGACCGCCGTTGTGGTCACCCGATGGCAAGGGGCTCCTTTTCACCACCGACACCGACTTAGTACTCTACGACCCGGCGCAAAAAACGGTGCGTAAAATCGCCACGCAGGTGGTTCCGGGAGCTTACGCCTGGAGCAGCGACGGGAGCCAGATTGTATGCCTCGGCGCATCAGAGACCAAATCCACCGAACAACCAGCATGGGTCTTATGGATATCTGCGCTCAGCGGAGAGGTGCAGATGCGAACCGACCTGCCAGCACAAGTGGAACCGCTCACATCCATAGTCCCTCAAGTCTCGGTGGTCTCGCTGCCTCCCACATGGGGCATTGCCTTCATCGATTCGGGCAGAAACGTGTACACCGTGGAGGCAGGCAAGGTATACCGCATTACCAGCACCGGAGACGTGCAGTCTCTCAGGGTAAGCCCCGACGGAACGCAGTTGCAGTGGGTGCGTTCGCCAGCGGGTTCGGCGGTTCTTGTGGTGCACACATACGACCTTAACTCGCGCACCGTCATCGGAGACCCCATACGCGTCCATTTGCGGCTCATCCCGCACCTTCCTGGCTACAAGCGTGAAGGCGCATGGGGCATCCTTTCCCTCGACGGACAGAGAATGCTCGTGGCTGCTACATTTGAGCGTGAAGCCGGCAAAGAAAAGAGCCTGTATTCTGCAGTGTATCTGGTAGACCTTGCGAGCCGCGAGGTACGCCTGCTTCGCCAGCAAAAACGTGTCCTGTCACAGAAAGCAGGGCTGCCGTTGCTGCCGTTCTGGTCTCGCGACGGCTCGAAGATTGCGGTGCTGGCTCTTGGGGACGAGAGCTCGCTGTGGGTCTGCCGCGCGGACGGTTCCGGTGGGCGAGTGATACGATACGCGAAGGTCAACTGAAGAACTTCAGGAGAGGCTCACCGACAACGGTGAGCCTCTAACACTTGACGATACCATCCTCCCTGTCTGTCCAGTACCAGACCACTCTCGGCCCGACAAAAGCAGGTGCACCGTAGCCCATAAGCTGAGACGTTCAGCTCACGCTCGCGAACGAGCAACCCTTCTAACACGACGTCTTTTCCCATCCCATTGCATGGGCGGACATCGGGCGACAGCCTCCCGGGACAACGAAACAAGACTGCCCATACAAAAGGCTCATTTTGCTTAGCACAAATAAGAATCATTACTGATTTTTTAGAATTGACAAAATATTTTTTACCCACATGGAAAAATTATTTTAAGATGGTGTATAATAGCACCAAAGACATTGCTCACGTCAAGGAGGCGAGTCATGCGCAACCAAAGCAATCGAAAGGCGTTCACCCTGATAGAACTGCTGGTGGTTATCGCGATTACCGCGATACTGGCGGCGATCCTGCTCCCGGTCTTTGCTCAGGCACGCGAGAAAGCGCGTCAGACCGCTTGCCTGAGCAACGTGAAGCAGATGGCGCTGGCAACCGCGATGTACGCGCAAGATTACGAGGCGTTTCCCCTTTATTCCAAAGTAGAGGGCGGAATGGAGTACCGCTGGTTTGACCAGATTGCGCCGTACATCCGCAACCAGCAACTGCATACCTGTCCCACCGTGCCGCACCCCAAATTCGGGCGAAACTCAGCCTACGGATACAATTATCAGTACCTTGGGAACTCACGCAGTGACTGCTCCAACGTGCCGGTCAGTGAAGCGGAGATACTTGTTCCCGCCAACACCATCCTGGTTGGCGACAGCCGAGGGTCTGGCACGCGTATCTGCGACAACGACGAGCCGCGTGACCCTGACTACCGCAATCTGGAGTGTTTGGGCAACCACGGCTATACTATTGACCCGCCTGTGTTGCCACCGTGTCGTCGGGGGAATGGTCCTAACCGCTACGGTACAGGGGGTGTGCCGGGAGTACGCACTCCGCTTCACCCTCGCCATAACGGTGGCGCTAACATTGCCTTCGTGGACGGGCACGCTAAATGGATGCGAACAGAGGAGGTGGAGCTGGACAACCGCTGGTGGAACGGGCGCTATCCGGATCCGGCTCCGTAGCAAAACGCTTCTGGGGGAGCACCGTTGCTCCCCCAGTGTACCTGCCCTACTCCTTCTTTTTGCGGTGCTTTCTTCCGCCTCGTCGTCGCCGCTTCTTGCCAGCGGCTACCGGTTGCCCTTGCGCGGCAAACTCTACAGCGCGATCGGGAACAGGGACTCCCAGCATTTGCAGCTGCTCGTACCCGCCGATCACATACAACCCGCTTTGCCCCGTGCGCATGTTCAGGCGCAGATTGACTGCGTCCTCTGCCAGCAGGCGTTCCTCCGTCAGGTCATAGACCATCTGCTTTTGCGGAAACTGCAGGTAGACCACACCATCACCAACCGAGTGCACCGCGAGGAACGGCGGAGCCACGCGAACGACATCGCTGCTCTGCGACCACACATGCACTCCCGCAAACCGGCATAAGCCGCGCAGCAGGTCAACGCTCAGTTGACGTTCCCCAATAAATACCGAACGCCACGACCCCATGTCTTTGACAGCGATGGAAGGCAAACCGGTCTGGATATACTCGCCCAACACCATCGCTTTCTCGTCCAGCACGTAGAACGATGGGTTCACCCTTTCCCGAACACCTACCTGCTTGTTGCGCAACCGTTCGGAAATCGGGTGTCGGTCGTTGCTGATAATCGACCCCGTCTCGCTATTCCACGGTTGTGCTTTAATGGCTAACCCAGCGACGTCGCGTGGCCCGTCCGGCGTATATCCGTTTTCATCGAACAGTGCCACGGCGTAGAGCCACACCAGCGTTTTGCCGTCGCGCTGCAGCCGCTCCCGAATCGCCTCGCGTACTTCGGAGTCTATCTCTATCGGGTCGAGGAACAGATACATTTTGGCGTCGGGGAACGCCTTGCGCACAAGGTCACTCTGCAAATAGATGCCGTAGTGAATACCTGCTCGCGCAAGCACCTCCTGCTGCCCAATGATAAGAGGTTCCAGCAAGGCTTTAGGAGACTGGATGCGCGTGAGGCTGCGTTCGTCCACAATAACGGCTACCTCGGGGGTCTCAGGGAGCCTTTGCCGGATGTGCGCCAGATAAAGGGTGGATAGCTTTGACGCCTGTTGCCAGACCTCGCTGTCGTTCAACCATCCCTCGCCCCACAGGTCCATCCATGAAACCCCCGCATGGTGTACCAGGGCGGTTGTCGCGTTGCGCAGACGAACCTGTCGGGTCGCTTCCGCATCGGAACAGCGAGGGTTATAGTCATCTGGTGTGTTGCCCTGCGCCGTGTGGGGCTTGGTATCGTCTTCCAGGATAAACAGCTTGCCATGCAGGCGCACCGAAGCCACCGGGACCGGTATGCTTCCCGGCTGGGTAGAACACCGGTCGCGGTACGACACCGGCGCGCATATCAGGTCAATACTCTGCGCCGACAGCACCTCCGAAAGCGCGAGATGCCCGCTGTGAGGCACCGGAAAATCCAGCACATAGCCATACGATACCGCCACCAGACGCCGGTCGTCGCAGTTCTTCTTCACCGTTCGCGACAGGGTCACAATCCGTCGCGCTATGGTTTCCGAAGCGAAGCACAGGTAGTCCACATACCTTTGCCCTTTGCGAGTCTCACAAAGCACCGTTGCGAGCACGGCGTCACCGCGATAGGTCGGTATACTGGCACTGGTGAAAGTGACCGAACCATCGTGCCATGCCGCGCGAAGCTTTACGATGTCGTTCTTGTATCGCCCGCGCAGCCATTGCCGAAAAGCCTCCTGTGCCGCCGGGCTGTAATCATAGCCGCGCTGGTACTCGTAGAACCACTCCCTGCAGTCCAGATGGTAGCCGAGAATGTAACGCGACTCTTCGGTCACCTCCAGCTGACGCACCAGCAGAGTTACAGCCGCTTCCGCCTCCTGCCAGTATCGGTCAGAGGCGAACGAAGGCTCGCCGGTAGAGCCGTCGGCGTAAGTGGTCATGGCTTCCGGATAGAGCTTTTGCCAGTCGGGAGGCGGAGTGAACACCACCCGAAACATCACATAGCCTTGCGGGTCATGCTGATGGACCAAATGCAGCAGTCGCAGTGCCTCGTTCACGCTGTAGGAGACCATCGGCACCGATACAGGCAGTTCCAGCAAAAGGGCATGCAGATGCACCCCTGCGGAGGCTGCCTGCCGAATCTGCTCACACACCCTGCGTTCCGACGCTGCCGAGTCGATATTACCGAAAAAGAAGAGGGGCACCACAGGCTCGCCGTCGATAATAATCTCCGGATGCCCCTGACGGATGCCCAGACGCACGCCCTCACGCTTGCGCCTGCGCAGTTCCGTCCCTTTATCCTCAGCGGCAGCCTCCGCCTGCGGTGTCTCCTCCGTCTCTGCACGCGCCGTGCGTTGTGCCCGCCTGCTGCGACGGGCGGGAGGCGGCGTCACCTGCGTCGGCGTTTCCGCCCCGGTAACCTCTTCGGCTGGCGCAATGGCTTCTGGAGAGGGTTCACCCGCCTCAACGAGCGATTTCGGCGCAGGCGGTTCCTCGGCCGGTGTTTCCTCCACCACTGGTTCCACACTCGGGACTGGCGCCTCTTCCGCAGTCTGTGCTGTTTCTACTGGCGTTTGCTCAACCACCTCTAGGACCTCCGCCCGTACCTCTTCAGCGCTCGCCTCGGCGGATTTCGCTCGTCTGCGTGTGGACCTGCGCCTTTTGCGGGTGGGCACTTCGGTCTCGGGCACAACAGCCGCCTGCTCCTCGCCCGACCTCTGGACAGGTTGTTCCGCCTCCGCTTCGCTACCGGCAGATAGGCCGGCAGGAGTAGGCTCTATGCTAGCCGTGCTTCCTTCGGAAGTAACAGCAGCGGGTTCCGATTCCGCGCCTGCGGCTTTGGCTGACCGACGACGTGTGCGCCTTTTGGGCACAGGAGATAGTTCAGGGGATAGTTCCTGTGGAGTTTCTTCTTGAGAAACAGCGTCACTTTCCGGCATTTGGCCTGCCGGTTCAGGTGACGCGGCAAGCGGCTCCCCCTTCTCCGGCGTGGAGCGACGTCGACGTGATGGCATCTTCTTGCACAGCCTCCTTTATTTCACGGCTATTCGCCTGCCGTTGGGATGCCGACACACGCCACCTCTTGCTCTGCACGCCGCAGTGACCCGATAAACTCCCGAAGCTGCGCAGGTTCCTCAAATAGCCAGTCAGGACGCTCTGCACGCAACATCTCTACAGGATGCGCTCCCCATCCGACCGCTATCACCCGGACACCCGCTCCCCGCGCACACTGGATGTCGTACACCGTGTCGCCCACGAAAATCGCTTCTGAAGGCGATGCCTGAAGCCTCTCCAGTGCCACCAGCACCGAATCCGGCGCGGGTTTCGGACGAGCCACGTCCGATGAACTCACCACCGCATCCACCCATCCGTTCACGTTCAGCCGCGGCAGAAAAGTCTCCAGCTCCAGCCTGTTCTTGGATGTCACCAGCGCGACGCGCATTCCTGCCCGCTTTGCCTCTTTTAACGCCTCGAGCGCTTCCGGAATCACCTGCTCCAGATGCTTGTGCGACTCGTAATAGGCGATTTCGTCCGCCTCCATCGCGCGGTGGTCAGGCACAAAGTCCACCAGATGGTCGAACAGGCGAACCTGCCGGTGCAATGGAAGCCCTATGGTCCGGCGCAGCTCGTCTCGCGAAATCTGTACGCCCAAATGCTTGCGGAAGGTATGGTCTAAAGCGCGGACGATTAACTCCACGGTGTCGACCAGAGTACCGTCTATATCGAACAGCGCGCAACGATAAGGTGGCTGTGTCGCTGTCAATGCACTCCCCATCTACCACGTTAAATATCCAGAACTTCTATCCTTGTGCATTATACGGGCAAGAGGGGGCAGTTGTCAACTTCGGCGGGGAGGAGTTTATGGCTCGGCGGGAGCCACCCCAAGGAGGCATTCTCGTTTGACAAATCCCCTGCTCTCAGATAGAATCACCATCGAACGTGAATACAGGAGGTCGGTGCGTTGGTGACATCGGAGGTTTCACTCGAACATCTGCAAAACACTGCCCGCAAGCTGCGCCGGCACATCGTCAAAATGCTGGCAATCGCGGGTAGCGGACATCCGGGCGGTTCCCTATCTGCCATAGACATCCTCACCGCTCTCTTCTTCGGCAACGTGATGCGCTACAACCCTCAGAACCCGCGCTGGGCAGACCGCGACCGCTTCATCCTCAGCAAGGGACATGCGGTGCCTGCACTGTACGCCGTGCTGGCGGAAGCGGGCTTCATCCCCGAAGAGTGGTTGTGGCAGCTGCGCAAGATAGACACGCCGATGCAGGGACACCCCTCCGTGAAAGACCTGCCCGCGGTGGAAGCATCCACTGGTAGCTTGGGGCAGGGTCTGAGCATCGGACTGGGAATGGCTCTGGCAGCACGTTTGGACAACAGGGATTACCGCGTGTACGTGATGATTGGCGACGGCGAGTCGGAAGAAGGGCAGATTTGGGAAGCGGCGATGGCGGCGTCGCACTTCCGCGTGGGCAACCTGACCGCCATTCTGGACTACAACCACTACCAGCTGGACGGCGCGATTGGCGAGATTATGAGCATTGAGCCTGTCGTTGCCAAGTGGGAAGCGTTCGGCTGGGCGGTGCGCGAGATCGATGGGCACGATATGCGGCAGATTATGGATGCACTGCACTGGGCGAAAGAACCGCGAGAACAGCCCTCCATCATCGTCGCGCACACGGTGAAAGGGAAAGGCGTGTCGTTCATGGAGAACAACAACGAATTTCACGGTAAAGCGCCCACTCAGGCGGAGCTGGAGCAGGCGCTGGCGGAGCTCGCCGACTGAATACCAAAGGTGACAGGAGGAAGTGCAATGGCAAGACCACTGGGTGAAGCCACCCGTGAAGCATACGGCAAAGCACTGGCGGAGCTGGGGCGCGAGAACCCCAACATCGTGGTGCTGGATGGCGACCTGTCCAAATCCACCATGACCAAGTACTTCGCCCAGCAGTTCCCCGACCGCTTTTTCAACGTGGGCATTGCCGAGGCGAACATGGTGGGCATCGCTGCGGGGCTGGCGGCGTCGGGCAAAATCACCTTCGCATCCAGCTTTGCCTGCTTCGTGATGTGCAAGGCGTTCGACCAGATGCGATTGGCGGTCGCCTACAGCGGCAATAACGTGAAGATTGTGGGCACGCATGGCGGCATCTCCATTGGCGAGGACGGCGTGTCGCAGATGGGACACGAGGATATCGGACTGGCGCTGTCCCTACCCGGCTTTGTGGTGATGGTGCCGGCAGACGGCACGGAAACGCGCGCTGCGGTGCGTGCGGCAGCAGAACACGTCGGACCGGTCTACATCCGCGTGGGACGCCCCAAAGCACCCATCGTGTACGAGAACGGCTGTCCCGATTTCCGCATTGGCAAAGCCATCACCCTGCGCGAGGGGCGCGATGTGACCCTGGTTGCAAACGGACTGATGGTGGCTGCCGCGCTGGATGCGGCGGAACAGCTGGAACAGCAAGGCATCTCGGCGCGGGTGCTGGATATGCACACCGTGCGTCCGCTGGACGAAGAGGCGGTGGAAAAAGCGGCACGCGAGACCGGAGCTATCGTGGTTGCGGAGGAGCACTTAGTATACACTGGACTGGGATCGCAGGTCGCAATGGCGGTGGCAAAGCGTTATCCTGTGCCCATGCGCTTCATCGGCTTGACTGATTACGCCGAGTCCGGCGCGCCCGAGGCACTGATGCGCAAGTACGGCTTGACCGCCGACGACATCGCTCGCGAAGCCATCGAGCTGGTAAACATGCGGCAGAAAGCCGTTGTATAAGCAAACGCACGTCGTACAGGGCAGTCCACCACGTTCGGATTGCCCTGTGCTTTTCGATGTGATGAAAACTGCTAACATTACCAGTCCGAACCTCTTGCCAAAATTACGCAAACATGAGAAAATGAGATGCCCGTGATATCGGGGAGAAGGGAGAGTGGCGAGATGCGTCGCGACATAGCATTATTCTCTCTGGTGATTTGGCTGCTCAGCGTCGGGGTATCCGCACAAAATACAGGCAGGCGACCTGTGCCTCAGCCAACGCCGACGCATCGCATTATCTGGGTAGTCATGAAAGAACAACCGATGTCGGAAGCCGCAGAACGGTGGCAGCCCGCATTGCGCCAGCGGTTGGAAGAGATAGACTTGGCGTTGCGTGCACTTGCGGGGAACCCCGCTGTGCCCCCGGACGTGCTGGCGGGCGCACACATCGCCGCCCAGATGCAGAGTGCGGAGGCGTTGAACACCTATCGCCTCGCGGTCTGCGTGGATTCGGCGCGCCCTCTAATGCTCTCAAGGGCGAGATTAATCTCGCGGGTGGCGACGCTCGGAGGGCGGGTGTTAACGCATATTCCTTTCCTGAACGCATTCGCCGTAAGTGTTCCTGTACAGCGCGTGCGCGACCTGCATAAAATACCGGAGGTCGCTCTGGTGTGGAATCCCCAGGTCCTGCAAGCCCAGCTGGACGTTTCCACCCCCACCCTGTTTGCACCTGCGGTGTGGGACGAAGGTTATACCGCACCCACCTGGGCACCAGCCATTATGGACACAGGGGTAAACTACGTACATACTGCCCTCAATGCACACACTTGGATTATTCCCAATCGCACCGTGCCCGGAATCGGCAGCGGCATACAGGCTTTCCACGATTACGGCAGGCTGGATACCGACTCCAGCGGCAACTCCGTTTACGGGGACGACTACATGACCGCACGCGACCTGCAGGGGCATGGCACGGCGGTCGCCGGTTGTGCTCTGGCAAACACCCCCACGAAAAAAGGCGTTGCTCCGTTTGCAGGATACGGGGTGATATTGAAAGCGGGTTATCGCACGAAGACCGGCGGAGGTTCCATGAACGCCGCCGATGCGTTGATTGCGCTGGACTGGGCGGCGCGTGAAGCTCCTTTGCCACCGGGCGTGGGGATTGCGGGCATCAACTTTAGCTTCGGCGCGTCAACCCGCGTTGACGACGACATTTTGACTCAGGCGTTCGATGCGTTTATCTACACGTATCAGATACCGCTTTCTATCGCGGCGGGCAACGGTGGAGGCACCCAGAAAACGCTCTTTACTCCCGCTCCTGCCTACAATGGCATCGCCGTGGCTGCCTCCGATGACAGGAGCACCATATCCCGCGACGATGACGTTATCGCCAGCTTCAGCAGCAAGGGACCGACCATCGCCGGGCGCAAAAAGCCGGACGTGACGGTCCCGGGCACAAACATCAGTACCACCAGTGGTTCGGGCAGCAGCTTCAGCGCGGCGAGCGGCACCAGTCTGGCGGCTCCCCATCTGGCAGGTGCATTGGCGCTTCTGCACGACCTTGGCATCCACGACCCGCTATTGCTGAAGGCGGTGCTGATTAACAGTGCGGAAGACCGCAGAGACGCCGGCTGGGACAGGAACTGGGGCTGGGGATACGTAGACCTGCGTTCCGCCATGCGGCATGTTATCAACCGGCAGTATGCCACTAGCTCGGTGAAGCCTGCGGGCATGTCGGGAAGCGTAGCGTACTTCCGCACGCGGTTACCTGCACAAGGCAAGGTAACACTGGTATGGCACCGCCATGTCGGCTTCTCCGCCTCGCAAGGATACACTTACCTGCGTAGCCTGGCAAACCTGAAACTGACGTTAATCGACGAAAGCACAGGCAACATCATCGGCACCTCTGCTTCGACAATTGACAACGTGCAGCAGGTGGTTGTGCCCATCGCTTACCCGCGCGTGCTGGTCAAGGTGGAAGCCACCAGTGCTTTTGACCAGTACCTTGACGAGCCGTTTGCCGTAGCGAGCAGCGGCGTTCTGGTGCCTGTGAGCAGCCCGTAGGGCGATGCGATGCACTGATAACGTGGAGATGGAACAGCGGACATGCCCGAAAAAAGGAGGAAGACGAAAATATGAGAACGTGGTTTCTGGTAACGCTCCTCATCGCGATGAGTGCGATAGCACTCGCCGCAGACGACTACAGGATACAGCGCGACGACGTGCTGCAGATTACGGTGGTCGAAGACCCCAACCTGAGCCGCGAGACGGTCGTGGCTCAGGATGGTACCATCAACCTGCCTGTGGTTGGTACCATCACCGTGCGCGGCATGACGACAGGTGAAGTAGCCGAGAAGATTCGCACCGCGCTCATCGAAGCGCAATATCTGCGCGACCCGCACGTCAGCATCAGCTTAAAGGTTATCAACCGTCCGCGTGTTGCCGTGCTGGGAATGGTATTACGTCCGGGTACCTACGAATTCAAGGAAGGGGAAACGGTCATGCACGCCATTTCCATGGCGGGCAGCTTTGACCCCGACCGCGCCCGGCTTCAGGATGCTGTACTTCGCCGAAAACGCGCCGATGGCACTGAAGAGACCATTCCGCTGGACCTGGAGAAGCTCTTCTTCAAAGGCGATATGAGCCAGAACTACCGTCTGCAGCCCGACGACGTGATATTTATCCCGGAAGACGTGGTGAACCGCGTCTATGTGCTGGGTAAAGTGGTTCGCCCGGGTCTCTACCCGTGGAAGAGCAGCACGACAGTACTGGAAGCCATTAACCGGGCGGGTGGTCAGCAGGAAAAGGGCACATTGAGCAGGGTGTACATTATCCGTCCCAACCCGAATGCCCCGGATAAACCGCAGCGCATCGAGGTGAACCTGCTCAAACTCATCGACAAAGGGGATACGTCTCAGGACATCGCTCTGCAGCCGGGCGACACGGTGTACGTGCCTGAGGTGAAGAAGCCCGACTGGAATCAGATATACAGCATCGTAGCAACTATCGCTCTCACACGAAATCTTATTCGTGACAGAGCATTCTACCGGTACTAAAGGAGGCGATTAACAGGTGGAGTTTTGGCGTCACTACCTGATTCTGAAACGGCGATGGCGCATCATTGCGCTGGTGGTGGTCTTGTGCACCGGCGCAGTGCTGGTATGGTCACGTACCAGCCCTCAGGAGTACGAAGCCATTGCCGTAGTGCGTGAGCAGCGGCCGGTGGGCGAGACGAGCACTGAAATCTATCCGATCCGTGCTCTAATTAACGACCCGGTGCTGCGACAGCAGAACCTGCTGCAACTGGTGGCAAGCAACACCGTTATTGGAAAGACCATCAGTGACCTGCAGGTCATACGTCCGGGAATGCTGGAAGGAGACACGCCTTCCGAGCAGATACTGGCTTTCAGCGGCAAGCTCCGTGTCGAGCCTATCCCGAACACCGAGTACCTGCGTATACGACTGCGCGATACAGACCCGCAAAATGCTTTGACCGCGCTGAGCGTTCTGGTTGCCAAAGCCACCGAGCGCTACGACGAACTGTATCAGGGCTCGGTGCGTGCAGAGCGCGAGCGTATCGAGAATGAACTGCTACCCTCTGCGAAAGCAGACCTGGAAGCCAAACGCAAGGCTCTGGCAGACTACAAGCTGGCAAACCGCATCAGCGGTGACCTGACCTACCAGACTCAGGTACTGGTACAGCGTGCAGCGCAGTACCGTGCCAATTACGACCAGGCGATGGTCGAAATGCAAGAGGCAAAGGCACGGCGTATCGCGGCAGAGCAAGAGCTCAGGAGCCAGTATGCTCGCAACGAATATGAAGAGATGCAGCGGGTGATGGCGACCAACCCGGTTCTGCAGCAGTTGCGCATTGACCTCGCGCGGGCGCAGGCGGAGCTGCAAAAGGAACTGCAGACCAAAGCGGAACGCCATCCCGATGTCGTTGCACTGAAAGCGCAGATTGCGGAGATCGAGGCGCGAATGCGCACGGAAAGCGAGCAGATTCTGAACTCCCAAACGCGCTCGCGCAACCCGATTCGCGACGCCGCACTGCAGGCATACATCTCGGCGCGTGTGGCGGAAGAAGCGGCAGCCAAGCGCGCACAGGCGTACTACGAACCTCTGCAGCGGGCGATGGCGGACTTAGCAGATATGCCTCGCAAAGAGGCAGGACTTGCCCGTCATGAACTGGCAGCACGCACTGCGGAGCAGGTGTATAACCTGTATCTGCAAAAGCTGGAAGAGGCTCGCGCCAAAGAAAGAGGCGCGCAAGCGGCAACACTGACGCTGCTTGACCCTCCACAGGTGTTTGCCGTTCCGAAACAGACAGGACTGAAGGTTGCACTGGCGCTACTGTTGTCACTGCTTCTGGCAAGCAGTGTCGCGCTGCTGCTTGGGCAACTCGACACCTCGGTGCGCACTCCGGAAGAAGCCGAGCGCCTGTTGAAGCTGCCTGTGTTTGCGGTGATACCCCTGATGAAGCCGAACGCTCTGGATAAGCAGGACGGCTTCACACCGATTGGCGCGTCGTACCAGATACTCTCTACCAACCTCTGGTACGCCAGCCGCCAGATGCAGGGGTCCGCAGTAGTCATCGCCAGCGCGGAACCCAATGTCGGGCGAAGCACCACCGCCGCAAACCTGGCTATCACGCTTGCCCGTGATGGAGCCAGAGTGCTGCTGGTGGATGGCGACATGCGTCAGCCTACCCTGCACACCCGTTTCGGTGTGGACAACTCGCTGGGGCTGGCAGATGTGCTGGCAGGTGAGAAGTCCATCGAAGACGTGGCTGTGCCGACGATGATCGAGGGGCTTGTGCTGATACCTGCAGGCTCATCGGCGAACAACCCGGTGCGCTTACTGCGCTCGCCAGCGATGGAACAGTTTATCGAGCGAACCACACGCCTGGCGGACTTCGTGATTTTCGACTCGCCTGCGGGCGCGATATTCGCCGACAGCACACTGATCGCTGCGCACGTGAAGAACGTCATCATCGTACATGCAGCGGGGCAACCTTCTCGAGGTGCCGAAGCGGAGTTTCACGCACGCCTCGAGCAGGTAGGTGCAAACCTGATTGGCGCGGTGTTGAACAAGGTACGTCCCGAGGACAGCCGAGGCGTCTACTACTACCGTCGTGCCTACCGGGAGCTGGCGCTGCGGCAACCCACATCGCGCGCACTACCCCGAGCATAGGAATGGTGAACTCGGCTCGCCTCGGCTCGCGTATTGGAAATGGAGGTGTAACTGATACGCCGTTTTTTGGTTATTTTGCAGAAGGGAGTTTGAGACCATGGCACACGCTCAAGCACCTTTGCCGGGCATCGTACCTCCCGCCGTGGGAGAGGCAGAGATGCCGGATTTACGGGTGAACGTGCCGGTGCTTGAATTGCCACGAGGCTACCGCCTCGCCAAACGCGCGCTGGACGTCACAGTAGCGAGCATCGCTCTGGTTTTGCTGGCACCTGTGATGTTCCTGATCGCGCTGGCAATTAAGCTCGACTCGCCGGGACCTGTGCTTTTCCGACAAGTGCGCATTGGCAGAGGCGGTAAGCCGTTCTGGTTTATCAAGTTTCGCTCGATGGTGAAAAACGCCGAGCAGATGAAGCGCGACCTGATGATGCACAATGAGGTCAAGGGCGGCCCGGTTTTCAAAATGCGCAATGACCCGCGCATCACACGTGTCGGTAGGTTCCTCCGCCGGTACAGTCTGGATGAATTGCCCCAGCTCATTCATGTGCTGCACGGCGAGATGAGCCTTGTGGGACCGCGTCCCCCCCTGCCTTCTGAAGTGGCAAACTACGGTGAGTGGGAGATGCGCAGGCTCAGCGTCACACCCGGCTTAACCTGCTTGTGGCAAATCAGCGGACGCAGCGATATCGGCTTCCGCGAGTGGATAGAGCTCGACCATATTTACATCGACACGATGAGTTTCTGGACCGACTTGAAGATTCTGTTGTTCACCATTCCTGCGGTGCTAACCGGTAAAGGAGCCTGTTAATCAAGTAGCAATGGACGGGAAAGTGGAATGAAATGGTTCCAGCAGGCTGAAGCTCCATTGCAGCGTTCGCATCCTCTGCAGTGGGTCAAGTGGAGCATCGTTGCGATGCGACCGCGCCAGTGGAGCAAAAACCTACTGCTGTTCGCAGGATTGCTCTTCGCCGAGAAGCTGGGAGACACCACCAGAGTATGGCTCAACATACTGGCGTTTCTCAGCTTCTGCCTGATTTCGGGTGCGGTATACATCTACAACGACCTTCGAGATGTAGAGGAAGACCGCCTGCACCCGCAGAAGCGACTGCGCCCCATCGCCTCCGGCAGGTTGCCCGTTTCGGTTGCGGGTTGGTGGATGACAGGCGCGATGTTCACGGGACTGTTGCTGGCTTTCTGGATACGCCCCGCGTTCGGCTGGCTGGCGGTGCTGTACGTGGTGCTTTCGCTGGTCTATTCGCTCGGCGCGAAGCATGTGGTCATTCTGGACGTGTTTCTGATTGCCGCAGGGTTTGTGTTGCGCGCGCTGGCTGGAGCGGTTGCCATCGATGTCAATATTTCAGGATGGTTACTGGCTTGCACTACCCTGCTCTCGCTGTTCTTGGGTTTTTGTAAACGCAGGCAAGAGATTATCACGCTCGGCGAAGAGGCAGTCAACCATCGGGCAACTCTGGGAGAATACACTGTCGGGTTGCTGGACCAATTCATTGCGATAGTCAGCTCAGCAACCATCATCGCGTACGCGCTCTACACGATTCAGAGTGCCACTGCGACGCAGCACGAAAACCTGAAGTATACTATTCCACTGGTGATGTACGGTATCTTCAGGTACCTGTATCTGGTGCATCGGAAGGACCTGGGGGGTGCCCCCGAACAGGTGCTGCTGGAGGACCGAGGCATTCAAGCCACCATATTATTGTGGATATTGGTGGCAGTGTGGGCAATGCTGCACTAGGAGACTTGCATGAACGGCATTGTGCTCAACAAGTGGGTATCGGGACAGCTGCAGAGAAAAGGCGTCAGACAGTTCATCAAATTCTGCATCGTCGGCGCAAGCAGTACGCTGATAGATTTTGCGGTGGCGAATGCGGCGTATTACCTTTGGAATGTACGCCCTGCCGCACTGGCAAGTGTCATGGGGTTTTGCGTAGCAGTGGTCAACGGCTACTTCTGGAACAGTCGGTGGACGTTTCGCGACCGGGTGCGTGGTGCAGTACATGAGGAGTTTTTCCGATTTGTGGCAGTGAATATCGTGGGAGCTACGTTGAACTATACTATCGTCAGCGCTGTGTTGCTGCTTGATAATCATGACCCCCATCCGAAGTGGGTGTTCAACGGAGCAAAGCTGCTCGCTACGGGCATTGTGGTGTTCTGGAACTTTTTCGCGAATAAGCACTGGACTTTTGGGCAGCCGGAAAGGAGCGGTGAAAACGCAATGAACGAAGCGCGAATGGGAAAACTGCGGGGCATTCCTGCTGGACGACTTCTCCAGAACCCCATAGCATGGGTTGGGCTCGGTGCATTCGTTGCACTGGGGGTTGCCTACTATTCGGTGTTTGACTACTGGCAATACCACTGGTTTCGCTCCGACGGCTACTACTCCCATGGCATACTGGTTCCCTTCCTTGCGCTTTATATGGTGTGGATGCGGCGTGAAGAGCTTCGCCAGGCAGAGGTTCGCCCCAGCTCGTGGGGACTGGCGGTGGTCTTCATCGCGCTGGCATTGCGCGTGCTGGGACACCTCACACAATCTTCCACCATTTCCTCGCTGTCATTCCTGATACTGGTATACGGCGTCGTGGCATCGCTGCTGGGATGGCGCGTGGTGCGCCTGGTGTGGTTTCCCGTCCTTTTCCTCGCCTTTATGATGCCGCTGCCGTCCACCATTTTCGACGAGATTTCGCAACCCGCTCAGGAGTGGTCTACCATTATCGCAAACGTGATACTGAAAACGATTGGTTACGAAACCCAACGTGTGGGCAACGTTATCTACATTCCGGGCGGATTTGACCTGGATGTGGGCGTCCCCTGTAGCGGTTTTAAGATGCTCGTCTCGATGGCTACCTTTGCCTTCTTCTTTGCGTATTACATTCGCGTGGAGCTGTGGCGACAGGTGCTACTGGTGATATTAGCATTGCCTCTGGCACTGGTGATTAACGGCTTGCGTATCGCGCTGATCGGGATTGTGGGTACCAAATTCGGCGAAGAGGCAGGTTACGCTTTCCACGACTGGAGTGGCTACCTGGTGCTGGTGGTGGCGTTTGCCGTACTGTTTCAGCTGGGGAGGTGGTTGGGATGGCAACGGTAGTATCTTCGGAACAGACAGGCAACCCCGTCCTGCGACGGAACCTGCTGTTGTTGTTCGTGCTGAGCGTGGTGGTTGCCGTGCTGACGCTGACTCTGCCTCCTCTCAAAGGCAAGGTGCTTCGCGATATCGACGATGCACTTATTCCCTTCCAGCTGGGCGGATGGGTCGGCCAACGGTACGACATGGGTGCGCAGGTTTTCGAGGCACTGCGTCCCGATGCCATCGTGTCCAGGCACTATTTCAATGAAAAGGGGCAACAGCTGGACTTCGTCCTGCTGGCAGGCACACACGCCGAGACCTTCCATAACCCCCATGCCTGCTTCCCCAGCCAGGGCTGGAAGCTGGAAGAGGAGCGGAAGATAGAGTTCAGGGTGCCGGGGGTAGACAAGACGTTTCACGCTCGCCTTTTCGGGGTGGATAACAACGGCAGGAAGGCAACCGTCATCTACTGGTTCCGTACGCCTTTCGGCACGACCGGCTCGATGGGGTTGGCGCGTGTCTCCACCTACACAGCACGTCTCATCGGAATGGAACGTCAGCAGACCTTCTTCTTCCGCTTCATTGTGCCGTCGTCCGGAGACACGCAACAGGATGTGGAAACCATCCGGCAGTTTGCTTCTGAGCTTTTCAGGGCACTGAAGCAGACACTGCCCGAGGTGATATAATAACCACTACCGCATGAGCATCTCTATCGCCTTGTCCAGCTGAGGGTCGCGCTCAGCCAGCCAGTCTTCGGGGCTCATCCACACCTGCACGTCGGGCTTCTCGCCGATGTTCTCCATCGGTGTGCCGTCCAGACGGTAAACGCCGCTCTGAGGCATCCGCGCGCCTGTGCCGTCCACCAGCTGCAGCCCCCACGTCCAGATAACGTACCCCGGCGTGGGCATACCCACCAGCTTCGCCAGCCCCTTGGCTCGCATGGCGTAAGGGAACATCTCGGCATTGGAGTAGCTATGCTCGTTCATCAGCACGATGATGGGTTTGTCCCAAGCGCGGCTGGGGGCAGGTTCAACGACTCCATCACGCGGGCGGTAGAAACCATGCGGTTTACGTTCCAGCCAGTCCACCAGCGTATCGGAGATGTTACCGCCGCCGTTGAACCGCACGTCGATAATCATCGCCTGCTTGCCGACTACCTGCTCGTACACCTCCCGCTCGAATTGTACCTGATTACTGAAGCCCATCCCGGAGATGTGCACGTAGCCGATTTTTCCACCGCTCTTCTCATCGGTGTACTTGCGCAGTCGCTCGATGCGGTTGCGGTACATCAGGTCACTCCACTCGCCACTACTCAACACCCGGTACTTCACCACGCGCGCGCCGTCCTTACTGGGCCTGGAATTGACCAGGAACTCGAATTCGCGCTCCTGCTTATCGTTAATCAGCTTCCACAGGTTCTCGTCGAGAGTAACATCCTGTCCGTTAATCGCCAACACGTACTCACCCTCACGGATGCGCGTTTGCGGGTAGGAACCGGGCGCGCCCTGTGGCACCTTGCCCACCTTGATACCGGGCCCCTCGTAGCTGTAGTCAAACGTGAAACCCAGGTGAGGAGTTACCGGACTGGTATTGCCGCCGGGCGCAGGCGACACCTCTGAGTGGGAAGCTTCCAGCTCGCCCACCATCATCTGAAGCAGGGTGGCGAACTCCTCGCGGGTCTCTACAGCGTCCAGCAAGGGTTCGTAGCGTTTACGAATAGCCTCCCAGTCCCTGCCGTGGAAGTTGGCATCGTAGAAGCCGCGATGGTAGCTTCGCCAGAACTGCGTAAACGCCGCCTTGCGTTCAGCGCGTACGTCGCGGTCCCAATCCGCGGTGAATGTCACCTTCTCCTGAGGGTTGTTACCCTCCAGCCTCATCGTCCACAACTCACCGTTGCGGATGAAGAATACTCGCTTGCCATCGGCGGATACACGCAGGTTGGATATACCCCCGCCCGTGGTCAGTCGTTTTGTCTCCTTTCCATCGTACGATACCGACCAGATGTCGCCTTCGGAAACGAAAAGGATTAGCCCCTCACTGCTGACTGTGAGGTCTGCCTGCGGGTTCTGGTTGACCACTTTGCGGATGCGTCGCTGGATGTCCTGAAAGTCTATCTCCACCAGCACTTTCTCCTTGGGCTTCTCGTACTTCAGGTCGGTATCTACGGTGCGGGCTGGCTCCTCCTTCAACGGTAGTACATACAGCCCGTTGCCGTCACGGTCACTCTGGAAGAAAAGATACTTGCCGTCAGGTGACCAAGCGGGCTGGCTGTGGTAAGCGTTCAAGCGGGTGACGTTAATCGGGTCGCCTCCCGTTGCCGGCAGTATCCAGATGTTCCATGCCAGGTCGTCTCCGCGATAGGTGAACGCTATCCAGCGCATATCGGGCGACCATGCAAACTGCCCGCCGCCCAAGCTGTACCAGTGTGGGCCCGGTACCTTCGCCAGCCGTCTGGTTTCACCGGTCTCCAGAGTGAGCACGTAGAGTCCTCCCTCGCTACCCGAAACCCAGAAACCCAGCTGCTTGCCGTCGGGGGAAAGGCGCGGAGCAGTCACATCTTCGGGGCGGTTCCAGAGGGATTTTACCTGCAAAGTCTCGATGTCCAGTTCGTACAGGCGTGTATTGAATTCGCGGTCGGAGGTGAAGTAGAGCCTCTTGCCATCCGCCGACCATACGAAATCCGAATCATCCCCTGCCCAGTCGGTGAGACGACGGGCAATCTCCGCACTGCGCCCTGCGACCCCTTTCGGTTTGTCGATGAGCACCGTCCAGATGTCACCGCGCAGCCCAAAAGCGAAGAACTTCCCGTCGGGTGAAGGTTCGCCTTCGGTAACGCCGGAGGCCAACACCTCGCGCCGACGGGTGTTCTGCTTCTCGTCCTCAGCGGCATACAACACGATTTTCTGTGGGTTCCGCGAGCCCGCGGGAAGTAACCACAGGTCGTGTTCGTACTCGAAGGCGATATCGCCTGTGCGGAGCGCCACCGTCGGAAAGCGCACCGACCCGCCAGTGAAAAACGTTAACTGTTTGCCCCGTCCTTCCAGGTCAAAAACCCATAGATTCGGAGTTCGGCTGGGGTTGTCCACGACCTTGCCGATGCTGGTACCCAGCTTGCTGACGGAGGGCGTCTCCTCGCCGATAGTCACGGTGACCAGGCTCTTGCCATCAGGCAGGAACTTCGTCCACAGATGCTGGCGATTGTCGCTCGTCAGGGCGCGACGCGTGTTCTTGACGAGGTCCAGCAGCCAGATTTGCGCTGCCGCCGAGCCGACATATCGCGGGCGCGTCCAGTGAAACCCGTACCGCCCGTACACAACCATCCTTCCGTCCGGCGAGTAGCTGGGGTAGTTGATAGACGCATAGTCCTCGGTCAGCTTCTTGAAGCGCAACGTGCGCACATCCAGTGCAAAAAGAGTGTTGTTGGTGGTATCTCGCACCGAGGAGAACAGCAGATACTTGCCATCCGGACTCCAGCCGTACGCGATTTCGCTGTTCGCATGATAAGTTAACTGCCGCACCTCCCCTCCATCTGCCGGCACCACGAAAATATCCCAGTTGCCGTTGCGCAGGCTGGAAAAGGCGATCCATCTGCCATCGGGCGAGAAAAGCGGAAAGGCGTCCATTTCCACATGACGGGTGAGAGGCGTTGCCTGCCCACCCGTTGCAGGGGCAATCCACACGTCCCCGCGATACACAAAGGCGATGCGCTTGCCATCGGGGCTGAGAGCGGGCATGCGCGCCCCAATGATTGGCTTTACGGGGGGCACAGGAAGCTGCGCCCATAGCGGTACCTGCGCCAGCAAGGCGCAAATAGCACACCACAAAACAAGACACGCTCGTTTCATAATACAACTCTTAGCAGTGAGGAGGGCAGATTCCTGTCGGCTGGTTGTCGAATCAGCCTACCCCGATGCCGACGCCACAGGCATTACGCTGACCATCCACCATGCAACCATCGCACCAGCGAATAACATGAGCATGGCGGCGGTGACGTAAGGAGCGCTCATGCCCAGATGTCCGAAGCTCCAGCCTGCCCATGCAGGCCCTACTACCCGCGCCAGGCTCCCCAGCGACTGCGTGACGCCAAATACCTCACCCCGGCGATCAGCAGGCGCCAGTTTCGAAAGCAACCCGTTCAGACTGGGTCCGGCAACACCTCCCCCCATCGCCATCGCCGCCAACACTACCATCAGCCAGCCTGTGGATGGCATGAACGGTATCAGCAGCAGGGCAGGTACCTGCAGGAGATACCCACCGAGCAACAATCGGCTCTCGCCGAAGCGCGCGCTGAGTTTGCCGATGAGCCCGCCCTGCACCACCACACCCATCAAGCCCAGATAGGCGAACAGGTAGCCGCATTCGCGCTGGTCTAAATGGTAGCGATGTTTCGCCAGCAGCACGAAGGTCGACTCGAGATTGGCAATGGCAAAGACAGCCGCGAATAACACCATAGCCAATAAGCCCACGTGGGGTATCGCCAACACGCGCGGCAGGTCACGCAGGGGCAGTGCATACCACTCACCCGTTCGCCGCCGGTTTTCAGGCAACAGGCTTTCGGGAAGCCGCAAGAACGCACTGAACCAGTTTGCCGCTGCCAGCAGTGCCCCGCCGATGCCGATCGCAAAATTGCCTCCCCAGGCACCCAGTATACCGCCGACCGCCGGTCCCAAAATAAAACCAACACCAAACGCTGCGCCGATCAACCCCATCGCGCGTGTGCGTTCTTGTGGGGGCGTGATATCGGAGATGTACGCCTGCGCGGTGGAGAGATTGGCAGCCGTAATGCCCGCCAGCAGCCGCGACAGGAAAATCATCCAGGCATCCCTCGCCAGCGCGAACAGCACGTACGACAAGACAGAGCCGGCGATGCTCACCAGCAGCACGGGGCGACGCCCCACCCTGTCGGACAACCTGCCCCAGAAGGGTGCAAACAGAAACTGCATCAGCGAGTAGATAGCCTGAATCATGCCGATGAAGGCGGGCGTAGCACGAAAGGCGTCTGCATAGTACTGCAGCTGGGGAATGATAAGCCCGAAACCAAGCAGGTCCAGAAAGATGGTAAAGACGATCACCTGTCTCGCAGATTTCAATTGGTTCGGCACCACCAAGTCCTCCACACGAAGATGACAGCACGCTGGAATCATACCCCAACATGTTTAGCTGGAGCAAGAGTGCCGGTGCCGCTTGGCTGAACTAAAGCCTGCGGCTACACTCCCCCAGCACAACTTGACATCTGGATGGAAAGAGTGTATAATGAACGTGAAAACAAGAACAAATACTATTTGCAACACGCGAACGGATGAGGAACACACGACAGAGACAGGTTGTGCTGGATATTGTCCGAAATACCAGCACCCATCCCACCGCGGACTGGGTGTACGAGCAGGCACGTCAAGTCATCCCGAACATCAGCCTGGGCACGGTTTATCGCCTGTTAAACCGTCTACATGAGGAAGGGCTGGTGGCGCAGCTCGAGGTGGGTTCCCGAAAAGCCCGCTTCGATGGCAACCCGGGTGACCATCAGCATATCGTCTGCGAAAAGTGTGGACGTATCGCCGACGTGCCGGACGTGATCGATGCCTTAGCGACACAGCGTATAGAGCAGACCACGGGCTTCCGTGTCAGCACACACCGGGTGGAATGGTTCGGCGTATGTCCGGAATGCCAGGCACAATCCAACAGAAAATAAAGGCATCCTGATTCTGCAAAAGGAGGAGGTTCACATGCAACAGCAAGAGGCTGTCTATTGCTGCAAGGCGAAAGTGGGCAAACCCGCCCCTGATTTCACCATGTTTACCACCGCGGATATGGACAAGCTCCAGTCAAAGGTTTCGCTGTCGGATTATCGCGGCAAGTGGCTGGTGCTGTTCTTCTACCCGCTGGACTTTACCTTTGTGTGCCCCACGGAGATCACTGCGATGTCCGACCGCTACGAGGAGTTCGTCGCGCTGGGAGCGGATGTGCTGGGGGTGTCCGTCGATTCCGTCTACTCGCATCGGGCGTGGATTAACACCCCACGCGAGAAGAACGGCATCGCCGGCTTGAAGTTCCCGCTGGCTTCGGACATTACCAAGCAGGTCTCGCGTGACTACGGCGTGCTTGTCGAGGAGGAAGGGGTTTCGCTGCGTGGGTTGTTCATTATTGACCCCGACGGCATCCTCCAGTACGCGGTCATCCACAACATGAACGTCGGGCGCAGTGTGGACGAGACCCTGCGGGTGCTGGAGGCATTGCAGACCGGCGGTCTGTGCCCTGCGGACTGGAAGCCCGGGCAGAAGACTCTGACGCCCGGAGGCTAAGCATGCCGCTGCGAATCGGCACGCCGATGCCTGACCTGAAAGGCGTCACCGGCTGGCTTAACGGAGAACCCGACTGGGAGGCTCTGGTGGGCAACCCGGTGCTCGTGCATTTCTGGTCGGTGAGCTGCCATCTCTGCCACGAGAACATGCCGAAGGTCAACCAGTGGCGCGACCTGTACGCCCCCGTCGGGCTGAAGGTCATCGCCATCCACATGCCCCGTGCAGAATGGGAGACGGATGTGGAGACCGTTCGGCAAAAGGTTCTGGAGCTGGGTATCACGCAGCCCTGTGGCATCGACAACTTGCACCGGGTAGCAGAGGCATTTGAAAACCAGTGGGTACCCGCCTACTACCTATTCGACCGAGAAGGCAATCTGCGCGGGCGAACCGCAGGTTACGCCGGTTTGACGATGCTCGAAAACACGCTGAAACGCCTTTTCGAAACCCAGTAACCAGCAGGGGGCAGCAAATGCCCCCTGCTTCTTTGTGTTATAATTCCCTCTGGAGAGCCATGCACCCTGAATCGCTGTCCATATACGTGCATATACCCTTCTGCGCCCGGCGGTGTGCTTACTGCGATTTCAACACCTATGCCTGGCGCGGCAGCATTGTGCGCGACACCCTACAGGCGATATGCTCTCACATTGAAAGCACAGACGCAGGGGATGTGGTGGTACCCACCATCTTCTTCGGCGGCGGCACGCCCTCTTTTCCCGACCCAGAAGGCATTATCCGCATCCTGGACACCATCCGCTCACGACTCCAGGTGCTGCCGGATGCGGAAATCAGCATTGAGGCAAACCCCGGCACGACCGACCGTGCCCGCTATGCCATACTGCGGCAGGCAGGGTTCAATCGGCTCAGCATGGGCGTGCAGGCGTTCGACGACCAGCTGCTTCAGGTGCTTGGGCGAATCCATACCGCCGGCGAGGCGATATGCTCCTTTGAAGCCGCCCGACAGGCGGGTTTCGAGAACATCAATATCGACCTGATGTTTGCCTTGCCCGGTCAGACCATGCAGCAGTGGCAGCATACCCTGCGCACAGCAACCAGTCTGCAGCCGGAGCACATCTCCTGCTATTCACTGACCATCGAACCAAACACGCCCTTCTATACCCTGCACCAACGCGGGCAGCTGAACCTACCCGACGAGGAAACCGACCTGCGCATGTACCTGTATGCCATCCGCGCCCTGACCCGCGCAGGCTACGAACACTACGAAATCTCTAACTTTGCCAGACCGGGCTATCGCTGCAGGCATAATATCGTGTACTGGCTGAACGAGGAATACCTCGGCTTCGGACCGGGCGCGGTGTCATACCGGCATGGCGTACGCTGGAAATGCCTGAGCAACCCGCGCCGCTACGTACAGGCGGTACGGGATGGGCTTTCACTGATTGAGGAGGAGGAACGTCTGGACGCGAGTGCCTCGTTGGGCGAGACCATCATGCTCATGCTTCGCCTGCGTGAAGGGGTAGATGTGAGGGCAGTCGAAGAACGATACGGTGTGAACCTAACGCAGCGCTACGCACACCAGCTAAACCGGCTACAGCGACTGCGTCTGCTGGAAGTCACTCCCCATTACTGGCGCATTACTCCCAGAGGATTGCCGATAGCGAACACTATCTGTGCGGAGTTTCTGTGATGAGCGGAGAGTGCGTTCGGTTACAGGAAGGACACGCTCACTTCGTGGTGCCTCAAGACCTTTTCTTCAACCCCCGTGCTCGTCTCGCCCGGGACCTCGGCGTGCTCGCGCTGCGAGCCGAGGCAGACCTGCAGGAACGACGGCTGCATGTGGTTGACCTCATGGCGGGTATCGGCCCGAGAGGTATCCGCTATGCGCTGGAGGCGCCGGTAGAACGCATTGTGCTGAACGACGGAAACCCCGCAGCGGTGGAGGCGATACGCCACAACCTGAGTCTGAACACCATCCCCTCCGATGTGCAGGTAGAGGTGACCTGCGAGCAGGTTCATCGGCTGTGCTATGCCATGCGCCTGCGGGATGAACGATGGGACTGGGTGGACCTGGACGCTTTCGGCAGTCCTTCCGTTTACTGGCATGCGGCGTCGCTGGTACCTCGCTGGGACGGCGTGCTGTATCTGACCGCAACGGACATGGCGGCGTTGTGCGGCAAGTTACGTGACCCTGCCGTTCGCCACTACGGGGCGATCACGCGCCCGTGGGAGTGCGCCGATGAAATCGGGGCGCGCGTGCTCATCGGTGCGCTTCAGCAAAGCGCGGGCGAACGTGGGCTATATTACGACCCGCTGTTTGTTCTAGATGAGGGCTATGCGATGCGCATCGCCGTGCGGCTGCGCTACGGTTCCTCGCAGTTTCCTGTCCAGCACATTGGCTGGCTGGCGAAGTGCATGAACTGCTTCAGCCAGACTACCCTGCCCCTTCACGTCACGGTAGGCAGATGCCGTGTGTGTGATAGCGAAGGCGTGCAGTGGGCGGGACCTCTGTGGACCGGTACACTTTACGACCCTGCGTTTCTGCACCTGATGAGTGTAGAAGCACGCAAAGCGGGACATCAGGCAGTCCTGCGTTTGCTGAGGCTAATGGCGGACGAAGCCGACTCGCCCGTGGGTTATTACGCGGTGCCGGAGCTGGGCAAGCGTACCCGTCTCGGCCACCTGCCACCGGTGGATGTGCTTGTGCAGCGACTGCGTCAAGAGGGCTACGCGGCATCGCGCACGCATTTTGAGACAGCAGGCTTCAAGACCACCGCTCCCTACCCCATCATCCAGCGCATCGCACAGCAGCTGCAATAACAGAACTGTCGTGAACCACAGGTTTTGGCTGGCGATATTGACAAAAGTGAGGTATGCATCTATGATATACCTGAGAAAGTTTTCAGGGAGGTGCCCGCCCATGCTTCTCGGCAGGCTTTATCAATGTGTTTCATTGATACTCTTCGTGTCGCTCAGCGCGCACTCTGCACCACTGAGAGTGCCGGTACCGCCCTTAGCCGCGAAAGAGGCTCCTGTGGTGGAGTACCGCGAGGGGCAGGTGCTGGTGAAACTGCGCCCGCAACTGGTGCAGGCAGCCCAGAACACCCTGTCCCCGAACAGCCGCGCATCGGCGCTGGCAGTAGCCGTGCAGCCGGTACTGGACAGTATCCCTGCGCTGGCCGGAGCGAAAGTGGAACGCACCATCGAGCGAATCGGCTGGGCGGTGGTGCGTCTGCCGAAAGACGTGCCGGTGTCACGCGCGGTAGAACTGCTGAAGAAACAACCTGAAGTGCTTGTTGCAGAGCCTGTGTATCTCGTCCGTATCCTGCTCCCTGAGCCGAACGACCCGAAGTTCCGCGAATACGACGATGGCAAGATTTCGGGCATACCGCACCTGTATCCCATCCTGTGGGATATGCATATCATTCAGGCATACGAAGGGTGGACAATCTATCCCAATCGCTACTACACCGCCTCCAACAAGCCACGCAACGCCATCCGCATCGCCGTCATCGATAGCGGCGTAGACCCCAATCACCCCGACTTCAAGAACACGGGCGGCAGCAGCACCGACTCCGCATACGGAGGGCAGATAGACTGGAGTCTCGGCTGCAGCATCTTTGGGGGCGTGTACGACCCCGATTTCACCGATGAACTCGGGCATGGCACGCATGTGGCAGGCATTGCTGCCGCCGCCGTTAACAACGGCGAGGGCGTGGTAGGCGTGGCGTACAATGCACAGATTGTGCCGGTGAAAATCGTGGACGCGACAGGTGCAGGCGAAGACACGGACCTGGTAGAAGCCATTATCTACTGCGCGGATAACGGCATACCCGTGATTAACATGAGTCTGGGAACCACCAGCTACCCGCAGATACTGGCGGACGCGGTGAACTACGCCTATTATAAGGGATGCATCCTTATCGCAGCCGCCAACGAGTCCGGACAGGGCGGTGGCAATATCGGCAACATCTACCCCGCCGCCCACAGCAAGGTGCTGGCAGTTTCACCTACAGGCATTCTGGACGACTTTCCGAGCGACCTTTATGCCGGAACCGGGGATTACATCGGGGTGAGCGCGCCGGGCGGCAGCCTGCTGTGGGTAGAGGATGACGACGGCGTTCTGTGGCCGGAAGCCTTTACCATCTATTCCACCGCTCCGAGCTACCCCGTACCCCTATCAGATGCTTTTGGCGAACAGTTCTACATGTATGGCTACCAGATTGGCACTTCGATGGCGACGCCACACGTTTCAGGGCTGGCGGCACTGTATGCGGAGTATAAAGGCATCACGGTCAACACACCCGGTGGCAACCTGCAGGTGTGGCGGGCCATCCAACGCGGTGCAGACAACGCGCAGGGGCGCGCGGACGGCGGCTGGGTGCCCAGCTACGGCTTTGGACGCATCAATGTCCGAAACACCTTGCTGGAGCAGAACGCCCGTAACGCCACCGTCGGTTGCCTGTCGGGGCAGGTTTACTTCAACGGCACGCCGGTGCAGGGCGCACAAATCGAGGCGCGTGCCATGGTGGGCACCACCCGCAAGGTAACCACAGCCCTGAACTATGGCTTGTGGCGCATCCCCAACTTGCCGCCCGGTTACTATCGCGTTAAGGCCACCGCATTCGGCTACAGTAAGGAGTACGAGTGGGTGGAAGTGATGGCGGGCGCGGATACGCCTGGGGTGGACTTCTGGCTGGGTGCCGTAGACATGCAGCCCGACATCACCCCTCCCGAAACACCGGAGGTGTGGGATGACGGCGCAGTACAGAGCAGCCTGACCACCCTGCACGCGCGCTGGTGGAGCCGTGACCTGGAAACGGGTATCTTCCGCTACGAAGTGGCGATAGGTACCACGCCCGGCGGCACCGATGTCATGAACTGGACAAGCGTGGGGATACGTTCCGAAGCTACCTTCAACGTCAGTCTGGCTCATGGCAAGACCTACTACGTCGCCGTGCGCGCGGTGAACGGCGCAGGGTTAACCAGCGCCGTCGGCGTGTCAGACGGTATACAGGTGATGATCCCGATAGACCCACCCGCTCAGCGACCCGGCGGCGGAGGACGACGGCCCATTAGGACACGCTAGTCGGTTTGACATTTTGTCGCAAAAATGCGTATACTTCTATAGCATCAACCAGAAGGAGTAAGGTTCCATGAGAACAAAGTTTTTCACCTGCCTGTTGGCAGCAGGCGTGTTGCTCGCAAGCTTGCCCGGCTCAGCGCAGGATGTCCAGACCATCTTGAGTAAAGTGGCAACTGTCTACAAGAATGCAAAAAGCTATGAGGCGCAGGCATCGCTGACTGAGACCCGCCAGATAGGCGGACAACAGCAGAAGCGAACGAGCACCATCTCCACAAAGTACAAAGCCCCGAATAAGTTAGCCACCATCATTCAGGGTAGTGACAGCATGCAGGTGTACAGCGACGGCAAGACGATGTATCTCTACTCCCCGAAGAACAAGCAGTACATGAAGATGCCAGCCCCTGTTTCCTTTGCACAGCAGCCGGGCATGAGCGGCATCGGTTCCGGCGACCCTTCGCAGATTGGCGCGCAGCTGCAGGCGATTTTCGGCAACGGTGGCAAAAAGCTTCCCGACCGGAACATTGCGGGCAAACCGGTGTTTGTACTCCAGTCTACCCGCTCCGGGCAGTCGCAGGATGGCAAGACCTCCTTCAATATGAAGGCGACTGCCTTTATCGACAAGGCGACCTACACCCTGCGCCAGATCACACTGGAAGCCAGCCAGAGCCAGGGAACACAGAACGTGGCACAAACCATCAACTTCACTGTCCTGTCCCAGAAGATTAACCCCAACCTGCCGGATTCGGTGTTCGCCTTCAAGCCGCCCGCCGGGGCGAAGGAAATGAAGGCGCAGCGGGCGCCAGGTGCTCCGGCAATGCCGAGGTAAGATAGCGTCTTGGTTTATTGCGCTGCCTGAGAAGAACCCAACGGGTCATTGCGAGGCGGGAAGCACGGAGCAATCTCTGTGCGGAAACAAAGGGTTGCTTCGGATGTCCTCCCCCTCGCAATGACACGAAGAAAAAGCGTCTCGGTTTGAATTTTGCTCTCCTCGCGAGGAGGAAGCGATGCGCGTATTGCTCTTCTCGAAAGCTGCCGTCCGCGCTGTTTACCACAGACAGTACGAGCATATTGCCGATCAGCCTGAGGTGGAGGAACTGGCGGTAGTGGTTCCTCCGTACTGGAATGAGCCACACATCGGACGGCTGGCGCTGGAAGAGGTTCGTCCACGCAACTACAGGCTTGAGGTGACCCCCCTGCGCTGGAACGGACACTACCATCTTTACTATGCCCCACTACTGCCTCGCCTGATTCGCAAATTTCGTCCTGACCTGGTGCACATCGACGAAGAAGTGTATAATTGTGCCACCTTCCACGCAATGATGGCGGCACGTCGCATCGCAGCGGACACCGTGGCTTTCTGCTGGCAGAATATCTATCGCCGTTATCCTCCACCCTTCTGCTGGTTTGAGAAGACGCTTGCCAGGGTACTGAGCGGCGTGATTGCGGGAAACGCCGAAGCCGCTCGCGTATTACAGCGCAAGGGCTTCCGCATCCCGATAGCGATCATCCCGCAGTACGGGGTGGATACCGCAAAATTCGCGCCCGGCATTTGCCCCGCCCCGCCACCGTTTCGGGTGGGTTATCTGGGAAGGCTGGTTCCCGCGAAAGGGATAGATGTGCTGCTGGAAAGCTTGCGATACTGCCCCGATAACTGCGAGGTATGGATCGCCGGAGAGGGAGAAGCCTCTGTATGGAAAGCGCAGGCAGAGAGGCTCGGCATCGCCCACCGGGTACACTGGGTGGGAGCCGTCCCTTCCAAACAGGTGGCAGACTTCTTGCGAACACTGCACTGTTTGGTACTGCCATCCCGCACCACACCGCGCTGGAAAGAACAGTTCGGCAGGGTGCTGGTGGAGGCGATGGCGTGCGGTGTGCCCGTCATCGGTTCCGACAGCGGTGAGATACCCCGCGTCATCGGGGAAGCCGGATTTGTGTTTCCAGAAGGAGATGCCCACCAGCTGGCGCAACATATCCGTTTGCTCTCGGAGCAGACCGATACCTGGAAGGCGCTATCCTGCGCGGCGAGAGAGCGTGCCGTACAGCATTTCAGCATGGAAAAGGTGGCAGCGCAGTATGCGGCATTCTGGGAGTCGGTGTGTAGCACCCCTCGCAAACCGTTGACTTTACCCGACACCAACGGGTAATCTAGGGAAGCAAACCAAACTTGTCGGAGATAGAGATGATAGAAACCCGATTTGTCGTTTCTCTGCCCGATGTAGCCAATCAGGAAGACCGTCGGCAGGTACCCATTCCCCGGGTGGGCGTACGCGGAGTACAACTGCCGGTGCAGATTGCCAGTGAGAAGAACGTCTTTCACACCGTCGCTTCGGTGGACTTCGCGGTGTCCCTGCAGCATAACAAGAAGGGTACGCACATGAGCCGGTTGATGCAGGTCCTGGACGAGACGGCTCAGTATCCCCTCACTCTGCACGAGCTGCAGCAGATGCTGGACCGCGCCCGGAACATGCTGGACGCCGATCGCGCGGAGGTCACCATGCGATTTAAGTATTTCCTGCGCAAACGTGCTCCCATCACAGGTGCAACAGGCTGGCTGGATGCCGATGTCGAGTGGACGGTGACTCTGGACAACGGCAGCGTGACACGGCTGGTGAGGGTGAACATGCCGGTGAAATCGCTGTGTCCCTGCAGCAAACAGATTGCCCTCTACGGTGCGCATAACCAACGTGCCTACATCCGCGTCGAGCTCGAGCTGTTACCTTCTACCCGCGACTTAGATATGGAAGAGCTTTGCACCCTTCTGGAGGAACAGGGAAGCAGTCCGTTGTATCCTGTACTGAAACGACCCGATGAGAAATACGTCACGGAATCCGCGTACGATAATGCCAAATTCGTGGAGGACATGCTGCGCGACTCGGTACTGGCGTTGAGGCAGCTACCGGGCATACGGCGGTTCAAGGTGGAATGCGAATCGGTAGAATCCATACACAACCACAACGCCTTCGCCGCGACGGAGGAGTGGCTTTCACCCTTGTAATCATGCTTCTGGCTGCCGTCGTTGGGGGAGCAGGTGCAGATACCGCGCAACCTTCTCCCCCATCTATACTGGCCTCGCCCCAGCCCGCTGGGTTCGAGAGCTTGACGCTCCAGCCCCTTGCTGCAAACACCGCATCCATCATGCTCACCCCGCACTGGAACCAGCAAAAGATTTCCCAGACCGACCCCAGGTATGGCTGGCAGTTCACCGTCGCCTGCTACGGCTATCTCCGCACCGAGCATCTGAGCCAGCCGGAGATGCGCTTTCGCGTATACGCCCAGCAGAGCGAAGACCTGCCCACCGTCCAGAAGGTGTGTCGCCTGCTTCTTCGGCTTCAGGAAATTGCCTGGATGAAGCTGCGTCTTCAGGTGAACCTGCAGGGCGAACGTGTGCTCAACGTCTGGCTGTGCCGACAGGGCAACTCCGGAGGCGAACAGTGGCGAAACAACCTCTATGTCTATTCCATCCAGGAAATTCAAGAACCGCTGGAATGGCTGCGTGAGGTGGCACACGAGTTCTCACACGCTCTGTTCCCCGGTATCACGGGCTACACGGCACCTGAACCATGGGCGAATGGCTACATTGGCGAACGGCTCTTCATGACATGGGTGGAACCTCTTTTGCAAAGCGGCAAAATCTTGCCTGACGATGTGTGCAGAACCTCTGTCGCGGATGTGCGCCAATTCGTGAATCAACGATGTTTACCCCTGCGCCATATCTGGTCAAATGGCGGTTTTCCCGAAAATGACTTTAGACGAACGGATGCCGCCGGGATGGGGACGCTCATCGGGCTGGTGCTGTACATCGACGGCGTGTACGGCAGTTCCATGCTTCGGGCGTCCTTTGCGCGCCTGGCTGAGCCACAACCCGCTGCACTGTGGAGGGCGTTTACTGAAGCCGTCACCGAATCAGATGAGGTGCAAATCACGCCATCTGGTGCCAAGACACAGATATGGCTTCCCGCAGGGCAATGGCGTGTCGAGACGGAGGACAGGAGGGCATCGTTACAGCAGGGTAAAGCCAGCTGGCAGGTATCGCAACCCGTCTGGCGATTGCCCCGAAGCGGCTGGTACCTGCTGCAAAGCAACTCTCTGCTACGCCTCATGAAGCAGTCAGGCTCTTCGCCAGCGCGACAGTAGCCCCCGCGATGAGCCGTTAACCGTTGTAAAGCTTAGCGCCCCGGCTGACCGGGATTAACGGGTGGGGGCGTGCTGACCGGCGGAGTGGCAGTGACCGTGACCTTCACGCTTTTGGTCACCACATCTCCGGCATCGTTGGTCGCGGTGAGCGTGTAGGTGGTATCTTGTGCCGGCGAGACAGCGGTCTCTCCCTGTGCAGGCACCTCACCTATCCCGTTGTCGATGATGACACGGGAGGCGGCCTGAACCCGCCACTTCAGGGTGGCGTTACTACCGGCAGTGATGACGGACGGCTCTACCTTGAACTCCAGCACCTCCAGTGCATTGGGGTCGCGTACCTTCACGGTGAGTTTCTTTTCCACCTTGCGCCCGGCAGTGTTAATGGCAACCAGTGTGTAGGTCGTTGTCACCGCAGGGGTGTCACGCACGGAGGTGAGCAGCGGGTCCAGCTCTCCAATAGGGCTGAGCAGCAGCTTCGCCGCGTTTTGCACCTGCCAGCTGAGCGTCACCGGTTCCCCTTTGGTCACATGCGCTGGCTCCGCTTTGAAAGAGACTATTGCTGGCGGTGGCGGCTCTGGCGCAGGTTGAACGGTTAGCACCACCTCTTTTTCGGCGACGCCGCCCCTGCCGCGAGCCACCAGATGATATGTTGTAGTCTGCGCAGGGAGAACCTGTCGGCTGCCAGCGTTCTCCTTCACCACGCCGATGTCGGGAGTAATGCTGATTTCCGAGGCGTTTGCCACATGCCAGCGAAGCACAGCTGTACCACCCTGCTGGATAACCGGCGGGTCTACGGCGAACTCCAGTATCTCCACGGGCTTGGGACGGGTCAATGCCCACGCGCCCAGCACCAGCAGGAGCAAAGCCAGCACACTCAGCGTCACCGGCGAGACCAGTGGACGGGTATGTAACTGCCCCTGCGCATGTACCGCCACATACGCATTGTCCACACAACGCGCTGTGACGGTGAAAGAGGCAATCTGGCTGCGACCAATCATGGCGCGATGGGATGGCTCCGCACTCAACACCACCGTCTCCGACGCCCCCGCTTGCAGTGTCAGCACCTCGCGTTCGAAGGTATAGACCCCTACGTCGTCGGAGTCGCTGGCATACAGCCTTACATCCAGCGGGGTATTGCCCAGGTTGTGAACGGTGACCTCGAACGCAGTAACGGGTTTCCAGTAGGTACACACACCGCGACGCGGATACAGCTCTACCGACAGGGCGGCAAACGGCTCAACCTGCAACGTCACAGGCGCGACGGCGGTATCGCCTGTCTCCAGCGAACGCGCTCGCACCACGAAGGGATATGCCCCTGCGGTGCTTTCACTGCGCCTTGGTATCTTAAGCAGTATCTTCTCACTGCCTCGCGAACGCGGTCCCAGTGTGATGGTGGGAACGGGTATTGCTACCCACTCGTAGTCCAGCCCTTCCAGCTCCAGACCGATGGTATCGGGCTGGTCCGAGGTGTTCACGAGTTCTACTTGCAGCTGTGCAGTGCCACCCGGTTCTATTTTTATCTCGTCGTGCGAGAGCTTGATTTCTATCGTGGTGCTGGCAGGCATAAAGGCCACTCCTCAAGTGCTGAGATCAGCGAAAAGACAGAAAACAACAGCAGGACGTCGCATCGATTGTCATGGACTGCCCTCCACCGCAATTATACGAGACTGCAAGCCAAAAATCAAGGAGCTCAGTAGCCCACAGGTAACGAGAATCCCCCTGCTCCGTGAGAGTGGAGCAGCGCGTCCACCACCGTGTGCAGTGCTCCTGTGCCGGCGAACATCATGATTCCCAGTGCCACACCCAGCGCCACCGCCACGCTATACCAGCCCTTGCCCCCCGCCCTCCTGCCGAAACCAGCAGCGGCGATTGGAGCGAAAGGAAAGCCGAGCAGATAGAAAAACGCGCTCACTTGGTTCAATACCTTGAACGGTACCGCCAGCAGATAAATCGGCAGGCAGAAGAGAAAGGTAACCCAAGCCGTGTACACTGTGAGCAACACCGAAGCGACCATCATTGCTGCCAGCGGGCGCGACTGCAGCGAAGGCAAAGCAAAGACCCGTTCGGGAATGTTTGTGACGGCCACCGGAGGCTCGACTCCTGACACAGGCTGCAACCCACGCCGGCTTAACTCGTCCAGAATCGCGCGGTATCGCTCCGGATACTGCAGCACGTCGATGTGGAAGTACACATCCTGCAGCTCTTCGTCGGTGCAACTGGCGAGCATCTGCCGATACTGCCACAGCACACGCCACGATTCTTGTTTACGCGTATCGGTCGGCGACATAGCGCTTTGATTCTACGATAAATACAACCTTCCGGTCAATCGCCTGCAGGAATCCTGCACTGTTCCTCGAAACCCTTATCTGAAACGTTTAAGAGGAGGTGGAGCGATGCGACTGTGGATACCGCTGTGTGCACTGCTGGCAATCACGCTGCCCGCCGGAAGCGCCCCCAATATGCTCCTGAACGGCGGCTTCGAGAAAGGCGGGACAGGCTGGTCACTACCCGGTGAGGCTCAGATAGTCAGCGAAGGCGCCCGGGAAGGACGAAACTGCCTGCGTATCTCCACCAGTTCCCCCGGCTGGACGATAGCCGGACAGGACTGCCTGCTGCCAGCAGGAACGAAGCGTGTGCAACTGTCCGGCTGGATGCGCACGCAGAACGTGAAGGCGGGTGCAAACCCTTGGGAGAAGGCGCGCCTGCAGGTTACCTTTCATAACGCGAACGGTGAACTCGTCGGCGGTTACCCGCCCGGCTTCGATATCGATGGCACCACCGACTGGACGTTCTATACCCGCGATTACGAAGTGCCTTCCGGTGCAGTGCGTGTGTCTCTCGTCGTCGGTCTGCACAACGCCACCGGCACTGCGTGGTTCGATGGCTTACGACTGGAGGCGTTCGACATGCAAAATAACCCGCTCCAACCCATCACCGAATCGCGAACGGATACCCGTGAGTGGTACCCACTGGACAGCTCGCCCGACGATTACAGCAAACCCGCTGTGGTAGACCTCTCACGCTATCTGCACCGTCCTGCAGGCAAACACGGCTTTGTCACGGTCAGGGACGGTAAGTTCGTGTTCAAAGACGGTACTCCGGTGCGCTTCTGGGGCGTGAACATCGTGGCGAGCAACGTGTTCATGGACAAGACCACTGCCGAGCGCACTGCAGCGCGTCTGGCAAAGTTCGGATGCAATATGGTGCGCCTGCACCACATGGATGCCAGCTGGGCGCAACCCAACATCTTCGGCAACCACCCCACCAGCACGCTGAACCTCTCGCCGGAGATGCTGGACCGTCTGGACTACTTTATCTACCAGTGCAAACGGCACGGCATCTATATCTACATGGATTTGCTGGTGCACCGCAAGTTCTTGCGGGATGACGGCGTGCGCGACTGGGAGACGCTGAAAAAGGGCGCGAAAATCGCCGCCCACTATAACCGCCGCCTCATCGAACTGCAGAAGAAGTACGCGCACGACCTGCTTACCCACTACAACCCCTACACAAAGACGCGCTACGTAGACGAACCCACCATCGCCATGATGGAGATTATCAACGAAAGCACCCTGTTCTGGGTGGGAGGCTACAACGCGCTGCCACCGTCATACATTCAGGAAATCAACCACCTGTTCGCCGAATGGTGCAACAAACGGGGCATTGCCCGACCACAGGGCAGCGTGCCCAACCTGCTGCGCCAGAAAAACCCCACCGTGGGACGGTTCCTGTATGAGGTGCAGACGGAGACCTTCAAAGAGATTTACGACTATCTGCGCTCCATCGGGGTGAAAGTGCCCATCGCGGGCAGCAACCACTGGGAGAACTGGATTGGCGATGTGCTCTCCAACGCGCAACTGGACTACATCGACCGGCACGCCTACTGGGACCATCCGCAGGGCGGCTATTCCCCCACCAACCGTTTCAACAACAGTCCGATGGTGAAACAGCCGGCAGGCTCCACCATCACATGGATGGGGCGTCAGCAGATGGAAGGCATGCCCTTCATCGTCACCGAGTGGAACAACTGCTGGATGAACGAGTGGATCGCGGAAGCCCCCATGCTGATGGCAGCGTACGGGTCGATGCAGGACTGGGACGGGCTGCTGCAGTTCGACTATTCCGGCGGTGACTGGGCGCCGCGCATGGCGGGCAGCTTCGACGTGGGCAACAAGCCGCACGTCATGGCAGCGCGAGTCCCTGCCGCACTGGTGTTCCTGCGCAACGATGTTCCTCCCACGCCCAGCACCTACATCTACTCGTTTAAGGACGAGGACGACTGGCTGCTGCGCCCGATGGGGGACACCGTGCCCGGCGGGCTGATGCTGATGCACCGGCTAGCGTGCAAGAAAGACGCTCCACAGACCGCCGTACCGGAGGTCCCCAGCGACAACTTTATCAGCCAGCACAAGCTCCTGCAGTGGAACCGTGACGGGGTGTTTACGATAAACACTCCACGCACACAGGGGGCGGTCGGCTTCATCGGCGGCAAAACGCTGGACTGCCAGAACGTACGCATCGAGGCGCAAACGCCCTTCTGTCAGGTAGTGGTTACCAGTTTGGACGACCAGCCTCTGACACGGTCGAAACGTCTGCTGCTCACAGCGGTCTCACGGGCGGAGAACACCGGTCAGGTGTATAACCCATCGCGCACCTCCCTGCTGGACGAAGGTGGACCACCGATTCTGCTGGAACCGGTCAAAGCCACCGTTACCCTCAAAGGCATTCGCGCGACACGGGTGCATATCTTAGACCATCACGGCAGGCGCACGGGCAAAACCCTGCCCGTAACCAACGGGAAGGTCACCATCGGCAATGAGAAGACCTTCTGGTATGAGATAGAGGTGACCCCTGCCGCTCGGAGGTGAGGAATTCACACTGGCGTGCGATAGGACGGGCTGACCTGCTCTCCATGAGGCACGCCAGTGTCTGCCCCAGCGACTCAAAGTCGCGGGCAACGCGCAGATAAAACCTGCTGTGGCAGGTTCACAGGTTCCACACGCGACCCCGTTTTGGGTCGCGTTCCGAACATTTACTAACTTCGTCCTCCCTTGACACCCGTCGGCAAAAGCTTTATGCTAAGGGCACATCCGTCACAGCAGAGAGGGTTCGTTATGGGAAGTAGGGGTACGTGGTTGTTTCTTTTGCTGTGTTGCGCAATCGGTTACGCAGACGCACCGGAGATGCCCGTTCTCGAACGATTGCTGAACGGCGCGAAACTGGGAGCGCATACCGCCACACGCAGCGACCAGCGATTTGCCACCGTTCAGCCCGGTCAAACCGTCGGGCAGACCTTCGTGGTAAGCGAGCGATGCGTGGAGGTCTTTCGCATTGCGATATGGCAGGCTTTCTGGCACGAGACTTGGCAACCTGACGAAATGCTGGTGATGACCCTGTGGGACAGCCCGCAGAAGCGCACTTCCTATGGCAGGTGCGCTATCCCCTACTCGCGCCGCATGTGGGAGGGCGCAGTGCCGATGTTCACTCTGGAGGCGAAGGTGCAGCCGGGGCGCAGCTACTATTTCGAACTGACGGTGGAAACCGAGCCGCTGCGTCCTGCAGAGGTGCCGCGCGAGTGGACGCTGAGCGGCGAGCGACCCGGCTTCGCCGGAGGCGACAGGGTGCTTGGCGGTATCGGTACTGCCACCGACGATTATCCAAACGGTCAGGCATACGTGGGTGGCGCGCCGCAAGAATACGACCTGTGGTTCGAGATACACGAGATACATCAGATAGACCGCGACGCCCTGTACCAAGAGGCGTTTCGCCCCTTCAACCTGCAATATCCACGCCTTCAACCTGTACGCGAGGCAGTGGAGCGTGGGGACTGGCAAGAAGCGGTTCGGCGGCTGGTGGCGCACTTCGAGTCGCGCGAGGACCTCATCCCCGCGGAGATTCGCCAACCTCGCTTCAATCCCGATTTCGACACCCGCGAGGCAGACCTCGCTGCCGAACATAAAGTGCTTCTCCCCGACGGTACAACGGTGGACCTCGGTCCCCACTGGAGCCACTACACCCTCTGGCCCGAGCGCGGCGGTGTCGGACTGACCCGTGCGGGCTTGCGCCGCGCGCTGGCAGCGGGCTACGCTAACACTGGCAACGAGAAGTACGCCCGTGCCTTCAGCGACATGGTGTACCACCTCTTTCAGCAATGCCCCTCCCCGCTGAAGGCAGGCGTTTGGAAACCCGACCAGAAGATACCCGGCGCGCTTCCACCTGGGATAGCAGGAGGCTCGATGTGGTCTGCGCTGGCAATTGGCGCAAGGCTGGGACATGCGTTGACTTACTACGGCAGGTTTGTGCGCTCGCCGAATTTCCCGCTGGAGATACGCGCCGCTTTCATCTTCAACCTCGCCGAGATGGCAGAGGTTCTGGAACGCATGGAAGCGGGAGGCAACTGGGAAACGCAGATGGCAGATACTCTCGTGGAGCTGGGAATCGTCTATCCGGAGTTTGAGGGCGCAAAAAGATGGCTTCAGCAAGGCGTGCAACGGCTGATTGACAACGCGCTGTCAACCGTCCGACCCGACGGTGTACTGCAAGAACCCACCACTGGCTACCATCTGCTGGTGATGGGCAGATACCGCAACCTGATTGCGCAATCGCGCCAGCTGCAGGTTCAAATCCCGCCAGAGATGGTATCGCTGACGGAAAAGATGCATGAATACGTGATGTACTCCACCCTGCCCGACGGTACCCTGCCGATTTGGGGCGACGGGAACCCAACGATGCGCCCTGACATGCTCCCGCAGGCGGCAGACCTGTTCGCACGGGAGGATTTCCGTTTCGTGGGCACAGGGGGCAAGCAGGGCCAACCGCCAGCCAAAACTTCAATGGGCTTCCCGCATGGCGGGTTTTTCTATATGCGCAACTCCTGGCAGCCCGATTCGCATTACATGGGTATTCGGTGCGGACCGCACGGCAGCCATGGACACTGGGACCAGTTAAGCATTATCGTTGCCTCTTATGGCAACCTGTTGCTGATTGACCCCGGAGTCCACATTTATGGCACGCCCGAAGCAGAGGAACTGATGCACACTCGCTCGCACAACACTGTGACGGTGGACGGACGCCGCACGGTTGCCGGAGCAGTCCCCGCACGATGGGCAACGGGCACTCGGTTCGACTTTTTCGCAGGGCACAACGAAGGCTTTCAGGGCTTGACCGATGTGCGCCACCATCGGCGCATCTGGTTCGTCAAGCCACATGGCGACTGTGGCGGCTTTTGGCTCATTCGAGATGACGTTACGGGAATGGGCGAACACGAAGCGCAGTTGTGGTTCCGCTTTGACAAGATCGAAGTGAAGGCAGACGCTTCGCGTAAGGCAGTGTGGACAGCCACAGACAGCGGCAACCTGCTGATTCACCCTGTCGGAGACGACGTGCGCCTTACCCTCTCACAGGGTATCGCAGTTCCCCCAAGGGTGAACAAACTGACCGAAGTGCCTGTCGCCTGCTTCTCTCGCAAAGGAAGTTTGCCCCTCGCCTTTACGACCCTGCTCTTGCCCTACCGCGGTGAGACACCCACTGTGGTGAAATCTGCTGCGCTTTCGGTAACTCCTGGCGGAACAGGCGCGTTTGCTGTTTGGGTGGAGGCCGGCACACGGGCCTGCCTCCTCTACGGCAACGAGTTAAACCCCGCACAACCCCTTCCCTCGCGGTCGGTGTCCCTCCCCGACCGCAGTCTTGTGCAGCTACGCGCGGAGAGTGCTGTCGTTGAGTTTCGTCGGCAAGGTGGCAGATGGGCTCCAGTTGCCATCATGGGCACGCGGCTGCAGGAACTGCGCCATCAAAGGCGAACCCTATGGCGGGCGGAAACTCCTCAGGAGACGGTGGAGGTCAACCTCAGGTAGAGTATGTCGGAAGCACCACAAGGGAATAAAGGGTTCCACAAGCGCACACTGCTGTTAGGGGCTGTGCTGTCTGCCGCGGTTGCCTACGTCACCACCTACTCCGACATGGTCGTGAAGGGAATGCAGCTGGGTGTGCTGCAGTTTGCGCCCGGTGCGGTAGGGTCGTTCCTGCTGGTATACGGTGCGGTCAAGGTGTTGCGGGCGTTTGGCAAACTACGCTGGATGACCTCGGCCGACCTGCTCGTTATCTACCTGATGCTGTTCGCGGCGGTGTTTGTCAGCACGCGCGGCTTCACCGAGAAGCTGATGCCTGCACCCGTCTACCTCAACTACTACGCCGACCCCATCAACCAGTACGCACAACGCTTTATCCCGTACGTTAAGCCCGCGCTGGTCGCCTTTGACCCCAAAGGCGAACTAAAGCAGCCGGTCGCGGTGGAGTTTTATGAAAGCCTGCGCTCGGGGAGCATCCCGTGGGGCAAGTGGATACGCCCGCTGGCGATGTGGTTTCTGCTCTACCTGCTGCTGGCGTGGAGTCTGTTCTGCATCGGCGTGATACTGCGTCGGCAGTGGGCAGACCATGAACGCCTGACCTTCCCCCACACCATCCTGCCCACCCGCCTGCTGGACGAGAGCCTCGCGCGCCAGTTTCTCCGCTCCCCGGTGACCTGGATGGGCTTTGCGCTGGCGTTTATCCCCTTTCTGATTAACGGCATTCACCTCGCAGTGCCGACCTTCCCGCAGATTCCCCTCCTCTTCTGGAACGTGCAGAACCTGTTCACCTCGCCGCCATGGAACCAGATGTTCGGCACCAGCATCTTCGTGTCGTTCGCTGCAATGGGCTTTGCCTACTTCTTGCCCAACGACCTGCTGTTCAGTTTGTGGTTTTTCTTCGTGCTGACGCGGCTGGCGGATGTGGGCGCGGCGGCGTATGGCATCGAGCTGCAGAATATGCCCTCTTACCCCACGCGCCATTACATCGGCTACCAGGTGGCAGGGGCATACGTGGTTATTGCCTTCGTATTTGTGCGCAGTGGCCGGGGATACTACAAACGGGTGGTGCAGAGTGCTTTGCGCTGGCAGCCCGCCCCGTCCACAGGCGAAGCCATGAGCGGCAGGTGGGCAGTGTGGGGACTGCTAACAGGGTTTGTGGGCATCCTCGCATGGTGTGTGTGGGCGGGGGTTAGTATCTGGCTGGCGGTTGCGCTGTGGGCAATCTTTCTGTTTGTGACCTGCACGGTGATGGCGCGCAGTGTGGCGGAAGCGGGCTTCCTGATGACCGAAACCTCGTTCAAACCCAGCGACATCGTAGGCATCTTCAGCGCGAAGTCGCTGTGGGGGAATACCAGCTGGACGCACATCGCTTTTCTGGATGCCATCTTTTTCCGCGACCTGCGCGGCATGTTGCTCTCGCTTTTCCTAGATAGCCAGCAGCTGGCTCCAAGACACGGATTGCGGCGGGCGGCGTTGCCTATCCTGTTTGCGGTCGCCATTGTGGTCGCTTTCGTCTCTGCATCTGCCAGCGAGCTGTGGCTGCACTACACGCGCGGCGGCGTGAATCTCTATGGCTACCCCAACGCCAATGTCTCCTGGGCGTTCACCGACGCGACGAACGCACTCACGGGCGCGGACAAGCTCACGCCTCCCTCCCCGCTCTGGTTCAGCGTGGGCATCGCCGTCACGGGACTGCTCTACTACCTCCGCAATACCTTCATGGGATTCCCTCTACATCCTTTGGGCTACGCCCTGTGCCCCTCGTGGACGATGTATGTCATCTGGTTCCCGGTGCTGGTCACGTGGGTGGTGAAGTCGCTCATCCAGCGCTATGGGGGATATAACCTCTACCTGCGTGCGCTGCCCTTCTTTCTGGGTATGATACTGGGCGAGTTCAGCTGCGCCGCGTTGTGGGCATTGCTTGCCAGCACGACCGGGTTGCTTGCGCCAGACTTTCCCTGGCCTTAGGATAGACAATTACGTCACCACGTTCTGGGGGTTGCCCTGCAGAAAAGCGTATCGGATTAAGGGGTGCGATATGAAGTCCACCTGTACCCTGTCGGCGATACCAAGGCGGTACGTACCTTCCCTCAGGTATTGCGCCTGCCAGTCGTCTACTTCAAAAAAGCCAGCATATATCGTGTCCATGGCATTCACATTATACCCCCTTGAGAAAGCTGCCTGTACCACTTACACCGCGCCACGTGCTCAGGCATCGCCAGGCAGGAAGGCACGATACCACCAACGAATGTTAAAAACGGAGGGAAGTATGAAAAGGCTCAGCGTTACCATTGTGGCAGTATGCGCGTGCATGAATGCGTATCTACCCGTGGCGGAAGATACGCTGCGCGTGTATCACGTCGGCAACAGTGTCACTGATACCATTCGCTACGCTGCGTTTCAGAAGGCGGCTCAGGCTGCAGGACATACCTATATCTATGGCAGACACATGATTCCCGGCGCACCGCTGTCATGGATTTGGCACCACCCAGAAAGTAGTTTCATGGAGGAACCGTTCGGCTACTACCGGAAAGCGTTGTCAGGCTACGAGTGGGATGTCCTCACTCTGCAGCCCTTCGACCGGCTTTTAGAAGGAAGCGAAGACAGCGATTTGAGCACGGCAAAGCGTTTCATCGACCTTGCCGTATCAAAAAGCCCGCAGTTGCGGGTGTACATCTACTCGCGTGGGCCCGTAAAAACGAGGACGGCAGTCTGGATTACGAGGCGAAGTGGTTGCGGAAGTACACTGGCGACTGGGACCAGTCTAATGAGAGCCGAGACTACTTTGAACGATTGCTGCAGCGGCTGCGATTGGAGTGCCCCGCGCTGCGCAACAGACTGTTTCTCGTTCCCGTCGGGGATGTCATGCTGGAGCTGCATCGCCGGATGAAACGCAACGAGATACGGGGCTATCACGATATTGGGCAGGTCTACGCAGATGGAATCCACCTGAACGAAGTTGGTTCCTACATCGTGGGCTGCACCTTTTTCGCCACGCTATATCGGCAGTCGCCGATGCGTTTTTCCGCGGAGCCATACGGCGTCCAGGATGCTGCGCTTGTGAAAAAGATACAGGACACGGTGTGGCAAGTGGTGCGCAACCACCCACTGGCAGGCGTTGTTCGCACAAAGGAGGCAAAAGATGGCAGGTAATACGATTCGCCTGGGCATCGTGGGTGCAGGAGGGCGCGGAGCCAGCTTTAAGTCCGCCTGCGAAGCGATACCTGGTGTCACGATTAAGGCAGTGTGTGACGTAGACGAAGCGCGTGCCCGGCGCGTCGCCGAGATGACAGGCGCACAGCAGGCCTTCACCGACTATCAGCAGATGCTGGAGAAAGCGGACATCGACGCGGTGATTGTAGCCACTCCCATGCCCTTGCATGCGCCGCAGTCCATCGCCGCGCTCCGACACCATATCCACGTGCTCAGTGAAGTGCCCGCCGCGATCTCCGTAGAGGAATGTCGGCAACTGGTAAACGCAGTGCGGGAGAGCAGAGCTGTGTACATGATGGCGGAGAACTACATTTACGCCAAGCCTATCGTGCTGGTGAAAGAGCTGGTGCGACGGGGGCTCTTCGGTACCACCTATTATGCCGAAGGGGAATACATCCATGAACTCAAAGAGCTGAATGAGCTTACCCCCTGGCGACGCAGGTGGCAGACGGGCATCAATGGCAATACCTACCCCACACATAGCATCGGTCCCATTCTGGAGTGGATGCCGGGAGACCGGGTGGTTTCGGTGTGCTGCGCGGGCAGCGGACACCACTACCGCGACCCCCGCGGCGAACTGTACGAGAACGAAGATACCACAGTGACCCTGTGCAAGATGCGTTCTGGAGGGCTGGTGAAGCTGCGTCTGGATATGCTGTCCGACCGTCCGCACGCGATGAACGTGTATCAACTGCAGGGCACAGACGGCTGCTATGAATCGGCGCGGGCCCATGGCGAACACGACCGCGTGTGGCTGCGTAGCCTCTGCCCGGACATGAATACGTGGTTACCCTTACGCGAGCGGGAAGAGCAGTTTCTGCCGGAAGACTGGAGGCGTCAGGAGGAACTGGCCCGACGCACCGGACACGGTGGCGGTGACTACTTCGTGCTGGCGGATTTCATCGCCGCGATCCGGGGCGAGCGACCGCCTGCGGTGGACGTGCACTACGCGCTGGATATGACCCTGCCGGGCTTGATGAGCCAGATTTCCATTGCGCAAGGCGGACGATGGGTGGCGGTGCCTGATTCGCGAGTCTGGGGTACTGACGCCGAGCCCAAACCGCAACTGCAGATGGTGTACCCCCCGCACCGCTTCGCGTCCCTGCCGGAGCCACCGATACCGGAGGGCTATCGCCTGCGCAATATCCGCGCGGGCGAGGAGGAGAAATACCTTGCCCTAATGCACAAAGTGGGGTTCGCGGAAAACTGGACGATCGCTGACGTGCAGCGATTCATGCGCAACGTACTGCCCGGTGGCTTCTTTGTGGTGGAGCATATTGCCACAGGTGATTTGGTAGCAACGGCAATGGCGAACCACTCCCCCAATGAACAGCATCCCAACGCGGGCGTACTGGACTGGGTGGCTGCTGACCCCGCCCATCAGGGCAAGGGACTGGGCAAGGTGGTTACCGCTGCGGTGGTGCGCCTGCTGGTACAGCGGGGGTACGAGCGCATCTACCTGCTCACCGATGACTGGCGTTTGCCTGCGATTGCAACCTACCTGTCGCTGGGCTGGGAGCCTTACATCTACAACCAAGAGATGCAGGAGCGATGGGACAGAGTGCTTCAGCAGATACGCCGGTGAAAAGAGCCAGTTTCGACAGACCGTTATCGGGAAGGAAATCACCCTTTTGCGCTTTGGATGGTAGAAGTTACGCATGTGGCAAGCTCCTCGGAAGTTTGCGATACAAAGCGACATAAACTGTCATTCTGAGCGAAGCGAAGAATCTCTTTCAATACGCTGAAGCTTGGCTATCGCACAGCATGGCAGGAAAAAGTCTCTAAAATCGCTGAATGAGCATGAGGCGCCCGTTGTTTATCGCAACGGACTAACTCATACATATAAAGGAGGTTTCTATGAGAGAAGAGTCTTCTGAGTTTCTCAAGCAGATAGTCAACACGCCAAGCCCTTCGGGTTACGAGCAGAAGGCACAGGCGGTCTTCCGTGAATACGCCGGGCGTTTCGCCGATGAGGTGCACACCGATGTGCTGGGCAACAGCTATGCCGTGATTAACCCGGATGGCTATCCGCGCGTGATGCTATCCGGGCATGTGGATGAAATCGGCTTTGTTGTCCACTACATCAGCGATGAGGGCTTCATCTACTTCTCACCGGTTGGAGGACACGACTCCATCGTGCCGGTAGGGCACCGGGTGCATATCCACACGAAGCAGGGACCGGTACTCGGAATTATCGGGCGCAAAGCGGTGCACCTGCTCAGCGAGGAGGAACGGCGCAAGAAGCCCGATCTCAGCGACCTGTGGATAGACATCGGAGCGACCAGCAAAAAAGAAGCGGAAGAGCGCATACGCTTGGGAGACCCCATCACGTATGTATACGACCTTCAACCCCTGCTGGGAGATTTCGTCACCGCACGCGGCTTCGACAACAAGATGGGTTGCTTCGTGGTGGCAGAGGCGTTGCGGCTGTTGAGCGAACATCGCTCCGAGCTCAAGGCGGCAGTGTATGGGGTCTCTACAGTGCAGGAGGAAGTGGGACTGCGCGGGGCGCGTACCATCGCCTACGAGATAGACCCGCAGGTAGCGGTGACGGTGGATGTGGGACACAGCATCGACTACCCGGGCGTGGACAAAAAGAAACATGGCGATCAGGCTATTTCTAAAGGTCCCGTCATCTGCCGCGGCTCACATATCAACCCGCTGGTCTTCGAGATGCTGGTGGACACGGCAATCGAAAAAGAGATACCGTATCAGATAGAGGTCGCAGGCGGGCGCACCGGCACCGATAATGACGCCATCCAGCTATCGCGCTCGGGCGTGGCAACCGGATTGGTTTCGGTGCCGATACGCTACATGCACACGCCGTGTGAGCTGCTGCATCTGGGTGACCTGGAGAACACAGTGCGCTTGCTGGCGGAGTTCACGCTCAAGGTCCATGCGGGTATTAACTGGACTCCAACGGGATAAGCGAGGGATGCGTGCATGATACCGCCACAAATACCCACCCGCCGGGGCATGAGCTGCTGGACGGTGGGCTTACTGTCCTGTCTGGGGGCAATCGCCCTGGTGATAATCGGGATAGCTATACTTGCCATCGTTGTTGCACGCCGTCCCGAGTTCAAACAGGCGATGTCCACCGGTGTGCAAATCGCCCGGTGTCAGCAGAACATGCAGGAGATATACGCGGCGATAGGGCGCTACCGTCAGCGCAACAACGGGAAGTATCCAAAAGACCTGAAGGAACTCGTGCCCCGCTACTTGCCGGAGGCGGGTAAACTGAAGTGTCCTGCAGATACTTCCGGTAAGCCGGTGAGTTACCAGTACTTTCAGCCCGCGCAGAACAGTCCGGACACGTCACCCTTGCTGCAATGCGACCACCATACGGTGATGAACCAGAAGATACCGGTAATCATGCTGAAAAACGGACAGGTTCTGAGCACCTCGCAGTGGAGAGGGCGCGATGGTTCGAATGCCCCTGCGCAGGTGCCGTCCGAACAAAGGTAGTGGACTTGCTGTGTCATTACGGACGCAGGAGGTTGTGTTTGCCGTCAATTATGCGCATAAACAGGCTGTTACTCGCCATCAGCATCGGTATCGCGATGCTCGTCTTACCGGCTTGCCATCGCAGGCAACAGGAGCCGGGCGTCGTTCACCTGCGTGCGTGGACGATGTGGGGCGGCGACGAGGCGGAGGCGTTTCAGGTGGTGGTGGATGAGTTCAACCGCACGCACCCGCACATTCAGGTACACAATCTCGCAGCGGTGGAGGATACCAAGATTATCCGCGCCATCGTCGCCAATGACCCGCCAGAGATATTCACCCTGCGCGACCCGGGCTATCTGGGCTCACTGGCTGGCAATGGCGCGCTGCTGTGCCTGGACGACTTTTTCAAACAGTCCGGGCTGAGGGAGTCGGACTATGCGCCGGGCTCACTGTCGCAATGCCGCTACAACGGCAAACTGTATGCAATGATCTACCTGATGGACTGCTTCGCCCTGCTGTGGAACAAAGACGCCTTTCGGGAAGCAGGTTTAAACCCCGACCGTCCCCCCAAAACGTTGAGCGAGCTGCTGGAATATGCCCGAAAGCTCACCAAGCGCGACGCTAACGGGCGTATTGTGCGTATCGGAATGATGCCGCCCGACCCGCTCATCATTATATCCGCCTTTGGAGGGCAATTTATCGACCCAAAGACCGGAATGCCTACCGCCGACCATCCGCGCAACATCGAGGCTTTGGAATGGTACCGGAAGCTGATCGAGGTACAGGGCGGCGCGGAGGAGGTGAATGCGTTCCAGGCGGGTTTTGGACAGGAGATGGGTATCAACAACCCCTTCTTGGTGGGCAAAGTGGCGATGATGATTAACGGGCAGTGGAACCCGTACTGGTTCCAGCGCTACGGTCCGAAGGTGCGGTACGGTGCCGCACCTATCCCCTATCCAGACCAGTATCCGGAGATGACAAACTTCACATGGCTCGGTGGCAATATCTTCTGCATTCCGGTCAACTGCAAGCACCCCAAAGAGGCGTGGGAGTTTCTGCGCTGGACGCAAACCGTGAAGGCGCAGGTGCTCTTTGCGAGCACCATGCACGGTGTGCCCAACATTCTGGCGGCGCGTAAAGAACGCAGCCTGCGCGAGGGAGAGCCATGGAAACGCGCTTTCGCCGTCTTCATGGACGTGGCGAGCAGCCCGAATGCCCGCCACTTCCCCCCTACTCCCATTACAGGGCTGTACCAGTACGAGATATACAGTGCCGTGGACTTCGTGCGGTACGGAACCAAAACGCCTGCACAGGCACTGCGCGATGTACAGAAGCGGGTGTACCGAGAGATGCTGTTCTGGCGGAGGTGATGCACATGTTCAAACGTCAGCGCAACCTGCAAGGCTGGCTCTTTGTTTCACCATGGCTGGTGGGGTTCTTCGTGTTCACCCTGTACCCGATATTGGCGTCGCTCTACTACAGCTTCTGTGACTACCGTGTACTTACCCCGCCAAAATGGGTGGGACTGGCGAATTACGCAGCACTACTGACCGACCGCGACTATTTTCTGCCCTCACTCTGGAACACGCTGTTCATGTTGATCGAGCTGCCTCTTGCGCTCGTCATCGGGCTAACGATGGCGCTCCTGCTCAATCACAAAATACCCGGCATCGGCATCTTTCGCACCATTTACTACCTGCCCTCTATTATGCCGGTGGTAGCGGTAGCGGTATTGTGGCTGTGGGTATTGAACCCGCAGTATGGGCTGTTGAACGCGGTGTTAACACCGTTACTCGCACCGTTTGGTTTACAACCTCCGGGCTGGCTCGCTGACCCCAAATGGTCTAAGCCAGCGTTCATCATGATGGACTTGTGGGCAGTGGGCGGAAGCGTGGTCATCTATCTGGCAAGCCTGCAGAACGTGCCCGCGCACCTTTACGAGGCGGCGGAGATCGACGGCGCGGGCTCCTGGCACAAGACCATTCACGTCACGCTACCAATGATTTCGCCAGTCATCTTCTACAACCTCATCATGGGCGTTATCTGGACGTTCCAGTACTTCACGCAGACATTCATTATGACACAGGGCGGCCCACAGAACTCCACGCTGTTCTACGCGCTCTATCTTTTCTATAATGCTTTTCGCGACTTTCGCATGGGGCGCGCGTGTGCAATGGCGTGGATATTGTTCATCCTGACGCTCATCGCCACGCTCATTGTGTTCCGCACATCCGCACGATGGGTTTACTACGAGGGGGAGAGAAACTGATGGCAACCGAAGCGATGACGACGAAAAGGCAGCTGGCACACTGGAAGCAGTCGAAAGTATGGCGCAAGCGGATTGCTGTCATGGCGGTCTACCTGATACTGATTGCGCTTAGCATCTCCTTCCTTGCACCCTTTGCGCTGATGGTTTCCACCTCCCTGAAAACCGAAGACCGCATCTTCACGGACACCATCGAATGGATACCCAACCCCGTACGATGGCAGAACTATGCGGACGCGCTGCAGTCTTTTCCCTTCCTGCTCTACCTGCGCAATACGTTGTTCGTGTGCGCACTGGTGGTGGTGGGCACGGTGCTTTCTTCTGCCCTGCCGGCGTACGGCTTCGCCCGACTACGCTGGAAAGGGCGTGACACACTCTTTCTGATTATGCTGGCAACCATCATGCTCCCCGCGCAGGTTACTATGTTGCCGGTTTTCGTCATGTTCCGCACCATCGGCTGGACGGGTACCTACCTGCCACTGGTGGTACCGCCCTTCTTCGGCAGTGCGTTCGCCATCTTCCTGGTGCGCCAGTTCTTCCTCACCATCCCGCAGGAGCTGTCCGACGCCGCACGCATCGACGGGTGTTCCGAGTGGCGTATTTTCTGGCTGATTATCGTGCCGCTCTCTGTACCTGCGCTGGCAACGGTGGCGCTGTTTGCCTTCATCGGTGCCTGGACGGACTTCATCAACCCGCTGGTGTATCTGACCGACGAGAACACCTACACGCTGGCGGTGGGTCTGCAGACCTTCGTGGGACGACACAGCTCCGAGTGGAACCTGCTGATGGCAGCAGCGACGGTGGTCACCCTGCCGCTGATGGTGGTCTTCTTCTTCACCCAGCGGCTGTTTATCGAAGGCATCACGTTGACAGGAATCAAGGGATAGGAGGCACATGAATGGCAGCCCCGTTGATACACCAGACGGACCTGTTCCGTCCACATAACGACCCGGACGACCATTTTGACCTGGCGGTCATTTACGCGCTGGCTCTGCAGGGCAAGATAGACCTGCGTGGTATCGTCATCGACCGCCCGCCGCCGAAGTTTGACGGCGACCCCGATATGGGGGCTATCGCGCAGCTGAACCACATCACTGGGCTGACAGTGCCTGCTGTTGTCGGCGCCGCGCAACCGATGAAATCGCCCCACGACACCCAGTCGTCGGCACCGCCGTCCGACAAAGCAGCCGTCCGCTTCATTCTGGACGTTCTTCGCAAGTCACACCAGCGCGTGGCGATTACTGTTGTGGGTTCATGCAGGGACGTCGCGCTTGCGGGCAAAACCGACCCCGCCCTGTTCGCCCGCAAATGTGCCGGCATCTATATCAACGCCGGTACCGGCTCGCCCGACCCGAAGCTCGCCTCCGTGCTGGAATACAACGTCACCCTGGACCCCGCGGCATACCGTGCCCTGTTCGACCTGCCCTGCACCATCTACTGGCTGCCCTGCTTCGAGGATTACGAAGGCGAGTGGCGCGTGAAGCGATGCGGTACCTACTGGCGGTTTCGACAAGAAGAGGTGCTTCCCGCGCTGTCACCGCGAATGCAGAACTTCTTCCTGTACATGTTCCAGCGTGTGCGGGAGACAGACTGGTTAAGATATCTGTATCGCCAGCCCGACGCTTCGCTCATCAAGCAATACAGCCAGCAGGAGCGGAACATGTGGTCTGTCGTGAGCTTCCTGCACGTCGCGGGGTTGACCGTAACCACCACGGGTGAAGTCGTGCCGATAAAGGCGTCAGGTGACTCTGCGGTGTACGCATTCCAGCCTGTGCGTATCTCCTGTAACGAAAACGCGGTGACCACCTGGCAACCCGACTCGCGCAGCACGAACCGCTACATGTTTATGGTCAGGGATTTGGAACACTACCAGAGCGCGATGACCCGAGCGCTAAGAACGCTGCTGACAGCACTGCCCTGATTGGGTCGCGAGGAGTCGGACGCAATACCCTCGCAACCCATACGGACAGGATGGTACAATCTCCCTGGTGAGCAAACACATGTCCGTTTTGCACGTTCGCTGGTTAGGTAGTATAGACTACGCCGCTGCATGGGAACTGCAACGTGAACTCGTCCGGCAACGGCGAGAGGGTGCCATCCCTGACACCCTTCTGCTTTTGGAACACCGCCCGCCGGTCATCACTATGGGGCGAGCTTCCCATGCCGAACACCTGCTCGTACCGCCAGAGAATCTGCTCCAGATGGGTATTCAGCTGGTGGAAACGGACAGAGGAGGAGATATTACCTACCACGGTCCCGGTCAGCTCGTGGGTTATCCCATCTTGGACCTGCGCGAACATGGCAGAGATGTACACCTCTATCTGCGCAGGCTAGAAGAGGCGATTATCATTGCCCTGCGCCACTTCGGGATTGAAGCGCACCGCAAGCAGGGACTCACAGGCGTGTGGGTTGGCGATGAGAAAATAGCGGCGATGGGTATCAAGGTCACTCACTGGGTTACTATGCACGGCTTCGCTCTGAACGTGCAGCCGAACCTGAGCCACTTTGGACTGATTGTGCCGTGCGGTATTCACGATAAAGGGGTTACCTCCATCCAGTCCCTACTGGCGCGAGAGGTAACCCTCAAAGAAGTGATACCGCCGGTGATAGAGGCGTTCGCACAGGTATTTAACTTTCGACCTGCTGAAGCACTCGCTCCAGCTTCGCACGCGCCTCTTTAGCCACTGCCTCCAGCTCGGGATGTGATACCATCTGCATGGCGGCAGTCGGGTCCATCGCCGAAACCACGCAGCCGCCCTCTTCCTCGTATACCACGACGTTGCACGGCAACAGTAGCCCGACCTCCGGTGCTGCGCTAAGGGCACGGTGTGCCAGCGGGGGGTTACATGCCCCCAAGATGACGTAGGGGCGATACTCCTCGCCGAGTTTTTCCTTCATCGTCTGTTTGACATCGATGGAGGTCAACACGCCGAAACCTTCCGTCTTCAGCGCGGCGATGGTCTTCTCCACCGCCTCGGCATAGGCAAGCGGCACCTTCACCCGAATACCAACAGGAGTCTGCTCGATAGCCATCCTTACTCTTCCTCCTCGA
>Ga0209162_1000086_pt1 | contig 91123 bp, 78 predicted proteins | sample YNPNPMetaG_FD_187121 | JGI IMG/M metagenome (GOLD analysis project Ga0209162, IMG submission 187121) | Anoxygenic and chlorotrophic microbial mat microbial communities from Yellowstone National Park, USA - YNP NP MetaG (SPAdes) (version 2) ...
GAAAAGGTCGTGCAGAAACAGCCCCGCCCCGGACTGAAAGGAGCCGCGGGAGTAGAAGTTGGCCATCGAGGGATCCATATACACGGCATAGAGCGGCCAGCCGTTGTACATCCCCTTTTCCACCAGCCAGTCACCGAACAGCCGCGCTCCCCGGAGATAGACCTCCTGCCCGGTGGCCTCCGCCAGCCAGACCAGCCCCCAGGCTGCGCTCGTGGCGTCGCGCGGCGCGAACTCGATGGACAGGGGCGTGATCTCGCGGATGGCCCCGAAGTGGGGGTCGTCCCGGTCCATCACCTGCAGCGACAGGATGTAGCGACCGGCGAACTCGGCGCTGCGCAGATACTGCTCCTCGCCGGAGCGCTTCCACATCGCCAGCAGCCCGCACAGTAAGGACCCCGTCATCCAGTTGCCCGTCAGGACCTTTTCCCGCGTATCGGCGTCATAGAAGCGGATGCTCCGGCCGCGGTTCGCGTCGAAACGGTCCGTGATCTGGTTGCGCAGGATCCACCCGGCCAGCAGCCGGGCGCGCTCCAGCAGCAGGTCTCTGTCGTGAACGGTCATCTTGTCCTCTCCGTCAGGGATACACGGCGAACAGGCGCGCGGCCCTGCCGGCCAGAAGGAGCCGGACAGTCTGTCCGGTCAGGCGGCTGACATCCGTCCGGCCGTTCCAGCGGACCGGCATCCGCGTGCTGTTGCCGTGGATCAGTCCGCATTGATCCACACCGGAGCCCTCGATGGGCGTCCCATCTTCCCTCAGCAGAGCCGCCTTCGCCGCGCCGCTTGCCGATGTGTCGATGTTCAGCGTCAGCTCCGGGGAGCGCAGCCGGAACGGGCCGGTCACCAGACGCCCTCCCGTGCAAGCGCTTTCGGCGGACACGAACCCGTCCATCCGCTGCTCCAGGCGCAGCGCGACCGGTTCTCCGGGACGGGTCTCGTGCGACACCCTGGCGTCTTTGTCCGTGCGGCCTTCCCCGTGAGTGCGGCGGCTTCCGATGCAGAACTGCTGCAGCGTGTCACGGCCCGGCACGATCCCCGTCAGCATGTGCATCATCTTCGAGGCATGCCCGTCAGGCAGGTCGAGCCGCACGTAGGGCTCCCGCATGTCCCTGTTCCAGCAGACTCCGTCCCGGCTGCTGGCGAACTGGATGTCCAGCACTCCGTCGTTAATGAACCGTCCTTCGGGCGGCCAGGGATAGGTGAAGTAAAAGGTGGGGAAGGCAAGGCAGACGTCGCGGAGGTAGTGGATGACCGCTCCCTGATAGAGTCCGCCCTGCTCCGGGTCGTGCTCGTCGCAGCGCAGGACGATGGGAAGCTCCCGGTTCAGACGGCGGATGCCGCTCCACTCGGTGTTCAGCCATTTGGGCTGCGGCTCCCATGGGTCCGGCGCGTTCTCGTCGAAGGGGATGGGCTTCGTCAGATCGTCCGTCTCCGCCAGCGCCACGCACCGCGAGCCGGGCATCGGTGGGATTGGACGGGTCCGGTCCCACCCGCGCGTGTAGATCAGGTAGCGCCTCGCCCGTTCGTCGTAGAACGCCGTCATATGGTTGTCCAGGATGAACCTGAGCAGATGACCGGGCTGACGCGTGAAGCGGATGCCGTCGGGCGACGTAAAAAGGAACATCCCTCCCTGCGAAGGAGCGTGCGCCACCAGTTTGAACCGCGACTCCTCCGGCGCGGTGGGATCCACGAAGATGCAGCCTTCGTTGAACGGTTGGTTCTGAACGTCCACCAGGTTGTTGCGCAGGCTGCCGTTGAACTCCACGACGCCCAGCTCCGGCCGCTCCCACCTGGCGCCGTCTATGGAGACCGCGAAAGCCATGCAGTGCCTGCCGTCCGGCAGCGTCACCTCGTAGTAAAGCCGGAACTCGCCATCCACCCGGACGATACAGCTCCCCCGCGTCCCGGCCGGTTCCCAGTCCTTTTCCACCACCAGACAGGGCCCGCGTCTCTCCGGCGGGTGCAGGCGCAGCCGGACGTTCTCGCTTTCCGCCAGGCTGCTGCGGTCCAGAAACAGGATGCGTCCGTCGTCGAATAGCAAGGGAGGATCTGCTCCGTAAGTGTTGCGGGGGATTTCGCCTGAAAGCCCTCCTCCACCTCTTGAAATCGTGCTGAAAGGTGGTATCATTATACCAATCTGCAGGGCCGTCCGCTCCCCGGCGGCCGCGGACGCGAGACATACTCTGCTTCTGCTAGCGCGAAAAGGAGGACGGGCTTGAAGCGCAGGGATCCGGGCGGTTTCACTCTTATCGAGTTGCTCGTGGTCATCGCTATCATCGCCATCCTGGCGGCCATCCTCTTTCCCGTGTTCGCAAACGCCCGGGCGCGCTCCCGGACGGCCCGCTGCGCGGCTCATCAGAAAGAGCTGATGCAGTCGGTGATGATGTACACGGGCGATTACAGGGACCGGCTCCCCAGCTATCAGTATCTCAGCTGGCGGGGCGACCTGCCGCCGCTGTATTTCCCGTATGTGAAGGACCACAACATCACCATCTGCTCCGAGAAGATGGCCTATGCCTGGAACGAGTGTCTGGTGGACTGGCCGCTCGCCCCGGACTACTATGCGGATCGCCGCGGCGGCATTCCAGAACTGCAGGTGCATCCGCCGCTGTACGTGCTGCCCCCTCAGAGCAAGGGGAGGCAGCTCAGCACCATCGCGTCCCCGGCAGCCACGCCGGCGTTCATGTGCTCGTTCCGCCACCATGTGGGTCCGGACGGGCGTGCCCGCGGCTACGGGTGGGGAGCGGATGATGCCATCAACGCCTTGAGAATGCTCAACAACCACCAGGGCGGCGCGAACTACGCGTTCCTCGACGGGCACGTTCAGTGGTACCGCCCGCAGAACAGCAAGATCCTGATGCCCACGAAGGGGCTGGACTATGATGGCGACGGCACCTTCGGCGACGACACGGTGATGCGGTAGTGGCGCTGTCCGGCGGACGGCCGCCGAGTCCGCCGTCAGGGAGAGTCTGCGCCGCCTGAGTGCGGGCCTTCCTCCTCTCCGGACCGGCCCTCCCGGCGCCCGATGGCCGGTCGCGGGGAGGAACCTTCCACCCGGCCGTGGAAGTAACGGCTTTGCGGAAAGAGCTTTCCGCACGCTCTCGGACGCGGCCGTCCTCACCGCTCCTGCCTTTGAGGCGGCCGGGAAGGAGGCGCAACAGTGCCAGGACAGGACGTGAAGTCTCTTGTCACAGAAGCGCTCAGGACGGCCGGGATCGAAGTCGGAGGCGACCGTCCCTGGGATGTGCAGGTCCACGATGAAGGGGTCTACCACTCGCTTGTGCGGGGGGATACGCTCGCGCTGGGCGAGGCCTACGTGGCCGGCGAGTGGGATTGCGACCGGATCGACGAGCTGGTCTACAGGCTTCTGACCTCAGGACTGGAGTCGTTGGTGCGAAGGGACCTGCGCACCCTGCTCATCGCCATTCGGTCCCGCTTTGCCAGCCCGGGCCGCAGGTCCCGCGCGTTCGATGTGGGGCGGCGGCATTACGATATCGGCAACGACCTGTACCGCGCCATGCTGGACCGCCGCATGGTCTACTCCTGCGCCTACTGGAAGGACGCGGATACACTGGACGAGGCTCAGGAGGCGAAGCTGGATCTGGTGTGCCGCAAGATCGGCCTCAGGCCGGGGATGCGGGTCCTGGACATCGGCGGCGGATGGGGGAGCTTCGCGAAGTTTGCGGCGGAGCAGTACGGCGTCAGTGTCGTGAACATCACGGTCTCCCGGAGGCAGGTGGAACTGGCGGACGAGCTGTGCCGCGGCCTGCCCGTGGAGAACCGCCTCATGGACTACCGGGACCTGGAAGGGCGCTTTGATGCCATCGTCTCCATCGGCATGTTCGAGCACGTCGGCGCGCGTCATTACCGCATCTTTTTCCGGAAAGCGCATCAGTGCCTGGAGGACGGCGGGCTGTTCCTGCTCCACACCATCGGATCGAACCTGTCCTCGCACTCCTGCGACCCCTGGGTGGAGAAGTACATCTTCCCGAACTCCATGATCCCCTCGCTGGAGCAGATTGGGCGGGGGCTGCAGGGACTCTTTGTGGTGGAAGACCTTCACAACATCGGAGCGCATTATGACCGCACTCTGCTGGCGTGGTACGACAACTTCATGGCTCACTGGGAGGAGTTGAAGCACAGCTATTCCCACGAGTTCCGGCGGATGTGGCGCCTGTACCTGCTGGGGAGCGCGGGGTCGTTCCGGGCCCGGCGGATGCAGGTGTGGCAGATCGTGCTTTCGAAGGACGGCGTTCCGGGCGGTTATCAGTCGATCCGCTGAAACGCCCCCGCGCGACGGAAAGCCCCGGCCGCAACGAGCGGCCGGGGCCATTTTGCTTATGTCAAGCCCGGCGCGAGGGCGTCAGGCGCTGCGGCGGCGGATCAGACCCGCAAGGCTGGCGATGCCGGCTCCGAGGGCAACCAGGCTGCCCGGCTCGGGGATCAGCGTTCCTGTCACGGTGACATCATCGAACCGCCAGGTCCCGGAGTTGCCGATGGTGCTCGTGGAACGCGCGGGCAGGTAGTTTCCTTCTCCCGGCGCGACAACGGCGGCGACGCGGAAGGCGAAGTTCGGGTTGTCGTTCACCGCGCTGACTCCCGAGAGATCGAACTCCTGCGGGAACCAGGTGTCGCCGGCGGTCGCCTGGTAGGTGGCGAAATCGACCCATCCGCTTCCCGCGTTGTACTGGAAGACGGCGAAGTTCGGCGAGGTGTTGCTGAAGCGGTGGGCGTAGCTCACCTTGATGCCCAGGTAGCCCGTGGTGGGGGCGTAGAACTCGATCCACCGGGTATACGGCTCAGGGTTCGAGGCGGTGATCGGCAGGGTCAGTCCGGCGAACGGGACGGTGTTGTAGCCCCGCCCGAAGGTGCCGGTGGGCGCTCCCGCGTAGCCTCCGGCGAACGTGGCCGTGATACCCGGAGCCAGCGTGATGGAAGGCGATCCCACCAGCGCCACTGCCGGAGCCGTGGTGTCGCCCTCGAAGGTCCACTGCGTGATGGTGTCGGCTGCGAATGACGCAGATGCCGCAATCAGAACGAGAGCGGCGGCGAGCAGTCGTTTCATCGTTTTTCTCCTTTCCGCTTCAAAGGGCCGGTCTGTCCGAGAGAGGTCCCGGCGGTTCCGGTCCCAGATGACAATCGCTCTCATGTTGCCCGGCGCACATTGCGTGGCGACTGCCCGTTGCTCAACAAAATGTTACGATTTGGCCGCCTGTGTTGATTCTCGCGGCACCGGGCCAGCCGTGGGTGGAACAACTCCCGTGAGGGGACATATTCAGCGTTGTTCCCCTGCGCGGAGGTTGCGAAATGAAAAGCTGGCTGCGTTTCGCCGGGGTCGGCCAGGCGGCCGTCGTGCTCTCGCTGACGGCCTGCGGCGCGTATGGAGCTCAGGACATCTCTCCTGCCACGGCACAGAAGCTGCGGGATTACATGCGGCCGTGGACCTCACCCGCCCCCGGAGATCCGGTGGTGCTGTACGGGTTCAACCGCCTCACGAATCCAGACTCAGGCTCTTCGTCTTGGTACTACTTCCTGGACGGCGGATCCACGACTATGAAACCGTTCGGTTCGAAGGATGCGGTCCCCGCCCGCTACCGTTTTCATTACCGGGCCGAAGTCCGCCCCGTCTTCGCGTGGGAGCGTTCTCTCGCGGACGGCAGGGAGTGGCTGGAGCGGCAGCGGACGGAACGGATGCGTCCGGTGCAGGCGGGTGACGGCGCGCTTCTGGATGAGCAGGAGCTCAGGTGCCTGGCATACCGGGGTCCTCTGTATCTAGATGTCAGTCTCCATCTGTACTGGAACCTGCAAGTGCTCTCCAGCAAGCATACCTGGGAGGATGCGCTGGACTGGTCGAGCGCCCTCAGGCAGACGTGGCCTGCGCCGTATCACGGGCTGTCTGGGGCGGAGGCCATCACCGAAGAGAAGGACGCCCATCTCAGCGAAGCGCCCGGGGTGCTTGTGAAGCTGGTCCGGGACATTCTGGCGGGCGCGCCGCTCGGACAGGCCGCGCAGCCGGACTCCGGCCAGGCACCGTGCCCGCCGCTGCTGAAGCTGAGCGTGGCTCCGGCGGCGCTCTGGGCGGATGGGACCGGCAGGAGTGTCATCCGTCTGGAGGCGCGGGACGGGTGGGGCCGCCCGTTGGAAGGAGAGTTCCCGGTCGAATGCTCGCACGGGAAGCTGAGCCACGTGAAGCTCATCACGGACGCATCGGGAGTCGCCACGGCCCATTACGTCGCTCCTTCCGAAGGGCCGGGTCCGGACTCCATCGTCGTCACCGGGCCCGGCGGAGTGCGGGCGAAAGCGGCCGTCGCGCTGGGGGGAATTCTTCTCAAACCCGCACAGGACGGGCAGGGCGCTCTCTTCGGAGACGGCAAGAGCTCGGTGGACCTGATCGCGGTCTGCTCCGGGCCGGACGGCAGGCCCCTTCCGGGCACGAAGGTCAAGCTGTTCGCCGATGAACGGGAGCTCCCGGCCAGGGGGCGGCTCAGCAGCGAAGCGGTGACCACCGGCCCGGACGGCACGGCGCGTTTCAGCTACACTGCACCGGATGTCTATTCGGGCAAGACCGGGTTCAAGCGCGGCGACGCGTTCATCACCGCCGTTGCCAGCGTCGGGAACCCTCCCAGAGCGGTCCGGTCGGTCTGGCGGGTGCCGCTGTATGCGGGGGAGGTCTACACGCTGGAGGTCGCCACGCCCGCGTTCCGCCGGCTCGAGGGATTCCGGATCCCGGCGCCGTCCGCCAACGGTGTTCTCAAAGGGACGGTCGCCGCACGGTTGCCGGGAGGGCAGAGCGCCCCGGTAAGCGCAGCGCTCCTCCGGCTCACCGGCCCGGACGGGGCGGTTCTGGGCACGGGGACAAGCGATTCCTCCGGGGGCTTCCGGTTCGAGTTCATCGGGAACCGGATGAGCCCGGAGGGCCGCGAGGTGGAGCTGGCGGAGTCCCTCCTGCTGGAGATGGATGAAGACCTTGCGCGCGTTGCCGCCGAATGGGCGCGGGATCTGGAGATCCTGGAAAAGCGGGGATACGGCGTCCCGGAGATGCGCGAGTTCGCCTCGGAGCTGCCGGGCCGGCTGGCGGCCAGCACCGGCGGCAGCCGGGACCGGCTGCTGGACACGGACTATCTCGCCTACGGGGCGATGCGTCTGTGCGCCCTGTGCCGCTACCTGCGGCTCCTGGACGAGCGGCAGGCGGAGTCCGCGGAATGGTTCTCCGAAAGCCTGAAGAACGCGACCACCATCGTGGCGGATGCGCTGAAGGTGTCCGAGCTGCTGCGCAAGGGCGCTCAGGCCCGCCTCAAGGACCGCTTCACTCCGCAGCAATGGCAGGCGTTCGAGGACAGCCTGCTGCGCCAGTTCGCGGCGCTGGTCGCGGAACAGTATCAGAAGGGAGTGGACGCGGCGAAGGCTGTGAACGTGGACACCGAGGTTCCCGAGCTGTTCACGGGGCTGGGGTCGGACTTTCTGGTGAAGCAGGGTGTGCAGGGCCTCTCGGGCGCCGCCAGGGAGGGGCTCGCGGCCGCGGGCAGGAGCTCCACCCGCCGTATCCTTGCGCACTGGGGAATGAAGGCGGTCACGGGAGGTCTGCCCGTGTCGGAGGGCATGGAGGGGATCTCCGCCGCGAAGGAGACTTTGACATCCTACGAAGCGCGCCACAACCGTCTGAATCTGGACAACCTGGACCGCGAGCTGTACCGCCTGGACGCGAAGCTCCTGGTCGACACGGTCATCAAAGGGCCGTTCATCTACGCCGGGCTGAAAAAGCTGGCCGCGGACCCTGAGGCCGTGCGCAGGATCTCGGAGCTGGACGTGACGTCGCTGGAAAACATCCAGGACGCTCTGAAGGATGCCGCAGAACCGGTGAACAGCGTTTTCAACGCCCTGGACCTGATGTTCCAGAGCTATCAGGGCTACCGGTGGGTGGCGGACTTTCTGGATGCCGAGCGCGTGAAGCAGCAGGTGGCCGAAGCCATCTTCCGGTGAAGCGCGGGAACGGAAGGCGCAGCCCTGCGGCCGGAGCGGCCATCCCCGCGCCGCAGGGCTGCCGGAAGCTACGGCGAAATGTCCGCGTCGCGCCAGACCTTCACCTGACGCTGGCTGCCCGGCTGGCGGGCGGTCGAGATACCCGCCACCACCGCGAACTGCCCCGCCGCCGGGCGGTGGAACGGACCGCTGTCGATCCACACCCCTCCATCCACGCTTCCATCACTGATACGGAACCCGTTCCCGGAGACCTCGGTCACCGTTCCCCATGCGCGCACGTAAAGTCCCAGATTGTTCAGGCCTGTCCCTCCGGCCACTCCGGGCGTGAAGGGGTTCAGCGCCGCCCCTCCCAGATCGCGGCCCGAAACTGAGAGAGGAACGGGCACGGATCCGGCGGCCGTGCTCCCGGAAAGCTCTGCGTCCAGCAGGACGCGCTCGCCGCCGGCGCTTCCCAGAATTCCGCGCAGACTCACCCGGTGCCCCGCGGCGGCGGGAGCGGCCCCTTCCACGCGGATGCCCGAAGACCGGTCACGCTCCTGCACGTAGTAATGATCCGGAAATACCGCGCTCACCACCACGTCCTGCACCAGCACCGGCTCACCGTCCGGGAGCATCTTGGCGGCGCCCACCTTCACCGGCTGCAGCAGCGCCGCCGTCACGCCCGCGGAGGCGACCGGCGCCGTCTCCCAGCCCAGGTTGTCCACGGCCTTCACCCACACCTGATACGTCCTGCCCGGCACCAGGCTCACGGGGATCGTGACGCTGGTGCTCGTGCCGGCGGAGGTCCACCCCAGGACCTCGGGTCCGTTCTTTTCCGTCACGCGGTAGAAATAACCCGCAAGGCCGGACTTGACGTCGACGCTCTGGTTCCAGGATGCGCGGATGCGCGTCAGGGATACCTGCACCGGCCCCCCGTCGTCCACAGGGCTCGGGCTGCTCGGAGGAGAGGAGTCCACGCTCACCACCTGCGCCACGGTGGGCCCGAACCAGGTCCACCCGTCATGCACCATCCTCCAGTCGGTGTAGTAGGCCAGGTCGGTAAGGGGGGCCGTCATCGGGATCTGGAAGGTGACCAGGTCCCCGGGCCCCACGTTGCCCGGGACGCTCACCCGGATGACCGGGGCCAGCGGGTCGGAGTCGCCGACGGCTCCCAGCCGGAAGCGGTGCTGTTCGTTCCACACGCACCCGCGGTTGCGCAGGGTGATGGAGACGGTGAAGCTGCTGCCGCCCTTAACCAGGGCGGGGATGTTGTGGCTGACCACCTCGTACGAGCGCAGGTCCCAGGTGGGAGTCACCCCGAAATAGTCGCAGATCCCCTTGTAAAGCCCCCACTGCGCCACCGAGCGGAACACGGGATCCACCAGATACTGCGCATCCTTCGAGCAGTTGTCATGGAACGCCAGCTCCACCAGACACGCCGGCTGGTTCGGAATGCGGATCTCCCCGTAGGCTCCGGCGGCGTCTCGCGGCTGGCCGTTGTTGCGGCTCGGCCACGAGGTGTCGAAGGCGGCGCGGATGGCGGCTTCGATGCCGGTCTTCGTCTTGCGGGCCAGGTTCAGGCTGTTGGTGACGTGGGCGGGCTTCTCCATCGCCGTGTCGTAGTACACCTCCGTGCCGCTCACGGTGCCGTTGAAAGCGTTGGTGTGGTGGGAGATGTAGATGTTGGAGCCCACATAGTCCGCGTACAGCGGTCTGGCGCGGATGTCGTCGTTCAGATCGGTTGTGGAAGAGTCCCACACGCTCGACGGCAGCCCGAGATTTTGGAGCCAGTATCTGGCCGCAAGCCTCCACCAGTTGTTTCCCGTCGCCGAGTGACAGCAGACGGCCTCGTTCAGCTGCCGCGGCACGTAGACCGTCGCGCCGTCCTGCGTCAGGTAGCGGTGAAGATACTGCATCAGACGGATGCTGTTCAGGTCCTCCCGGATGGCCTCGCCCAGTCCGCAGGTCTCCGGGCGCTGATAGACCCAGCTTGTGCCGTTGAAGTAGAGGCCGTGGGACGGACCGATGGTGATCTTCCGGCCGGCCAGCGCCCCGGATGCCGGGAAGACAACGGCTTCCTCGCCCTGCCCCCGCACGTCGGGGGCGGGAGGCAGGTAGGAGGCGAGGGGCCGGCCCCCGCAGCGCAGATGGATGTCCGAGATGTCCTCGAAGCCGGCCAGCGTCGCGCGGAACTGGTTGAAGATCCGGGCCAGACGCACATCGTCCAGCCCCTCCAGCACTTCCGCCGAAAGCTCCACCGTCAGCCTGCGGTCTTCGCGCTGAAGCCCGACGAGCCTCACCCCCGGCGGGATGGCCGATGTCAGGGCGAAGGCCAGGTCCTCATCGGTGGGTCCGGCCAGCAGCTGCTCAATCAGGAATCGCGCCGAATCTTCTCCGGGCGGCACGATGCGCTCCGACAGGGCGACATTTTCGAACGCGTCGTAGAACGCCACCGCTGCGGTGTCTGCCGGAGCCTCTCCGGCCGTCAGCGCCAGCGCTGCCATTGCGAGCAATACCAGGCACGCAAGTTGCCTCATCAGTCGTCTCCTCCGCCGTTCGCCCTGCCGGGCCCGTCTTGCGGGGCGCGTTGCGCAGGCCGGGCGTTGCATCAATTCCAGTATACCAGAAGACTCCCGGCTTCCCGGAACCGGTTACGCAGCCCCGTACAAAATCCGGTGTCTTTCTGCCCGTTTTCCTTGACGGATGAAGGGAGGTATGCTAGCATGCGGTTGCGCTTGAACGCGAATATGCGCGAAGACGGCCTCTGAAAGGCCGCCCGGGAAACGGTCTGTTCGCAGCCGCCTCGCTGCATCAGAGGAGAGGGCCCCGGGATCGCCGTCCCTCTCACAGCGTGGGCGGAAGGGAAGCATTCGACGGGTTCACTGTCGATCCTGGAAAGGAGGGAAGGCCATGCATACCCTCTTTGCTGGCCTGTGTGGATGGGCTGCCGCTGGCGGCGGCCCGGGCAGAGGGAAGCGGCCGGTGGCGCTCGCCTTCGCGGGCGTCGCGCTTTGTCTTCTGACGTCTGCTCCTTCATCTGCCCTGTCGGTCCCATCGCCTGATGCAGGCGGTGCTGCGTCCGGCTCCGCGGAGCCGGTGCAGGAGACTAAGGTTCTGAAGACCGCCACGGGCCCGGCGGCTGCAGCCGGGTCCGGCGAGGTGAAATGGTCCTCTCCTCCGGAGAAGACGGATCCGCCCGTAGCCTGGCTGGGGTGGAATGACCTTTCGAGGTACGGGGGAGTGCAGATCGTTGCCGATGACTGGCGCTGCGAGAGCGAGGATCCCGTCACGGACATCCACTGGTGGGGCTCGTTCCAGAACTGGAACCGGCCGGAACCTCCGCCGGACTCGCCCTCGCACTTCCACATCGCGATCTGGACGGACGTCCCCGCAGGGCAGGATGAGCCCTGGAGCCATCCCGGCCAGGTCATCTGGGAGACGGACTGCTACGAGTTCAGCGTCACCCCCGACGGGTTCGGCTTCGACCCCCGCGACGAGTCCTTCGAGACCTGCTTCCGCTTCGAACAGACGTTGCGGGAGGAGGAGTGGTTCCGGCAGACCTCTCAGGAGGGTGTCTACTGGATCAGCATCGCCGCCGTCTATCCGGACGGCATGGAGGTGAGACACCCCTGGGGGTGGAAGACGCGCCCGCGAGACCCGGAGTCCAGCGCGCCGGACGACGCCGTCCGGATCTTCATCCCCACCGCGCCCGGCCTGGGCGCGCAGTTCGAGAGGGGCGAGCCCATCTACTGGCCCTCGCCCGAGCAGAGCTGGGATCTCGCCTTCGAGCTGACCACCGGGCAGGGGGGCGCCAACAAGATCGTCCAGCCTCCAGACCCCGCCCTTCCGGGCGTCCACGCCCACGACTGGAGCGGCTTCCTGATGCGCGAGTGGAGCACGCTCGCTGATGACTGGATCTGTATGGGCGGTTCCATCTGGAAGTTCGAGTGGTGGGGCAACTACGAGACGGACGAACTGGGCCGCGAGAGACGCGGCCAGGGGATCCGGAGCTTCCACCTCAGCATCCACCGGAACGTGTGGGGGATGCCGTTCCTGCAGCCCGGTCCTCTGCTGTATGCCGCCGACATCCCCTTCTGGATGGTCAACGAGACCTTCACCGGGATGGTGAACCGGGAAGGAAGCCCGATCTATCACTACGAGGCCTACCTGCCGGAGCCGTTTCCTCAGGAGCTCGAAGGTTGGTACTGGCTGGATCTGACGGCCGTCTCGAACAGTCTGCTCGCCCCCGCTTTCTGGCGGTGGCAGGAGCATTCCCGTCAGCCGTTCCCAAGCAACGCGTCCGCGGTGCAGTCGCTCTCGGGCGGCCCGTGGAAGGAGCTGAGATGGGGAGCGGATCCTCCGGCATACTCCGATCTGGCGTTCGCGGTGACCTCCGGGCCGGACATTCCTCAAAGCGTCAAGTGGTCCCAGCCTCCGGTCGCGGTGGTCCCTCCGGGCGACTACTTCAACGGCTGGAACGAGGAATCCGTGCGGGGTGGAACTCAGATCGTCGCGGACGACTGGGTCTGTACGGAGGAGCAGCCCGTTACGGGCATCCGCTGGTGGGGCTCGTTCAAGGGTTGGAGCCGTCGAGACCCGCCCAGGCTCCCGGACGCGTTCGAGATCGCCGTCTGGACCGACGTTCCGGCCGGCCCGAGCGAGCCGTGGAGCCATCCGGGACACGCCGTGCATCTTATCACCTGCGAGGACTTCCGCTGGAGCTTCGCAGGCTGGGATGTCGACCCCCGCGATCCCGCGGCGGCGCCGGAGGCCTGCTTCCTGTTCGAGCAGGACCTCAGGCCGCACCAGTGGTTCTGGCAGAGGCCGGGGACCAACGTCTACTGGCTCAGTATCTCCGCCGTCTACCACAACGGGATCGAGGAGGAGCACGTCTGGGGTTGGAAGATGCGCCCGCGCGTGGAGTCGCCGGACGATGCCGTGCGAATCTTCAAGCCCACGGTCGTCCGTCCGGAAGTGGCGTTCCAGTCCGGAGAGCCCATCTTCTGGCCCGGCGAACAGGACAGCTGGGACGCGGCTTTCGTCCTGACGACGGCGGCGCCGGGAGACCTGACCCTCGAGCTCCATAAGGTGGTGACCGACCACTTCTGGTGGCCGCGTCCCGGAGACCCGCCCAACCGCATGATGAGCCTGATGGCGACTGCGTCCGAAACGGAAGCGGTTTCCTGGGACAGCATCTCCCTGCAGGCGGCGGGCACGGGCAACGACGCGGTGGACATCCTTTCCGTGGAAGTCTACCTGGATGTCAATGCCGACGGAGAGCTGGATCCCGGGGATATTCCTCTCGGCAGCGGGTCGTATCCGGTGGACGACGGGGCGCTGTCCATCGCGTTCGGCTCTCCGCCTCTTGTCCCGGCGGGCGGCTCGGTGGCGGCGCTGATCGTCTACCGTATGAATCCCGCAGCCGGTGGAACGCCCGGCAGGACGTTCTCGTTCGTCGTCTTTGCCGCTTCGGGGACGGGGCAGACCACCGGCGGCAGCGTCGCCATCCACGGACTTCCCCTCACCAGCGCTCGGAAGATCGCGGTCAGGCCGCCCGTCTCCATAGGGGAGGCCAAGAGGAACATAGCCCCCGGAGGCCAGGTGTTCCTGGAGCGGAAGATCGCCACGGCGGACTTCGTGAACCGGTTCGGCCTGTTCTACATCGAGGAGCCGGACCGGTCGGCGGGAATCGGGGTGATACCGCCGCCCGATATGCCGGGGCTGATCATCCGGGAAGGTGATGTGGTGCACGTCCTCGGGCGGACGGCATACTCCGGGCCGGAGCAGACGGAGCTGGTCATCGCCGCCAGCCGGGTCGTCGTGGAGCATCCCGGGGTGGCGCCCATCGTCGCGCTGAAGATGAACAATCGTGACACGGGCGGAGGCCTGTTCGGCTACCAGCCCGGTGTGGTGGACGACGCTCTGCCCCTCCCCGGGAATCCGCGCGTCGTGTCGCAGCGGCTGAACAACGTTGGCAGCCTGGTGGAGACCTGGGGCACGGTCACCGGCCATAACCAGGCTCTCGGACTGTTCTGGCTGGACGACGGCAGCAACCTGAAGGACGGCAGGCGTCTGCCCACCGGCGCCCCGGTATACGGGGTCGCCGTGCTGATGCCCGGCGGTCCTGGAGTGCCGCTTCCCCCGGCCGGCAGCTTCCTGCAGGTGACCGGCATCTTGAAGGCCGTTCCCGTGGGCACTCTCGTCGATAACTATCCGGTGCGCCTGCTGGTGCCCCGCAGCCAGTCGGACATCGTCGAAGTGGCCGGACCGGGCGTTCCGAGGTGAGGCCTGTCCGGCCCTGGTGAACGGGGGCGGGGCCCACGGGCCCCGCCCTTTTTCGACGCGGGTCCGGAAAGGAGAACGGCTTCGGGCTCCCGAAGCGGAAGGGCGGCGTCGCGGCCGGGTGCACGCGGCCGGAGACCTGTGACGCCGGGGAGCCCGCGATGCGTTTCGAGGAACTGAAGCCGGAAGAGTACATCCGCGCCCGCGATGCGGCGCCGGTGGCATACATCCCGTGGGGTGCCCACGAGTGGCACGGCCGCCACAACTCGCTCGGGCTGGACGCGCTGAAAGCGCTGGGGCTGTGTCTGGAGCTTTGTGCCGTGACCGGCGGAGTCGTCTTCCCGCCGGTCTACTGCGGAACGAACACGATGAAGGAAAACGGCCCCTGGACCGGAACGCTCGAGTTCAGCCGGGAGTGCGTGCGGATGCTGGCGCTGGAGCATCTCCGTCAGGTGGCCTCGGAGGGCTTCAGGGTGGCAGTCATCCTGATGGGCCATTACGGAGCCGCGCACGTGGAGGTCATCACGGACGCGGTCCGGCAGTTCAACGCGGAGCAGGACTCATGCGCGGCGTGGGCCGTGCCGGATCACGAGCTGACGGCGCAGGAGGGGTTTCCCGCCGAGCACGCCGCGCTGTGCGAGACATCATACCTGCTGTATTTCCGCCCCGGGCTCGTCGACCTCGCCCGGCTCCCCTCGGAGGGCGAGCTGACGTGGGAGGAGCACGGCATCCACGGCCAGGATCCGCGCGCGGCCTCTCCCGCCCACGGACGCGAAGGGGTCCAGGCGCTCGTGCGGACGGCCGCCCCGCGCATTCTGGAGATGCTGCGGGAGAAGACGGCTCCTTCCTCCTGATCTTCCCGGGCTATCTCTCCCAGCGGATGGTGACCGTGACTCCGTCCGGGCTGCCCGGGAAGGTGACGTAAAGCGTACCGCCTTCCGTCGAGCTCTCGAAGGGGACAGGCCGGCCGGCAACGTCCGCGCATTGCACCGCTGCCGGCTTCCGGCCCGCGGTGTGCACCCGCAGTGCGGCCGGTGTATCCAGCGGCCCGCGGTTCAGGATCTCCATCGCCTCGCCTGAAGATGCGCGCACCGTCGTCTCGTAGCTTGCCGCAAGCACCGCCGGCTCCGGAGAGTCCTCTACCATCCGGAAAAGGCGGGACTGCCCCGGCTGAATCACCGGGTCGCGCACTGGCTTGAGGGTGTGGTCCAGCAGATTGATCCAGGTTCCCCGCAGGCGCACCTGTTCCGTCACCGGGTGGACCGCCACGTAGGGCCCCCGGCGGACGAGGAACTCCCGTTTCCAGGATGTCCGGTCCGAAGCCGTCGCGCGCGCCGTCACCGCGTCCACCAGCTCCTGGGCCCCTCCGGGATCGCGGGCGAAGCTCTCCGCGGAGCGCCCGAAGAACGTCAGCGTCCCGTCGCCGCACTTCCACCGGAAGGCGCTCCCGTCGTCGGGATGACCCGGCAGAGGCTCCGGCCGGGAGCCGTCGAAGCGATAACGGGTGGCATCGGGCGCCAGCGCCTGCCGCATCTCCGGCCCGCCGGCCGCGACATCCACGCGGAACTGGTTGCCGATCGTCAGGAACACGCGGGTGTCCGGCCCGGCCTCCAAAAGATACGTGAACATCGCCGGGCCGTCCGCGAAGCGGGCCCTCCCGTCCGGCGTGGTCATCGACCACTGCTCGCCGGTCAGCAGCGCCGCCTCCCGCTCCGTTCCAGGGCGGATCGTCTCGCTCTTTGAGCCCTTCTGGATCCGGATGCGCGTGACCATCCCTCCCCAGCCGTCCGCCTGCCGCGAATCGCCGATCCGGATGGCCACGCTGTCGCCCTGCTTCAGCCCCTCCGGCAAAGGCACCTCGCGCTCCTTCAGGTTGGACAGGTCGCGGATCTCGCGGTCTTCGCTCAGAACGGTGCGGAACTCCACCGGTTTTGCGTCCGCAGCCCCCGCGCGGACGGCCTGCAGCCCCAGCTCGCGCAGCAGGTGCTCGTCGGGAGACTGGAGCCCCGCCTTCCTCCACCACTGTTCGGCCTGGTTGTAGGCGTTGGATCCTCCCACGAGGATGAGATGGCCGCCCCGGCGCACCCAGCCGGCGAGTACGGCGGTGTATTCGGGCTTCATTGGCTTGAAATAGTCGAAGCTGACCAGCAGCGTGTGGAAGCTCTTCAGATAATCCGCATCCGTCGTGCGTTCGATGGGAGCCACGCGGACGGGGATGCCGCGGTAGACGAAGGGCAGGCTGAGACCGTAGAAACCGTTCAGGTTGGTCGCGTCCGGCTCCGCCCTCTGATAGGCCGCCGAGTCGCCGATCAGGACGCCCAGCCCGCTGGCGGGCCGCGCCCGCGCACGCATCCGGGAGATCTTGCCAAGCGCGTTGAAGACGCATCCCAGTGCCGTGGCATAGTCCCGCGGGATGCGGCCGTAGATGCGGTTCGGCCAGGGGAGCAGCTCGAAGGCGTTGACTTCGGGGAACATCAGGCTGGCGACGATGGTGTGCTGGTAGTTGGAGCGGTAGTCCTCCATCGTGCGGTCCGGATTGTCCTCCAGCGGGTCCGCCAGGAACCAGAGCCGCTTGCCGCGCCCGCGGTACAGCTCCACCAGCGACGAGTATTCCAGGTAGCCGTTCTCGAACGTGCGCTCCTTCATCTCCCCGCGATACATGCACGCCGAGCGGGCGGTGCCGGTCCAGACCTGTCCAACCACCTCCTGCACTTCCGGCATGCGGGCGAAATCATCGAAGGGAAAGCTGATCCCCCAGCTGTGATAGTTCACCGGGCTGTGATGGGCCACCACTCGCAGCACCGAGGGATCCTCACGTTGCACGGCCTGGAGGATGCTTTCGATGAGGCGGTATTGCATCCGCATCTTCAGCTTCTCGGCCTTGATGCGGGCATCGTGACTGGACGCCGGGTCCTGCCACGGCTCTCCGTAGAAGCGCTGCCACTCCTCCTTGAAGCTCTGCTCGTAGCCTGCGACCGCAAAGTATTCCGGCTCCTCGGGCATCACCGCGCGCGCGCCGTTCCGCACGGCGGTCAGATAGTAGTCCACGCTGGCCCGGATGCGGCGTTCGGTGGGAACCGTATAGTAGCTCCCGGGGCCGCAGGTCAGGATGGTGCCGTCGCGGGTGGTCTGTCCGTCGCCCGGATACTGGCCGATGTATTCCGGACCGGTGCGGAAGCCGCCCATGACCCAGACGGTGTAGCCCCGCTGCGCCCAGGATGCGATCCGCTCCCTGTCGCTGCTTGCCACGATCGCCACATCGGTGCGGATGTCGTGCCGGGGATTCCACCCTTCTGCGGTCTGAAAGGACGTTCCCGCTTTCGCACAGGCGGCGGCCGGTACAGCCAGGAGCGCCGCCCTTGCAAGGATGCCTGCCAGAACCTGATGCGTCATGGATTCTTCGCCTCTTTGCCGCCCTCCGTTTCGAGCATCGGTTCGCAGGCCGCCCCCGTCATTCCTGCCCCGGCGACCGCTGAAGTTCGTCTATTGCGTCCAGGATCCGCGTGAAGCGGAGGCCGAACTCCGTCAGGCGGTACTCTACCCGGGGCGGGGCCTCCGGGTAGACCACCCGCTCCAGAATGCCGAACCGCAGCATCTTGCTCAACCGCTCGTTGAGCACCTTTGCGGTGAGCCCCGGGGCGCTGCGCTCCAGAGCTCCCGGCCGGCAGACACCGGCGCGGATCTGCTGAAGCACGTGCAGCGACCACTTGCATCCGACAATCTCTTCCACCATCCGCTCCACCGTTGGTCTGGACTCGCTCCGCTGGTCCATCCGCTCTCTGGCCTCCATTTCTTTCCATCCGGTAACCCCCTTACCGGAAAGTGCCTTCTTGCAAACAGTTTGCAATCATTGTAGCCTTGTCTGTGACAGAACTTCTCCCGGGCACTGCCGGGAGGAGAGCCCGACCTGAGGAGGTAGCATTGCCATGGCAGAAAAAGCCGTCTTCTATCACGCGGGCTGTCCCGTGTGCGTCAGCGCGGAGCAGGGGATCCTGCGGGCGCTGGACCGGAGCCGCTACGAGGTGGAGGTGGTCCACCTCGGTCAGGACCGTTCTAGACTGGCGGAGGCCGAGGCTGCGGGCGTATCCTCGGTGCCGGCGCTCGTGCTGGGAGGCCAGGTGTTCCACATTAACTTCGGAGCCAGCCTGGCCGACCTGAAATGACTCCATTCGGAGGACTCCGGCGCGCCGGAGTCCTCCCGCAGGACTCTCCTGTCACCGGGCCGTGGGCGGGTGAGGCTTTCCATTCACCCGGTTGCCCCCGGCCGTGAAGAAATAAGGCTCCCTCTCCGGGGGGGGCGCTCGAAACAGTCCCCGAACATGACGGCGGTTGTCGCACGGCTCGGAGAAGCGCGCCCCGTGCAGGGCGTTGTGATACCCGTTCGCGAAGATGGTGACGTGCTGGCGCGGCCGTCCGCGGATCAGCGTGTAGATACGGGGGCGGTAGCTGCTGAAGGTGTTGTGGCAGATGACCACCCAGTCCCCGGCGAACCGTTCCGCCCCCGCCCACTGGCCAGAGTGACGCCTGCGGGAATCTCCATCATCGGGGAGCCGGTGGCGTCGATCTCGGCCCGGTCGTCAATGTATACGGTGTCCCCGGGCCGCGCCGCGGACAGCGCGGCCTGCAACTCTTCCAGCGTGGCCACCCTTCTCGCCGATGCCGGGTCGGCCATCCGGGTGTACCCCGGCCCGCCGCCGATGGGGTCCGCTCCGCGATACCACCGGGCGCCGCAGGTCTGCGCCGCGGGGCAGGGCCCCCACGCCACGCCCAGAACGGCCGCCGCGAGAAGCGCGCGCTTTGTCATCCTGTCCGTCCTCCTCGCAAAGAGATTTCCTCCCGCAGCGCTCCGGAACCTGCCTCGGCGCAGGATGGCGCAGCCCGGCGGGCTAAGGAGACCGGCGGAGGGATCCGAAGAGCGATGGACCACAGGAACCTGAATGCGGGCGCCGGCGGGCGTCCCTGGATGAACACGGAGATTCCTTTCGAGGAGCGCGCCCGGCTGCTGGTCTCGGCGATGACGCTGGAGGAAAAGGCCTGGCAGATGGTCAACCACGCTCCCGGCATCGAGCGGCTGGGCGTGCCGCCATACGACTGGTGGAACGAATGCCTGCACGGCGTCGCCCGGGCGGGTGTGGCCACGGTGTTCCCTCAGGCTATCGGCCTGGCGGCGACGTGGAACACGGAGCTCGTCCATCGCGTGGCGACGGTCATCTCGGATGAGGCCCGGGCCAAGCACCACGAGTTCGCGCGCCGCGGCGACCGGGGAATTTACAAAGGACTCACGTTCTGGAGCCCCAACATCAACATCTTCCGCGACCCCCGGTGGGGCCGCGGGCAGGAGACCTACGGGGAGTGCCCGTTCCTGACCGGCCGGATGGGAGTGGCGTTCGTCACCGGCCTGCAGGGCGACCATCCGAAGTATCTCAAGGTGGTGGCTACGCCCAAGCACTACGCCGTGCACAGCGGACCGGAGAAAGACCGCCATCACTTCAATGCCGTGGTCAGCCAGAAGGATCTTCGCGAAACATACCTGCCGGCCTTCCGGGAGTGTGTGGTGGAGGGGAAGGCGTGGTCGGTGATGGGCGCCTACAACCGCACCAACGGCGAACCCTGCTGCGCCAGCCCCACCCTGCTTCAGAGGATCCTCAGGGAGGAGTGGGGCTTCCAGGGATATGTGGTCAGCGACTGCGGGGCCATCTGCGACATCCACGCGCATCACCGTGTCACGTCGTCGCCGGCGGAGTCCGCGGCTCTTGCCGTCCGCAACGGCTGCGACCTGTGCTGCGGCGACACGTATACCAGTCTGACGGAGGCGGCCGCACGGGGGCTCATCACGGAGGAAGAGATCGACCGTGCGCTGACGCGACTGTATACGGCGCTGCTGCGGCTGGGGATGTTCGACCCTCCGGAGAGCGTTCCCTACGCATCCATTCCCTATGAGGTGAACGACTCGGCGGAGCACCGCGAGCTCGCCCGCGAGGCCGCTCGCCAGAGCATCGTCTTGCTGAAGAATGCCAACGGGCTGCTGCCGCTGCCGAAGGATCTGAAGCGCCTGGCGGTCATCGGGCCGAACGCGGATTCGCTGGACGTGCTTCTCGGGAACTATTACGGGACGCCGTCGCGGTATGTGACGCTTCTGGAGGGTATCCGGAGGAAGGTGGAGCCGGGGACCAGAGTGTTCTACGCTCCCGGATGCGCGGTCACGGGGGGAGGACGGAACGGCTTCGCCGAGGCGCTGGCGGCGGCGGAGCGCGCGGATGCCGTGGTGCTCTGCCTGGGCCTCTCGCCGAAGCTCGAGGGCGAGGAGGGAGAGGTGGCCGATTCGGACGGCGGCGGGGACCGGCTGCACATCCATCTCCCGGGCCTGCAGCAGGAGCTTCTGGAGGCCGTCTGCGGGACGGGCAGGCCTGTGGTGCTGGTCCTGACGCAGGGGAGCCCGGTGTCCATCCCGTGGGCGCTGGAAAACGTCCCGGCCATCCTCAGCGTCTGGTATCCCGGAGAGGAGGGCGGCACTGCCCTGGCGGATGTGCTGTTCGGAGACGCGAGCCCGGCCGGGCGGCTTCCGGTGACGGTTCCGTTCTCTCTGGAGGATCTGCCTCCGTTCGAGGACTACGCCATGGACGGGCGCACCTACCGCTTCGCCCGGAAGGAGGCGCTCTTCCCGTTCGGATTCGGGCTTAGCTACACCACGTTCCGCTATTCAGATCTCCGGCTGCAGGCCGGCCGCATCGGCGCGGGAGAGCCGCTGGAGCTGAGCCTGGAGGTGGCCAACACGGGCTGGAGGGCCGGAGACGAGGTGGTCCAGTGCTACATTACGGACGCGGACGCCTCTGTCCGGACCCCGGTGCGCCAGCTTGCCGCGTTCCAGAGGGTGACCCTGCAGCCGGGTGAGCGCCGCACGGTGCGGCTTGCCGTCCACCCCCGGCAGATGGCGGTGGTGACGGAGGACGGGCGGTTCGTGGTGGAGCCCGGAGTCTTCCGGCTTGCCGTCGGGGGCTCGCAGGGCGACTCGCGGAGCCTGGCGCTGGGAGCGGCTCCCTGCCTTCAGGCGGAGTTCGAGGTCTGCGGCTCCGCCGTGCAGCTGCCATTCTGAGCGGGCCCGTTGCCGGAGGGGCGGTGGGCGGCCGGGGGTGGGCACCGAGGATAGCGAGCCATGCAGGACGGTCCGCTGGTCGAGTTCGAGGGAAGGGGCGCTCTGCCCGCCCTGCGCCTCCGCCATCCGTCGGGAGCGCAGGCGGAGGTGTATCTGAACGGGGCGCACGTCACTTCCTGGAAGCTTCCCGATGGAGAAGAGATGCTCTTCCTCAGCCGCCTGAGCCGCTGGGAGAGGGGCAGAGCCATCCGGGGAGGCGTTCCGCTGGTGTTTCCGCAGTTCGGTCCCGGCCCTCTGCCGCAGCACGGGTTCGCTCGCACCGGCCAGTGGTCTGCCGCTGGCGTGGAAACGGCCCGGGACGGGAGCGTGGGGGTGTCACTCACTCTCGAAGACTCAGATGCCACGCGGGCGGTCTGGCCCCACCGCTTTCTCGCGCGGCTCACAGTGGCTTTGAAGGATGGCAGCCTGAGCCTGTCACTGGAGGTCAAAAACACGGACGATGCCGCATTCTGCTTCCAGGCGGCGCTGCACACCTACTTCCGCGTATCCGCCATCGAGGCGGTGACGCTGGAAGGGCTGAGGGGAGTGGAGTTCCTGGACAGTCTGCGCGGCGGAGTGCGGGAGACGGAGGAGAGGGAGCTCATCACGATCGGGTGCGAGACGGACCGCATCTATGCGGACGCGCCGGACACGCTCCGTCTCGCGGACCACGGCCGCGGACGGGAGGTGGCCATCTTCAGCGCGGGCCTGCCGGATGTGGTGGTCTGGAATCCCTGGGTGGAGAAGTCGCGCCGGATGGAGGACTTCGGAGACGACGAATACTCGCAGATGCTGTGCGTGGAGACCGGCGCCATCCTGACCCCGGTGACTCTGGAGCCGGGCGGGCGATGGACCGGGCGCAGCGTCTTCGAGGCCGGGTAGAAGGGATGGTCTTCGGGCCATAATCCCGCGGGTGGGCAATCCTGCGGAAAGGACGCTTCCTGCCATCGCAACGCTCAACTGCTTTCAGCAGCCCGGGGAGTGGTTCCGGGCAAACTTCCACACTCATACGACCCTCTCTGACGGGGACACGGACCTGGCGGGCCGGTGCCGTCAGTACCGGGAGGCGGGGTACCACGTTCTGGCCGTCACGGACCACGAGAGGACCAGCCAGACCGATGGCCTGAGCGGCGAGGGCTTCCTGGTGATAGGCGGCATGGAGACCCATCCGCCTGACCCCGCCGGCGGGCTGTATCATCTCGTCTGCCTGAACGTGCCCCACGGCTTCAGCCTCGCCGGGATCGACGACGCAAACGAGCGGATCCGGCGGGTCAGGGAAGCAGGCGGTGAGGTCATCATCGCTCATCCTTACTGGTGCGGACATACCCTGGCTGACCTTCTGCCGCTGGACGGGGCAGTGGCGGTGGAGGTCTACAACGCCACCTGCTCGAAGATCGGCAAGGCGTTCAGCAGCGTGCACTGGGACGACCTTCTGGCGGCCGGGCGCATGTTGCCAGCCGTGGCGGTGGACGATGTTCATCGAGGGCGCGACATCTTCATGGGCTGGACCTGGCTGAAGATGCAGGAGCTGACCGTGGAGTCCGTGCTGCAGGCTCTGCGCTCGGGATGCTTTTACGCCTCCTGCGGCCCCCGGATCCGGGATTTCCAGGTGACGGACGGAGTGGCCCGCTTGCGTTGCTCGCCTGTCGTTGAGGTGCACTTCATCGGCCGGAACGCGGCCGGCCGCAGCTTCTACGCGGACGCAGGCGAGCCCTTCACGGAGGTCGAGGCACCGGTCAACCCCGGCATGCGCTACGTCCGCTGCGAAGTGGTGGACGCCGCGGGCAACCGGGCGTGGACCAACCCGGTCATCCTCGAGGGCGAGGTGCCGCCGCCCTGACCCGGACGGGGGAGGGAAAAATGAGAGACTGGCCCCTTTTCGCCGCAGCGCTCCTGGTTGTGCAGGGGACCGCCGGGCAGTCCGGCCTCTTGCCGGCCGGGATCGACGCCTTTCTAACGGGGCGGACATCATCGGGATCACGTCGTTCAACGAATGGCCGGAGACCACCATCGTGGAGCCCCCGCTGACCTGGGGAGACCCCCCACTACTGCCTTCGCATCATTGCCGGGCTGCAGGGGAAGAAGTTCACCGCCCCGCCGCTTCCACCGCTGGAACGGCTCGACCCGGCGGTGCGTGAGTATCTGAAGCGCTGGCAGCAACCTGGCGGTTGAACTGCCGGAAGGGGGGCGGGCGGAGGTTGCCCTTCCGCCCGCCTTCTGGTCTGCGCGATTGCGGGGACAGATCCTGCGTGCTTCCGTCCCCGCGGGGGTGGTCAAGACCATCGAGATTTCGGCTTCAGCGCCGGGGCGCCTCGCCTGTCCAATCATCCTACCATATTTCCCGCGGCGTGTGAAGACCCCGCCAAAACTTTTTCTAGGATCTTTTTCAGGGTGAGTTGCGTCCGCGCTCAGTCACAGGACGCCCGCGGCTCGGCGGCAGATTGCCGCGGCTGCTCTCCGCCGGGGAGCGGCTCGGAAAGCGGAGGATAGAGGGCCGAAGCGATGATGTACAGGCTTGCCGCCACCGGGACCCCGAGGATGAAGCCCACCAGCCCGAACAGCTCACTGCCCGCCAGGATCGCAAACAGCGCCGCCAGAGGATTCAGACCCGTGAACCTCCCCAGAATGCGCGGGGTCAGCACCGTGTCGAACACCGTCAGGTTGAGCCCCATCACCACCGCCGTCACCACCGCGGCGCTGAGCAGGTTCCCGCCCGGCGCTGTGAGCGTCACCAGCGCCACCGTCAGCATAAGCAGCAGCGCTCCAATATAGGGAACGGCATACAGGAGCGCCGCCAGAAGGCCGAGCAGGAAGGGATAGCTCACTTCGATCCGCGGGATCTGGTCCAGGAGCAGCAGGATGCACGTGACCGTGACGCCGTAGGTGCAGCAGAGCACGATGAGCCCGCGCAGGTAGCCCAGAAACACCGTTCCCACCCTCTCCATCACCCCGGCCACGCCTTCGCGGTACTGGGGCGGCACGACGTGGAGGGCGCGCTGCTTCATCTTCGGCCAGTCGTTCAGCATGTAGAACGTCGCGATCAGCACGACGATGACGTTCAGCAGGAAACCGACCGTCCCGGAGAGTCCGCCGAGCAGCCGGCGAAGCAGCTTCGGTCCTTCGCTCTTGACCACGTTCTCCAGTGTCGCGCTCAGCTCCGCCGCCGTCCGGGGGATGGGCAGGTGCAGACGCTCCACCAGATCGTTCGCCGCAATGGCGGCCCATAGGCCGCGCGCCTGGTCGATGTAAGCGGGCCACTGGCGCGCCAGCGCGTCGCCTTCCGCGATGATGACCGGCACCAGCCAGAACAGCAGCGACCCGGTCAGCGCGAAGAAGACGACGTACACGATGAGCACGCCGAAGCGCCGGGGCAATCCCCGGCTCTGCAGACGCCGCAGCGGGGGGTCCAGCACCGCGGCCACCGCGATGGCGATCAGGAACGGCGTGAGAACGCGGCTCACGAGCCACAGAAGCACGACCACGAACCCCAGCACCACCGCGGCCGCCGCCAGGCGCGACGCCCGCATCGGAGCAGCCGGAGCTACGCTGTCAGCATCTCCCGCAGCTTCCTGAGCGCCTTGTTCTGCAGCCTCGAAACGTGCATCTGGCTGATGTTCAGACGTTTGGCCACCTCCGTCTGCGACATGTCCAGGAAATACCGGTACAGGAGGACCTTCCGCTCGCGCTCGCCGAGGTTCTCCAGGGCGCGCGTGAGGTCGTCGTACAGCTCCAGCTTCTCCAGCAGCTCGTCCTCCGACCCGAGCGAATCGGAGGGTCTCATGGCCGCAGAGTCCCCCTCGCCGGCCGGCGCGTCCACGGACACCGGCGAGTAGGCGCTTGCCACCGCCAGCCCCTCCAGCACATCCTGCGCGGGCACCTCGAGACGCCCGGCGATCTCTTCGATGGTGGGCTCGCGGCCCAGCTCGTGCGAGAGCTCCTCCGAGACCTTCGAGACCTGCTGGTTGAGCTCCTGAAGACGGCGAGGCACCTTCAGACCCCACGCCCGGTCACGGAAGTAGCGGCGGATCTCCCCGACGATGGTGGGGGTGGCGAAAGTGCAGAACTTGGAGCCGCGGGAAGGGTCATACCGGTCCACGGCTTTGATGAGACCGATATTCCCCACCGCAATGAGGTCCTCCAGAGGCTCGCCGCGGTTGGCGAACTTGCTCGCCAGATACCGCACCAGCCTCTGGTTCGAGTCGATCAGCCGCTTCCTGAGGCGCGGGTCCCGTGTTCTGGCGAATTCCCTGAAAAGCTCCTCGGAGTCGTCGCGTTCGGCGCTGCCCCGGCGGCTAGCCCGCGGCATCTCTTCCCTGTTCACATTTTTTGACCAGCCGGACCACCTGCCCCCCGTCGGCGCCCTCGCCGATTCCCACCTCGTCCACAAGAAGCTGCATCAGGGAAATGCGGAAGCTCTCGTCGTCGAAGTCCGGATCGATGTCCAGAGACCCGGCAGGGCCGGTCTCCGGAGGAAGGGGAACGTCGTCGCGGATGGTCAGGACGATGCACCCCTCGTCCAGCTCGCCGGTAACGGTGATGCGGCAGGACGGGCAGTCCGCTTTCGCCGCCCGCTGAACCGAAGATGCGCACGCCTCCCCCACCGCAAGGCGCAGGTCCTCCACCTCGTTGTAAGAGAGAGGAAGCCGCCCGCACAGCCCGAGCACGGCCAGACGCACCACCGAGACATACTCGGCAAGCGCGGGCACCCTGAGCTCCATCACCGGCGCATCGTTCGGTGTCACCGGTTCAGTTCCTCTCCGCGTGCGCGACCGCCTCGTCGACAGAACCCAGGATGGTGAACACGTTGTGCAGCCCGGTGACCTCCAGCACGTGGCGGATCCGCGGCTTGGGGTTCACCAGGAACACCTCGCCCCCGTTCTCGCGCGATCGTTTCAGCCCGGCCACCAGGATCCCCAGGCCGCTGGAGTCCAGGTAGTCCACCTTGCTCAGGTCCATCACGAGATATTTCGACCCGCTGTCAAGCTGCTCCAGCATCGCCGACCGGACCCGGGGAGACGAATAGACGTCTACCTCTCCCGAGAGCGAGACCACGGCGACGCTGTCTCCCCGCTTCTCCGTATGGATTCCCAGTTCCATCAATCCTCCAGACTCTTCCCTGCCAGGCTGCCCCTTTCGCGACCGGTCCCGGGCTGCGCCTCGACCTGCCCGCAGGGAGCAGGCAGTGCCCGCCGGCAGACGGCCGCCTGCGCTATGGCGTCAGCCTGCCTGCCCGGACGTGGAGTCCACCTCTTCCGCCGCCTGGCTGACCGCTTCCCGCCCGGCCTCGACGGCCTCCTTGATGCGGGCGCTCGCCTCCTCCACGAGGTCTTTGCCCTTCGCGGCCAGCTCCTCCGCGCGAGAGACCAGGTCTCCGGCCACCCTCTCGGCCTTGCTCTTCAGATCGTCCAGCGTGTGCCGCACGTCCTCGCGCATTTCCGTCCCCGTCTTCGGGGCGAAAAGCAGGGCCACGGCGGCGCCGACCAGCGCCCCGAGCCCCACACCTGCGAGCACGTTCACCAGAACACTGCGGTCGCTTCGCTCATCCATTCCTGCTCTCGTCCTTTCGTTTGTCGGAAGGATTCAACAACCTGTCCAACCCCGCTGTCAGGCCGGCCGCGATCCGCGCCGCCATTCCGGCCGAGTTGGCCGCAACCTTCTTTGCCGTCCCCACAGCCCGGAGACTCGTCACCGCACCGGCCACCGCACTCACCGCGCGCTCCGCCGCCCCGATCTTCACCGTCACCGAATGGACGGTCTGCTGAACCTGATCGAGGATGCTGTTTGCGCGGTCCGTCACGGTGCGCACCTGGTTCTGGACGGCTTCGGAGGTTTCGGTCACCACTTTCGCTATCCGCCGCAGAACGAGGAAGGCCATCAGCAGCATCAGGATGATGAAGGCCACCAGGATGGTGAGCAAGATAGCGATCCACAGACCCTGGCCGGCTGTCACTGCTGCACTCCTCCTTCAACGGGCTGCCTGGCCCCGCGGCACACACTCTCGATGGTGCCGCCGCCCAGCACCGTCTCCCCCTCGTAGAACACAGCTGCCTGTCCCGGGGTCGGTGCGCGTTCCGGGGTGACAAATTCGAGTTCCCACTCCCCGGCCGGAAGCGGCCGGACTGTGGCCGGGACTTCCCGCATATTGTATCTGACTTTGCAGGTCACGGCAATCGGCCCCGTCGGCGGCACCCCCGACACCCACCTGACCGCGCTCACTCTGGCGCTGGTCGCCAGCAGCTCCTGCCACGGCCCCACCGTGATGATGTTCCGCTCGGTGTCTATGTCCACGACATACAGCGGTTCGGCGGCCGCCACGCCGATCCCCTTTCTCTGGCCGATCGTGAACCCTGCCGCCCCTCCGTGCGTCCCCAGCCGCCTTCCGGAGGTGTCCAGAATGTCTCCCGGAACGGCTGTCTCCGGCCGCCTCTGCGCCAGGAACGCCCTGTGGCCCCCGGTCCCCACGAAGCAGATCTCCTGACTGTCCGGCTTGCGCCAGACGGGCAGCCCCATCTCGCGGGCCACCGTGCGCGCGTCCTTCTTGGCCATCTCGCCCAGCGGGAACTCCAGGCGCGCAAGCTCTGCCTGCCCCAGCATATACAGCACATAGGACTGGTCTTTGCGCGGGTCGGCAGCTTTCAGGAGGGTGAACCTGCCGGCGGGGTCCCGGCCGATGCGCGCGTAGTGGCCGGTGGCCAGCCGGTCAGCGCCCAGGGCCTGCGCCTTGCGCAGTAGCGCGCTGAACTTGACCTGCTCGTTGCACCGGATGCACGGGTTGGGCGTCCTCCCCCGCGAGTACTCCTCCAGGAAGTCCGCAATGACGGAGCGCTCGAACTCCTCCCGCATGTTGAGAACGTAATGGGGGATGCCCAGGAGGTTGGCCACGCGCCGCGCGTCCTCCACCGCATCCAGCGAACAGCACCCCTGGCCCTCCGTGGGTGTGTCGGACGGCCAGATCTGAAGCGTCACACCGATGACGTTGAACCCGCGCTGCTTCAGCAGCGCGGCCGCGACGGAGCTGTCCACTCCGCCGCTCATCGCCACCACGACGGTCTCTCCCGGGGTGTCCTTCACGTTGCCACCTCGACCGGCTGCCGTTCCCTTACTCGGACTCGCTGCGGCGGCAATCGGGGCAGTAGCCGCCGATCTCCACACGGGCCATTTCAACGGTGTAGCCCCGGCGGGCCTCCACTTCCCGCTCCACCGCGGACCAGCTTTCGGGCTGCAGGTCCTCCACCTTTCCGCATTGCATACAGACCAGATGGAGATGCATCTTCTCGGGGAGAGGCTCGTAGAAATGCCCGTCGTGCTCTCCCATATGAAGCAGGTCCAGCTCGTCGATCAGCCCGAGCTTCCGGAGCCGCTTGATGGTGCGGTAGACAGTGGTCTTGTCAATGGCGGGGACGCGGCGGCGCGCCTCGCGCAGAAGGGTGGGGGCGTCCAGATGTTCGCGCGAGCTTTCCAGCAGCTCCACGATCACCTGCCGCTGGCGCGTCATGCGCAGCCCCTTCTCGCGGCAGGCCTGGGAAAGGGATTTTCCGGCCATCCGGCGGTCGAAGGACCGGTCACTTACGGCCCGTGCTCTGCTCTCCATACCGGCATGGTGGCCTCTGTCGCTTTTCTTTGTCAAATGCAGCCCCCGCCCTTCAGAACCCGCGTGCATCCGCCGATGTACAGGTATGCCCGCGTTTTTGCCAGGCCCGGCAGTGCCGGATGTGTCCTCTCCGGGCGTTGTCCTCCTGGCCGGAGCGTGCTATAATACCCCCGGTAAATCTACCGGGTTGAGACAGAGGAGAGCAAGGTGATGAAGCTCGATTCTGATGTCAGAGGCCCGGAGACCCCCGAAGTGGCGGCGGTCTCCATCTACCGTGGAGAGCGCCACCTGCTGGATCCCGAGCTGGTGGCCGAGGCGAGGAGGAGCCTCATCGAGAATCACGAGCTCCTGTGCGAGCCGGCGTGTTCGTCGGACCTGGAGAACGACATTCTTCTGGAGCTCTGACTTCAGTCCGGGCGGTCTGGCCGGTGTCCTCCCCTGGATGCACCGGCAGACGGAAAGGAAGCCCGGCAGGCCGTTTCGAGGCGCATTGCGAAGGCGGGGACGCAGTCCCCGCCTTCGCCGTGTACGCCCTCCCCGCCTGGCATTTCGTCTTCCGGTCATCCGGCGGGGAAGAACATGGCGTCCATATAAGCGTCGCGGAAGTCGGGACTGCCGGAGAGCTCCACGTAGCGGACCTTCGAGCGCAGCTTCTGCGCCTGCCTGCGCTCCCCGCGCGAAAGAAGCGCCATCTGCGCGCCCACCCCCGCTGCGTTGCCCACCGACCGGATGCGTTTCAGCGGAACCGGCGGCAGCAGCCCGATCCTCAGGGCGCTGGAGGGCCGCACGAAATTGCCGAACGCTCCCGCCAGCAGGACCGCGCCCAGTTCTCCCGGATGCACTCCGTACCGGTCGCACAGCACCTGGATGCCCGCCGCTATGGAGCCCTTCGCGTTCTGCAGCTCCCGGATGTCCGCCTGGGTCAGCGTTACCTCTCCCCGGTGACGGTCCCCGAATACCACCTCCAGCATGCCGTCGCGTTCCCGCAGACGCCCTGCCGTCGGCGCCGGGACGGTCTCCGGGAGCTCGTCGGGGGGCAGAAGCCGTCCGGTCTCATCCACCAGTCCGCTGTCCAGCAGGGCGGCCACGGCGTCCACCAGGCCGGACCCGCAGAAGCCCCTGGCGCGCGTGCCGCCGATGGTCTCGATCCGGAAGTCCCCCTCGGCCGTCAGCCGGACCGAGGTGATCGCTCCGTCGGCGGCGCGCATCCCGCTGGAGATGTTGGCGCCTTCGAAGCAGGGCCCGGCCGGAGCGGCGCACGCCACGATCCTGCCGTCCACGCAGAGGACGATCTCGCCGTTGGTGCCGATGTCAACCAGCAGAGCCGTTCCCCTGCGTTTCCACAGCCGGGTGGCCAGGATGTCCGCCACGATGTCGCCGCCCACATAGCTCGCCACCGCGGGCATCACGTAGACCCGCCCGGCGGGATTGATGTCCATCCTCGCCTGTCCCGGCGAAAGTGAGAGCCCTTCCTGCACCACCGGAATGTAGGGCGCGAAGGCGATGTTGCGCGGATCTATCCCCAGGAAAAGGTGCTGCATCACGCTGTTGCCTGCCACGGAGACGGCATAGACGCCGCGCCGGTCGGCTCCGGCCTCCTCGCACAGCTCCCCGATCATCCTGTTCAGACGGTTGCACACCTGGGTGTAGAGCGTCTTCAGCCCGTTCGGTTCGTTGATGGCGTATTCGATGCGGCTGATGACGTCGGCGCCGTAGGAGACCTGCGGGTTCAGGTCGCTGGCCACTGCGAGCTCTTCTCCCGTCCAGAGGTCCCGCAGGTAGCCCACCAGCGTGGTGGTGCCGATATCGAACGCCACCCCCAGCAGCGACGCGGTCGTGTCGCCGGGCTCGATGCCCGTCAGGCGGCCCTCGCAGAGGACCGCCGTCGCCCGCCACTCCGGCCGCAGCGCGCCGGCCAGGGAGCGCAGCACATCCAGCGCGACCGACTCGTCCGCCGGGATGCCCAGCTCCCTGCAGGCCCGGGCGTAGTCTCCGGTCTGGTCTTCGAGCGAAGGAGGATCGAGCGTGAAGACCCGCTTGACCACCGGCGGGGCCAGGCGGAAGCGGGCGCGCACGCCGCCCGTCAGGATCTGCTGAGGGCCGTAGGAAGGGACGGTCACCTCCACCTCGCCGCGGGGCCAGACCTGGCAGGCCAGGCGCCACCCCTGCTTCAGCCGCTCCTCGGGCAGGAAGCGCCGCTCCGTGTCCGTCGGTTCCGACACGGGCCCCCGGACCTGCACCACGCACTTGCCGCAGGTGCCGACGCCGTTGCAGGTGTTGTAGACGGCGACGCCCGCCTCGCGGGCCAGAGCGAAAAGGGTCAGGGAGTCGCGGACGTGGCGCACTTTGCCGGAGGGAAGGAAGCGCACACAGGCTTCCGAGCGCTTCGCGGGCATCTTGTCTGTCATTTTCTCTTCAGCGGTCCTGACGGAGAGGGTTATCTCTGGAGCATCTTAGCGGGAAACGGGACCCGGCGTCACGGAACAGCGCCGCGGCTGCCCGCGAGCCCGTTCGCCGGAAGGAGCGCAAAAAAGGGGCGCCCCCCCACGGTGTCTTCTGGAAGACCTCAGGTCTCAGGCCGACTCCACTTTGATGTTGCGGGTCTTGGCCACCTGGGTCTTCGGGAGGGTGACCTTCAGCACGCCGTTCTTCATGACAGCCTTCGCCTTGTCCGCATCGACCTCCGCAGGCAGGCGGAACGACCGCCGGAACGCGCCGCGCGCGCTCTGCCGGATATGCCAGCGGCCCTCCTCCTTCTCCTCCTCGGCGGCCCGCTCGCCAGAGATGGTGAGCGTGTCGCCGGTCACGGAGATCTGGACGTCTTTCTGCTCCACACCCGGCAGTTCCACCGAGATGCGGACATCCTCGCCGGTCTCGTAGATATCGACCGCGCCAAACCCGGCGTCAAAGACAGGCGACTCGAACAGCGGGCCGGAAAGGACACCCAGTCCACCGAACAGGCGGTCCACGCTTCGGCGCAGCTCGTCGAACTCCCGGAACAGCGACCTCGCCGGAGCGGACCAGAAGTCAGTCAGGCTGTCCTCCCTTCGGACCAGGGCTCCCTCGGTATCGTTCTTGCGCACCATTCGATCATCACCTCCTTCACACCGTGTTTTTCTTCCTCACCTCCCGTTCCTCATTTACCCCCTCCGGCGTGAACCTAAACATCTCGATGTGAAAAAACTTTAGCGTATGGGACTCATATCTTCAGCGCCGGCTGCACCGGGAAAGCCAGGAAAACGGGCCCGGGCGACACCGCCCGGGCCCGCGTCCACCGGTCCCCGGTCTTTCTCCCTGTGCTGTCCTCGAACCCTGTGCTACATCTTGCCTGCGGCGGCGCTGGCCACGTAGGGCTCGGGGCGCCGGTAGTGCACCGCCAGCACGTTCGTCAGACTTCGCGTTGGCTTCGTGATGATGCGCCCGTTGAACCACAGACCCGCTGAAGATCCGCCGTCCAGCGTAATGGCGTCCACGGCTCCCAGCGCCTGCATGATCAAGGCCAGCCTCTTCAGCGTGACAGGCCTGTTGATGGAAACCAGAAGCAGTTTGTTCGATGCCGTCAGGCCGGCGGCGGTCCGCCGCTTCGCGCCGCGCAGCCCCGGGTCGGAGAAGCCCTCCCTGGCCGGATCCAGCGACAGGTTCCCCTTTTCGAGCAGCGTAGGCCCACCGCACAGGACCGTCAGGTAGCCCTTCCAGCCGCTGGCCACCCCCTCGGAGCGGCGGACGAACTCGATGCGTCCTTCCGGAGTCACGCAGATGCCGTTGCCCGCCACTCCCCGATGCACCACCTCGCCCTTCACCGCGATATCGCCCACGGGATACTTGGAGCGGGTGTCGAAGAACGCGCCCGTGATGGCGGCCGCCGGGCGGCTGCGGCGCAGCATCGAGCGGAAGGTCTCGGTGCTGCCGGGCCCGCCCGCGGCGAGCTGGGCTTCCACGGTCACGTGCGGGCTGTTCAGGTTCACGGTCACGACGTGGACCGGGATGCCGGGAAAGTTGCGGAGCGTGTAAGAGATCGCCTGCGCGTGGGTCGTGTGGGGAAGGGCCAACAACAGGGCAGGCAGTGTTGTGAAAAGCGCCGAGGTTCGGAACATGGCAGAGATCCCTCCTCGCCTTCGCGAACCTCCTCCACTCATGGGAGGGGCACAAAAGGTGCCACAGCGGCTGGACTCGTCCCCGCATAACTGCGGGTTTTTGGCCCCGGGACCCCGGGGAACCGGTGAGCGGCTGGCGAAGGTCTGCATTGCCGTGCCTCCTGCAAACGCTTCGCACGCTCTCCTGCTCTCAATTGTCAGACTGCCTCTCTCTTGAGCAAGTTCGGATCCGGCCATAATAACGGGCAGCCGGGCGGCGAGGACCGGCCCGGCAGGGTGCGGGAGGGGACAGAGCGACACGATGGCTTCCAGGCAGAAGACCGGCCGGGAACGCACGGCCTCCGGGGGTGAAGGCAAGAATCTGAGCATCTGCATCGTCTCGCAGGGCGATCCGGATGCCCTGCGGCAGAGCCTGAAGGCCGCCGCGGCCCTTTCGGACGAGACGCTGGTGGCGTTCGAGCGCTCCTGCAGCCAGGCGCGGCGCGTTGCTCGAGAACACGGCGCAGAGGTGGTCAACGCGGCCGGGCTCTCACCTGCCAGAGCCCGCAACGCGGCCGCCGCCCGTGCCAGGGGACGCTGGATCCTCTCTATCGACGAGGACGAAAGTCTCGAAGCCATCTCCGCGTCCGCGCTGCGCAGGACCCTGCTCTGCGACGGTGTAGACGCTTTTCTGCTCACGGTGGAGACCGTGTCCGCCTGCGGCGAGGTGACCGACGTCTTCCAGCACCGTCAGGCGCGCCTGTTCCGCAACCTTCCCGCGCTCAGGTTCGACGACCACGCTCTGCCCTGTGTGGCTGAGGCGGCAGAACTCCACGGTCACAGCGTGCGGGTCTGCGGTCTGAGGCTCATGCGCGAACGGTCCAGCTCCTGCTGCGGTTCGTTCGCCGGAAGCATCGAGCGGCTGCGGAGTCAGGCCTCGCAGCGTTCGGGCGATGCCGGCATCCTCGCTTTGCTGGGGCGTGAGCTGTACGCCGCCGGGGATTTCGGCGGAGCCGCGGAGGTTTTGCTGGAGGCCTCGCGCGCCGCTGCGCCATCGCATGCGCTCGCTCCCTATGTCGCCGGGCTGCGTGCGATGGCGCTGCGGGAGTCGGGGCGGGCCGCTGACGCCGTCGAAGAGTGCGACCGGGCCCTGGAGGCCGGCGTTTCATCTCCGGAGCTTCATTTCGGGCGCGCCTGGGCGCTGATGGCGCTCGGCCGTCCCCGGGAGGCCGCCGAGGGCTTTTCCGCGGCAGCCCGCGCCCGCAACCGTCCCGTCCCCTGGATGATGCGCGAGCCCGCCGTCCGCGAGTACAGGGCTCAGATGGGGGCCGCACTGGCGCTGCTGGAGGCCGGGCATCCGGACGCGGCCGCCGGGTGGGCCGGGGAGGCCGCATCGCGGCGTCCGGACCTGCCGGAGACCCTGGTGCTCCTGGCGATCGTCCGGGATGCCGCAGGGGACCGGAGAGGAGCCGCCGCGGCGCTGGAGATGGCGCTGCTGGTGGACCCCTCCAACCTGGATGCGCTGTCGCTTGCGGCGCCCTGGTTCGCCCGCGAAGGGAAGGCCCGGGAGGCGGCCGCCGCCGCTCAGCGGCTGTGCTCGGCCCTTCCCGGCGACCCGGCTCCGCACATTCAGCTGGCGGCTGCCCTGGCAGCGCTGGGCGAGACGGACCGTGCCTACTGCGCGGCTGCGAAGGCGCTTTCGCTCTCCTACGGCGACTGCGGCATCCTGATGGACGCGGGCCGCGTGTTCGCCGCCTGCCACGATCCCTGCGGGGCGCTCCGGTGCTTCCAGGAGGTCATTGCGCGCGAGCCCGGCCGGGCCGAGGCTTACTTCGCGGCGGGCGAGGTGATGCTGCAGGCCGGAGCGTTTGCCGAGGCGGCCGAGATCCTGCGCCTCGGGATCCGGCTGGACGCCACGAGCGCCGCCGCGCACTTCGCCCTGGGCAACGCCCTGGCCCGGAGCGGCCGGCTCGAGAGCGCCATCCGCGCCTGGGAGCGGGCGCTGGAGATCGACCCCTCCCTCGAAGAGGCCGCCCACAACCTGCGCGTGGCGCGCCGCGCCCTGTCCCGCGCCGCCTAGGCCGCCGCGGCCTGCCGCGCGAACATCCGCCGCTGGAGCCAGAAGGCCACGTTCACCAGCCCGATCATGACCGGCACCTCCACCAGCGGACCGATCACCGCGGCGAACGCGGCCATCGAATGGATGCCGAAAACCGCGATCGCCACCGCTATGGCCAGCTCGAAGTTGTTGCTGGCGGCGGTGAAGGCCAGCGTGGCCGTCTTCGAGTAATCCGCGCCCAGATACCGCCCCATCGCGAACGAGATGAGGAACATTCCCACGAAGTAGATGAACAGGGGCACGGCCACGCGGATGACGTCCGTCAGGTTGTTGATAATGTAGTTGCCCTTCAGGGAGAACATCACCACGATGGTGAACAGCAGCGCGACAAGCGTCAGCGGGCTGATGCGCGGCACGAAATGGTTGTCGTACCAGTCCGCGCCCTTTCGCGGACGGAGCACGGCCCTCGTCAGGAAGCCGGCGATGAAGGGGATGCCAAGGTAGATGAACACGCTCTCCGCAATCTTTCCGATGGTGATGCGGGAGAGGTCGACGTCCCCGAAGTCCACCCCGAAAAGCGGGGGCAGCACCTTGATGAAGAAATAGGCGTAGATGGAGTAGAAGAAGACCTGAAACAGGGAGTTGAACGCCACCAGCCCCGCCGCATATTCCGTATCGCCACGGGCCAGCTCGTTCCAGACGATCACCATTGCGATGCAGCGGGCCAGCCCGATCATGATCAGCCCGATGGCATACTCGGGATATCCGCGCAGGAAGATGAGCGCCAGAGCGAACATCAGGAGCGGCCCGGCCACCCAGTTCTGAATGAGGGACAGCGCCAGCACCCGCGTGTTGCGGAACACGCGGGGCAGGTCCTCGTAGTGAACCTTGGCCAAGGGGGGATACATCATCACGATGAGGCCGATGGCGATGGGGATGGACGTGGTGTCTATGCTCAGACGGGTGATGGCCTGCGCCAGCCCCGGAATGTAGAAGCCCAGCGCCACGCCGGCGGCCATCGCAAGAAAGATCCACAGGGTGAGAAAGCGGTCCAGGAACGAAAGCCCCTTCGCCGAGGGGCACAGCGCGGCTTCGGCACGTGCGGCGCTTGAGCTCATGCGTCCTTCAACTCCTCGATCAATCGCGTGACCCTTTCCTGGATCTGGTCCCGGATCTTCCGGACCGTATCCAGGGGCTTGTCCTTTGGATCCTCCAGACCCCAGTCTTCGGTCACGTAGTAGTTGGCCGGACAGGCGGATGCGTCCACGTCGCACCCCATGGTGATGATGCGGACGCTTGCGGCCACCATCTCAGGGGTCATGACTTTCGGATGATGCCCGGCCGCCTCCATGTCGATGCCGAGCTCCTTCATGGCCTCCACTGCGGCGGGGTTCAAAGACCCGCCGGGCCGGGTGCCGGCCGAGACCGCCCTCATCCCTTCTGGAGCCAGATGGTTGAAGAGTGCCTCGGCCATCTGGCTCCGGCCCGAGTTGTGAACGCAGACGAACAGGACCTGTTTCACGGGCTTGCTTTCTCCTCGCGGTTGGATGCGCCGGGACGGGTGTCCGCCCGCGGCGCCGCCGGACTGTCAGAGGCATGCCGATCCAGAAAGCCGCGCAGCTCCCGGACAGCCTCCTCGTTGACCGCCACATACACCCACCTGCCCCGGCGCTCCATCTGGATGAGACCCGCTTCCCTGAGCTCGCGCAGATGGTGTGACACGGTGCTCGGCGCGATGTCGAAGCGGCAGCAGATGTCGCCCACGCAGGTGTCGGATACGCTGCAGACGTCGCCGGAGTCCGGCTCGATCTCCACTCTGGCTCCGCAGGCCCGGATGAAGGTGAAGATCGCCAGCCGGGTGGGGTCGGAGAGGGCGCGGAAGAGCTCTGCGGCGCGCGCGACGGGGGTTTTCAGTTCGACAGTCATCGAAATGATGATACCCTCCGTGCTGTCCGCTGTCAAGCCCGGCCGGACCGGAAGGATGCTGAATGATTGTTGTCGGCGCGGGCACATTTTTTTCGCATAAGCTTTACAGACCCGGGCCCGTATGGCATACTGGAACCGGCGGGGCCGCGGGCACTGCCCCGCGGCCCCGCGTCGCAGGGAAAAGGAGGAGAACCGTCACCATGTCCGGGTTGCTGAGAACTGCCAGACGCACCGTCGCCCTGGTCGCGGCGTTCGTGGCCGCGGCAGCGGGAAGCGCGGGCGCGCTGCCCATCTACTTCACGAGTTTCGAGGGGGACGTTCCCTTTGTCGGGGGGCCGGAGTGGAGGTTGCCGCCGAGGCATCCCTGGGCCCAGAACTCCAACGACCCCATGGCCCGGCGGACCATCGGGGACAATGATCCCAACCTCTTCAACCCCGTCCGCACCCGCACCGGCATCCGCAGCGCCTACCAGCACGAGACCTTTTCTCAGTGGTCGGCGATGCAGGAGTGGGGGATGGACCTTTACGACAACTTCTACGTCCGCGCGTGGGTGTGGTTCGATCGCGAGCGCGAGCGCCTGACCAACGTCCAGGCCCCCTGCCTGGATAATACGGACCGCTTCATCCAGTCCGGAGTGGTCACCGCCGCGGACGACGGAGGGACACCGATCCCGGGCTGGCCTGCCTGCCGCATCTCCAAACCCGGGATCACGGACTCCACCACCTATTTTCATATGTCCGGGGACCCGGTAGCCTACATCCGCATCACGAGCGGGGACGCAGCCGGGAAGGAGTGGTTCATCCGGCGCCCCACCTTCTACACCTGCGGGGGGCCGCCCTTCGGCTACAACCCCTACTGGAACATCAACCAGACTCTGGAAGTGGAGCCGAAGGCTCCGAACACCCAGAACCCGGTGGCGGCCGGAGTAAAGCCGGGCGACACCTATGAGATCTACGGGGCGATCGCCCCTCTTTACCGTGCCGTGCAGATCTGGCTGGAGAACCGGGAGCTCAGGGACTTCGCCAAGTTCGGCATCTGGCACCGGTTCGGCGGGGAGGCCACCGCAGCCACCGGCCCGCAGTGCTCGGATACCAACAACTGGAAATACTTCACGCGTCAGGGAGACTCGCAGCTCAACGGCTACTACGATACCCCCTGGGTGGACACGGGCATCCATCGCGGCCACGACTTTACCGGCTGGCACAGTCTGGAGATCCGCGTCTACGGCGACAATCCGGACCCGTTCAAGCATCAACAGTTCCATTTTCTGGTGGATGGGCAGATCGTGGGGACCGCTCCCCGCTATACGGCCGGAGGGCCGGTGCCGTTCAACCGGCTGCAGATCGGCGGGCTGGCCGTCAGCCAGGAGTGGGCGTTCTGGGATGACATCGAGGTGGGCCTGTTGCCAGAGGCCGGGGCGCAGGTGATCGAGGTCAGCAGTATCGGGGAGGCGCGCAGCCTGCCGGAAGGCACCTGGGTGCAGTTGCCGGAGTCGGTGGTCCACCGGGTGGGACCGGGCTGGTTCCAGATCCAGGCTCCGGACCGCTCCGCCGGCATCCGCTGCCTGCACAGCGTGCCGGATGCCGGGCCGGGGACCCGCATCTCGAAGGGCGACGTGATCATCCCTGTCGGCCGGATCGACGTGGTGAACGGGTGTGAGAAGGTGCTGAGCGTGCTGGTACCCCGGCTTGTCGCCCGCGGGGCGGCCCTCCCGTCACAGCAGCCGCTCTACGCCAACGCCAGGGACCTTCGCGCCGACTCCCCCACATTGAAAGGCCTGTTCGTGGAGACGGCGGGATGGATCGTCAACACGGGCGACAACTCCACATATCTGTACATCAGCGACGGCTCCAGCCATCGGAACGCCCCCGGTGGGCAGGATCCCTGGTGCTACACCCGGGTGAAGGTTGCAGGGGACGGTCTGGCGTTCACGGGCTTCGAGTATCTCCGGGTCCGCGGGGTGCTGGGCTGCGACGGCGATGAACCCGTGATCTACCTTTCGAACTTCGAGGAAGATATCGAGGTGCTCAGCGACTTCGAACTCTGGAACTGGTGGAAGGACTGCCGGTAGGGCCGCGCCCTCTGGCGAGGACCCGCAGGGCCCCGCCCCGCCAGGGGCGGGTTTTTTGCTCTGCCGGGGATTTTGCCCCGGTTTGCCGAAAACGGTGTCGACGGCAAGAGCCTGGCGGGCTTACGCTTGAAAGAGCGGCAAAAGCGCGTCCCGGCTGACAGGACCTGCCCGGGACGTCATTCTTTCTACGAGAAAGGGGGATCCTCTTATGCCCAGAGCGGTCGTGGTTTTTGCTGCCCTGATGGCGTTGATTGTGGCGCACGGGGCAGAGGGCGCGGGTTGGTACTGGGTCTATGACGGCACCACGGACATCCGGTGCGCATCTTTCAATACAGCAACCCCACCCCCGGTAACTACTGGGAGATCGTGGACAACGGGTCGGGCGGCAGGGCGCTGAAGGCCGTCAAGATACCGGGCGCCGGCGCGTCCTTCCGATGGACACCTATGCCATCGGGGAGGAGGCGGTGATGACACCTCCGGCAGACTGCGCGGCCCCGGCGATGCTGAACGGCGCTCCCGAGATGACCGGATGGACCGTGGTCTTCCGGATCGAGGTGGAGGAGTTCACGGACTCCTCTCCGGGCGGCCTCAGGCGGTTCTTAACGGGCGGCTTCAATACCGCCATCCCGAACGGATCGGGCGGGTTCTATCGCATCCGTCCCGAGCTCTGCCTCCGTCAGGACGCCGAGGGGAACGTGTGGCTGGCTCATTACCGCCAGAACACGAACATCTGCAAGTTGAAGGAGGCCGGCCAGCCGGGTGAGTGGCGCACGATCTGGATGAAAATCACTCCGAACATTGCGAGCGACATCAACTGTACCTATCGCATCTGGATGGACGGGGTGGAGCAGCCTCAGATGGCGCAGGATCGCGGGGTCGCGGGGGCCCATGTCCACCTGCGGCTGCTGCAGGACCTCGGGTCCGCCTCGTCGTTCACGATCCTTCTGGATCACTTCCTGCTGGCCTACGGCGGGCACGACCCGGGGACCATCCCCGTCCCGGCGGACCGCACCCCGGTACCAACAACATCGGCACGCTCAAGGCGAACGGTCCCGAAGGCATGCCGTGTCAGCTGAACAACATATATGTGACCGGCGCTTTCGCCGACCCGGCCGGAAACCGGTTCTTCTACATCGAGCAGGACCGGCAGCAGAGCGGTATCAAAGTCCAGATCGCAAACTACAGGAGCGCGGTGGACTGGAACGGCAATCCGGTGGGGGTGAAGGCTGGCGACCGCGTAAGCGTGGCGGGCGGCCTGTACACGCCGACCTGCGAGCAGCAGGTGGCGGCGCATGCGGTCACGGTCCTGAACCCGGCCACCTATCCGCCGACCAGGGCCAGCGAGCCGGTGGGGATCAACCAGAGGAACCTCGTCAAACCGCTCCCGGTCCCGGTGAACCCGGACCCGGCGGGACTGAGCGCGCAGGGTCTGCTTGTGCGGGCCTGGGGCACGATGCAGACGGATCTGGCTCCGGGTTACTTCTACATTGACGACGGGAGCGGCTTCTCCGACGGTCTGAACCTGCAGGACTTCCTCGGGGCCACCATGAAGGGCGTCCGCGCAATGCTGACCGGCGACATGACCCCGCCGACGGCGTTCGTGGACGATTATGTCTCGGTGGTTGGCGTGCTGGGCAACTACAGGGTGGAGAACACCCAGCTTGGAATAGACAGGACCATCCCCGTCATCTGGACCAACTCGTGGGAGTCCGAGACGGGAGGGCCGATGGTCGTTCAGTGACACGGCCTTGCGGCTGATATGAAGCAACGCCCTGCGGCCTGACGGCCGCCGGGTTTGTCTGTCCCGGATGTCAATCGGGTGGACGGCCGCAGGGCCGGACGGCTATCCTGACAGCGGGATGCTTCAGAGGGAAGTCAGGATTGCGGCAGTCTGGGCGGCGGCTCTCGCCGCGGGCGCGGCGCTCAGCTTCTTCCTGCTGGACCGCCAGACGCGCGAGGCAATCTACTGGCTTTCGCAGTGGCCGCCCGTATACGTTGCGGTGGAGGTGCTGATCACCTTCGGTAAGGCTGGCTATCTGATCCTGGCCCTTGCCGCCCTCTGGCTCTGGGGGTTCCTGCGCCGCAGTTCCCTCATCCGGGAAGCCGCTGTGCTCGGTCTCGCCGCTCAGGCCGTAACGGGCGTGCTGGTCTGGGCGTTCAAACTCAGCGTGCACCGGGAGAGGCCGTACGTGCCTTACCACCTGAAGGGCGAGCTGACGGGCGGTTACGGCCAGTCGTTCCCCAGCGGGGATGCGGCGGCGGTGTTCGCGTTCGCGTTTGCCGCGTCTCTGGCGTTCCCTCGAGCCCGCCCCGCTCTTATGGCCTTCGCCGCCGCCGTGGCGGCCATGAGGGTGTTCCGGCTGGCGCATTATCCGTCGGACGTGTTCGCGGGGGCCGCCGCGGCGGCCGCCGGATGGGGCATCACGGCAATGATCGCGTGGCGGAGGGACCGCTGCGCGACGCGGACGGGTCCTTCCTCCTGAAGGAGCGTGTATACTGGCCACTGGAGACCCTGCGGGCAAAGACGGGGGCGGGGACGGGGTCGAAGCGCTCGCTCGGATGAAAGTTCTGCGACGTTATCTCAGGCTTTACGCCGTGTTCTTCCGGAACTGTCTGGTCCGGGAGATGGAGTTCCGCGGCAACTTCCTGGCAAACTGCGCCACCACCGTCGCCTGGCTCGTCTACTATCTGTTCTTCATAGAGATCGTCTATGCCCTCACGGACCAGGTGGCCGGGTGGAGCAAGGGGGAGACCCTGGTGCTGGCGGGAAGCTTCTCGCTGAGCTGGGGGCTGATGAACGCCCTGTTCTCCCCGAACCTGTCCCGCCTGCCGGAGGAGATTCAGAAGGGGACGTTCGACCTGGTGCTCACCAAGCCGGTGGACAGCCAGTTCCTCGCGACGGCCCGTATGGTGAACCTGGCGGAGTTCGCCCGCACGCTGATGTCTTTTCTGGTGGTCGGCTACGGCGTCCGCGAGGCCGCGATCCCGTTGACCGTGACCGGCGTCGCGGTCTATCTCGTGCTGATGGCGTGCAGCGTCATGATCCTTTTCGGCATCGACAGTCTGATCATGACCCTGTCGTTCTGGCTGGTCCGCATCCGCAACCTGGACGCGGCGTTCTGGAGCGTGAGCATCATTGCGCGCTATCCGGTGGATATCTTCGAGCGCACCCTGCGCAACATCCTGACGTTCTTCCTGCCGCTGGCATTCGTGGCCACCGTGCCCGCCCGCGGACTGGCCCGGACCATGGAGCCCTGGATGCTCCCCGCCGCGGTCGCGATCGCGGGCTTTCTGATTGCGGCCAGCCGCCTGTTCTGGTTGAAGGCGGCGCGCAGCTACTCCAGCGCGGGAGGTTGAGGGGGAGGCGCCGTGCCTGCCATTCTCGCCGAGGATCTCACCAAGGTCTACGTCTTGCATCAGCGGGATCCGGGGATCGCCGGGGCCGTGCGGAGCCTGTTCAGGCGGAAGCGCCAGGAGGTCCTGGCGGCCGACCGCATCAATGTTCGCATCGAGGAGGGCGAACTGGTCGGCTTTCTGGGGCCGAACGGGGCCGGAAAGACCACCACCCTCAAAATGCTCTCCGGGATCCTGTATCCCACCTCCGGCCGGGCGGAGGTGCTGGGCTTCGTCCCCTGGGAGCGCCGTCCCGAGTTTCAGAAGCAGTTCTCGCTGGTGATGGGTCAGAAGAACCAGCTCTGGTGGGATCTGCCACCCGAAGAGAGCTTCCTGCTCTTCCGCGAGCTTTACGAGATACCGGCGGACGTCTACCGGCAGCGTGTGAAGATGCTCACCGAGATGCTGGAGATCTCGCACCTGATGAATGTTCAGGTGCGCAAGCTCTCGCTGGGCGAGCGGATGAAGTGCGAGCTGGCCGCCGCCCTGCTGCACCGCCCCCGCGTCGTCTTCCTGGACGAGCCCACCATCGGGCTGGACGTGGTCTCGCAGAAGCGCATCCGGGAGTTCATCCGCCAGACCAACCGGGAGGACGGTTCCACCATCGTGCTCACCAGCCACTATATGGATGATGTCCGGGCGCTGTGCGAGCGGGTGGTCATCGTGGACCACGGAAGGGTCGTTTACGACGACTCCCTGGCCCGTCTGGTCAGCCGATATACGGACTCGAAGCACCTCAGGCTCACGTTCAGCAAGCCGGTCGAGCAGAGCGACCTCGGCGGGCTTGGCCGCGTCTCGTCGTTCGACGGCCTGAGCGCCGAGCTGGAGTCCCCGCGCGACGAGGCGGCCAAGGTCGCGGCGGCGGCTCTCAGCCGGCTCCCGGTCGTGGACATCGAGATCCGCGACCCGGATGTGGAGGACGTGATCCGCGACCTGTTCCAGCATCGTCCTCCTGCCGCTGCGCCGGATGCCGTGGTGGCGGGATGATGAATGCGGCCTCGCTGAGAACCGCGCTGCGCAAATGGCGGGCCGTGCTGGGGCTGCACTTTCAGGACTCGCTTGCCTACCGGGCGCAGGGGGTGGTCTGGATCCTGACGGACATCATCCCCACCGTCACGCTGCCGCTGATGTGGCTGGCGGCCTACGGAGACCGCTCGCACCTGAGAGGGTTTTCGCGGGAGGGCCTGGTGGCCTACTATCTGGCCGTCAGCGTGGTCTCCAACCTGGTGTTCGCGCATCCCTGGGAGATCGCCCGGGACATCAAGGACGGGCGTCTTTCCATCTATCTGACGCGGCCCTTCACCTACTGCGGGTTCATCTTCGCGTCGAACCTGACCTGGCGGCTGGTGCGCACGATGCTCTACGTTCCTTTCTTTCTGGTCATTCTGGCCATCTTCCGCCACTACCTGAGCTGGGGAGGCTTTCAGGCGGGATGGGAGTTCTGGGCGTCTCTGGTGCTGGCGCACCTTCTGAGTTTTCAGATCGCCTGGCTGCTGGGGATGGCGGCCTTCTATCTGGTGGAGGTGGGCGGGATCTACGAGTTCTGGTACATGATCGGCGGCTTTCTGGCGGGTCAGATGGCCCCCCTGGAGCTGCTGCCTGAGGCGGTCCGGTCGGCGGCTCAGGTGATGCCGTTCTCGTATGTCCTCTGGTTCCCGGTGCAGGTGTTCCTGGGAAATCTGCCTGAGGACGCGGTGATGCGCGGTCTTGCCGTGCAGGCTGCCTGGACGGTGTTGATGGGCGTCGCGGGACAGGCGCTCTGGCGCGCCGGACTGCGCAGGTATACCGCTGTCGGAATTTGAGCCTGACGGGGCCCGGCCTGGAATTCTGTGACCGTTCTGCCGCCTTCTGCCCTGCAGGTTATGAATGAAGCGCCGGAGTACTCTGGGGAATGCGGCGGCCTCTTCCGATACTCTCCCTGTGGGAGAACGGGCTTGAGCGCTTCATCATTGAAAGAGTCTGAAAAGAGACGGTCCGCGCTTGTGGATGCCAATCCGTTCTGCATCCGTCAGGCGCCGCCCGCCAGCAAGGAACTGCCTGTCCGGTGCTGCATGCTGCGCGCCATCCTGGGCGCTCTCGAAGACGGCGTGCTGGCCGCGGACGTGGACGGGCGGATCGCCTTCGCGGACCGGCGGGCCCTCCAGATGGCCGGCTGCGATGCCGTGGACAGCGGCAGCGACAGTCTGTCGGCCCTGGGCCTTTCCGCCCTCGAACAGCTCCACCGCCAGGCTCTGAGCAGCCCGGACCGTCTTCTGGTCTCGGACCTCGCGTTCGCAAAGACCGGCGCTTTCTGCGAGGCGCGTATCCGGGCTGTGGTGGACGATTCGGGGAACCTGCTGGGCACCGTCACGATTCTGCGGGATGCCCGCAGCAAGCGGATGTATGACCGTCTGAAGGCGGATCTGCTGGCCACGGTCTCTCACGAGCTTCGCACCCCCCTCACGAGTATCCTGGGCTATGCGAGCCTGATGCGCGATGCCGGCGAGTTGATGGACGAGGACGATCGCGCTGCCTGCCTGGAGACGATCGAGGCGCAGGGACAGCGTCTGCTGGAGCTTCTCAACGACGTTATCGAGATGGGGAAACTCGATTCAGAGAATCTCTCCCTGAGGACGGAACCCTGCCCGGCGGGCGGCATTCTGGAAGAGGTGGCTTCGGACTCCCGCAACTCTGCGGGGCGGCAGAGGAAGGATGTGGATGTGGTGGTCGAGCAGGCGGGAGCCGTCCGGGCGATCTGCGATTCCACGCGCATCCGCCAGGCCGTGAACTGCCTGCTGGACAATGCGCTCCGCTACAGCCCGCCGGGCGGCAGAGTGGTGCTGGCCGCCCGCCGCGAAGCGTCTTCCGTCGTCATCGAGGTGCGGGACCAGGGGCCGGGCATCCCTCCGGAAAAGCAGTGCCACCTGTTCGAGAAGTTCTACCGCGTGGAGCCGCCGGGCGAGGGGTCTCCCGGGGGAACGGGCCTGGGGCTGGCCATCGTGAAGCGGATCGTGGAACTGCACGGCGGGCAGGTCTTCGTGGAGAGCGCCCCGGGGAAGGGGTCGGTCTTCGGGTTCACGCTTCCCGCTGCGGAGGTCGAAGAGGAGCAACCCGGGCTGGCCGCCTGACACCCTCCCGCCGGGCGCGTTGACGCTTCGGCGGCCCCGCGCGTATAGTCCCGGGTATGAGCAGGGGGTCTTACGCCAGGGCGGCCGGCGTGATGGTGGTCGCGATCTTCCTCAGCCGGATCCTGGGGCTGGTGAGGGAGTCGGCCATCGCCGCCCGTTTCGGACAGGGTGCCCTCACCGATGCTTACAACGCTGCCTTCCTCCTGCCGGACCTGCTGTATTTCATGGTGGCGGGCGGGGCGCTCTCCAGCGCGTTCATTCCCGTCTTCACGGAGTACCTGGCAACGGATCGCGAGGACGATGCCTGGGACGTCTACAGCTCCGTGCTGAACCTGATGGCACTGGTCGTCGGCCTCCTGGTGGCACTCGCGTTCGTGCTCGCGCCGGTCATCGTGCCGTTTTTCGCCCCCCGTGATTTCACCGGGCCTCAGCTGGAGATGACGGCCCGGCTGACGCGCATCCTGCTTCCCGCTCAGTTCTTCTTTTTTATGGGCGGGCTCACGATGGGGACGTTGTATGCGCGAAACCGTTTTCTGGTGCCCGCTCTGGGACCCATCATCTACAATCTGGGCATCATTACGGGAGCGGTCTGGCTGGCGGGCGCAATGGGGATCTACGCGCTGGCCTGGGGGGCTCTGGCGGGAGCGTTCTTCGGAAACTTCGCCCTGCAGCTGTGGTACAGCGCGCGGCTTGGCATCGGATACCGGCTGAAGGTGGATCTGCGCCATCCCGGTGTGCGCCGCGTCTTTCTCCTGATGCTGCCGGTGCTGCTGGGTCTGTCGCTTCCTCAGGTGGACGTGATGGTGAACAAGTGGTTCGCCCGGTTCCTGGAGGAGGGTTCCATGAGCGCTCTGAACTACGCGAACCGCCTGATGCAGGTTCCCCTGGGGGTATTCGGGCAGGCGGCGGGCATTGCCGCCCTGCCGGCTCTGTCGGCGCTCGCGGCGCGCAGGGACTGGAGTGAGTACCGGGAGACGCTGAGCTTTGGACTGCGCAGCGTCTTCTTCGCGACAGTCCCGTCTTCCGTGCTGATGATGGTCCTGGCGGTCCCGACGGTCCGGCTATTCTTGCAGGCCGGAGCGTTCACGGAGCGGGACACGGCTTATGCCGCGGTCGCTCTGGTGTACTACTCCGTGGGGGTGTTCGCCTGGGCGGGCCAGGCGATCGTGGCGCGGGGTTTCTACGCTCTGCAGGATACGGTGACGCCGGTGGTCATCGGGACGGTGATGACCTTCCTGTTCGTGCCTCTGAACTACGCCCTGATGCGCCCGCTGGGACACGGGGGGCTCGCGCTGGCCACCTCGATCATGGCGATCGTGCACCTGGTTGTGATGTCTGCGGTGCTGGCGAAGAGGGTGCAGGGGATCGGCGCCCGCCGGATCATCGTATCCACCCTGCGCATTCTGGCGGCGTCGGGCGCGGCCGCCCTCGCGGCGTGGGCTGTGTCGGCGTGGGCTCGGCACCTCGAGACGGGGAGCGGGACGCTGGGCGTGAAGGCTGCCGCCGCGGTGGAGCTGGTGCCGTCTTTTCTGGCGGGGATGCTGGTGTACCTGCTGTTCTGCAGGCTGCTGCGGGTGGAGGAGGCCGCCGTTTTCGCCCGGATGCTGGCCCGCCGCCTCCGCCGCGCGGGCGAAGGGGCGATCCCCTGACACTGACACGGAAGCGACTGTCCCCCGCCTCCAGGGCCGCCGGGCGCCGGGTTCTTCCTGGGAGCATAGTGAAATAAGTGCAAAAATGTTTCCGTACCCTCTTGCGTGGAGGGCCAGGCTCCGATATTATGGCCGGTGAAAGCTTCCCACCCTCCTTTCACCTCCCCGGTGGACCCCGAAAGTCCACCGGGGGGCATTTTTTTCGCTTGACCGCCGTCTGCGCCGGATCGGGTTCGGCGCTCTCGGTGAGAAAAGTTTAATTTTTCTCACCAGACCGTTGCTGGCGCCTGACAGTATGTGGTATCTTTAGCATATAAGCTTCCCACCCTCCTTTCAAACGAGCCCGCCGGACCTCAAGTCCGACGGGCTTTTTCTATGCCGTCCCTCCGGATGTCCTCAGCCGGACGGGTGACGGAGCGGGGCGTGACGCCGTTCAGCAATTCGGACAGACTGATTGCGCTGCCCCGTGCAGATTGCCGTCCGGGAGGGTCACAGCCGCATGTCAGCCGTTGTGGCAAGACAGCTCGTCAAGCACTATCCGTCCGAGGCCGGGCCCGTCGCTGCGTTGAATGGCGTGGACGTCAGCGTCGCTCCCGGTGAGTTCGTCGCCATCATGGGGCCGAGCGGCTGCGGAAAGAGCACCCTGCTGAACCTGATAGCAGGCCTGGACCTGCCGACTTCCGGGACTCTGGAGGTGAACGGCGTCGACCTCACCCGGCTTTCGGACACGCGCCTCACTGAGTACCGGCGCCGCGTGGTGGGCGTGGTGTTCCAGTTTTTCAACCTGCTTCCCACGCTTACCGTTGAGGAGAACATCAGCCTTCCCGCGCTCCTTGCCGGAGCGCCGGAAAAGCGCGCTCTCGAGAAGGCCGCCCTGCTTGCGGGCAGGGTGGGGCTTGCGCACCGGCTGCGGCACGGGAGCCATCAACTTTCCGGCGGAGAGATGCAGCGGGCCGCCATCGCCCGGGCCCTCGTCAACGACCCCGCCGTCCTTCTGGCGGACGAGCCCACGGGCAACCTGGATTCCCGCTCCTCCGCGGAAGTCCTCTCCCTGCTGAAGGATCTCCGGCGGGAAACAGGCGCCACCGTCCTGCTGGTGACCCACAGCCCCGAGGCCGCCTCCACGGCGGACCGCATCATCCGGATGGTGGACGGAAAGGTGGACGGGGGTGCGGCGTCTCCTTAGCTGGATCTCGCTCAGGCATCTGCTCCGTCATCCGCTTCGCACGGCCGTCACTGTCCTGGGGGTGGCGCTGGGGGTCGCCATGTACGTGGCCATTCAGCTTGCGTCCCGTAGCGCCGTTGCGGCTTTCAATGACAGTGTAGAGGCCCTTGCCGGCCGCGCCAACCTCCAGGTGTCCGGCGGTCCCGCCGGGGTGGATGAGACGCGGCTGGCCTTCATCCTCCAGGACCCGGCCGTCAGCGAGGCCTGGCCGGCCCTGGAGCGGCTCGTCGCCCTCCCGGGAGAGGCGGGCGCTTCCCTTCTGGTCGTGGGGATGGACTTCTACTCCGACCCCCGGGTGGCGGAACTGGCCGGGGGCTCTTCCCGGGTGACGCGGGAGACCCTTCTGGAGTTCCTTGTCCGGCCCGGCTGCATCGCGGTGAGCGCTTCTGCCGCCGCCCGGTTCGGATGGAAGCCCGGTGACCGCATCCGCGTATCGACCGGCGGGCGCACCCGGATCCTGACCGTCAAGTTCCTGTTCCAGGGGGACTCCCTGGCCCGCGCCTACGGCGGGGATGTTGGCGTCATGGACATCGCGTCTGCCCAGGAGATGCTCGGGACTCCCGGCCGGGTGGACCGCTTCGACATCGTTCTCCGGGACGGAGCCTCCACCGGGGCTGCGGCCCGGCGCATCGCCCGTGCCGTGCCCGGCGCGGATGTGGCGCCTCCCGCGGCCAGGGGGAAGCGCGTGGAGGCCATGACGGCCAGTTTCCGGATGAACCTGCTCGCCCTGGCCCTGGTGGCGCTGTTCGTGGGGTCGTTCCTGATCTTCAACAGTGTGTCCCTCTCCGTCATTCAGCGGCGCCGCGAGACCGGTATCCTCCGGTCGGTGGGCGTCAGCCGGGTGCAGGTGCTGGGGATGTTCCTGAGCGAATCCGCGGCGTATGGCATCGCGGGGTCTCTTGCGGGCGCCGCTCTGGGAGTGGCCGTCTCGTCGGTGGCCCTGGAAAGTGTGGGACAGACGGTCAGTTCGCTGTACGCTTCGGTGCGGGCCACGCGCATCGTGCTGGAGCCTGCGGTGCTGGCGGAGGGGTTCGTGCTCGGGGTGGCCGCCTCCCTTCTGAGCGGTCTCGCGCCAGCTCTCGAAGCCGCCTGCGTCAGCCCCGGCGTGGCCGCCAGGGAGGGTTCACTTCAGCAGGACCGGCGAAGGCGTCTTGCCGGGGTCACGGTCTGCGCATTCGCAGCTGCGGGACTGGCGGCAGCCGCCAGTGGCTGGGCTCTCGATGCGGGAAGCGGCACTCTCGGTTTCCTTTCTGCCGGCCTCGTTCTGCTGGCCGCCGCGCTGATCGCTCCTGCGGTGACCGTCCTTCTCTCGAGGATCCTTGCCGTTCCGGCCAGGGCACTGTGGGGGGTGGAGGGTGTGGTCGCGGCGCGCTGGCTGGCGCGGTCTCTCGAGCGGACGGCAGTGGTGATCGCCGCCCTCGCCTCCGCGGTGACCATGCTCATCGCCCTGAACATGATGGTGGGAAGCTTCCGGCGGACGGTGGAGGTGTGGCTGGATCAGAGCGTTCGCGCGGATGTCTTTGTGGAGCCCGCCTCCCGCATCCAGACGGGCTCCTACTCCGAGCTCCCGCCGGAGGTCCCCGGCATCCTGAAGCGTCAGCCGGGGGTCGCCGCGGTGGATGCGCTGCGATGGAACACGGCCACCGTCGACGGCCGCCCCGTTGACATTTTCGCTTTCAGTCTGGAGACCCAGCGCGACCACAGCGCTCTGGTCTTTCTGAAGGGGGAGTCGCGCGAGGTGCTGGACCGGGCCGTCCGCAACGGCTACGTCCTGGTCAGCGAGACCTTCCGCAACCGGTTCGGCAAAGGGGAAGGGGATGTCTTCGAGGTGGTCACTCCCCTGGGCAGGAAGCGGCTGACCATCGGCGGCGTTTTCTACGATTACACGGGCGAGCAGGGCCTCATCGTCATCCATCGGCCCCTCTACGCCCGTCTGTGGGGTGATTCCGCGATCAACAGCGCGGCCGCCTACCTGCGTTCCGGAGTGGATCCGCGGGAGTTCCGGCGGCGATTGCAGTTGCAGCTTGCGACGTACGATCTGATCGTCACCCTCAACGGCGAACTGAAGCGGCGTGCGCTCGGCATCTTCGACAGGACGTTCGCCATCACGAACGCTTTGAAGGTCGTGGCGGTGGCCATCGCGGTGATGGGCGTGCTGACCACTCTCGCGGCGCTCATCATTCAGCGGCAGCGGGAGATCGGCGTCCTGAGGGCGGTCGGGGCATCGCGGGCCCAGCTCACGCGGATGGCGCTCATCGAAAGCGGGCTGATCGGGATGTTCGGCACGGTCATCGGCGCGCTTTGCGGCCCCGTGCTGGCTCTGGTGCTGATCCGCGTCATCAACCGGCTGTTCTTCGGCTGGACCATCATCCCCACCGTCCAGCCTGTCTGGTTTCTGGAGGCCGCTGTCTGGGTGATCGGCGCGAGCACGCTTGCGGGCATCGGCCCGGCGCGCTACGCGGCCCGGCTCAGCCCGGCGGAGGCAGTACGGCAGGAGTGATGGCCCGGGACAACAGCGGGCCTCGGGGGGTATAATCGGGTGGCCTGCCGGAGATGCCGCTGCTTCCCCCTCAGCAGCCGTGACCCTGCGCAGCTCCGCAGAGTCCATACCGATGAACGGTCAAGAAAAGGGGACATCACTTTGCTTCGCAAACGGCCACTGCGTTTCATTACCCTGACATTTGCGCTCGTCGCTCTCGGGCTTCAGCTGAGTGCCCTGGCCGGTTCCAGCGCCGAAACTCCCCGCAACGTCATCCTGATGATCGGGGACGGCATGGGCACCGGACAGGTGCTGGCAGCGCAGCTGTCGCGTCACGGAGAGGCCGGGCGCCTGAACTTGCAGCAGATGCCCGTCAGCACCCTGATCGAAACGGACAACGCGGCGGGCAAGACGACCGACTCAGCCGCCGCCTCCACGGCGCTCGCGACCGGCGTGAAGACGGCGAACGGAGTGCTGGGACTCGATCCCGAAGGCCGTCCGCTGAAGACCATTCTGCAGGCCCTTCGAGACAAAGGGATGGCGGTGGGCCTTGTCACGACAACGACCATCTCCCACGCCACGCCTGCAGGGTTCGCCGCCCGCGTCAACAGCCGCAAACTGGAACCGCGGATCGCCGAGCAGCTCATCGCCTCGGGGGCGCACGTGCTGATGGGCGGAGGGCTGGAAAACTTCCTCCCGAAGAGCGCGAAGGGCTCCAAGCGTTCGGACGAACGGGACCTTTTGAAGGAGGCCCGCGCGCGCGGCTATCAGGTCGCCCTCAACCCCCGCGAGTTCGCATCCCTGAAGGACGGGCGCATTCTGGCTCTCCTGCAGATGGGCGGGCTCTCCACGAATCCGCCCGAGCCGTCGCTCGCGGAATTGACCGCTCGCGCCATCCGGGCGCTCGATGCCACGGGAAAAGGCTTTTTCCTGATGGTGGAAGGGGGGCAGATCGACTGGGAGTGCCACGCAAACCGTCTGGAAGGGGCCATTGACCAGACCCTGAAGTTCGACGACGCCGTCGGCAGGGCTCTGGAGTTCGCGCGCCGGGACGGGAGGACCCTGGTCATCGTGACGGCCGACCACGAAACGGGCGGGCTCACAGTCACTCCGAAGGGGGGCAAGAAGTTCGAGGCGAAGTGGAGCACGGGCAATCATACATCCGCCCGGGTCCCTCTTTTCGCCTACGGTCCCGGCTCCGGGGCTCTCTCGCGGGCCGGGCATCTTGTGGACATCCCCCGGACGCTGGCCCGCCTGTACGGAGTGGAGATCGGCAGGACTTCAGGGGCCGCCCGCCGCTTTGCGCCTGCCGTGAGAGCGGGAAAGTAACCTGCCTCGACCGGGCTCGCGCTTCAGCCAGTCCCGGGTTCCGGAAGGCTTACAGGGTCAAAGAGATGAGGGCCGCGACCGTTCAGGCCGCGGCCCTGACTCCTGATCCAGAGATCTGCCCGCGTCACTGCTTCGGGCGGAACCTCGCCTGCGGCGGGCGCGGCTCTTCGGGCAGGGATGTGACGCTGTGGTCCGGGCGCGGACGCTGCGGCGGGCGCTGCTCCTCCGCGCGCGGCTTTCCGCCGCGGTCCCGGCCCTGCTGACGATCCTGGCGGTCCCTGCCGCCGCGGTCGCGGTCCCTGCCGCCGCCCCCGCCCCGGCCGACCCGGTCGGGGCCGCCGGTTCGGCGCTCGCCCTGAGGCGGGGGAGCGCCGCCCCCGCTCTTGACCGTCAGCGGTTCGGCCAGCCCCTGCGCCACCAGCCCGCGGCGCGAGAGGTTGATGCGGCCCATGTCGTCGATCTCTTCGACCTTCACCATCACCTCATCGCCCACGTTCAGGACGTCCTCGGTGCGGCCGATGCGCTGGTCCGACATCTCCTGGATGCGCAGCAGCCCGTCCTTGCCGGGCAGAAGTTCCACAAAGGCGCCGAAGGTCGCCGTCCGGACCACCGTTCCCAGGAACGTCTCCCCGACGCGCACTTCGCGCGTGAGGTCCTGAACGATCTTCGCCGCGCGCTCGCCGCCCTCGGCATCCGTGCAGGTGATGAAGACCCGGCCGTCCTGCTCGATGGACAGCTTGGCGCCCGTGTCGGCTTCGATCTTCTTGATGATCTTCCCGCCGGGGCCGATGACGTCGCCGATCTTGTCCGGATGGATCTCGATCATGATCACCCGCGGGGCGTAGCGGCTGAGCTCCGGGCGCGGCCTGTCGATGCAGGCGTCCATCACGTCCAGGACGGTCATCCGGGCGGCAGTGGCTTTTTCGATGGTCTCCCGGACCTGCTCGAGCGTCAGTCCCCGGATCTTGGTGTCCAGCTGGATCGCGGTCACTCCGGCGCGCGTGCCGGCCACCTTGAAGTCCATATCGCCGGAGAAGTCCTCCATCCCCTGGATGTCCGTCAGGATGGTGTAGCGCTCGCCGTCCGAGACCATGCCCATCGCGATCCCGCCGACGGCGGCCTTGATCGGGACACCCGCGTCCATCAGCGCAAGCGAGGACGCGCAAGTGCTCGCCATGGATGTCGAGCCGTTGGACTCCAGCACCTCGCTGGTCAGGAGGATGGCGTAAGGGAACTCGGACTCATCCGGCACCACCGGCCGCAGGGCCTTTTCGGCAAGCGCGCCGTGACCGATCTCGCGCCGGCCCGGTCCGCGCAGCGGACGCACCTCGCCCACCGAAAACGGTGGGAAGTTGTAATAGTGCATGTAGCGCTTGACGGTGTCTTCCTCGATGCCGTCCACAATCTGCGCTTCATCCACCGCCCCGAGCGTCAGCGTCGTCAGCACCTGGGTCTGGCCTCGCGTGAACAGGCCGGACCCGTGCACCCTGGGCAAAATGCCCACCTCGGCGCTGAGCGGCCGCACCGTGTCGGCATCCCGCCCGTCCGGCCGCCTGCCTTCGTCCAGGATCAGCCGGCGGACCTCGGTCTTGATCACCTTGTCCGCCGCCTGCGCGATGTCGGGCTCCCGCTCGGGGTAAGCCTCAGCCAGCTTTTGCGTGATCTCTTCGACCAGGTCGTCCAGCGCCGATTCCCTGGCGGCCTTGTCGGGGTCGCAGATGGCGGAGGTGATGTCGGAGAGGAATTCCGACCGGATCCGTTCCACAATCTCCGGGTCCGGAAGCTTGATCACCGGCTCTGCCTTCGGCTTGCCCGCCTTCTCCGCCAGCGCCACCTGAGCGTCGCAGAGCACCCTGATGTTCTCGTGCGCGAGCGCGATGGCGGCCACGACGTCCTCATTGGACGCCTGCGACGCCTCGCACTCGATCATGTTCACCAGGTCGGGTGTCCCTGCGACGATCACGTCGATGTCGGCCTGGCGAGTCTGCTCGAAGGTGGGATTGACGATCATTTCGCCTTCCACCCGCGCCACCCTGACTGCCGCCACGGGGCCCTCGAACGGGATGTCCGAAACGGCCAGAGCGAACGCGGCGGCGTTCACGGCCATCACGTCGGGCACGGCCTCGAGGTCCACCGACAGGGGCATCACGATGATCTGGACCTCGTTTCGCATTCCGTCGGGGAACAGGGGGCGCAGGGGGCGGTCAATGAGGCGGGAGGTGAGGATCGCTCGCTCGGAGGGACGTCCGCCTCGTTTCACGAACCCCCCGGGAATCTTTCCAACGCAGTATTTGCGTTCTTCGTAGTCGCAGATGAGCGGGAAGAAGTCGATCCCCTCCCGCGGGGCCTTCGTCATGGTGGCGGTGGCCAGCATGACCGTATCGGCCGTGTACAGCAGAACAGCCCCGTTCGCCTGATTGGCGACGCGGCCTGTCTCCACCCGGAGCTCCTTACCGCCGAGCTCCAGCGCGATCTCTTGTTTTTCCATACGTGCTCTGGTTCTTTCCCCTATCTGCGCAGTCCGAGCCTGGCGATGAGCTGGCGATAGCGGTCAATGTCTTTCCTGCTCAGATAGTTGAGCAGCCGCCGCCGCTTACCCACCAGCATCAGGAGCCCCCGCCTGGAATGATGGTCCTTCTTGTGCTCCTTGAGGTGCTCGGTCAGCTGTGCGATCCGCGCGGAAAGGAGAGCAACCTGCACTTCCGGTGAACCGGTATCCGCTTCGTGGGTCCTGTGGTCGCCGATGATCTCGGTCTTCTTTTCCTTAGGGAGAGGCATTACTGCCGTTTCCTCCTGCGCAAATAAGGCCGGCCCCTTCACCAGCCGGCTGGGTCTGTGTATTCTCCACTGTGTGAGTCGCTTAGATGTTAGCACCCGGCTCCGCGGCTGTCAAATCAGAAAAGCCGGCCCCGACCGGCGGGGCCGGCAGTCCCGCCCGCAGCTCCGGGCTCCCGGGCTCACTCGTCCAGCGTTCCGTGCCTGAGCCCCATCGGCAGTGGAGCGGGCCGTTCGCAGGTGCTCTGCAGCTCGATGTGCCGCCCCTGCTCGCTCGAGTCGTGGAACGCATGCATCACATCCAGCACATGGTAGGCAAGCTCGCCGCTGGCCCGGTGCGGACGCCCGGAGCGCAGCGCGTAGGCCATGTCCGCCACGCCGATCCCGCGCGAGTTCTCCGCATACCCGTGCGAGTGCGGCATCAGCGACCACTCGCCCGCGCCCGCCCTGCGCAGTCTGACCGGCCCACCGAAGCCGTTCGGGTCGGGTACACTGAGAGTACCCTCGGTGCCGTACACCTCGATGCGCGGCAGCTCGGCCGCCCACACGTCGAAGCTGGTGATGATGGTTCCTACGGCGCCGCCGGCGAACTCCATCAGTCCGGCTACGTGGGTGGGGACCTCCACCTTCACCCGGGTCCCGTACTTCGGCTGACTGGTGATGATCCGCTCCGGCCGCGTTATGCGCGCGGCACCGGAGACGCGCCTCACCGGTCCGAGCAGGTTCACCAGCGCCGTCAGATAGTAGGGCCCCATGTCGAACATCGGCCCGCCGCCCACCTGGTAGTAGAACTCCGGTGCCGGATGCCAGCTCTCGTGCCCGGGGCACATCATGAACGCCGTGGCTCCCACGGGCTGGCCGATCCACCCTTCGTCGATCAGCTTGCGGCAGGTCTGAATGCCCGCCCCCAGAAACGTGTCCGGCGCGCATCCCACGCGGACGCCCTTCGATTTGGCCGTTTCCAGAAGCCTGATTCCCTCTTCGCGCGTTATGGTGAGCGGCTTCTCGTTGTAGGCGCTCTTGCCGGCTTCCACGGCTTTCAGGGCGACTTCAGCGTGCGCCTTCGGAATGGTCAGATTGACCACAATCTCGATCTCGGGGTCCGCCAGAAGCTCCTCCGGAGAGCAGGCTTTCGGGATGCCGTGCTGCTCGGCCGCCGCTCTGGCGCGTTCGGGGATGATGTCCGCGCACGCGGCGATGTCCAGTATCTCGAAGGTCTTTCCCGCCTGGAAATAGATGCCGCTGATGTTGCCGCATCCGATGATGCCGATCCTGGCCGGTCTGGTTGCCATAATGAAAATCCTCTCTACTGTTTTCAGCGCTCGCTTCTTTCAGCCTTCGCGGCTGGCCCAGAGCATACCGCGCACCGTGATCTCCCTGGCCTCGGGGACGTCGAAGTCGCTGGCCACGTGTCCCAGCGAACTGTAAAAGACACGCCCCTCTCCGTACCTGCGCTTCCACACCACCGGCATCACGCATCCTTCGATCCACGCAGCGTGCTCCCCGGAGAAGGTGGTGGTGGCCAGCACCTCGTTGGAGGGGTCCACGTGCATGTAGTACTGCTCGCTTCGCATCGCGAAATCCGGAAGTCCCTGCACTATGGGATCGTCCGGGCGCACGATGTTCACCTTGTAGTCGATGATGCCGCCCGGGTGAGCCACCCACTGCCCGCCCACCATGAACTGGTATTCCGTGTTGTTGCGGAAGGAGTCGCCCATCCCGCCGTGCCATCCCGCGATGCCCACTCCCGAGCGGACGGCGTTCAGCAGGCCGGCCTCCTGCTCTCCCTCGATGGTGCCCATCGTCCACACCGGGACGATCAGGCTGAGCGAGCCCATCAGGTCCGCGTCCCTGTAGCTGTCCAGCGTGTCGGAGATGATGACTTCGAAGCCCTTCTCCTCGAGGATGGGCGCGAAGATGTCCACGCACTGCTTCGGTTCGTGGCCGTCCCATCCGCCCCAGACCATCAGCGCTTTCTTCATGATCTCTGGAATCCTCCGTCCCCCCGGCGGGGAGGAATGATGTGTCCGGGCGCCGCGCGCCCGGGACCTCAGGCATGAAAGCACAAAGCGGGGCCGCCGTCTTTCGTGCGGACGGGCTTTTTCGAGGTTCTTTGCAGATGCGGCCGGCTCAGGGCTCCGGCTGACCGCGAAGCCGGGTGTAGATCACCGTGTTGTCGTAGGTGCGTCCAACTCCGTCATAGGGACAGTGGAAGAACCCCTGCGACATCCAGAACGCCGGAGGCCGCTTCGATCCCTCGAGGCCGTTCAGCGCAGCGTGCAGGTGAAGCAGGGCCAGCGGCAGGGCGTCGTCGAACTTGCACACGACATGCTCCGGGCCGGGCACCGGGAAGCCCTTGAAAAACCGCGTCTGCAGGGTGTTGTCGCCGACCCTTTCCGCAAGTTCCAGATAGCTCCGCTCACCGGTGCCCCGCCAGAGCTCCAGGAGCCCCATCAGGACCAGCGGATCGCTCGACGCGGTGGAGGGGGCCGGAAGCGGACCCGGCTTCTCTCCGATGTCCCCCAGGCCCAGCCCCCTGCCGATGCTGCGGGCCATCCTCCACATCAGGGGGTCCCGGCTCATCCGGCAGGCGAGGGCGTACGCATAAAAGTAACGGGAGTCCGCCTGCCGCGGGGCGAGCCACCTTTCCTCCACATATCCGTCGTTGATGCGGTCCGCAGGGCTGAGCGGTGTCCCGTCGATCAGCGAGGCGCGGAATGTGTTGCTCTCCTCATCGTAGCCATATTTTGCGCGTGCGGTCAGATCCTCCAGCCCCCACTGCACGAACCGCGTGCCCTGCGCGCCCAGCTCGTCTCCCATCTGCAGAAGGCAGGCTGCGGCGTGGGTGTAGCGCACCCCGTAGATGTCCGTGACCGTGGCCTCGGTGAATCGCCCTTCGAACCGGGGGAACTGTCTGGCCATCCGGCACTCCTTCAAGGTGGTGAAGTTGGCCGCCCCCAGCCCCGTCTCCGGGTGGCGGGCCTCCATGAAGCGCCCCATCAGCCGCTCCGCCCATCTGAGCGCCTCGTCCTCGCCTCCCAGACGGAAGAGCATCGCGGCGGCAAGGGCGAAGTCGCTGGCGCTGTGGATGAACGTCAGTCCCTCTCCCCCGAACGGCACCTTTCCGCCCCTGAAGCGGTGCACGGTCCACGGGCTTCCCTGATAGGGCCGGTACTTCGCGTGCCGGTTGAAGTCCAGAGTCTCCCACTCGAGAATGTGCCCGTTCCACACCGCTTCGATGTATCGCCGCGTGCGCTCCGGGTCCACCTGCCACATCAACTCGTAGTAGGGGTAGTTGCGCTTCAGTTCGTGGGTCTCGCTCTCCCCGACCGGCCGGTCTCCCAGCGCGTCGTAGCAGTAGTGACCGCCCCAGTACAGCAGCCCGCCCGGGTGCTGAAGGTTGGCGAAGGCATACCGCAGGGCGTCCTCCGCGGCGTCCCTGTAGCGGGCGTCCCCGGTGGCCCGCGTCAACCCGTCCAGGGTGCGGAACAGCGTCTGCTGGGTCGCAAGATTGCTCAGGATCCACTGTTCACCCTCCCGCTTCCAGACCGGGGGCTTCAGGGTATCCACGTTCAGACCGTCCACGAAGAGCGGCGTCTTCTTCGGACCGTAAGTGTCCCTGCCGTGCTCCAGCGCCAGGTCCCCGAAGGTCCGCACCGCCTTCAGGAAGCGGGCGGTGTCTTTCTGTTCTCCGCAGACGGGCGCGGCCGCCGCCAGAACGCCTGCAAGGATCGCCATTGCCGCTCTCCCGGAGGCCGTTCCTTCCATTCCGCCGCGTTATCCCCCGGCCGGTTCAACGGCACGGCGGACGCATCCGCCGCGCTCCCCAGAACACGTCCCAGTAGTATCCGCTGAACAGCGGAGAGACCGTCACTCCCACGCTCTGCCCGGCGCTGTGGATGAACTCGCCTCCCCCGATGTACATCCCCACGTGCGTCACCCGTTCGCGCCTTTCGTCGCTTGCCCCGCAGAAGAAGACCAGGTCCCCCGGGCGCAGCGCGCCGGGATCCACCGTCTGGGCACGGGGGTCTCTTGCCTGGATATCCGCGTCGCGCAGCAGCCGGTAGCCGTTCAGGTTGTAGACCAGCTGCACAAATCCGCTGCAGTCCAGACCGAACGCTGTCGTGCCGCCCCACAGATACGGAGTTCCGATGAACCGTTTCGCCGTCCGTACCAGTGCCGCCGGGGACGGCAGGCGGCCGGCCGGAACGGACGGGACCGGCTCCACATCGCGGCTTCTGAGCCAGACGCAGGCTCCTCCGGGAAGGCGCACCCGGGAGTAGGAGCCCTTCTCTTCCAGCCATTCCACGCACGTCGAGACCACAAGCTTGGTGGCGATGGGCGCCCGGGCGTCCGGTTCCTTCAGAGCATCCGCGATGAGCGCCCTCACCCGCACGGCCGGGCCCTCGCCGGGATAGCTCTGTCCGGGCTCCAGCGGCAGGATGAACCGCTCCTGCAGCCAGCCCCGGTAGGTGTCCCACAGCTGCACGAACCGCCACCGGTCCCGGCTCTCCAGCACCCAGGCCGGCTGGCCCAGGATGGCCTGAGTCACCTGCTCGGAATCGGTGTTCGGCTCGGCGTGCACGTTGACGACGTTCTTCGCGATGACAACGGGCTGCAGGCTGGCTGGCTGCATCTGCGGTTCTGGCTCCTTTGCAGTGGTGCTATTCTGTCAGCTTCCCCGTCACCCAGTAGATGTGGAAGAGCGAGTCCACTCCTTCCGGCGCGCCCTGCGGGTAACGGATCTCCCGGAATGTCAGGTTCCGCGCGTGGCCGTCGAAGAACCCCACGTTCCAGGAGCACTCGGGAAACTTGCGAACGTGCCACTGTCCGTTCCAGTCCGCGGCGCCGGGGCCGTTGTTCCAGTCCGCCACCTGCCAGGGGTCGAACACCGCCATGGCCCGGGACGGGTCCGGGGCCTGGTCCAGACGCACCGGCCTCGGCGTATGGATGCGGGTGTTGAAGGAGTTTGCCCGGTTGGTCACATAGCTGGACCACAGCCGGCTCAGCACCGGATCCGACGGCCCGAGCTTCCACATCTCGTGGCAGCGCTTGACCACCCATCCGGTCTTGGCCTGCACGGGGCCGGTCCTCTGCCACCGGAACCCCTTGTCGGACGGGCAGCGCCAGATCTCCCGGCCTTTCGCGTAAGGCTGCAGCACCTCCCAGAGATACGGGGCGGACTGGATGGCCGGCACTCCGGGCCAGTTGTTGACGTCCTCGAAGTCCACCGAGAACGGCCACCGGCCGCGATGGTCGCTTGCATACTGCAGGACGGCAAGCGTGATCTGTTTCACGTTGTTCAGGCAGCCGGCCGTGCGCGCCCGTTCCCTGGCCTGTGCGAAGACCGGGAACAGGATGGCCGCAAGGATGGCGATGATGGCGATGACGACCAGAAGCTCGATCAGGGTGAAGGCGCGTCTGTCCTGCATCGGCGGGACTCCTCAGATAGGCGAAAGCGGGTCGCGGCCCGGCTCCTATCTCCGATGATACTACGGTTTAGCCGGTCTGCGGGCAAGCTCCTGCCGTTGCCCTGCTTTGTTGCGGCAGCCTGCGGGGTATGCTAAGATATGAGCGGCAAGGTTTTCTCGGTCAGCCGATGAAGTGGGTTCCGCGACCCGCTTTTTTTATTTCCCGGCGGCCGGGCGCCTGATGGAGAAGGCGGGACCGGATGTCGCCCGGAAGGGCGGAAGCGGCCTGGACGGGGCCGCGGCCGCCTGGAGGCGCAGGTACGGGGTTCGAAAGAGTCGCTGCAGGAAACGACGACCCGGGCGGACAGGCCGTGACGGGTCGCTTTGTTTATGGGGGAGCCCGCCGGGCGCGGATGGGCCCGGCGGAGCGGGGGACGCGCGGGTGCGTCCTCCGGGCCGGTTGCGTTCTTGACGGGAGGCAGGGTACGTGAACGAAGAGATCCTGGACGCTCTGCGTCAGATTGAAAAAGAGAAAGACATCCCGTTCGAGGTGCTGATGGAGGCCATCGAGTCGGCGCTGGTGCACGCCTACAAGAAGCACTACGCCGCCACGGGAGACGTGCGGGTCCGCGTTGAGTCCACCCGGGCCGGGTTCCGCGTGTTCTGTCAGAAAGACGTTGTGGAACAGGCCGAGAACCCCCACCTGGAGATCAGTCTGGCCGATGCCAGGGCCATCAATCCGGACGCCGCCATCGGGGACATCATCGAGTTCGAGGTGACGCCGGAGAACTTCGGGCGCATCGCGGCGCAAACGGCCAAGCAGGTTGTGGTCCAGCGTCTCAGGGATGCGGAGCGCGAGCAGGTCTACGAGGAGTTCGGGGATCGTGTGGGCGAGATCGTCACCGGAACGGTGCAGCGCGGTGAGGGGCGCAACGTCATCGTGGCGCTCGGCAAGGTGGACGCCATCCTCCCTCCGGCGGAGCAGGTCCCCACGGAGCCCTACAACTTCAACGACCGCATCAAGGTTTACGTGCTCGAGGTGCGCCGGACCACCCGCGGCCCCCAGGTCATCGTCTCGCGGACCCACCCCAACCTCATCCGCGGGCTGTTCGAGCTGGAGGTCCCTGAAATCGGCGAGGGCATCGTGGAGATCAAGTCCGTGGCCCGCGAGCCCGGTCAGCGCTCCAAAATCGCGGTGCACTCCCTGGACGAGCGGGTGGACCCCGTCGGCGCGTGCGTCGGCCACAGGGGCACGCGGGTTCAGTCCGTGGTCAACGAACTTTACGACGAGAAAGTCGACATCGTGCGCTGGAGCGAGGATCCGGCGCGGTTCATCGCCGAGGCGCTGAGCCCGGCCAAACCGTCGCACGTGTCGCTGGATCCCGCCGCCAAGACCGCAACCGTCGTCATGCCGGACAGCCAGCTTTCGCTGGCCATCGGTAAGGCGGGTCAGAACGTCCGTCTGGCCGCCAAGCTGACGGGCTGGCGCATCGACATCCGCAGCGAGTCGCAGGCCGCGGAGGGGGACGCGCAGGAGCGCGAGGCGGCGCAGGCCGGGCAGGAGGCTGCCGGTCCCGAAGGGGACGAGGGCGCGGTCGCCGCGGATGCGACGGCGTGAGCCTTCGGTCCGGGGGATGAAGGGATGCCCCGGCATCTCATCCGGAGCTGCGTCGGCTGCCGGCGCAGGGGCGTAAAGAGCGAGTTCATCCGGGTGGTGCGCTCGCCGGAAGGTATCGTGTCCCTGGACCCGGCGGGCAGGGCGCCGGGCCGCGGCGCATACCTTTGCCCCTCGCCCCGCTGCCTGAAGCAGGCCCTCAAAGGGGGGCGTCTGACGCGGGCGCTGAGGAGCCCGGTCGGCGAGGCGGTTGTGGCCGCGCTGGAGGCGGCCGTCCGGTGCGAGACGGAAAAGGCGGAAATCGGTGTAGAATAGACTGGACAGACACCGGTGGACCGGCGCTCCGGGAGGTCGCGGCGGGCGGGAAATACTGGAGTTTACCGAAACGTTTGCGCGTCCCGGTGACGCGCGAAGGAGGTGAGCGGGTCTGAGCAAGACGCGTGTTTACGATTTAGCCAGAGATCTTGGCGCCCAGCCGGCGGACCTGATAAAGGCCCTGAAGGACCTGGGAGTGGAGGTCGCGAGCCACTCCAGCACCGTCGATGAGGAGACGGCGGAGCTGGTGCGGGAGCTGCTCTCCGAGCAGGCGGCTCAGGGTCAGAAGGTCGTACAGGTTCCGGCGACCGTCGCCGTGCGCGATTTCGCCGACGCTCTGGGGCTGCCCCACGCCCAGGTGCTGTCCGCGCTGATCGAGACGGGCACCTTCGCGTCCCTCAACGAGACTATCTCTCTGGAGCAGGCCCAGAAGGCCGGCGAGAAGCTGGGATTCACCGTCCGGGAAGGCGCCGCCGCTCCCGCTCCCTCCCGGCCGCGCCCGAAGCCGAAGGCGTCCGGGCCCGGGCCGTACATCCGTCCTCCGGTGGTGACGGTCCTGGGCCACGTCGACCACGGCAAGACGTCGCTTCTGGACGCCATCCGGCACACGAATGTCACCGCTTCCGAGTTCGGCGGCATCACCCAGCACATCGGCGCCTATCAGGTTACCCATAAGGATAAGTCGTCGAAGGAAGAGAAGGTCATCACCTTCATCGATACGCCCGGGCACGAGGCGTTCACCGCCATGCGCGCCCGCGGAGCGCAGGTCACGGATATCGCCGTGCTGGTGGTGGCGGCTGACGACGGCGTGATGCCGCAGACGATCGAAGCCATCGACCACGCGCGCGCTGCCGGGGTTCCCATCATCGTGGCGCTGAACAAGATGGACCGCCCGGAGGCCAATCCGGACCGCGTAAAGCAGCAGCTCGCCGAGCACGGGCTGATGCCTGAGGACTGGGGCGGCGACACGATGGTTGTCCCGGTGTCGGCCATCACCGGGATGGGGCTGGAGGACCTGCTGGAGTCCATCCTCCTGCAGGCGGAGATGCTGGAACTTACGGCGGATCCATCGCTGCCAGCCAGGGGCGCGGTCATCGAATCGCGCGTGGAGCGGGGGCGCGGGGCGGTGGCGACGGTCCTGGTGCAGGAGGGCACCCTTCGCATCGGCGATGCCGTGGTGGTCGGGTCCACCTACGGCAAGATCAAGGCCATGATGGACGACCGCGGGGACCGGCTGCAGAAGGCGGGCCCGTCCACGCCGGTGGAGGTGCTGGGTCTGGAAGCGGTCCCGAACGCCGGCGATACCCTGGAGGTGGTGTCCGACGAGAAGACCGCCCGGCAGATCGCCGAGGAAAGGCAGGAGCAGGAGCGCGAGAAGAGGCTCAGGGAGCAGCGCCCCCGCACCCTGCAGGATCTCTACAACCAGATGCAGCGCGGCGAGACGCGCGAGCTGCGGGTGGTTCTGCGCTGTGATGTGGACGGCTCGGCGGAGGCCATCCGCCAGAAGCTGGAAGCGCTGGGCCAGGAGTCCGAGGAGGTCACCGTCCGGGTCTTGCAGAGCAGCGTGGGGGCGGTCGGTGAGAGCGACGTGATGCTGGCCGCCGCCTCGGACGCGGTGGTCATCGCGTTCAACGTGAATGTGGACCGGGCGGCCCGTGAGGCGGCCGAGCGGGAGCATGTCGAGATCCGCCGCTACAACATCATTTACGAGCTTCTGGATGACGTTCGCAAGGCGTTGAGCGGACTGCTCGAGCCCGAGGTGCGCGAGGAGGTGCTGGGGCACGCCGAGGTGCGCGCGCTGTTCCGCACCCCGCGCGGGGTGGTTGCCGGGTGCTACGTGCAGGATGGCAAGATCCAGCGCAACACGAGCGCCAGAGTGCTCCGCGACGGCCAGGAGGTCTGGAAGGGTCAGATCGCCTCGCTGCGTCATTTCAAGGAAGATGTCCGCGAGATGGCGGCCGGGTTCGAGTGCGGCATCCAGCTGGACGGGTTCGATGACGTGCGGGAAGGCGACGTCATCGAGTGCTTCACGGTGAGCGAGGTGGCCCGGACTCTGTAGCGCGGAGGGCGCGGAAGGTCATCGGGCATACGGTCTGATATGGTCGTTGTGGGGCTGCTGACCGTCGAAGTTGCGCTCGGGGAGGGCAGCAGTCTGAAGGACAAACGGAGCGTGGTCCGGGGAATGCTGGACGGCATACGGCATCGCTTCAATGTCACGGCGGCCGAGGTCGGAAGACAGGACTCGCACCGTGCGGCGGAGCTGGCCTTCGCGGTGGTCTCCGCGGACCGCCGCTTCGCCAACAAGGTGCTGGACAAGGTCCTGCAGAGTGTGGAGTCGGACCCGCGTGTCGAGGTGGTCGAGACCTCGCTGGAGTTCCTGTGAAAGGAGAGCCGGAAGTGTCGCTTCGGCAGGAGCGGGTGAACAAGTTTCTGGTGCAGGAGATCAGCGCAATCGTGCGCCGGATGAAGGATCCGAGGCTCGGGTTCGTGACCTTCACGGAGGCGCAAGTTTCGCCGGACCTGCGCACGGCAAGGATCGGGGTGAGCTTTCTGGGAGACGCCGAAGAGCGCCAGGCATCGTTCGAGGTGCTGAAGCGGGCTGTCGGCCATATCCGCAGGGAGCTTCTCAAAGTGTCGCATATGCGCACCACCCCGATGCTGGAACTGTACCTGGATGACGGGCCTCTGAAGAGCGCGCGGGTGCAGGAGCTGCTCCGAGAGATCGAGGATGACCGGGCTGACATCTGACCTTCTGGATGCAGCCTGGAGGGTCTTCGACGGTGCCCGCAGGGTGATGGTGGCCATGCACCAGAACCCCGACGGAGATGCGCTGGGCAGCGCGATCGCCCTGACGCTGGGCCTGCGGGGGGAGGGCAGAGAGGTTCATCTCGTCTGCCCTCAGCCGACGCCGGAGATCTACGACTTTCTGCGGCCGCAGGAGATCATCGAACCGCGGCTTCCCGACCGGAGCGCGGAGGTGGCGGTGCTGGTGGATTGCGACCGGCCGGAGCGGGCCGGCAAGCTTGGCGAGGCCGTCGCGGCGGCTCCCCGGTCGGTGGTGTTGGACCATCATCCGCCCACATCGGAGTTCGGAACTGCCCGGCTTACGGACGAGGAGAGCGCCGCCACGGCGGAAGTGGTCTATCGCTTCCTGCGGCACCGGGACGTGCCGTTGTCGCACCGGATGGCGGAGGCGCTGCTGACCGCGCTCGTGACGGACACAGGCGGCTTCCGCTATCCGAACACACGCCCCGAGACCCTGGAGATAGCCGCCGAGCTGATGAGACGGGGGCCTTCCACGGCCGAGATCGCCCAGAAGGTCTACGATACCCGCTCGCTGGCCGGGCTGAAGCTGATGTCCCGGGCGCTGGATTCCATCCAGCTGAGCCCCAACGGACACGTCGCGTGGGCCAGGCTTTCGCTGGGAGATTACGAAGTGACCGGCGCCAGGCCGGAGGACACCGAGGGGTTCGTCAATATGGTCCACGGCCTGAAAGGCGTGGACGTGGCGGTCATCCTGCGGGAGGAGGCTCCCGGCTCCGTGCGGGTCAGTTTCCGGTCGAGGGGCGGCGCACCGGTCGGAAGGGCGGCCGAAGCGCTGGGGGGAGGCGGGCACGAACTGGCCGCGGCCTGCGTTCTTCAGGGGACGCTGGACGAGGCGGAGCAACGGGTACTGGAAGAGCTGAAGAAGTGGACGGAGTTCTGATCATAAACAAACCGGGCGGGTTCACCAGCCACGACGTGGTGGCGCTGGTGCGACGGCGGTTCGGGCTGCGCAGGGTGGGGCACACCGGGACGCTTGACCCGATGGCCGAGGGCGTTCTGGTGCTGCTCGTGGGCCGGGCCACCCGGCTGGCGGAATTCCTGACCGGGCACACCAAGCGTTACCGGGCGGGACTGGTTCTCGGTCTGACCACGGACACGCAGGACCTGCATGGCCGCATCCTGAACGACACGAGCTGCGCCGGCGTAACGCTGGACCGGCTGATGGAGGTCGTGAAGGAGTTCCAGGGGGAGATCCAGCAGACACCTCCGATGTTCAGCGCCGTGAAGGTGGACGGGCAGAGGCTGTACCGTCTTGCGCGCGAAGGGCGCACGGTGGAGCGGCGTCCCCGCAGGGTCCGGCTGTACTCCCTCAGGGTAGAGTCCTGGAGCTCGGGGGAGCACGCCCGCGCCACCCTGGAGATGGAGGTCTCCTCGGGCTTTTATGTGCGGGCGCTCTGCGCCGACATCGGCGACCGCCTGGGGACGGGTGGAGCGATGGAGTGGCTTGTGCGGACCGCATCCGGCCCCTTCACGCTCGAGATGGCGCACCCTCTGGCAGAGGTGGAGCAGTGGACATCCAACGAGTTCCGTGAGGCTCTGCTTCCGCCCGAGGCGGCCGTCCAGGGGATGCCGCGGGTGGAGATCACCACGGTCGAGGGCCGCCGGTTCTGCTCCGGGCTTCCTGTCGCGGCCGGCAAAGGCTACTGCGGGATCGTGCGGGTCCACTCGCAGACCGGAGAGCTGCTGGGCATCGGACAGGCGACGCGCGGGCAGGAAGGCATCCGCCCGTTGAAGGTGCTCGGAGGTCCGTGACCCGGCGCCGCTGATGAGGGGAGAACGAGGAGGGCATCCGCACACTTGAGCATATTCTGGGGGCTTGAGCACTACGTGCCGCCTGCGGACGGAGTGGCGGTCACCATCGGCGTCTTCGACGGGTTTCACGTGGGTCATCAGGCGTTGGTGCACCGCCTGGCCGAGGCGGGCCGCAGCCACGGGCTTCCGGCCATCGCGGTCACCATGGACCGTCATCCTCTCGAGGTGGTGGCCCCGGAGCGGGCCCCTCTGCTGCTCAGCGACGACCGTGAGCGGGTGGAGCGTCTGGCCCGGTCCGGAGTGGCCGGAGTCCTGGTTCTGCACTTCGACGGGGAGTTTTCCCGGCTGGACGCCCGCCGTTTCGTGAGGGAAGTGCTCCTGGAGAGGGTGGGAGCCCACTACGTGGTGGTGGGCCAGAGCTTCCGTTTCGGGCACGGCAGGGAGGGGACACCGGAGCTTCTGAAGGAGATGGCGGATGAGCTGGGCTTCCACGTGGATGTTCTGGCCCCGGTGATGATGGACGGGGAGCCGGTCTCCAGCTCGCTGGTCCGCCAGACCCTGGAAGCGGGCGATGTGCGCCGGGCGGCCCGGATGCTTGGCGCCTGTTATTCCGTCTCAGGCATCACCATCCGCGGAGACGGGCGCGGCCAGCAGATCGGCTATCCCACCGCGAACCTCGAGATATCCCCCCGGCGTCTGCTGCCGGCCGATGGCGTCTATGCGGTCAACGGGCGCTTCAACGGCGTCCTGTTGAGAGGAGCCGCCAACATCGGGGTCCGGCCCACGGTGGGAGGCGGGCCCCGGAGTCTGGAAGTCCATCTGGTCGGCTTCCGCGGCGAGCTTTACGGCATCCCTCTGGAGGTGCGCTTCCTGGAGCGCCTCCGCGATGAAAGGCGGTTCTCCAGTCTGGACGAGCTGGCCGCTCAGATCCAGGAGGACGTGGCCCGGGCTCTGGACGTTCCTGACTGTCTGGAGACGGAAGCCGCCACCGCAGCCGTCCGCACGGCGCCGTGAAGCTTACTTCTGCCGGCCTCCGGGATGCGGCGCAGGCGCCGGACGCTCCGGTGTGGGCGGTCGTCGGGGCCGAGGATCTGGCGCGGCGGCAGACGATGGAGGCCATCGCCTCCCTCTATCTCGACCCCGCGCTGGCGGAGTTCGATCACGACCGTCTCGAGGGCGAGTCTCTGGACGCCGGGCGGGTGCTGGGTGCCTGGCAGACCATCCCCCTTGCATCCCGGCGGCGGGTGGTCACCGTCAGCGGGGCGGAGCAGGCGCCGCCAGCCGAGCTTCAGAAGCTGACCCGGTCTCTCTCAACTCCGTGCGAACGCGGCTGTCTCATTCTGGAGCTGCGCTCCGACGAGGGCAAGGAGGTCAGGGCGCTGTTGAAGGCCGTCGACGAGGCGGGGGTTGTGGTCACCTGCGCCGCTGCCGGGGCCGATGACGCGCGCGCGTTCCTGCAGGAGGCTGCGGCGCGCGAAGGGGTCCGCCTGGAGGCGGCGGCCGCGGAGGAGATGCGGCGCAGGCTCGGCAATGATCTCTGGCAGCTGGAAAGCGAACTGCGGAAACTGGCCGACCACGTCTGGCCGGAGAAGACCATCGGCCGCCAGCACGTCGACAGACTGATCCCCGCACCGCCTGAGGACCGCGTCTTCGCGATGATCGATGCCGTCTGCGAGGGGTCGGCGGGCGAGGCTCTGCGGATGCTGAGGGATCTGTTTGCTCTCGCGGAGGACGAGCGTTCAGCGGCTCACCGGACTCTGGCGCTGCTTGCCCGGCACTTCCGGCTGCTGTGGCAGGCGAGAGGACTGCGCGACGCGGGCTTCACCTTTCAGAGAGCCTCGGCGCTGCCTCCGGCCGCAGAGAAGATCCTTCTGCCCGCCCCCAACCTTCAGGATGTGCTGAAACGTCAGCCGTTCCTGATGAGCAAGTTCGCCGCCCAGTCCCGGCGGTTCGGGCTGCGGCGTCTTGCAGCCGTCTTCGAGATTCTCGCGGAGACCGACCTCGCCCTGAAGGGCTACGCTCCGTCCGCGGGCAGCCCCCGGGCAGACCTGGAGATGTGCCTGACGCGCATCGCGATGGCGGCCCGGTCCAGCACAGCGAAAAGGCCGGGGCCCGCCTGACGCGGGTCACGCCCGGCCTCCGGCATTGTGCCGCGCCCGGAGTCCGGCTCCGGGGCCTACTGGTCCTGCTGCGACGCCGCCTTGTTGGCCTGTTTCATCAGGCGCGACTTGCGCCGCGCGGCGGCATTCTTGTGGATGATGCCCTTCTGTGCCGCGCTGTCGATGACGCTTGCGGTCGCGCTGATCAGCTCCGGAGCCTTCTCCGTGCCGAATGCGGCTCTGGTCTTCTTGATGAAGGTCTTGATCTTCGACTTCCAGCTCAGGTTGCGCAGTCTGCGCTGTCTGGACTTCTTGACGTCTTTTATGACGGACTTGATATTGGGCAACGCCGCTTTCCCTCTTGATCCGCTCTGAGATTTGGAGATTACCAGTCAGGGATGATAGCACAGCCGCGCGCCGCGGCGCAAGCCGCCCCCGTGTTGATGCCCGTCCCTCTGTTGGGATATAATCGGCTGTGCCCCTGGCGGATCCTCAGGCCGCGGGACGGTGTGCGGCGGAGTAGCTCAGTTGGTCAGAGCACACGGCTCATACCCGTGGCGTCGCCGGTTCGAGTCCGGCCTCCGCTATCTTCCTTCTCTCTCCTACGGGTCTTCCCGGCAGACGCGGGATGCCCGCGTTCGCCTGTGGCCCCGTGTCTTCCTGAGGGCAGGGAGGATCCGGCTCTTCCGTCTGCTAAAGCTCCCCGGGGTGGTCACTGCGGAGAAGGGAGCTGCCGCCGGTCATGTCCGAAGTCCCCGAACGCTGGCGCTGGTTTGCTGAGGGCCGTTTCGGCCTGTTCATCCACTGGGGGCCCTATTCGATGTGGGGCAGGGGGGAGCAGGTGCTGCTGCGGGAGCGTCTGGATGAGGCGGAATACGAGCGCCGCTCCTGCCTGTGGAACCCCGAACGCTACGACCCCTGCGAGTGGGCCCGGGTGGCCCGGCGTGCCGGGATGAAGTATGCCGTCCTCACCAGCCGCCACCACGACGGGTACTGCCTGTGGGACTCGCGGCTGACGGATTACACCAGCGCCGCCCAGGCTCCACGGCGGGACTTCGTGCGCGAGTTTCTGGAGGCGTTCCGCGCCGAGGGACTGCGCGTGGGGCTGTACTACTCGTTGATGGACGCCCGCATCCCGGGATTCTGGGAGGGGCCCGGCGGACTGCCGGAGGAGTGGGAGGCGTTCCGGGAGTACGTCCACGGGCAGGTCCGCGAGCTTCTGACCGGCTACGGAAAGGTTGATGTCTTCTGGTTCGACGGGGCCTGGCCGCGGTCGCAGGCCGAGTGGAAGAGCCGGGAGCTGGTGGAGATGATGCGGGCCCTGCAGCCGGACATCCTGATCAACAACCGCCTGGGACACGCGGAGCCTGCGGCTGCGGGCGACGAGCATGCCGTGGAGGACGCCGGGCTGGCGGCGGAGCCGGGGGATTTCGGCACGCCGGAACACAGGATTGTCGCCGAGGACCGGCTCTGGGAGTCCTGCCAGGTCAGCACGCAGCGGCTGTGGGGGTACGCCATCGGCGAGCGGTGGCGCAGCGCGGACCATCTGCTCTCCTTTCTGGTGGAGGCGGCGGTCCGGGGCGGCAACCTCCTGCTGAACGTGGGGCCGGGGCCGGACGGCACCTTTCCGCAGGAGTTCGTGGAACGGGCTGAAGCCATCGGCCAGTGGCTGGACGTGCACGGGGAAGCCATCTACGGCCAGGGGGGCGGGGACGTCACGGAGTTCATCACATACGGCTGGCAGACCGCGCGCGGGAACAACCTGTATCTCGTCATCCGCTTCTGGCACGGCGGGGAGACGCTCAGAATGCCGGGACTGAAGACACGCGTGCGCCGCGCCGTGCTGCTCACCTCCGGCCAGGAGCTGGGGGTCGAACAGAGCCGCGACGTCCTGACGCTCCGGGGGCTGCCCGCGGAGCCGCCGACGCCGCTGTTTCCGGTCATCCGGCTGGAGTGCGAAGAGGCGCCGGAGGCGTGGGACTGGGCGAAGGGGCGTCTGTGGAAGTACGACCCCCGCATCAACACACAGTGGGCCGCCGCCCGCGGCCGGACGGTCTGGGTGGGACGATAGCGGACTCTGCGGCTATCCGCCCCGCGGTCCCAGAACGATAAGGGCGGCTCCCAGCAGGCAGGCTGCCGCTCCGGCTACGTCCCAGACGTCCGGACGGGTCTTCTCCACCACCGCCAGCCACACAAGCGACGCAATGATGTAGATGCCGCCATACGCGGCGAAAGTCCGGCCGGCGAACTCCGGCTCGGTGCGCGTGAGCGCGAACGCGAAAAACAGTAATGCCGCGATGCCGGGCAGCAGCCAGAGAGGGCTCTTTCCCAGGCGCAGCCACATCCAGAACGTGAAACAGCCCCCGATCTCCGACAGCGCCGCCAGCGCATACCAGAAGAACGAACTCATCCCGCCTCCCGATTACGGACCCGTGTATGCACCCGGCACATCGCGAGGCGGATGGAAGGGCATCTGCGGTCGAAGGTTTCGGGGGCGGGCAAGTCAGGTCTCCTTTCGCCCGGCGCTGGCTCCCGGCACGGGTGCGGCAACCTCAGCGCGGACGGCGCACGTCAGAATACACGGTACGTGCGACCACCTCTCCCACCGCCCTCAGGGAATCCGGGCTGCATTTGTCCGGCGTATCGTCCAGAGTGTGCCAGTAGGCGTAGTCGAACGAGATGAGGTCCACGGTGGGGATCCCCGCGCGGATGAGGGGGATATGGTCGTCCACGATCTGAGGGCCCGGCTCGTCGGGAAAGAACTTCTCCAGACCGGCTTCCCGCGCGTGACGGCAGATGGCGTCCATCAGCCACGGGGCCGCCTCCTGCGAATTCATCTCGCGAGGGATGCGCAGGTCCTTCGCGCCCACCATGTCCAGCAGAATTCCGTATTCCACATCCCGCCCCACGTGCTTCAGCACGGAACGCCAGTCTCGCGCGAACTCCGAGGAGCCGAGCAGCATGTCCTTCAGGTCCTTTCCGAAGTCCTCGCCGTCAAAGAAGGCCATCACGACCGTGACCGGCGGCCTTTGCGCCCGGAAAAGGTGGCCCAGTTCCAGAAGGGCCGCCACTCCGGACGCGCCGTCGTTGGCCCCCGGAATGGGCCGGGCGGCACGGGCGGGGTCGGTCTCCTCGTCGGCAAACGGACGGGTGTCCCAGTGCGCGCAGAGGATGACGATCCGGCCGGAGGCTCCCGGATAGACGGCAAAGACGTTGGTGAAAGTGATGTCCCTTCCGCCGTAACGCCGCGTAAAGCTCTGCGTGAAGACGCGGTCCGCGGTCTTCCCGGCTTCCTCCTTCAGCCAATCCAGGCAGCGCCGGTGGCCCTCCGAGCCCGGGTTGCGCGGGCCGAAGGAGACCTGCTTCTCCAGATACGCGAACGCGCGCCCGGCGTCAAAGGCATACCGGAACTCCGGCGCGTGCCCTGTCTGCGCCGCGTTGCGCGGCAGGCGCTCCGAGCCGCACCCTGCCAGCGCTGCGCCCAGAACAGCGGCCAGTGCGAGAAGCGGCCTGACCGCAGGGACCGCCGGTCTCTGCGGCCTGCGTCCGGGGTTCACGAGGACCGCCTCACGCGTCCCTCGGTGGTGTAGAGGGAGTAGTCTGGCCTGGCCGCCGCGAAAGCTTCCAGTGCGGAGCCAAGCGTCCCGAACCCGTCCCGCGCCGGTTTCGTGTCGCCCCAGACCCGGAAGTAGCCCAGCCCTCCGGCGGCCAGCCCTGCGGGCATGGCCACCCGGTAGACCCGCGTGTCCTCCAGCGGCTTCTGACCGGCCTTCACATCCGTCACCCGGCTCATCGGCGGCCGGCTCAGCTCATATTTCACCAGCAGCCCGGAAATCTGCAGGAACCCCCGGTTGGACTTTGGCGCGAGTGAGACGCTCCTCTCCAGCGCCTCGCGCACCTGCGCCCCGGTCAGCCCCAGGACGGCGATGGACTCTTCCGGATCCACCACGGCGGACGGCAGGGTCTCCGGCGTGATCTCGGCGACGCGCAGTTCCGCCGCTCTGAGGGTTCCCGCGGGCACGAACGCGATATCCGCCCCGGCCGCGCGCCGGACCGCGTCCGCGACAAGATTGCCGAGACCGGTCTCGGAAACGTCGCTGCCCCTGCCGGAGATCACCTGCCCTTCCGAAGCCGCCGCCAGTGAGCCGGTCATCAGACTGAGCGCCGCCGCCAGCCTGACAAGCGCCCAGACGCGCCGGTGGCCGTTCCGGGTCTTCATTGTCCGGGTCTCCTTACCTGATTCCGGCCCGCAGGCCGGCCTCGATCAACTCGTCTATCTCGCCGTCCATGACGGCTTCCACGTTGCTGGTCTCCACCTCAGTGCGGTGGTCCTTCACCATCTGGTAGGGCTGAAAGACGTAGCTGCGGATCTGGTTGCCCCACTCGATCTTGCGCTGCTCGCCGCGCAGCTCCGCCAGCCGGGCCTCCTCCTCCTGCCTCTTCAGCTCCCACAGTTTAGACGCCAGAATGCGCATGGCGACTTCGCGGTTCTGATGCTGGCTGCGCTCGTTCTGGCAGCTTACCACGATCCCTGTGGGAATGTGGGTGATTCGAACAGCGGAGTCCGTCTTGTTGACGTGCTGCCCCCCGGCCCCGCTGGAGCGGTAGGTGTCCACGCGGAGGTCGTCCGGGTTGATCTCGATCTCCGGCCCCTCCGTGAGCTCGGGCACGACGTCCACCGATGCGAACGACGTGTGCCGCCGGGCGTTGGCGTCGAACGGGGAGATGCGCACCAGACGGTGGACCCCGCGCTCCACCTTCAGATACCCGTAAGCGAGCGGGCCTTTGACCAGGATGGTGGCGTTCCGGATGCCGGCGACCTCGCCTTCCACCTCGTTGAGCACCTCCACCTGGTAGCCTTTCCGCTCGGCCCAGCGGGTATACATCCGCAGCAGCATGGCGGCCCAGTCACAGCTCTCCGTCCCGCCCGCTCCCGCGTTTACCTCCAGGATGGCGTTCGAATCGTCGTGCGGGCCGGACAGAAACGTCTGCATCTCGAAGGAGTCCAGCTCCGAGACGACTCGCCGCAGCTCTTGCTCGAAGTTCTCCTGTTCCGCCTCGTCGCCCGACTCGCGGATCAGCTCGGCCAGCACCTCCAGATCCTCGATCCGGGATGCGATAGCCCGGTACGGCTCCACCGTGCTCTTCAGCTTCGTCAGCTCCGCCATCGCCTTCTGAGCCGCTTCCGGGTCGTCCCAGAAGCCCGGTTCGCCGCTCCGGCGTTCGAGGTCGCCTATCCGCTCTGCCTTGCCCTGGACGTCAAAGATGGTCCGCGATCTGCTCGAGCCGCCTGCGCAGCTCTTCGATCTCGCGGCCGGCTTCCTGCAACAGCATGCCGTTTTCCTCCTGTCGATTTCCCGCAGGATTGTACCACCGTCGGAGCGCCTCAGTCGAGGAAGGCCCCTCGGCGCCCGCGTGGCTGGCGGGCGGCAATCCGCGGACCGGGCCGGACCGTTTGACAGGCGAAGGGCGCGCGAATACAATCCCTTTGCAACGGGGCCAACTCATCCGGCCCGTTCGCGCCTCCCGCCGATGTATCAGCTTGTCGTACAGGTCAGTTTCTGCGGAGCCCATTTCCTCCGCGACTACGAGGGGCCCTGCGCCAGCCTCCACGGCCACAACTACCGCGTGGAGGCGCGGGTGGTCGGCTCCGAGCTCGACCGCGCCGGAATGCTGGTGGACTTCAAGCGGGTGAAGGATCTTCTGGAAGACATCGTCCGTCCTTTCGATCACCGCGTCACGAACGATGTGCCTCCCTTCGACACCATGAACCCGACGGCGGAGAACATGGCCCGGTATGTCTGCGAAAGGCTGGCGGAAGCGGTGAAGCCGCTCGGGCTTCAGGTCGCTTCCGTGGGCATCTGGGAGACGGAGAAATATGGAGCCTTCTACTCTCCTGGCCAGTGATGCCGCTTCCTGTGCGGGGTCGAGGGAGCGCGCCGCTCATATCGTGGAGGTGTTCTCCAGCATCCAGGGAGAGGGACCGCACGCCGGCAGGAGGCACATTTTCGTCCGGTTCTTCGCCTGCAACATCCGCTGCGCCTACTGCGACACGCCCGAATCCCTCACCGGCCGTCCTCCCGCGCTGCTGGAGAGGACGCCCGGGGAGGGTGATTTCCAGCGGCTCGCGAACCCGCTCACGCTGGACGAAGTGGCGTCCGCCATCCTGCGGCTGGCGGTGCGGCCGCACGACGCCGTCAGCCTGACCGGAGGCGAGCCGCTTCTGCAGGCCGATTTTATAGCGGAGCTCATCCCCCTGGTGCGGCCGGCAGGGCTGCGCGTGTATCTGGAGACCAACGGCACGCTGCCGGACAGGCTCGCGCGGGTGGCCGGGCTGGTCGATACCGTGGCCATGGATCTGAAGCTCCCTCAGACCCTGGAGGACCGGCGGGACTGGTGCCCGCAGCATCGGGAGTTCCTGCGGACGGCGCTGGGAAAGGAGGTCTTCTGCAAGATGGTCCTGCCGCCGTCGCCCGACCTTGCGGAGGTGCGGCGGATGGCCGAGACCGTCGCATCGGTCTCCCCGGACGTGCCGTTCATCATCCAGCCGGTCACGCCGTTCGGCAGCGTGGCCGGGCCTCCCTCCGCCGCCGACGTGCTCTGCGCTTACGAGACGGTCCGGTCCGTCCTTCCGGACGTGCGGGTCATCCCGCAGATGCACAGGATGCTCGGGCTGAAATGAGCGCCCCGGGCACCACCCGTCCGCCTGCGGTCTGTCTGCTGTCGGGCGGCCTGGACAGCGCCACTGCCGCCGCCATCGCCCGCAGCCGCGGCTTCGAAGTCTACGCCCTCTCTTTCGACTACGGCCAGCGCCACCGCAGAGAACTGGACGCCGCGCGTGCAGTGGCCCGGTCCCTGGGAGCCGCGCGGCACGTGGTGCTCGGCTTCGACCTGCGTCTCTGGGGTGGAAGCGCCCTCACTTCCGGAATCGAGCTCCCATCGGGGCGCTCGCCGGAGGAGATGAGCCGGGAGATCCCCGTCACCTACGTTCCGGCTCGCAACATCATTTTTCTCAGCTTCGCGCTCGCCTGGGCGGAGACGCTGGACGCGCGCCACATCTTCATCGGGGCGAATCAGCTGGACTATTCCGGCTATCCTGACTGCCGGGAGGAGTTTCTGCGCGCCTTCGAGCGGATGGCCGCCGTCGGGACGAAAGCAGGCGTGGAAGGGCGGCCCGTCAGGATCGAGGCGCCCCTCGTGCATATGTCCAAGGCGGATATCATCCGCGAAGGGGCGCGTCTGGGGGTGGATTTCGGCCTGACCTGGAGCTGCTACGGGGGAGGCGAGCGTCCCTGCGGGGAATGCGACAGCTGCATTCTGCGGGAGAAGGGCTTTCGCGAGGCCGGCCTGTCCGACCCTCTGCTCGCCCCCTGATGCTCGGGGATAGCCTACAGGAGCTGGTGCCTCTTTATGATGAAGCTTTTCTCCAGCATCCGGATGCCGTCCCGCACCACCAGATATTTCTGGTCCGCGAGCCCCTCGCCCTTGAATCCGACGATGTCCTGCACGAAGTCCGGGGCCGTCAGCGGGTTGAAGGTGAACGTCATCACGTACTCCTCTGCCTTCAGGGGGTAGATGGATACGTCGCGCTCGATGTCGATCGTCCGGCTGAAACGGCCGTCCTTCACGTAGAGGTCGTCGATGAGGATGGTCTGATCGGTGTCGATGTCCCAGGAGAACTTTTTGAACTCCTGCTCCTTGAAATTCCTGTCCCTGAGCACCAGGCGCACCCTCGCTCCGGTGGGCAGGTCCAGCGTGCCGAACACCCGGAACTTCCTCGGCCCCAGATACTGCCAGCGGGCCTCGAAGTTCGCGTTCTTCACGGGCCTGAGCTTCGAGCGTTTCTCCTTCTCCTGCAGCAGCTGGTTCAGGTTGTTGCGCGCCACATCCACCATCACCTGTTCGCCCGGATCGCCCGACTCGCGGACATAGCGCTCGTTGTCCCGGATGTTCTGCCTCCATTGCTCGATGGCCCGGTCGATCTGCCCGTCCTTGCGGTAGGCGTGCGCCAGACTGTGACCCACGAACTGCGGACGCATGCGCTTGCGCCCGGTGGCGGGGTCCACTGCCGGCCTCCGGTTGGCCTCCGTGAACGCCTCGATGGCCTGCTTGAAGTCCAGCACCTTGTGGAAGTTCAGCCAGCCCAGGTCGAAATACAGGTCGTAGATGTCCGGATTGTTGGCGATTCCTTCCCGGTACAGGGCGCGGGATGCGGGGATGTAACGGCGGTCGGAGCGCTCCTGCGAGTCCGTGAAGTTATAGGAAAGGTGCCAGGCGCCCGTGTCGTAGACGTCGATCTGATGGGGGTCCAGCCAGGTGACGATCCGCACGATGGGAATGACCGCCGCATAGTTGCCGCTATGGAAGAACTCGTCCGCCCGCACCCACAGCAGGCCCGCCACCACCTCCTTCAGTCCGATCAGAGTGGCCGCCACGAACTGTGTGCCGATCTCGATGTTGGTGACTTTGCCCGGCTGATAACGGGCGCGCATCGGGTCCAGCTGCACCTGGAGCCAGACCACCAGCGCCACCATAGGCACCAGCAGGGCGATCAGAGAGCGGCGGGCTGCGGCGGACACGGTCTTTCAGACCTCCTTCCGCTCGAACACGAGGACTCCCACCACCAGCAGGATGATGGTGTAAGCCAGTCCGTAGAACACCGCTTTGCACATGTACAGGGGAAGGTCGGCCGCCGGGACTTCAGGATGGATCAGGGGGTTCTGCACGTCGTAGTTCCCGAAATTCGGAACCAGATAGTGGACCGCCGCATACAGCCAGCGCAGAACGATGGGCGTGTTCGGGCTCTTGGACATCGCCTCCGTCACGCTGGAGATGCTTCCTGCGATGAACACCGCCGAGCTCAGGAAGAAGTTCACCGTCACGGTCGCGAAGGTGGAGAAGCAGACCGCCACCGCCAGCAGCAGCAGCAGTTTCATGTACACCATCGCAATGCCGCCGATCAGGCCGGGGATCTCCCCGGACCACACCCACGACCCCCAGAACGCGCCGAAGTCCAGGCTCGCCAGGCTGGAGAGCGCGCGCGTGTTCACCTTCAGCAGAAACACCACCAGAAACGCGGCTCCCATCAGAGCGATGTTCACGGCCAGCGTGATGGCTCCGCCCAGGAAGCGGCCCAGCACGTATTCATACCGCTTCACCGGCTTGGAAAGGATGGTGTAGATGGTCCGCTGCTCGATGTCGGCCGGGATGAGCGAAATGCCCATGATGATGGCGATGAACAATCCCCAGAACTGCACCATTCCCAGCCCGAAACTCTTCAGGATGACCACCTGCTGGCGGAACTCGAGGAAGGTGAACGTCAGGGAGATCAGGACGGAGCCCAGGGCCAGAATCAGGAAGACGTTCAGGATCTTTTTCCGGATGGCCTCTCCGAAGGTGTTCCTGGCAATAACCCAAGCTGTCAAGAGACTGTGCCCTCCCTGACGGTTTCGATGAAGATGTCTTCCAGCGTCCGCTTGCCGGGGATGACCGCAGTGATCTCGCCTCCGGTCTGCATGATCATCTGCACCGTGTCGTTCACGTAGGTCTGTTCCACGCGCACCCGGATGGCCCCGTCCACCGTGAAGGCGTCCGTGGAATACGCCTTGATCTTCTCGAAAACGTCGTCCCGCACCCGCTCCGCGCGGATCTCCACGCTCTTGCCGGCGAGCATCTCGCTCAGCGAGCCCACCCGCATCAGCTTGCCGCGGTCCAGAATGGAGACCCGGTCGCACACCATCTCCACGTCCGAAAGCTGATGGCTGCTCAGGAAGACCGTCCGCCCTTCGTCTCTCAGGCGCAGGATCATGTCCCGGATATCCAGGTGGGCGATGGGGTCCAGACCGGATGTGGGCTCGTCCAGGAAGAGCAGGTCGGGGTCGTTGATGAGCGCCTGTGCCAGCCCGATGCGCTGCAGCATGCCCTTGGAGTAGTGCCGCAGACGCTTGTGCTTGTTGTCCGACAGTCCCACCAGGTCCAGCAGGCGGTCCACCTTCTTCTTGCGCTCCGCCGCGGGGATGCCGAACAGCGTTGCGTAGAAATCCAGCACCTCGTACCCGCTCAGATGCTCGTAGAAGTACGGGCTTTCCGGCAGATAGCTGATCCTGCGCTTCACCTCGATGTCTCCCGGCGGATACCCCAGGATGGTTGCCGTGCCCGAAGTGGGGAAGATGAGTCCGAGCAGCATCTTGATGGTGGTGGTCTTGCCGGCTCCGTTGGGCCCCAGGAACCCGAAGATCTCTCCGCGGTGGATGTCGAGGGTCAGGTGGTCCACGGCGATGACGTCCTCGCCCGTCAGGACGCTGTGGAAGGACTTGGTCAGGTCACGGATCTCGATTGCGTTTTCCATTCAGGAGATAGTTGCCCTCTCTGAGGTCGCCCGCCCCGGCGCCTGGCCCGGGCGGATTCCCGGCGCCGCCCCCTCCAGCCCCATTTTTCACATACGTCCGGACAGGGCGGTTCCGCTCCCGTTTTCGAATCCTGTGCCGCCGCTCCTTGCCGGAACAGCAGTATAGAACCGTTGCAGAAGCCCTGTCAAACTTCCGGCACAGCGGCGGGCCGTGCCTGCGGCACAGCCTGCGCGGGCCTGCGCCGCCCCGGTCCCTGTCCCGGCGCTCTTGACTTCGCTCCGCTCCGGCCTGTATCCTCTCTCAGCACTGACAGGAGGTACTTTCTCCGCCTGTGACCGATTCAGGCTCCCGTCCCCCGTCCCGGGGCATCACGTGGAGGGCCGTGATTCTGGGACTCGTGCTCCTGTGGCCCAATGCGTGGTGGATCTACATGATGGAGATCGTCCGCTACGCCGGGCATCCGACCACCATCTCCCTTTTCTTCAACTCCGTGCTGGCGCTGCTTGGGCTGATCGTGCTGAACGGTCTGCTGAGACGCTTACGCCCGCAGTGGGTGCTTTCCCAAGCGGAGCTGCTGACCGTCTACATCATGCTGAACATCGGCAGCGCGCTGGTGAGCCACGATTTCATCCAGGTGCTGATTCCGGTGATGACGCACGTGTTCTGGTTCGCCAACACGACCAACCGGTGGGAGGAGCTCGTCTGGCCGAACGTGCCCCGGTGGCTGTCCGTCCGCGACAGGGAGACCCTGGAGGGGTTCTACAGCGGCAACGACCGGTTTGTGGCCTGGGAGAACCTGCAGCACTGGGTGGTGCCGCTCGCCTGGTGGGGCTCGTTCATCATCGCGATGGTTCTGTCGATGCTCTGTCTGGTGACGCTGCTCCGCAAGCAGTGGACCGAGCGCGAGCGCCTGGCCTATCCGCTGGTGCAGCTTCCCCTGGACATGACAGCCGAAGGCGCGCCCCTCTTCCGCAGCCGTCTGATGTGGGCCGGGTTCGGGCTGGCGGCGGCCATCGACATCTGGAACGGGTTCGCGTTCCTGTATCCTCAGATTCCCGGAATCCCCATCAAGACGCTCGACATCACCTCCAGCTTCGCCGTGCGTCCCTGGAACGCCATCGGATGGATGCCGCTGTGCTTCTATCCGTTCGCGGTGGGGCTGGGCATCCTGCTGCCGCTGGACCTCTCGTTCTCCTGCTGGTTCTTCTTCATCGTCTGGAAGGCGGAGCGGGTGCTTTCGGCGGTCTGGGGGTGGGACAGTGTCCCGGGTTTCCCGTATGTGAACGAGCAGTCCTTCGGGGCCTATATCGGCATCGCGGTGTTCGCTTTCTGGGCCAGCCGGCGGCACCTGTGGATGCTCGCCCGGGGACTGTTCGACTGGAAGCTGGATCTGGAGGACCGCGGCGAGCCCGTCCCCTACCGCGTCGCGATGCTGGCCTTCCTGGGCGGCACGCTCTACATGCTCTTTTTCGCGATGCGCGCGGGGATGAGCTGGCAGATCGCCGTTACGTTCCTTCTCATCTACTGGCTGCTGGCGCTCGCCATCACCCGGATGCGCGCGGAGCTTGGCCCGCCCGCCCACGACCTGCACGACGCCGGTCCGGATCGCATCATCACCACCCTGGTCAATCCTCAGAACCTGGACGCGAGAAACCTCACCGCGCTCTCCCAGTTCTTCTGGTTCAACCGGGCCTACCGTGCCCATCCGATGCCGTTCCAGCTGGAGTCCTTCAAGATCGGCGAACGCGTGAAGATGGATTACGGCAGGCTGGGGCTTGCAATGGTGCTGGCCACCGTGGTGGGGTCCCTGGCAGCCTTCTATGCCGTGCTGTCTCTCACGTACAAATACGGCGCGGCGACGAACATGGCGTGGCCTCAGGTTCCCTTGATCTTCGGGTGGGAGCCGTACGGCCGGCTCGACAGCTGGCTCAAGATCCCGCCGGATCCCCGCCTGTCCCTGAACACCGGGCTGGCCATCGGGACCGGCTTTTCGCTCACCATCGTGCTGAACTCGCTGCGGATGGCGATCCCCTGGTTCCCGTTCCATCCGGTGGGATATGCGGTCTCCAGTTCGTGGAGCATGCACCGGCTCTGGATCTGTCTGTTCATCGCCTGGCTCATCAAGCTCGTTCTGTTGCGCTACGGCGGGCTGCAGACGTACCGGAGGGCGCTGCCGTTCTTCATGGGCCTGATTCTGGGCGAATGTGTCGTGGGAGGTGCGTGGACTCTGATCGGGCTCGCGCTCGATATTCCCACCTACGCGTTCTGGCCGTAGGCGGCCTTCTCCCCGCCCGGTCAAGCGCGTAATAGTCCTGAAACACAGGGAGGATACAATCGTTCAGGGGTGGAAGCGGCGCGTGATCGAGGCGGAGTTGGCTGATGCGGGTACTGCTGGTCTCCGATGATGAACGTTCCATAGCCGGGGTGCGCAGGGAGCTGGCGCTGGCCAACCATCAAGTGCACTGGTGCGCGAGCGACAGCGAGTCCCTGGCGGAAGCTCTCACGAAGATCACCCCGGAGGTGCTCGTGGTGGATTTTCCCGGTTCCGGCCCGGGCGCTCGCACCGTGCGTCAGCGGCTGGAGATGGAGTTCGGGATTCCCCCGATGCCCACGTTCCTCCTGATCCACCGGGAGGCGCTCGCGGAGTTCGACCTCACCTGGGGTGCCGACGATTTCGTGGTGGTGCCCGGGGCCGAGGGCGAGCTGGCGGTGCGCATCCGCCTGCTGCTGTGGACCCAGAGCCGTATCAAGGAGGAGGGGGTCACGCAGTTCGGCGGGCTGGAGGTGGACTTCGGCAACTATGAGGTCCGCGCGGACGGCAGGCTTCTGGACCTGACCTTCAAGGAGTTCGAGCTCTTCAAGTATCTGGTCACCCACCGCAACCGCGTGCACACGCGCGAGTCGCTTCTGGCGCGCGTGTGGGGCTACGACTACTTCGGCGGCACCCGGACGGTGGACGTGCACATCCGGCGCATCCGGGCCAAGCTGGGCCCGAAGTACGAGAGCTGCATCAGCACCGTCCGCGGGGTGGGATACCGCTTCACCCCTTTGCCCGGCGAGCAAGATTAACACCCGCGAAATCTGCCAGAAACACGCCCTGCCCACAATGGAGGTGAAACTCCGGCCGGCGGTAGGTTCCGGGACCACTGCGGGCGCAGGCAGCCCTGGCGTCTGCCGCTGTGAGGGCCGGAAACACATTGAGAGGGCGGCACAATGGCAAGAGCGGGATGGATCGCGGCGGCGGGCGGGTTGTTCCTGCTGGCGACCGGAGCGGCGCGGGCGGAGAGCGGCATCGACACGGGTGACACCGCCTGGGTGCTGATGTCCGCGGCCCTGGTGATGCTGATGACCCCGGGTCTCGGGCTGTTTTACGCCGGCATGGTCCGGGCGAAGAACGTTCTCGGCACGATGATGCACAGCTTCACGATGGTCGCTCTGGTGGGCGTCACGTGGGTGCTGTGGAGCTATTCGCTGGCCTTCGGCGGCGACGGGGCCCTGATCGGGAACCTTGAGTGGATCGGGCTGCGCGGAGTGACGGGAGACCCCGGGCCCTATGCGGACAACATTCCCCACCTGGCGTTCATGACCTTCCAGGGGATGTTCGCGATCATCACTCCGGCTCTCATCTCGGGAGCCTTCGCGGAGCGCATGCGGTTCGGGGCGTTCCTGCTCTTCATGCTGCTGTGGAGCACGTTCGTCTACAGCCCGATCTGCCACTGGGTCTGGGGATCGGGGGGATGGCTTGGCAAGCTGGGGGCGCTGGACTTCGCCGGCGGGACGGTGGTCCATATCTCGTCGGGGGTCGCCGCCCTGGCGTGCGCTCTGATGCTGGGACGTCGCAAGAACCTGGGCAGCGAGGAGATGGCCCCCCACAACCTGACGATGACCATCATCGGGACGGCGCTGCTCTGGTTTGGCTGGTTCGGGTTCAATGCGGGCAGCGCCCTCGGGGCCAACGGCCTGGCCGCCAACGCGTTCGTGGTGACGAACACCGCCGCCGCGGCTGCGGCGCTGAGCTGGATGCTGGTGGAGACGCTGCACCGGGGCCGTCCGACCGCGCTCGGCGCGGCGTCGGGGGCGGTGGCCGGGCTGGTTGCCATCACTCCGGCGGCGGGATTCGTGGGGCCGGTGTCGGCCGTCATCATCGGGTTCGTCGTCAGCTTCCTGAGCTACGGAGCCATCCTGCTCAAAGGGCGGCTCGGCTATGACGATGCTCTGGACGTGGTGGCGGTGCACTTCGTCGGCGGGGCGTGGGGCGCTCTGGCCACGGGACTGTTCGCCTCCCTGGCCATCAACGACGCGGGAGCCGACGGGCTCTTCTTTGGAGGTGGACTGGCGCTGCTGGGCAGACAGTTTGTGGGAGTGGCTGCGACGGCGGCCTTCTCACTGATCGCAAGCCTTGTCATATTGCTTCTGGTGCGTGTGTTCATCCCGCTCAGGGTGACGGACGAGGACGAGACGGTCGGCCTCGATCTGTCGCAGCACGGGGAAATGGGCTACAATCTGGAAGCTGTCTGAACGTCCTGCCGCGGCGATGTGGCGGGCACTGGAGGAGACCTCTGATGATCAAAATCGAAGCCATCATCCGGCCCAACAAGCTGGACGACGTTAAGGCAGCGCTGGACGCGCTCGGCGTCCAGGGGATGACCGTGTCCCACGTGATGGGCTCCGGCAAGCAGAGAGGCAGGACCCAGCACTACAGGGGACAGGAGTACGTTGTCAACCTGCTGGACAAGATCAAGCTGGAGACCGTGGTCTCCGACTCTGAAGCCGACAGTGTGGTGAAGGCGATCACGAAGGCCGCGGCAACAGGCGAGATCGGCGATGGCAAGGTCTTCCTGTCGCGCATCGAGAACGCGGTGCGCATCCGGACCGGAGAGGAGGGTGACGGGGCCATCCGGTGAAACCGCCGGAGACGTTCTCCCCGGTCCGGGCGATGGAGGCCGCCTCGCCAGGGAAGGATACGGATCTGAAGCAGGTGAGCGATCTCGACGCAGTCCCTGCGGGGCAGGACTGGTGGCCCTCCCTGAGAGGGCGCCTGGACAGAGTCAGCGATGTCCGCGGTATCGCGGGCATCCTGATAGAAGGAAGGGAACGCATCTTCCGGGAGGCGGCGGATCTTCCGGGACGGGAGCGCTGCCGCTGGCTGAGCGCCCTCATCGATCTGGTGGTGCGGCGGATGCTGGAGGTGGCCTGCGAAGACCCGGACAATCCCGGGCTGGCCGGGAGGGCGTACCGGCATCTGGCCGTCGCGGCCACCGGAGGTTACGGACGCAGGGAACTGGCTCCCTACAGCGACATCGACATCAACTTCATCGCCTCGTCCGAGGACGACCCGGATGTGGACGTCGTCACGCGCAGGATGTTCCGCCTGATCATGGACGTGTTCCTGGCCGAGGCGAAGATGAAGGTGGGATACGCCTTCCGTCTGCTGAGCGAAGCCGCCGCCCTGCAGCATCAGAGCCTGACGGCGCTGCTGGACGCGCGGTTCGTGACGGGAAGCAGGGAACTGTTCCAGTCGTTCCAGGACGAGCTTCGCAGGCACCTGCATCCGGTGGCGTTCATCCACGACAAAGCGCGGGAGCGTGACCTCTCCATCCGCCGGCGCGGGCTGTCGGTCTACCGGGTGGAGCCCGACATCAAGGAAGGGGAGGGCGGGCTGCGCGACGTGCAGCTCGCCGGATGGCTGGCGCAGGCGGCGTTCGGGTTCGGCAGCGAGACGGTCTGGGAAGACATCCGGGCCCACGGGCTTCTCACGTCGGCCGAGGTGGACCGGGTGGGGCAGGTGCTGGACTTCTACTCCCGTCTGAGATGGGATATGCATCTGGACGCCGGCCGGCAGGCGGATGTGCTGACCGCCTCCCGGCAGGAAGCGGCGGCGGCCTCGCTGGGCTACACCGACATGCCGGACGAGAGCGGCGCGGAGCGCCTGATGCGGCAGTACTACGAGGCGGCCGGATTCGTGCGCAGCGTCGCGAAAAAGATGATGGCCCGGGCCCGGAGTCAGCAGCTCAAGCTGGAGCCGGGACTGGCCGCAAGGGAGGGCAGGCTGGTCCTGCAGAACCCGGAGGCGTTCCTGAACGATCCGGTCGCGGCGCTCCGGGCGTTCGCCTACTGCCAGAGGTACGGCCTGCGTCTGTCGCTGGAGGCCGAGGATGCGCTGCGTCAGTGCGTGTCGGTCCGTCCCGCGCCGCTGGACGATCCCGAGGCCGCCCGCGTGATGCTGATGATCCTGCGCGGGCAGAGCGGCGTGGCCGACGCGCTCGTGGCGATGGCCAGGACCGGGGTGCTGCAGTGGTATGTTCCGGAGTTTGGGCGGGTGATGGGACTGGTGCCCGGCGATGCCGCTCACGAATATACGGTGGGCTGGCACTCGCTGATGGTGGTGCGCCACTGCGAGCATCTCGGCGAGTCCGGAGACGAGGAGACCCGCCAGATCTTCGCCGCCATCCGGCACCCGGAGCTGCTGTTCCTGTTCGCCCTCACCCACGATATCGGCAAGGGCGGGCCGGGAGATCACTCGGAGAAGGGGGCGCTGATCGCGCGGGACATTGCGTCCCGACTGGGGATGGACGCGGAGAGCGTGGAGCGCCTGGAGTTTCTGGTGCGCAACCACCTGTTGATGTCCAACACGGCGCGGCTGCGGGACCTGAACCTTCGCCGCACGGTGGAAGACTTCGTGAACGTGGTGGGTGACCGGGACACTCTGAGCATGCTCTACATCTTCACGATCTCAGACGTTGTCTCGGTGGGGTCTTCGGCGTGGAGCGAGATTCAGGGGCGGTTCCTGAGGGAGCTGTATTACCGGGCCGAGCGGGCTCTGGTGAGCCGCGCGCCGCTCATCGATTCCGAGGAGGATCTGGACCTCTACCGGAGCCGGGTGCGCCGCGAGCTCTCCATCACGAACCTGCCGCCCGAGGCCGTGGAGCGGCATGTGGCCGCGATGCCGGCGATCTACCTGCTGAACACGAGCCCGGAGGAGATGGCCTCGCACATAGAGTTCATCAGCAGGGCGGAGCAGGGAGAGATCTGCACGGAGTTCCGGTCCGAGCAGGGGGCGGACTTCACGGAGCTGACCATCTGCGTGCGGGACGACCCGCAGCCGGGTCTGCTGTCGAAGATCGCGGGGGTGCTATGGGCGCTGGACATCAATGTCCACGCGGCGCAGGTGTTCACGCGGGAGCAGGATCAGAAGATCGCTCTGGACACCCTGTATGTGGACTTCGAGGGGCAGCAGCTTCCGGAGTTCAAAAAGCATGACCTGCACCGGGAGCTGCGGCGGGTGCTGCTGGGAGAGCAGAGCCTTCAGCAGCTCCTGGAGCGCAGGCGCAAGAGCCTGCCGGCCCGGTACAGTTCCCGCAGTGTCAGCATTCTGAACGACCTGTCCGAGAGCCACTCGGTGGTGGACATCCGGGCGCCGGACCAGCCGGGGCTGCTGTACCGGATGACATCCGCGTTCGCGCGGCTGGGGTGGGACATCCACTCGGCCAGGGTGAGCACCTGGGGCAACGAGGCCCGCGACTCGTTCTATGTCACGGAAGCGGGACGCAAGGTCGGGTCGGGACCGGAGGGTGTGGAAGGAGCAGTGAGGCGCCTCGAGGAGGCGCTGCGGCAGGTCTGAGGTTTTCGGGCGCGTCTTCCTGACGCGGCGACGGCGCCGGAGGAGCGGGATCTATGAAGCTGGTTGTGGCCATCATCCGGCCGCACAAACTGCAGGAAGTCAAGGACGCCCTGGCAGAGTTGGGCCTGACAGGCCTGACGATCACTGAGGTGAGAGGGCACGGAAGGCAACGGGGCCAAGTCGAGAAATACCGTGGTCTGGAGTATACCATCGATCTGCTGCCCAAGGTGAAAGTCGAAGTCGTCTGCGGGGACCACCGCAAGGATGAGGTCATCGAGACCATCATGCGCGCGGCGCGCACCGGGGAGATCGGAGACGGCAAGATCTTCGTGCTTCCCATCGAGGAGTCCATCCGGGTGCGCACCGGCGACAGGGATGAGGATTCTCTCTAGCGGGGCTCCGGCGCAGGCGCGGCCGTCCCGGCGCGGGCGGCGAATCGAGCGAACGTAGGTCGAAAGGAACACGGGTCAAAAATGGCAAAGACACCGCAGGACGTCATCAAGCTGGTGCAGGAGTCGGGTGCGAAGATCGTGGACTTGCGCTTCACGGATCTTCCCGGAGTCTGGCAGCACTTCTCCATCCCGGCGGAGGATCTGGACGAGAGCGTCTTCGAGGATGGGCTGGGGTTCGACGGATCGAGCATCAGGGGCTTTCAGGACATCCAGGAGTCCGACATGAACCTCTTCCCGGATCCGGAGACGGCGTTCCTGGACGAGATGGTTGAGGAGCCCACGGTCGCCATCATCTGCAACGTCCACGAGCCGGGCACGAACATCGAATACACCCGCGACCCGCGCTTCGTCGCGCGCAAGGCCGAAAACTACCTGAAATCCACCGGAATCGCGGACACCAGCTTCTGGGGCCCGGAGGCGGAGTTCTTCATCTTCGACGAGGTGCGCTTCGAGCAGAAGGCCAACACTGGCTTCTACTACGTGGACTCCTCGGAGGGCATCTGGAACTCGGCGCGCGCCGAGGAGCCCAACCTGGGCTACAAGATCCGCCACAAGGAAGGGTATTTCCCCTGCCCGCCGATGGATTCAACCCACGACCTTCGCACCGCCATGCTGCTGGCGCTGAACAGCGCGGGCGTCAAGTGCGAGGTGCACCATCACGAGGTGGGCACTGCCGGCCAGGCCGAGATCGACCTGCGCTACGATACGCTGGTCAGCATGGCCGACAAGCTGATGAAATACAAGTACATCGTGAAGAACGTCGCCAACCAGTGGGGGAAGACGGTGACGTTCATGCCCAAGCCTCTGTTCGAGGACAACGGCTCCGGCATGCACGTCCACTGCAGCCTGTGGAAGGGCGGGCGCAACCTGTTCTTCGACCCTTCCGGGTATGCCGGCCTGTCCGAGACGGCGCGATACTTCATCGGCGGGCTGCTGAAGCATGCTCCCGCGGTGCTGGCGTTCGCGGCTCCCACGACCAACTCCTATCGCCGCCTGGTTCCGGGATACGAGGCGCCCATCAACCTGGTCTACTCGCAGAGGAACCGCAGCGCCGCGGTGCGCATCCCCGCCTACCTGCAGAGCGAGAAGGCCAAGCGCATCGAGTTCCGCTGTCCGGACCCGAGCTGCAACGGCTATCTGGCGCTGCCCGCCATCCTGATGGCCGGGCTGGACGGCATCCAGAACAAGATCGATCCGGGAGAGCCCATCGACAAGAACATCTACGACCTTCCGCCCGAGGAGGCGAAGGCCATCCGCGGGACGCCGGCCGACCTCGCCGAAGCGCTGGCGGCTCTGGAGGCCGACCACGAGTTCCTGCTGAAGGGCGATGTCTTCACTCCCGACGTCATCGAGACCTGGATCGCCTACAAGCGCAAGAAAGAGGTGGATGCCATCCGGCTGCGCCCGCACCCGTGGGAGTTCCACCTGTATTTCGACATCTGAGGGCGCTGCCCGGACTGACTGCCGCGAGGCCCGGGGACGTGCCGTCCCCGGGCCTCGCCTGCTGTTTATCAGGGATCCTCGTGTCTCTCAGGCTGCCAGCTGCCCGCTCGTGAGCTCCTCCACAGTCAGCAGCCTGTCCAGATCCACGATCAGCAGCAGTCTGTCCTCGTATTTCCCAACGCCCCGCAGGTATGCCGTCCCGCACCCCTGCACGGTGGACGGGGGCGGCTCTATGTCCGTCAGCGAGAGGCGGACCGTCTCGATCACCGCGTCCACGATCAGTCCCGCGGTGTGGCCCCCGGCTTCCACCACCACGATGCGGGTGTCCTTGTCCGCCGGGCGGACCTCCACGCCGAACTTCATCCGCAGATCGATCACCGGCAGGATGCTTCCACGCAGGTTGATCACGCCCACCACGTCCCCGGGAGCCCCCGGCACGGCCGTGATCTCGGGCACCGGCACGATCGTGTTCACCTGCTGGATGGCGATGGCGAAGGACTCGCCCGCCACGTCGCAGACGACGACCTGCTCCTCTTCACCGTAGAGCGAACGGTCTCTCTCCAACATTCTATGCTGCCCTCCTTGTCGAGGGACGGGATGGTTTGGCCAGCTCGATCACCTGGCCGGCCGAGCCGCGGTCGATCTTGAACTGGCCCACCAGCTGCTGCACCTCCTGGGCCACCCGTGCCAGCTGCTCGGTGGCCGCCGTCAGCTCCTGGATGGACGCGCTCTGCTCCTGGGCCGCCGCGGAGACCTCCTGCGCGGCCGCCGCGTTCTCCTGGGTGATGGAGACCACCTCCCGGGCGTTCTGCGCGGTGCGTTCGTTCATCTCGGTGACGGTCTCGATGGCCGCCACGGTCTCCTCCGTGATGCCGGAGACGGACTCCACCGCCTTCAGCACCTCCGCGCTGGAGGCGTTCATGTTCTCGGCCGCCGCCGAGACCGCCTCCGCCTGGCGCACCACTCCCGCCGCGGCGTCCAGGATCTCCGCCAGCGCGCGGGCGGCCTCCTCCGACAGAGAGGAGCCTTCCTCGACGCTGCGGCTGGCCGCCTCGGTGGCCGCCACCGCCTGGCGGGTCAGCTCCTGGATCTGCTGGATGAGCCCGGCGATCTCCTTGGTCTCCTTGCTGGAGCGCTCGGCCAGCTTGCGCACCTCGTCGGCCACCACGGCAAAGCCCTTGCCGTGCTCCCCGGCCCTTGCCGCCTCGATGGCGGCGTTGAGAGCCAGCAGGTTGGTCTGCTCCGCGATGTCGTCGATGGCCTCCACGATGGCCCCGATCTGCTCGGAAGACTGCCCCAGCTGGCTGATGGCCTGCGCTACGGCAGAAGCCTGATCGCGGATGGTCATCATGCTCGAGGACGAGCGCTCCACGCTCTGGCGCCCCTTCTCGGCGACGGAGCGGGCCCGCTCGGCGCTTTCGGCCGCCTCCTCCGCGCCTTCGGACACCTGCGCGATGCTGGACGCGATCTCACGCACGGCGCTCGCCGTGGACTCCACCAGCCCGGCCTGCTCCTGCGCGCCGTGGCGCAGCTCCTGCATCTGGCGCTCGATCTCGGCCACGCCCTGGGAAGCCTGCTCGGCCTGAGCGGTCTGCCGGGTGGAGCCCTGCGCCACGCGGTCCGCGTTCTGCGCGATCTGCTCCGTGGCGCGGCTGGTCTCCGTGGCGGTGCTGGCGAGCTCCTCCGAGGACGCCGCCACAGTCTCCGCGGCGCCGGCGAGCTGGACCACAATGTCGTGGATCTTCCCCACGAACGTGTTGAACCAGGTCGCCAGTTCAGCGACCTCGTCCTTTCCGCTGGCCTCCAGCCGGCGGGTCAGGTCACCCTCGCCCTGGGCGATGTCGCGCAGCATCTCGGTGGTGGCCGTGATCGGCTTCGCCACGCTGTTCGCGATCGCCAGACCGAGCCCCACCGCCAGCGCCACGGCAAGGATGAGCGTCACGGTGATGGCCCGCCGGGCCGCCGCCGCGGCAGCATCGGCCACTTCCGTGTTCAGCTTGACCAGCTTCTCCAACCCTTCCTGCGAGGGATCGAGGAGCTTCATCCCGGCCAGATAGGCTTCGAAGGCCCGGTCGTCCACCTCCCGGACAGCGGGCGACGAAGGGTCTGCCCCTCGCTGAAGAAGGGCGTCCTTCTCGCGCTGGATGGAGGCCAGGCGCTCGTCCGCCTCCAGCCACTGCTCCCAGACCGGC
>Ga0209162_1000087_pt1 | contig 91011 bp, 74 predicted proteins | sample YNPNPMetaG_FD_187121 | JGI IMG/M metagenome (GOLD analysis project Ga0209162, IMG submission 187121) | Anoxygenic and chlorotrophic microbial mat microbial communities from Yellowstone National Park, USA - YNP NP MetaG (SPAdes) (version 2) ...
CAAATCCATGCTCACCATCTTTTTGAGGAATCGGGCAAACCCGTTTTTATCACCCGAGGCTCGGAAGGAATTCTGGTAGTTGATAGCTCTGGCAGCCATAAGATTCCAGGCATAAAATTGAACAAGCCCATCGACCCCGTGGGTGCTGGGGATACCGTGGTCAGTGCCCTGGCATTGTGCCTGGGCGCAGGATTTCCGCCTGTCGAAGCCGCCGAATTCGCCAACCTCGCTGCGGCCGTGACGGTGCAAAAATTATTTATGACGGGCACGGCTACGGGCAAAGAAATACTTGATCTTTGTCTGGAGATTGGTTATATTTAATTGTACAAAATAAAATCGATTTTCAGTTATTGAAAAGGTCGAAATTAAATTCCAATTCACAAATAGCAAATAAATTTCGAAACCAAATAGACAATTCTCAACCCCCAGAAGAACCCAATAGTGAATTGGATTGATTATTTCCTTTGGGGTTTAACATGAGTTTCTAACTTGAATATTGAAATTTGAAATTTATTTGTAATTTGTTTTTTTGTCTTTTGGAATTTAGGACATGGAGCAGGCACATACATGACTTTTAATTGGTTTACCAATCTTTCTCCAATTACCCAAGCCTTATTAGCCACCTGTTTCACCTGGTTCGTAACCGCTGCGGGCTCGGCCGTGGTGTTCTTTTTCAAAACCATCGACCGCAAAATTCTTGATGCCATGCTGGGCTTTGCCGCAGGAGTGATGATCGCTGCCAGCTATTGGTCGCTGTTAGCGCCCGCCATTGAAATGGCTGAGGAGGGCAGTCTCCCCTCCTGGATTCCAGCGACAGGCGGATTTCTGCTGGGCGGAGCGTTTCTGTGGATTGTGGACAGGCTGCTCCCCCATCTTCATTCTGGTTTCAACACGGAAAAATCAGAAGGGATTAAAACATCGTGGCAGCGAAGTGTGCTGCTGATTCTGGCCATCACGTTGCACAATTTCCCCGAAGGATTGGCCGTCGGAGTCGCTTTTGGCGCCATCAGTGCTAATCTTCCTGCCGCCTCTTTGGCGGGGGCCGTGGCGCTGGCAATCGGCATTGGGATTCAAAATTTTCCCGAAGGAGCAGCGGTTTCTGTTCCGTTGCGTCGGGAGGGACTTTCCCGCTTCCGCTGTTTCTGGTATGGACAATTATCGGGGGTCGTTGAGCCAATTGCTGGCGTGCTCGGCGCAGGGGCCGTCATTCTGATGCGACCGATCCTCCCCTACGCCCTGGCATTTGCCGCAGGCGCCATGATCTATGTGGTGGTCGAAGAACTGATCCCCGAATCGCAATTTGAAAAAAACACCGATTTTGCCACGGTAGGCGCCATGTTGGGCTTTGCGCTGATGATGACGCTGGATGTGGCGTTGGGGTAATGAACTACACGTGGACTCCAACTCAGAGATGGAGTCCATGTTTAGATATTAAATGATGATTTGAGAAGGATGCAATAACAACCACAACTCTAGCTACATTAAAAAAGGATTTCAAAATTAGCGATGAAGCTCTAGTAAAATATGAAAAAAAGGATGATGAAATTATTCTCCATGTTCCTATCAAAAAAATCTATAGTTCAAATGATGAAATAATCAACCAAGCTCGAAATCTGGTGAAAAATAGAAAAGAACAAGTCTGGACTCGCCATGACTTTTTTGCTGATTTTATGAAAGCACGTGAGAAGGTACTGAAGCAAATACGAGAGCATAATGAACAGGAATAGATTTCAAATTGTTTTAGACACCAATGGTGTCTTGATGGAACACGGAAAAGGTGATTCAATTAAGCAGATTGCAGACTATTGGGGAGATACCAGTATCGAAGCAATTCATGATCGTGTGTTGGAATGGAAATCGACCAGAAAAATTGAAAGAAAATAGAAAATCATTCAAAATAAAACCAGAGGCAGAAACCGCATGTACCGAATCGAATCGAAAATTGATACGAAGAGTGCTGAATTTCAAGAGAACAAAGCAGCCATGGAACAGGCTGTGTCGCTACTGAAAGAACGAATGGAACTGGTAAAACAGGGTGGGCCGCCCAAGGCCCGAGAGGTGCATATTTCCCGTGGTAAAATGCTGGTGCGAGACCGATTGAAAAAACTATTCGATAAGAATACCCCTTTTTTGGAGCTCTCGCCACTGGCAGCCTGGGACATGTACGACAATGAAGCCCCAGCAGCGGGCGTGGTGACTGGCATCGGTGTGGTTCATGGCCGAGAGGTGTTGGTCGTAGCCAATGATGCCACAGTCAAAGGTGGCACTTATTTTCCCATGACCATCAAAAAGCATATTCGGGCACAGGAGATCGCCATGGAGAATCGGCTGCCCTGCGTCTATTTGGTCGATTCAGGCGGCATCTTTCTCCCCTATCAATCGGGCACGTTTCCCGATCGGGATCATTTCGGCCGAATTTTTTACAACCAGGCTCGGCTATCTATGATGGGCATCCCGCAAATTTCTATTGTCATGGGCTCGTGCACGGCTGGCGGCGCTTACGTTCCCGCCATGAGTGATGAGACCGTCATTGTCAAAAATCAAGGGACGATTTTTATCGGCGGCCCACCGCTGGTGAAAGCAGCCACAGGCGAAGAGGTGACCGATGAGCAGCTGGGCGGCGCCGATGTGCACACCCGCATTTCGGGCGTCTCCGACCATTTTGCTTTGAACGACGAACATGCGCTGGAGATCGCCCGCAACATTATCGAAAATCTGGATCCACCGAAACGATTCGAGCTGGATGTCCGTGAGCCAGAGGATCCTTATTATGACCCGAAAGAAATTTATGGCATCGTCCCCAGGGACTTGAGAAAGCCGTACGACATCCGAGAGGTGATCGCTCGGTTGGTGGACGGCAGCCGCTTTCACGAATTCAAAGAGCGCTACGGTCCGACCATTGTCACGGGCTTTGCCAGAATCATGGGCTACCCTGTGGGCATTCTGGGCAATAACGGGGTGCTGTTTTCAGAGAGCTCGCTGAAGGCGGCTCATTTCATGGAACTATGTGCCGTGCGAAAAATCCCATTGATTTTCCTGCAGAACATCACGGGCTTTATCGTGGGCAAGCAGTACGAGCACGGCGGTATTGCCAAAGATGGCGCCAAGATGGTTCATGCCGTGGCCAATGCCGATGTGCCAAAATTTACGGTCATCGTTGGCGGTTCCTATGGCGCTGGTAATTACGCCATGTGCGGCAGGGCCTATGGTCCAAGATTGTTATGGATGTGGCCCAATGCCAAAATCTGCGTCATGGGTGGCGAGCAGGCGGCCAGCGTTCTGCTGCAAGTCAAGATGCGGGCATTGGAGAAGAAGGGCATTAAAATGTCCCAGGAAGAACAGGACGCCTTTATGAAGCCGACGCTGGAGAAATATGAACATGAATCCAGTGCCTATTTCAGCACCGCCAATCTCTGGGACGACGGCATCCTGGATCCGCTGGATACCCGCACGGCGCTGGGACTGGGCATTGCCATGTCGCTCAATGCGCCGATTCCTGATCATAAATTTGGGGTATTTCGGATGTAGGTGAATGGGTAATTGAGGGAATTTGGTAATTGGGTAACTTGTAAATCGGGTAATTTGGAACTGACTGACTGGACAATAAAGATCAATGGCCTTTAAACTGGATGAAAAATTAGTACGACAATTTCGTGATCGCTGGCAGGCAGTGGCGGCGATCGAGGCAAAGGAACAACAGGCGGCTTCCATGGAACTTCGCTGGCAGCAAGTGAATTCCATTTTGCGGATGGCTGTCGGTTTGGGCGTGCCAATTATGGAATCAAGCGATGAAGACCTGATCGGATATAAGCGCTTGACAAAATTAAGAAATCTAATGAAATGATCTTCGAACATTTTTGATTTGAAGGAATAGAATCAATGTCAAACAAATATTTAATAGAAAATGATCCCGTCGTATCCAAATATATCGACGGCATTCGACGGCGATTGAAATCGAGACTGAAAAATGTTTACCTATTTGGTTCTCGAGCTCGAGGCGATAGTTGGGAGGGATCTGATTACGACATTGCTTTGGTGGTAAAAGATCGAGATCGCAGACTGGAAGAAGCGGTCTTAGATGTAAGTACTCTCCTGTTGGATGAATTTGAAGTTTTAATTTCAACGCACATTTTTACAGAAGAGGAATGGTCATTGGAAAAAAAGCTACCGTTAGGGATCAACATTTTAAAAGAAGGAATCGCTCTACAGTGAATTTGCCAGAGGAAATTCAGGCGGCTTTGAGCACAGCTAAGGAAAAATTATCTTCAGCAAAAATATTGCTTGAGGCAAAACATTTTGCCGACGCCGCCTCTCGTGCTTATTATTGCGCATTCCATTCGATAGGCGCCGTCTTGTTCTCAAAAGGTTTAACATTTTCAAGCCATGGCCAGGCAATTGGCGCTTTCAATCGAGAGTTCGTTAAAACAGAAATATTTCCAAAGCATTTTGGACGCTGGCTGATCAAGATGCAAAGTGATCGTGAAGCTGGAGATTATCGGACTCGTTCGCCTATTGGAGAGCAAATAGCGATTGAGGATACGAAAATGGCCGAAGAAGTTTTTGAAATGTGTTGTCAATATCTCGAATCAATCTATCGTCGCCATAATTCAACCTCAAATGATCATAATAAAAAGGATTGAGGATGTCCGAAAATAAAATTAGCAAAACCATAAAATATTCTATCCAAAACAAAGTCGCCTGGGTCACGCTAAACCGCCCTGAAATCCACAACGCTTTCAACGAAACCATGATCGGCGAATTGTTGGAGCTCTATCAAAAAATTGGAACAATGCCCGATGTAAGGGTGGTGGTGATTACGGGCGCAGGCAAATCCTTTTGCGCTGGTGCGGATTTGAACTGGATGGGCGGCGTGATCCAATACTCTTACGAACAAAATTTGAATGAATCTTTGCAATTGGCAGAGTTGTTTTATACCATGTATTCGCTGCCCAAGCCGACCATTGCCATGGTCAATGGCGCTGCCATCGGCGGTGGCGCTGGCATGGTGGCGGTGAATGATTTCGTCATTGCCAGTGATCAGGCAAAGTTCAGTTTCAGCGAGGTGAAATTGGGATTGGTGCCTGCCTGTATTTCGCCCTACGTCATCCGTCGGGTGGGCGAGAATCGCAGTCGGGAGCTGTTTCTCTCGGGCGAACGGATGGATGCTCAGAAGGCGCTCTCTTTTGGATTTGTGAATCAGGTGGTGGCTGCGGAGCAATTAGAAGCAGCGGTTAACAAGTTGATCGATCAATTATTGAGCAGCGGGCCCAATGCGCTGGCGATTTGCAAGGATTTGCTGGAAAAAGTGCCCCAGATGAGCCTGGAGGCAGCGAAAAAATACACCGCCGAAGCCATTGCCAGACTACGGGTAAGCGATGAAGGACAGGAAGGGATGAAGGCGTTTTTTGAGAAGCGGAAGCCGAGGTGGGTAGAATAATTTGAATCCCTTAAGCGAGTTTGATTCCCTCCCCTGTCCTGAATGTGGACAAATTGCGATGAAAAAAATTAAATCGGATTGCACCTTATCAGATGGCACTTTTATTCAAAACCTGGAATATTTTTATTGTTCTTCGTGCCATTTCAGGTTTTATGATGATGCTGCCATAACCAGGATTGAGGGGCAAAGAGGAATTATATCTGTTGAGCAGGGTATTGCGCCATGAAGCTGATCAATAGAAAAGAAACAATTGAGCCCGAAATTATTGGTCTATTAGAAAAACACAAAACCATTTTAAAGAAATTCAAGGTTAAAAAAATCGGCTTATTCGGCTCGTTTGCACGGGGTGAGCAGAAACGCCATAGCGACATCGATTTTATGGTAGAATTCTATGAGCCAACTTTCGATAATTTTATGGATCTGCTCTTCTCCCTTGAAAAGCTTTTCAACCGAAAAGTCGAACTGATCACCGATGGAAGTCTCAGTCCCTATTTGCAGCCTTTGGTGGAAAAGGAGATCAAATATTATGAAGTCCCATCATAAAATAATCATTGGCGATTCCCGTTGGATGAAAGAAGTAGCCGATGAATCCGTTCATCTGATTGTCACTTCTCCGCCCTATTGGCAGCTAAAGGATTATGGCAGTGACGGCCAAATTGGATTCAATGATAGCTATGAGCAATATATCAATAATCTAAATTTGGTCTGGAAGGAATGCCATCGAGTTTTGCATCAGGGCTGCCGATTATGCATCAATATTGGGGATCAATTTGCTCGATCGGTTTATTATGGCAGGTACAAAATTATTCCGATCAGGACTGAGATCATTAAGTTCTGTGAGACAATTGGTTTTGATTATATGGGGGCTATTATCTGGCAAAAAGTGACCACTTGCAATACAACTGGCGGCGCCACGGTTATGGGCTCATTCCCCTATCCTCGTAATGGGATTATCAAATTGGATTATGAATTCATTTTGATTTTCAAAAAATATGGCACAGCTCCCAAAGTTGATCCATCGATTAAAGAGCAATCCAAATTAACTCAGGAGGAATGGAACCAGTACTTCACGGGTCACTGGAATTTCTCTGGGGAAAAGCAGGATAAGCATTTAGCCATGTTTCCTGAGGAATTGCCCAGGCGATTGATTAAGATGTTTAGTTTTGTAGGGGATACAGTTCTTGATCCATTTCTTGGAAGCGGAACCACATCTCTTGCGGCCAAGAAACTGGATCGTAATTCTATCGGCTATGAAATAAACCAGAATTTTCTCCCTGTAATAAAGGAAAAACTTGGTCTAATGCAAGGTTCAATTTTTGAAGATGCCACTATTGAAATCATGAATCAGCCTCCAATTTCTGTTGATTTCGATAAAGAGATCAGCAAATTGCCGTACATTTTCAAAGATCCCATTCGATTCGATAAGAAGGTCGATCCACGAAAACTGAAATTCGGATCAAAAGTTGACAATTCAACTTCCAAACGGGAAACTTACTACACAGTCAAAGAGATCATTTCCCCTGAAAAAGTGGTATTAAGCAATGGATTAAAAGTGCGCCTCCTCGGAGTGAAAGGAATTGAAGATCGGCACTCGACTGCCATTCAATTCCTAAAGGAAAAAACTCAAGGTCAAAAGGTCTTTCTGAAATTCGATAATATCAAATATGATGATTCAAACACGCTGTTATGCTATTTGTATTTGTGGAATAAAACCTTTTTAAATGCTCATCTCATCAAAAATCGATTAGCAGAAGTGGACACTACAATAGATTTCAAATATAAGTCAAAATTTTTGTCACTTCAATGAAAGCGATCTGTAATGAAAATCAAAATAAAAACCAAAGAAATCAAAAAATATCTGGATATTGAAACCAATGAATTACCCAAATATGTTTCGACTTTGATCAATTTAGCCAATCAATATGCTCAAGGAACTCGACCCAAATCGGTGGGTCAAATGACAGAATTGATTCATCAATTTTCAGGCAAAACAATAAAGGAATGGGAACAATGGTACTTGCAGCAAAAGCCCGATGCCATCCGAAATGCCACCCATAAAATCCTTAGTATGCTGGATAATTTTAGGCGAACGATCGATAAGATCGATGAAACAATTGTTGAACAGTGGGTTCGGGATTTGGTAGTGGTAAAGACATACATCGGACTAAAGCTTCAGGAGGCTATTTTGAAAAAAGGGGCCGAACTCATTGGAAGTAATTATCGTTTCGCTGAACCATCTGATGAATCCAAAGGCATCGATGGATATATCGGCGAAACACCTGTTTCAATTAAGCCCGATAGTTATGAATCAAAAGCTGCTTTACCAGAGCAGATCAATGTAAAGATGATATTTTATAAAAAAGTTAAAGGCGGGATAGAAGTGGATTACGGTGAATTGATCTGATCAAATAAAGCTTCAAATTTTTGTTCATGTGGTGGATAAAAAATCTCAGGAAAATTTATGTTCAAAAGAATCCTCATCGCCAACCGTGGCGAAATTGCGGTTCGTGTCATTAAAGCCTGTCAGGAGCTGGGCATCAACACTGTGGCGGTCTATTCGGAAGCGGATCGGAGGGCGTTGCATGTCTCAATAGCGGATAGAACTTTTTTTGAGATCGCTGTTCACTTCTGGCGACACGTGGTATAAACAACGAAGATAAAGAATGAGTGCAGGAATTTCTAAAGATACTACAGCCGAGGTGACCGAAATAAATTCTGGAGAATTTTCTATGACCGTATTAAAAGAAGCCAGTATCGAAACAATAAAAAAGTTGCCAGATAGCTGTTCGGTCGATGACATCCTGTATGAGATTAACTTCATCGCTCAGGTTCTCGAAGGACTCAAGGATGCGGAAGCTGGGAGAGTGATCACCACTGAAGAATTGCTAAAGCGAGTGGAAGAATGGGCCAAATAAAATGGACCGAAAAAGCCAGCAGCCATCTCCAAGCTATCCTGGAGTACATTGCGAAAGATTCCAAGGTCTATGCAATAAGATTTGTTAAATCGCTCATTGCTTCAACTAAGAAACTTGAGACGATGCCGAGATGTGGCCGAATAATACCAGAACTCGAAGAACAGGGACTCCGATAGATAATTTACAGAAATTATCGCATCGCTTACAGAATCAGGGAAAATGATGATATTGAAATCCTTGCCGTCATCCACGGTGCTCGTGATTTTTTGAGCGCCTTTGAAGAATGATCCATTTAAGGAAAATTTATGTTCAAAAAAATCCTCATCGCCAACCGTGGCGAAATTGCGGTTCGTGTCATTAAAGCCTGTCAGGAGCTGGGCATCAACACTGTGGCGGTCTATTCGGAAGCGGATCGGAAGGCGTTGCATGTGCAATTGGCCGACGAAGCCGTGTTGTTGGGCGCCCCTCCTCCACTGGAAAGTTATTTGAATATCGACAAAATCATCGCCATCGCCCATCAAACCAATGCAGAAGCCATCCATCCTGGCTATGGATTTTTGGCGGAGAACTCGGCCTTTGCGGAACGATGTGAACAGGAAGGCATCGCCTTTATTGGGCCGAATTCCAGGGCCATGGCGCTGGTGGGCGACAAGCTGCGCTCTCGACAGACCATGTCGGCGGCCAATGTTCCCATCATCCCTGGCATGCAACAAAAGGTGGCTGATTTTGAACAGCTCAAAAAAGAGGCGGAAAAAATTGGTTATCCCGTCATCCTCAAGGCCTCAGCAGGCGGCGGTGGCAAAGGCATGCGCATCGTTCGCTCGTCAGCCGAATTGAAGGAGGCCATGGAAGCGGGCATGCGGGAAGCGAAATCCGCTTTCGGCGATGAATCGATCTATCTGGAAAAATTCATCGAGCATCCTCGCCATGTGGAATTTCAGGTGATCGCCGACCATCACGGCAATGTGGTGCATTTGTTCGAGCGGGAATGCTCCATCCAGCGGCGGCATCAGAAGATCATCGAGGAGTCGCCTTCGGTGGCCCTGGATGCCGAGCTGCGGTCAAAAATGGGCGAGACGGCCAAGCGGGTCATCAAAGAAAGCGGCTACACCAATGCAGGTACGGTGGAATTTCTGCTGGATAAAAATAAGAATTTCTATTTCCTCGAAGTGAATGCCCGAATCCAGGTGGAGCATCCCGTCACCGAATTCGTGACAGGGATCGATCTGGTGAAGCAGCAGATTCGGATCGCAGCAGGCGAGCCACTCCCCTTCCGTCAGGAAGACCTGCAGCAGAAGGGACACGCCATCGAGTGCCGCATTTACGCCGAGGATGCTGAGAACAATTTTCTCCCCTCGCTGGGGACGATTTATTTCGTGCAAGAGCCAACGGGACCCTGGGTGCGGGTCGATTCGGGGCTGTTTCCGGGCATCGAGGTATCCATGTATTACGATCCCATTTTATCCAAGCTGATCGTCTGGGGCCAAAATCGCAGCGATGCCATCCAGCGCATGAGGCGGGCGCTGGATGATTATGTGATTCTTGGGATCAAAACCCAGATCCCGTTTTTGAAAGCCGTCATCGAGCATCCCGAATTTGTGCGGGGCAACACCAATACCAGCTTTTTGAACGACTATTTCGCCACCTGGAAAATGCCTACTCTGGATGAGACGGCGATCTCCAAGGCGCTGGCCATTGCCGCCATTCATGAACTGACCAATTCCAAAGCGGCAGTGCGGATCGAAAAGCAGAGCTATGCCACGCCATGGAATACCATTGGACAATGGGAAATTTTGTCGGCATAACTTGAACATCTCAGCACGCCAAGCCGCAAAGTCGCCAAGCTTTGAAAAAACTCGGTTTCACGATTAATTTGGAACTAAGATGGCAAATTGATTTTACAGGCTTCAATTTATACCTTCATATTTGGTTGCGTCTTGTCGGCTTTGCGTGAAGCGTTATAAAAGATCATAGGTTAATAAACTAAGAGGGATTATGGATCTGGAATTTAGTATTGCCCAAAAAAATTACTCGGTTTCGATTCAAAAAAAGAACGAGCACTATCAGGTTAAAATTGGTGATCAGGTTTTTGATATCCAGGCAGAGCCTGTAACGCCTCATTGTTTGCTACTCAAGCAAGCAAATGGTCACTATCGGATTTACCTGGCCAATTCTGGGAACAAGACATTTATCCATCTGGATGGCCGCTCGGTAGTCGTTGAGCATCCTGATTCAAAGGAAAAGAACTCCTACCGGGCAGATGATCATTTAATTGGGATGGATCATGGTATCTATGCACCGATGCCTGGCAAAATTATTAAAATTTTGGTTCAGCCGAACCAGGTGGTCTCAGCAAAACAAAGTCTGGTGATCGTCGAAGCCATGAAAATGGAGCACAGTATTCGCGCGGCAAAGCCGGGAATCGTTAAAAAGATTCACTTTCAGGAGGGAGATTTAGTCGATACGGATCAGCAGATCATTGAACTGGATTATTTCGATGAAACAAACCAACCATCGGAACCAAATTAGCGGAGGAGAGATGGAATTTAAAAACCTGGCTATCGAGATGCAGGAGGCAATCGGGATCATAAAAATCAATCGGCCTGAGTTTCTGAATGCGCTCAATATCGAAACATTGGGCGAAATTCGCGATGCAGTAGTTGAGCTCAACAAGAAGGAGGAGATTAAGGTCATCATCATCACTGGGGAGGGAAAAGCGTTTGTCGCAGGAGCGGATATCAAACAGATGAAGGACATGACCGAGAACGATGCGCGGGAATTTTGCAATCTGGGGCAACGGGTATTTGATATCATCGAGCATCTGGACAAGCCAGTGATCGCGGCGATCAATGGTTATGCGCTGGGCGGCGGATGTGAATTGGCCATGGCCTGTGATATTCGAATCGCGGCAGAGAATGCGAAGCTGGGCCAGCCAGAGGTGAATTTAGGAATTATTCCAGGATTTGGAGGAACCCAACGGTTACCGCGCCTGGTTGGGAAAGGGACTGCCAAGGAGCTTATTTTTACCGGGGATATGATTGACGCTGCCACGGCATTTCGCATCGGCCTGGTAAATAAGGTTGTCCCAGCAGAAGCGCTAATGACCGAGGCCATCACGATGGCTCAGAAAATAGCATCGAGAGGACCGACAGCGATTCTCATCGCTAAGAACGTCATAAATCGCGGCATGGACGTGGATTTGGCCAAGGGCTTGTTGATCGAGCAGGATGGCTTTGTACAGTGCATCGCTTCTGGCGAGGCGAAAGAAGGTATGGAGGCATTTGTGGAGAAGCGCAAGCCGGATTGGCCGTGATGGGATAATGACCCTTGCGAAGGCTTAGAACCTTCGCAAGGGTTGTTTTTTTGCGAAATCACTCCTGTCCGCTGACCAAAGATTCACCCAAGCCTTGCTTCGGAAGAAACGGAAGCGTGATATGTCCAGATTCTTTATGATTCAAATTCCAATTTAACGCAGTTTCCATGGCATGTTCATTTCTCGCCCAGCTTCGTCGTGCCACGCCGCCCATCACATCCCATGAAAGCCCCATTTGGATAATCTGATCGACTCTTTCGCTGCCATCCAAAAAAATGCCATTCCCTCCATTGCTGGCCCGACCAATGCCGACGCCGCCGCCATTTGATAGCACCACCAAGGTCATTCCGCGAGCGATATTCCCCCCAAAACACTGCACCGACATATCTGCAGTGGTTCGGCTCCCGTCATAGATATTCGCCGTCTCCCGATACGGCGAATCAGTTCCAGATACATCATGATGGTCGCGGCCGATCATGACTGGTCCAATCTCACCGCGTCGAATGAGTTCATTAAATTTCAAAGCAATGTTGACTCGCCCCTCCTCATCGGCATAGAGGATCCTGGCTTTAGTTCCAACGACCAATCGGTTCTGCTCGGCATTTTTGATCCAATAATAATTATCTCGATGGACCGAGCTCTTGTTTGGATCAATGCAAGACATAGCGGCTTGATCGGTTTTCCGCAGATCCTCATCTTTACCACTGAGACAGACCCAACGGAAGGGACCAAACCCGCGATCGAAACACATGGGCCCCATGATATCTTCAACATAAGATGGAAAAATAAATCCTTCAGAAGTATCTTTTCCGTTTCTTGCGATCGACTTCTCCCCTGCTTCAAATACCGAGGCCATGAAGCTATTGCCATAATCCCAAAAAAAGGCTCCTTTCTCGGTTAGCCTTTTGATCGCCCGGAAATGCCGTTTCAGGGAGTCATCAACCAGGCGCTTAAATTTTGCGGGATCATCTTTGAGCAACTGACGTCCCTGCTCGAATGTCACGCCAACAGGGGTATATCCTCCCTCATAGACGGCATGGCATGACGTCTGATCCGATAATAGCTCCACCTGGATATTCTGTCGATCCAGATATTCTAACAGATCCACGATATTGCCGTAATAACCGATGGAGATTGCCTTCCCCTCCGCTTTGAACTGGTGCATCAGCCGAACGACCTCAGATAGATCATCGGAAACTCTGCTCAGCCAGCCCTGATCCAGTCGGGTTTTAATGCGACTGTAATCCACTTCGGCGATCACGCCGACGCCCCCTGCAATTTCGATAGCTTTTGCCTGAGCCCCGGACATTCCTCCCAGACCTGAGGTGACAAAACAGACGCCCTTTAGATCCTTGTCGGCCGCAATACCCAGATATTTCCTGCCCGCATTTAAAATCGTGATATATGTGCCATGGACAATGCCCTGAGGACCGATATACATCCATCCGCCCGCGGTCATTTGGCCATAATTGGAGACTCCCAACGCTGCCAGTCGCTTGAATTCATCGGGATTATCCCAGGCACCAACGATCAAACCATTGGTTGAAATGACTCGGGGCGCATTTCGGTGCGAGGGAAATAGACCAACGGGATGGCCGGAGCTTACGACCAGGGTTTGATCTTCCCTCATGACTTCCAAATATTTTTTAACCAGACAATATTGCATCCAATTCTGGAATACCTGTCCCGTCTCACCATAAGTGACCAGCTCATACGGATAAAGCGCTGTTTCGAAATCGAGATTGTTGTCGATCATGACCTGCAATCCCCTCGCCTCTGGAATACCCCGATATTGATCGATCGGCTTGCCCCAGATGCGACCCTCAGGCCGAAAGCGATAACCATAAATCCGACCCATTGTCTTCAATTCCTCGAGAAATTCAGGTGCCACAATTTCATGCCACTCCTCTGGAATATATCGGAGCGCGTTTTTCAAAGCGAGGATAATCTCATTGCGAGTCAAATTCAGGCCGCGATTTGGAGCCCGGCGAATCCCAGGAAGAAAGTCCTTCTTTGATGGCAACTCCCCATCCAGTTTAATGGTCATTGCTTGCGCAATCTGACGATTGTCCATATGTTCCTCCCCTTGCATTTCAAATGCTTGTCAATCAATACGAGTCATTCAGAGAATGCTCGCTGCTTATAGCCAATCGGTCATTCCTTTCGCTGCCCAATGGAAAAGCATCGCCCCTTTTCCCATTTTCTTGCATTCAGGTGGGATAATTCGTGTTTGAACCAAAAATCATATTTTAGGGCTTTCTGGTCATTTCGAGGTGTTTTTCTGCCGAAGAAATCTCATTGAATCACATAAAGCTAAGAGACTGCTTCCCTCCGCTCCTAATGACAAGGTCACCCATCATGTGCGTTTTCATTCAGGCACCCATTCATTTTGCTACAAAATATCAATACCAGATTAAAATGTCATGCCCACAAATGCAGCCATCTCTATTTCAATTTAAGCTACATGTTGGCTTGCAAAGAGATTCCTGCATTCGCCAGAAGGATAACGCTGAATCGAATTCTACATTTTGCACCAGAAACCAGTTATCGACAATTCATCATACAAGTTAGTTGATCTCAGATGAATCGAATCGCACCGCGATTACACAATTGGAATGACGCCGGCTTCAATGGCTAACGTAAATGTAATTTGCTTGATCGCCAATGTCAAGCAAAAAATTTGTTTCGCGACCTTCAAGCTGAAAAAATCTATACAAATTGGATATCCAGGTGCTTCAGGATACCTGAAACTCGATTGATGAATCCACATTGATTCGCTTGCTCCCACGGTTTTATGGGAAGAAAATGGTGATTTTTCGCTGTCGGAGTTCATTCAGAATTTTGGTTATGCATAACACCATTTTCTTGATGAATGTGCGCCATTTGCCTAATCAGGCATTTCCCTTAAAAATTGAATCTGGCATGTTGTTTGTATAAAATGATTTCTCATCATCCCTCGCAATGCTGGTGATTCGGAGAGAAAATAATAAGCATCCTACAAAAGTTAAAATTGGTATTGGAAAGAAGATTTTAGGACGGGCAGTATTGGGTTCGCCACAAAAATTAGAGGATTGAATTGACGCATGGTATCTGTGGGCCTGAAAGAGAGCAAGCGGATGTTGGGGCTAATTTCGTTAGCGGCTATAATTTTCGTTTCATCCTGGCTGGCAGAGGCCAAGAACTATTATGTTAGCAGCAGCGATGGCAGCGATCGAAATAATGGTTTGACGAAAGGATCGGCATTTAAAACCATCACCAAAGCCGTCTCGTTGCTCGTGGCCGGGGATAGCTGTCTGGTTCAACCGGGGCAATATCCAGAGCGGGTGGAAGTGCGGCAGTCAGGGACAAACGGACAGCCGATCGTGATTCGTGCCGTAGGACAGGCAGTGGTGCAGGGATTTTCGCTCAGTGGCGATCATATTCATGTGGTGGGGTTTGAGATCACTAATTCTATTTTTGATGCCAAAAACGGCACTGGTATTTTTATCGAAGGTAGGTCCTGTCGCATAGAGAGCAATTACATTCATGATGTCCCTCGCGTTGGCATTTACATCGAAGCGGAACCCGGCGATTCGCCATCTGTCGGGAATCATACGGTTCGGGGCAATCGCATCTATCGCGCTGCCACTGCTGGAATTTTTGTGGCCGGAACGAACAATTTCATCGAAGAAAACGATATTAGTCGCACCATTCAATATCCCCCGAACTGGAAAAATCCTCCTGGCTCACCGGATGCGGACGGCATCCGATTTTTTGGCTCAGGACATGTCATTCGCCGCAATTATATTCATGATATCTGGCTTTCCGACAAAGAAAACGTCGATCCCCATATTGACTGCTTTCAGACATGGGGACCGGCCCATGATATCACCTTTGAACAAAACTTTTGTATTAATGGAAACGATGGAATGCAGGGATTTATGATCTCCGACCAGGATGGCGCCGTAAGTCGTTTGACAATCACCAATAATGTCATCATTGCGTTTCGGATTATCAATGCTCACGATTGCAATGGCCTTACGGTTCTGCACAATACCTTCAAAAGCGAACTGCACTTCAAATCGGAAAGCGGGTACGGGATCGAGCTCCATGCTACTACGAATGCGCGGATCGAAAATAATCTGTTTTATGACATTGGCCAGCATCTCTATCCTTATCTTTGGAAGGATGCCACATCTGGATCTGGGTTGCAGGTAGGATATAATGCGGTATTTATGAGCGATGGTCGCCCGCCCGCTGGAACGCCTTGGAGCCACGACCTGTGGCAAATCGACCCGAGACTGATTGATATCAATCAATATAATTTTCGACCGCGGCCCAATTCGCCATTGATCGATGCAGCCCGGCCTGCTGGCATTTTATATGACTTTGATGGCATTCCGCGACCGCAGGGATCAGGTTACGATCTTGGCGCCTTCGAGTACGATCCCATCGATCCGCCGATGAACGTTCGTGTACGCGGATTATGAAACAGAATCTCTCTAATCAGCTATCCCAGCTTGGCTCAAACATTTGCTCCGCTTCATGAATCAAAGACATTATTCTTTAGCATGAGAATTGGTCTTGTTGTAAACCTCCAGCATTAGCGTGAAATGTCATGTTCCATATCCAGGAATTTCTATTTTTTATTTGACCTCCGTAGCGGCTCTTAAAAATACTCCTGCATTCGGAGGAATACCATATTTGAGTGAGGAGTTCCAAGAGCAAGCCCATAAGTCATGCCTGAGGATACCGGCATTTCCATTTTAACTTGACTCATCGACTGGCTTTGAGAGTGATTCTTGCATTGGTCGCAAACATGCTAACTAGTTTTTGTTGCAAAATTAAAATTATCAAAACAAGTTAAATTATCATGCTGCCAGCCACCTTGGTGATGGCATGAAACCGTTTTTTAGGGGCTGTGTTTTGCAACAAGAACTAACTAAGGACCAATTGAATTTCAAATTTTGGAATAGAAATTAATTCATGCAAGCCGAAGTGTTTAAAATATCGAATTTGCTTTTATCGAGTCGCGTCGGTTCGTTCTTTTGTGCTGAAAGGCTATTTGCTACATCATAGTTCCCGCGCCGAAGGGCAATGGTCCAGGCCATCCAAAAGCTCAACGCCGGTACCGAGGTGCCTGCATTAATGGCATCTTCCACAAAATTGAGCACTAGGCAGCTTATGACAATCGCGGCGATGACTGCCTGCTCAGAAATGGAGCGGAATTGGCGAAGACGCCACAATGGCATTACCAATACCATGAACCAGAGCATCAATCCAAAGATCCCTACCCCACTCGCGATTGTCAAGTAACCATTATGCAAGGACGTTTTTGCGCTGCCGCTCCACAACCGAATCTCTGGATTATGCAATTCCGACTCGGCCAATATTTTGCCCGCGGTGGCAAACCCGTAGCCGAACCATGGTTTTTCTTTCAAGAGCTCCAGACTTTCAATCCAGAACTCGGATCGGCCCGTCAATGTAGTCATCGAGCGCTCTTGATGGACAGTTCTTTGAAAGGATTGCTCAATGGGGGTGGACTCAACAAGCAGCATGCCAAGCCCAACAATGACGACTGAGAGGACAATCGGCTTGATTCGTTGCTTCATAAAGAAGAACCAAACGACAACTCCCAATAATCCGGCCAATATCGAGCTGCGTGACCCAGTGATGACGTGCAGGCTCGCCGTGACAATGAGGAATAGCACTACCCATAACTTGTGCCATGATTTGATGTAAGCCAGTTTCCACAACGCAACAGGGTAGCAGATCATGCAGAATGCTCCCATCGTATTGGGATGGCCCCAGAGTCCACTAAATCGATTGGGATTCTTAATCCACCAGACAGATTCCCGCAACAAAAACAGCGAAGCAACATTGGCGAGAACGACGATCAGGAACACATAATATAAGACGTGAAAGATTCGATTGAATCGGTGATCGCTCTCCAACCAAACGTATAGCCCAATCAAAAACATAAACAGCGCGATAAAGGAGATGGAACGAACCAACGTATAAAACCAATCGATCGAATAGCTGGTCGATATCAAGGCGAATACTAAAAAAGCCATCAGCAATTTCATCGGCAAGGGTATTTTTTGAGGCTGGGCGGCCTGATGCTGCCAGAATTTCACGACTCCGACGCATCCCATGAGCAGCAACAGCCCAATTCGGACATAGGAACCGATCGTCTCGCTATGACTCAATTCTCCTTCGGCTGAATGGATGGCAAAAACGGCTGCCAAGAATGGGGAAAGCGCCACACCAATCACGGCCAGTTCAAAGCGCTCTCGCCCAATGAGGATAAAAAATCCAGCAGCAATGATGGCGATTCCCGCCAGCAGCAATTGTGTGATGGGGTCAAAGTCCATGCAGTTTGGATTATTTAGATGTTGCGTTCTTTAAAATTGTCCGACAAAATAAACTACCCGATCCCAGCGAAGCCTTCCGATCCTGGCCAGTTAAATCCAAGGCCCTAAGCTCCATTTCGCCAGCCTGATCGAATTCTCTCATTGGGGAATTTAGGCTTGGCCTCGGGCAAAAATGAGTGGCACGTTGTAATCTCACAATTCAGCCTTATTGCATGCCCAAGATAGAAACGGGTTTTTCAGGGCTGAGGCGAGATCTCATCCCCTCAGAGCACACTTTATTCTCTATTCGAATGCGTTGAACATTCAATGTGCCAACCGGCGCCAATACTTTCCTTCAATGGCATTCATGATAATGGCCAATTCTCGCTGATTGAAAAATTTGATATAATAAAGCGCCGCTCCTACACCACTGGCAATCAATAAATTTGTTGCATAGAAGATCAAATTGGTTTGTTCGTAAAACAGCCAGACCGAGGTTAAAAACAGCCCCAGCGATGCCAATGCCACAGCAATTCTCCGCCACTCTAACGGGACCGGAAACGATCCTAAGCCAATGATCAGCAGGCCAAGGCCGATTAGCAGATTTGAAGCATTCAGTGAAATCACAGCGCCGTACCAGCTCAAAGAAGGAATTAACTGGTAATTTAGTCCCAAACATATTGCCACACAGACAAGGATGATTCCTCCGGTGATATAGGTCTTTTTCACGATATTGAGCAACGACTCTCCGAAATGGGCGATGCCGATGACAACATGCATAGGGAGCAGCCAGATGATCAATAGATAAGCTGGCGCATAGATGGCTGGTGCAATCCATGGGAAAATCAGATGGATACCCAAGAGCAGGGCCAGCGCGAGAAATGCTGCTGCCAAAATAAAATAAGTAAAAATTTTCGACATGGATTGCTTGATGCCAGGCTGATCCATATTGGCAAACACAAATGGCTGAAACGCCAATTGAAAAGGAGTGACCAACATGATGCTAAAAATTTGGGCCAATTTTTGGCCGAGCGAAAATATGGCCACGGATTCCAGATCGGAATAAAAGCTCAAAAAATAAAGCGTCACTGCCAGCATAAAAGACTGGGCGGTTTGTGGCGCAATGAGCGGCAAGCCAAATTTCAACAACTGCCATGTCATTCGCATCGATATCCTCGGCTCATGGTTCAGAATGAGCTTTACGAGTACTCCATAGAACGGAATACCATAGGCGATCATCTGAGCGACCAACACTCCTTTTAACCCCCAATGAAAGCCGATGAGAAGGATCCCGGTGCTCACAAGCATCAAGGCAGCGGCGGCGCTGTTCGCATACATGAACTTCATCGCCTGGTTCCTGGCGCGGAATACAGAAATCACATGAACAAACAGTGACTGTGTTAAGGCGCCAAGGCAGTTTAGCAGAATCAAGCTCGATACATCCTCACAATGGAGAGCACGCTGAAACAGCGGCACCAACCAAGTGGTCGCTGCGCCGGTAATCGCAAGTCCACCAATGACATTGATGATCAGCGTTGATCCCAGCAAAGCGCCCATCGCCGAAGTATTATCATATTCGGCAGTAAACCGCACCAAACTGATTCGCATCCCCAGATTCATCAAGATAATCATGAGCTGGTTGCTGATGAGCAACGTAGCTAACATGCCATATTCACTCACCGTCAACCAGTGGGTATAAATGGGGATGAGCAGAAATGCAGCGCCATGGGAGAATACCGTTCCCAAAGCATAGATGATTGTATTACGACCAAATAGTTTTAGACTCATGTCAATTCAACTGAAGAATTCAATATGGAAGTTGGCCGACTCGACGGTCCCGCAGCTACCCGACTCCCAAAAAACTGATTAAGACAATTCCGATAAACATTTCGTGCATAGCTCGGTTGAAAAATCTCGAATGCCCGTTCAGCGTGGAGCCTTTGAATTCGGTCTCGATAGCGATCATTATGACGTAGGACATCCACCAACCCCTGACGGATCGAAGCGACGGAGTACGGATTGACCGCCACGCCAACCCCTTCAAACAATCCATCAAATCCAGTATGCTGAGAATAGAGAATCGGTGTACCATTGAGCAAAGCCTCCGCATACACATAGCCAAATGTCTCACTGAAACTTGGGAGCACAAAGGCGGTGGCATTGGCAAAATACTGATCAATGGTAAAATTATCAACAGCTCCCTGAAACTTGACTTGAGCATCAATCCCAAATTGCTGCACCCAATGCCGCACCTGAGGCAAATAGTCGCCATCACCAATGATCCATAGCTCCACATCTGGCTGGTTCAAAGCTGCCAGCGCTCGAAGCAAATTTCTGATATTCTTCCGCATCACTGTTTTCTTATTCAATCGCAGCGCCGTCATAAGCATCGGACGTGGCGGGCGACGGTCAGTTGGCACAATCGGCCGATGAACAATGTTGGGCAGAAAAACCAATTTCGGTCGAATATGTTTATCAAAAAAGCTATCGCCCACCAGGGCTTTGATCGCCTCAATCATGTAAGGCACGATATAAAAAATTTGAATACTTGCCTGCAAGATTCTTTTGGCCAGTGGCCGCAAATCCGGTCGAGCTTTCAATAACAACAGATCGGTTTGCCGAATCGATACAAACAAGGAGCAGCCAAGCTGCTGTGCCAACAAATAGCCAATATATCCCTCAAACGTGACTTTGTGGCAGTGAATCACATCCAAATGGTGCAGATCGATCCATCCCATCTGTGCGGCTTGATGGATCTTCTGAGCGGCGCGCTTCAAACTGGGTTTAAATAACAAACCGTATGGCAGCCCAAAGGACTGAATAGCAACTTCGTCTGGCGCGATTGGAGCCATTCGCTCCTGTTTCAGGCTGAACACTCGATCCAGGCTGACCACGTTGCATTGAGCCAACTGGCGCGTCTGATCGATTAATGCTCGCACTGCAATCGTTTTGTTATCCCCTGGACCAGTGGAATAATCGTATGATAAATGCAAAATTCTGAGCATTCAAATGCCCACACTTTTAAAATGCATGTCTTTTTGTCAATTTCATTGTATCTCTACCCCATATTGATCGCAGCGAAATTACGCAAATCCGGCGAGATTTTGGCAAGATAGGAGTTGGTTTTTCTACCACTTCCGATCATCACTGAAAGTTAATTCTGAAGGCCTGATGTTCGCTGGATGCGCGGCATGGGGATGGTTGCTGTTTTGATAGATCCGATCGATCAATTCAAAATAGCGCTGTTTTTCGATCTCCCAGCTAAACCGCCTGGCTATGCTGTCTGAGTTTTCAACAAAATGAAGACGTTGGCTCGGATCTTGATATAGTCCGACTACTGCAGCGACAATGGTATCGCTGCTTTCTGGATCGACATAAATCACATCGGAATCCTGAAAATAAAAATCATGACAGGTCGTCCGAACTGTGATGACGGGTTTGCCCATCACCAGAGCCTCGAGCGTCTTGGTCGACATCACGATGTCGCTAAATTCATTTTTGGGCGGCAACCAAATGACCGCATCGGCGCGAGAAATCTCTGCCGGCATGCGGCTGAGGGGGACCGGGGGCTCAAACTTGACCCAGGAAAAAAGCTGCGATTGGGCGACGGCTAACTTCAGTTCTTCAATATATTCTCCAGTTCCAATCACACGAAATTGAATACCAGGAATTCTCTCTTTGATCTTCGGCAGCGCGGCGATGACCGTGCCTAATCCATTCCGTTTCGAGATGGTACCCGCAAATAGCAGCACAAATTCCGATCGATTTGGATCGACGGACGCTTCGGGTCTCGGACCATTGAACAGCCGGGGGTCAGGCAGATTCATGATGACGACAATCTTTTCTGGATTTGCCCCGCGTTTGACCAAATTGGCTTTGATGAATTCCGTCGTTGTGATAATCTGATCCGCAAAGAGCAAGCTTAATCGCTCTTGCGATTTGATCAATTTGATCAGCAATTTTTTCTGTGGATATAAAATGGAAAACAGCTCTGGCATTGGATCGTGAACATCAATAATTACTTTGGCGCCGAATATCTTTGGAATTAGCGCTGAAAAAACTAGAAAATCTGGCATATTATGAACATAGCAAATTCGATAGCCTCGTCGAAAATACAGCAGGCTCACTAACCCAAAGCTCATGACCAAAAATGCTGCATATTCAAAAAAGTAGCGCGCGACTTTTCCGCGACGTTTTTTAATTGGTATTTGATAAACGCGAACTCCTCCCACTTGGTCGACACGCCGATGACTATTGTGACATAATGCAATCACATCCACCTGATAGCCATGATCCACCAGGGCTTCAGCCTCTCGTTGCACCCTCGGATCTCTATCATAAAAGGATTGGGCAATCATTAAAATTCTTGATCTCATATCCTGGTACTCAAAAGTTAAAATATCGGGCGTGAAAACGAGCAGAGGAATTTTCCCCGCGAATCTTGAAAAAATGCTCGGTTTTGAATGCCAACAGACACCTCCATCCCGCGATTCAATGTGCGAAAATATTGGCAGCGTTCATTCAGGTCAATTGCAACCGTCGTTTCTTCTTTTTATGATCACCATAGTAGTAGTAATCATACCGATAATATTTTTCCCAACGATTGGCAAAATTCACGACCAGCCCAAGGATCTTGTCCTTATCTGCCTGCAATAGTTCTTTTGCCCGCTTTATTTCATTGGCAGAATCATAGCCAGCTCTCACCACCAGCACCGATCCTTCAATCCATTCGTTCAATCCTCCGGCGTCGCTAACCACATTGATCGGAGGGGTGTCGATCAAAATGATGTCGTATTGGGTCTTCAACGCTTCCAGGGCCAATTTCATGATTGGGCTGGCCAGCAGTTCGGATGGGTTGGAACTGGGGCCACCGCTGGTGAGCAGATCCAAATTGGCGACTTCGGTGGCAACAATTCGGGTCTTGAACACAGACATCGTCGCATTCCAATCGGGCTCTGGACTGGCATTATCTGGGGAGTCAGCAATCGCTGTCTTGGAAACGGTTGGCAACTGCTTGATGGCAAGGAGACACTCGGTCAACCCTGGCTGGCGGTCTTTTCCAAATAATAAATGCAGCATCGGCTTGCGCAGATCAGCCTCAATCAACAATGTTTTTATTCCCAATTGGGAAATGACAATTCCCAAATTTGCAGTGATGAGGGATTTCCCTTCGTTGGGATTGGGGCTGGTGATCAACACGGATTTGGGATGAGTCGACGAAGCGTTGAGCAATCGGTTTCGCAACGTCCGGAAAGCCTCGGCTTCTGGGGATAATGAGCGGCTCACCGTAACGAGCTGCCCATCATAGCGCGAGCTTGCTTTTCCATTTAGCGAACGAAACAGCTTTTGTCCAAACCAGCCCCCATCAAACGAAATCACTGGAATGGCAGCGAGCAGATTCAATTCTGTGATGCGCTCGATCTTTTCCACAGATTTGACACGCCGATCAAGATATTCGATGGAAAAAGCCATCGCACATCCAAGCATCAAACCGAAGATGATTGAAAGGGCCAGATTTAGCAGCTTATGCGGCCGAGCTGGCCGATCTGGAACTTTGGCAGGGTCGATGACCCGGATGTTGCCCACCCGTTCTGCCTCGGTGATCTTGGTTTCCTCCTTTTTCTCAAGCAACATCTTATAGATCTTTTCGTTGACCTCTTTATCGCGCATCAATTGCGCGAGCTTTAGCTCCTTCTGAGGCAACTGTTGCAGCCGCTGTTGATAACTATCAATGACTCGTTTCAATGCCATGTGTTGGGCTTGATAGGTCTGAATCTCGATCTCGATGTCGATCGATTCGGACATGTACCTTTGAATTTGGGAGATGGGATCGGCCACGCCTTCGCTCGAGGCAATTTTGGTGCTTTCTTCTTTGAGATTCTTTTTAACCTCTGCAATTTGTTCTCGGAGTTTCACCAGCTTGGGGTGATCTTCTGCATAATCCTGCAATTTTAAAGTCGTGTACTGCACTTCCAGATCGACCAACTGCTGTTTCAGTTTTTGTGCCCAGGGACTGCTGGTTTCTGTCAGCGCTGGCCCTAATGCCTCTCGCTCTTTGTCCAATTTTTCTTGAATAAATGCCAACCGCTTCCGTGCGGCATCCAAATTGGCGGTGGTCTTATTGTACATATTCTCCGCTTCGGTGATGCGCCGATAGATCTCCTCTGCCTCCTTATCGATCGAGGTCACTTCATTTTGCTCGCGAAAAGTTTTCAATGCCAGTTCTGCCTCATCAAGTTGCTTTTTGAATGTCTCCAATTGGGCCTCAATAATGCTGCGGACATTCCCGGTTTCTTTGATCTTCGCCCCAAGATTGCGCTGTTGAAGCACGTCCACCAACGTGTTCGCAATCAACGCCACGGCCTCAGGGGTATATGCCTCCACGTGGATCTCGATCACCTCCGAATATGGTACGGCCTTCGCGTCAATGCCTTTCTGGATTCGCTCGGCGACATATTGCGCTTTGCTGAAATTCGGAGCCGGATTCTTGGGCATGGGAAACGAATCGATGACCTCTAACGGCAGGCTTTGGACCACAGCCTCCGCAACCGAGCGACTTTTGATCTCTTCAATCTGATTTTTGATAAAGCTCTTATTCGACAAAATGCGATACGGATCATTGGGATCAGCCACGCCGCGATGCTCCTCAAAGATGATCTTGGTATCAGCGCGATAAATTGGGGCTAATACCTGGTTGAAGATCATCACTGGAATTACAACGATCAATAAACATCCAATGACCACCCATTTCCGCCTCTTTAAAATTTGCAGATGTTGTGCAAAATCGAATGCCTGATTTTCAGTCCCATTCATAACTGCTCCTACTCCCAATTCCAATTGGCCCCGTTCAATGACAGCACCACACCTTTCGATATCCCCCATAGGTTCGGCATATTGCTCTGATTCATAGTGTATTTTTGAAACAAATAAAAGTCTCGTGATAGACGGCTGCCTTTCGAGGCCCAGGGCGAATCCACGACGCCGGGACACTTTGATCTCCAAATTAAGCCGGCGCACACCATGTAACGCTTAGTTACAAGTCACGGATACTATTGTCGATCAGTTTAAATTCCCAGCATGCATAATTGTTATCTTTTGAATACCATCAGATCTCATCGAAAGCGTAAAATTTTTGTTTTTTGAAGAAATTGAAAGTAGGGACAATCGGAAGTAGATGACACCGAGTCTTCAAAAGCCCATGGCTTCTGGTATAATAATTGTTTCTATCTGTCACCTCAATGGTTAAAAACGATATATTCGCTGATTTCGCTTGCCGGTTTAGGCCCTAACTCGGTGCCAAAATGAGACAACGATCCCAATCCAATACAGTTTAGTTGGCTAATCGGCACGTGACTGAATCCATTTTCTCTAATTTGCTATGAACCTATTACTCGGAAAAATTCATTTAGCCCCTCAGCCGGAGGGATCGATTGAACTCGGTGATCGACATTTCACGACTGGGAATATTTTTGTGGAGGTGGATCGAATCTCGATTTTCGATTTCCAGATCCAAAATATCTGCTATGACCCGGTCAGCCAGATCGCCTGCGGGATGATCGGCTATGTCTCAAATCTTGATGAAATAAAATCAAAATATGGCTTTGAAAATATCAGCGATATTGAGGTGATCAGCCGGCTTTATTCTTTGCTCAAAGCCGAATCGGCCGCGCAATTAGATGGCGTTTATACGATTTTTGTCTTCGATGGAGTTGCCAAGCAGGCTGTTGTGTGTCAAGATCGGTATGGATCGCCACTGCCGCTCTATTACACACGACATGAAAATGTCCTGATCTTCAGCAGTTCGCTCAAAGCTCTGCTCAGCGCCGCATCGATGAAGCGGGAGATCAATATCGAGGCAATTTATAATTTTCTGTATCACAAAAAAACCATTGCGGCGGAATTCACGCTAATCAAAAAGATCTACAAGTTGCTCCCCAATCAGATGATGGTCATTGATCTCCAATCGGGTTCGATGGCGATTCGAACGATCCACCGATCCGATCAAAAAGTACCCTGCCAGGCCGCCAAATCAGGATTGATTGGTTCGATCACTGGGAACTTGGAGCGGCTCTATCGCCATGTATGCCATCCAAAAATTGCACTGACCCTGAGCGCCGGCTACGATACTAATTTGCTCCTTTCTCATCTGCGGAAACTGAGTTCAGCGCCACTCACCGCGATTACCATTGGGGGGATTACGCGCAACGAAATTGCCCCTGCCAACAAAATTGCGCAGCATTATCACGCCGTTCATCATATTACTCATGTAATTCCCGAAAGTCTGATGGACTCTTTGCCAGATATCGTCTGGCGGACCGAGGGCGCGGTTTTCAATGAGGGGCTTTTCTTGCAATACGCAGTGGCCCAGATCTTATCGGCAGAAGGAAATAAGTGCATAATTTTAGGGGATTGTGCCGATCAGCAACTGGATCATTATCGCAATATATGGCATCAGCGTTGCATCCGTCATATAAAAAGAGCCATAAAAAGCACTTGGCTTGGCCCTGCGATGTATCGTGTCATCAAACAACGAGCACCGATCGCGCTAAAAAGCGCGGCGTTTCAGGCACATTTCCGACGATTCGGGATAAATCGATACCCTTTCGGTGATCTCGATTTCGAGTTCATTCTGAGAAAAGGCGGCTTAATGCTCAACAGTGTCGGCGTCCAGGGAATTTATCCTTACCTGAACGAGATGACTCGGGTTATGTCCAAGGCGCTGGGTCGACTCAATTTCAAAAAGAAATATTATAAACATCAAGTCAAGGCAAATCTGAATCCAAATATGGCGAATATCATTCAAAAGGGCGATGGTCGAACCGATATTGAATATTTGATCACCGCACGACAGCCACTGATGATGAAACTCCTTCGAACTGAATTTATTCGTGGTATCCTGACCAGAGAACAGATCACCGAATTGATGCACCATCCCAATGATTACCCAGCCGTCATGCTCCATCTGATGTATATCTACCTCTTCTACGAGCTCTTTGTGACTGGTCGATACGATTCTCAATTTGGTCAGCCTGAGCTAAGAATATCCTTGACAAAGCTATTCGATCAATAAAAGTTTCATCATAAAATTGGTATGCCTCGGCGAACTGATGATGGTATTTGATTTGAAATTGTAGAAAAGTTTTTTTCATCCATACTAAGTTACTCGGCCATTGAGTGCACGGTCCATCGATTGAATAAATGAGGCGTCTCGAAAAAGATTGAAAATAGCAAAAATAGATTCATGGCTATCATCGCGAAACGGGATTTGCCGAAACCAACTTAACTGCTAAGAGCGCTGGCGGCCCAATGGCCGTTTTCAAATTCGTTAGGATATACCGCCAGACTGACTGAAAATGGGAGATGAATGACCATAAATTGTTTGCTACTTTTTCGTAACATGAATTGGCTGGTTCAAAATCAACCAAGCATCTGTTGCTCTGTGACCTCTGTGCCTCTGTGGCCAAGTTATAGAAATAAAAGTCAATCTGAAATTCCAAAACGAGAGGATTGTCTAAAATTGCCCCACGAAACACACAAAAAAACAATGAAATCACTTTTTACCTTTTGAATTCCGCTCCATCCCGTGTACTCCGTGGGCAAAGAATTATCACTTTCAATCGTCATTGCTTATTTTAGAAATTTGGGTAAAAAATTAAGCCAATTAACATCGCCCAGGCCACCCTTCAAAGGGCTAGGTAATCGCAAGTGTCTCTGGCATTTGATGGAGGGATTTAGGGTGAGGTTTGAGTTAATCTGACTCAGTTGTATTATCAAAAAGTGGCTTTTAACAAGATTCCTTTCTTAAAGTTAGCGGACGGAAGGACACGGCTATATTGTATTTCGAATTTTGCAACTAAAGCTGGTGAAGGTACCATGCTTTTTGGGCAGATCGATTCTTCGTTCCGCTTGGCAGCATTCGGAATGATCTCAGGATCATGGCTTTTACACAAACTGTTCGTTTGGAATGAGAGAAAATTAGTTGTTTTCCTACCCGAAATGCGGTTGCAATGGCGATGCCCAAAATTCGATTTTGGGAAGAGGCCTCATGAATAATTCGCGCCCTGATATCTGTTCGGCATGGGAATCATCAAGGAAAAATTGGGTATTACTGGTGATCGTGCCAACATTTTTTCCGCATTATTAACAAGATGCTCCTATAAATGAATGACAAAACCTAAAGCTTTTCATTCTAATTCGTTCTCATCCGCAAAAAGTCAATGCGGCTTGATGAAAAGATCCATTTCCACCCTGATCGTTGGACGATTGAAATGGGTGATAAAGCATTCGTTCGCTTTGAAATTGAACTTGACAATGAAATGATGAGATAGAAGGAACTTCAGCAAAGAATAAGCTGATCAGGCCTTCAAAAGCATACTCTACTAACAGCAGGAACCTGAAAATGAGACCGATTAATATCGCCGTCATCGGATGTGGCTATTGGGGACCCAATTTGATTCGAAATTTCAATGCAAACCCTAATTGTAACATGAAAGTTTGTTGCGATGTGAATAGCAGTCGGCTGAAACGCATGAAGCAGCTTTACAATGAAATTGAGACGACCACGGACTATCATCAAATTATTGATTCAGAAGACATCGATGCCGTAGCCATTGCCACGCCGGTGCGGACGCATGCGGAAATTGCTCGGCAATGCCTGTCTGCTAATAAGCATGTACTGGTCGAAAAGCCGATCACTTCATCTGTGAAAGAGTGCATTGAGCTAATCGAATTAGCGAAACAACACAATCGAATTTTGATGGTCGGCCATACTTTTGAGTTTACCGCCTCAGTGAATAAGATCCTTGAAATCATCCAGAGCGGCGAATTGGGCGAAATTTTGTATATTGCCAGCGAACGGCTCAATTTGGGATTATTTCAGGACGATATCAACGTTGTCTGGGATCTTGCGCCCCACGATATTTCGATCATTTTGTATTTGCTCAAGCGCTTGCCTATTTCTGTCAATGCCCAGGGCAAGGCGCATTATAAGAAGAATATCGAGGACGTGGCTTGGGTATCGCTCAATTTTGGCGATAACCTGATTGCCTTTTTGCATGATAGTTGGCTGGACCCGTACAAAATCCGAAAAATGACCATCGTCGGCAGCAAAAAAATGCTGGTCTACAATGACATTGAACCTAACGAGAAAATCAAGATCTTTGACAAAGGGATCAAGGTGCCGCCGTATTACGATACCTTTGCGGAATTCCATTTCACGTATCGTTATGGAGATATTTACAGCCCGCGGGTTGAGGAATATGAGCCATTGGCGCGGGAATGTCAACATTTCATCGAGTGCATTCAAAATGATCAGCAACCCCTTACTGATGGCTATGATGGCCTAAAGGTAGTGGCCATTTTAGAGGCAGCCAATGAGTCGCTTAAAAATTCTGGCAAATCGGTAACGATTCAATTGCCAGCACTGAAGTAGTCGGCTGACCGTAGTGGCCAAATTTCTTGAAGATACAAATGCGTTATTTTGCTTTATGATTCATTAGATCGATTCACCAGGTCTGATTTCACTTGAAGCACATCAGGTCTAACTTACACGAAAGGAAATGGAATGAGACGAGCGTTTTTCATGATTGGGCTCGGGGGAATTTATCTTTTGTCATTTATCGGGATTGTGGTGGCTCAGGAGGCGGCCGAACCACGGATTCAGGTGACCAAAGAGGCTTATCTGATCGGTGAAGAGAAGAACTTAGAAATCATCGTTCACGTTTGGGGCGAAGTTCGGGTACCTGGCGAAAAACGCGTGCCAGACGGCATCACCATTTTGGAATTGATTTCCAAAGCAGGGGGGCCCACAGAGTTTTCGGACCTCTCCAATGTGATGCTTTTTAGCAAACCCAGCCCGGCATTGACTGAGGCGGAGAAAGCGCAGTTAAATTCCGAGGCCGATCGCTTTGTCCTTGAAGATCTCGAACAGCTCCATGCGACAGGACGAGCCGAGATCAACATCAAAAAATACTTGAAAAATGGCAAAGCCCAATATTTGCCGAGACTTCTGCCAGGCGATGTGGTCCAGGTAAAACGCAATGTCTGGCATAAATGGCAAGCATTCATCCGCGTCGTCTCCCAGGTCGCTATCGTCGCTCAAGTGTGGTACTGGTATAGCCGGATCGATTGATCTTTGTTTTATTTCGATCGGCGAGTTTTCAATTAACCCCCTAACAATTTCAGGATGTAAGCCATGGCACGGATAGACAAAAAAACATCAGATTTCTACGAAATCCTCTCGGTATTTCGGAAGAGAATTTGGTTGTTGGGCTTCTTTATCCTCGGTGTCTTGGTAGCGATTGTGGTCTATAATGAAACGGTCTCCCCTCTTTATAAGACCGAATTATCGCTGATGTACGAGGATTTGATCAAACCGATTCCCAACACCGAATTCTTTGAAACCACGCAACGAAGAGAGACCATATTATCGAATCAGGTGGAAGAGTTACGGAGCCGCAAATTTTTTTCAGAGGTGGCCCAGGCCCTTCCCAGCGAGACTGTTCAGCGGTTCTCTGTGCCCGCATATCTTACAGCGGAAAGCCAGATTCGCGAATTTTTGGCAGCTGTGATTCGCAGCAATACCGAAATCTCAATGCCCGAAAACCACTCGAATGTGATCCGAATCGCGTATATCAACCCGGATCCAGAGCTGACCTTGCAAGTGGCACAAACCATCGCCGAGGCAGCAACCCATCGCACCATCGAGCATCGGAAGCAGAACATCAGCAGCGCCCGACAATTGATTGAGGCCCAACTGGTTGTTTATAAGGCGAAATTGGATTCGGCCGAACAGCAATTGCGCGATTTCAAGGCCCATCAAAAGATCAGTTCGCTCAACCAGGAGACCAATGAGCTGCTACGGCAGGTCACAGAGGCAGAAGTATTATTAACCGCAGCGCAATCTCAGCGGCATGCGACCGAACAGCGGCTGGACTTCATTCGCCAAAAGATCGAATCTGAGCAGAGCGAGCTATTGCCGAACGTGACAGAAACCATCATCCCGCGCCTCCAGAAGCTCAACAACCGTCTGGTGGAGCTGGAATTACAGCGCACCGAACTATTGATGAAAGGCTATTCGGCCCAGCATCCGAAGTTGATAAACCTGGCGGCTGAAATCCAGCAAACTCGCGATAATCTTTCCAACGAAACGCAGGAACTGATCGCCAAGGGCAAGTTTGTTGATCCGTTGTCTCAGTTGAAGGATTTTCTTCGCGAGGCGATCACATTGGAGGCGGACCTAAAAGCGTACGAGGCCCAGGAGCGAACTCTCCGTACCATCTTGAGCGAGTATGATCGCAAGATTCAGATGCTGCCAGAACTGGAATTGCGATTGGCAAAATTGATCCGAGATGTGGAGACCAACAACAAGATCTATACCATGCTGATGGAAGAGAACGAGCGAACTCGGATCGTCGAGGCGCAAAACACGGGCAATATCCGCGTCATCGATCCGCCGGTCCTGCCGACCAGCCCGATACGGCCGCGCAAAAGCCTCAATTTGCTGATCGGCATTCTATTCGGCACGATCATCGGGAGCATCATGGTGTTTGTGTTCGAATCGTTGGATACGAGCATCAGGACTCCTGCCGATATCAAGCGCTTCACAGACGTCTCTGTCATCGGCAACATCCCAAAGATCAAGGCCAGCGTCAATGGTCATTATAGCATCCTGGACCCAACTCGCAAGTTGAGCACCGAAGAGCTAAAGCAGCTCATTACCGTTTACGATACTAAATCGCATGCGTCTGAGGCCTTTCGGATGTTACGGACCAATTTGCAATTTTCATCAGCCGATTTTCGATCCAATACATTTGTGGTGACCAGCCCACAACCTGGCGAAGGAAAGTCGACCACGGCGATTAATCTGGCGATATCCACAGCCCAGTTAGGATATGGGACGCTATTGATCGATGCCGATCTGCGACACCCAAGGCTTCATAAACTATTTCAAATCGAGCGAGCGCCTGGCTTGGTGGATATCCTGCAATCGAGGACTTTTCAGGCCCTGCTGGCCGAATACCAGGAAGCGCAGAAAAAACATCTTTGGGATGATTTTTTAAAACCCGAAGATTCATCACATTCGAATTCCGCATTACAAGAACCTTACAGCTATTTATTAAAGCAACACAAATTCGATTTTCAGAGTTTATCCAATCTCTATGCAGAAATCGACAGAAGCATCAACGTCATCTCGAATATCAATCATCTCTCATTGCTATCTGCTGGTTCTGTAGTGAAGAATTGCTCTGAAATATTGGGTTCGAAACTGATGCGAACCTTCATCACGCTGGTGAAAAAGAAATATGATGTGGTGATTATCGATTCAGCGCCCTTGTTGGTGGTCACGGATACCTCGATCCTTTGCGCATTGGCGGATGGGGTGATATTGGTCTGCATAGCCGGCAAAACCAGCCAACAGAGCATCAATCGAGCGATTGAGCACTTGCGAACCGCTGGCATTAAAATCTGGGGGATCGTGCTGAATCAATCGTCCGAGGAACCAGTGCCGCGGTCCTATCAACGCTATTATCATGAAACTGCCTGATACATCCGTTGTAACTTAGGGGGAAATTTTGAAACGCAATCGGATCCAGAAAGAAAATTGGCATCAACTTTTGCAGAAACTGGCGCGACAAAAATTTCAGGCGCACCTTTCAAAGCAAAAAAACGGCAAAGCACAACTCGAGGCACTCAATAATGGTTATTTCCATTCGTTGGAGTATTTCCGGCAGCGCTACATGATCGAAAAGCGCCGTGCCGAGCGCAAGGCCTATGATTTTTCATTGATCGTCATTGAAATCAACGATCGCGAGCGCCCATTGTATCCAAAGGAGGTGATGAATCAGTCTGACGAACTATCGATGACCCTATTGGCAGCGCTCAAAGCGATCCTTCGGACCACGGATGTGGTTGCCAAGTGTGGGGCCTCTCAACTGATCCTGCTATTGCCTGATACCAATACCGAGGGAGCGGCAACAGTGGTGCAGCGAATCACCCATGAGATGAGCCAATCTTTTGAGTCGGGAAATGGCCATCCTCGCAAGCTGCCGAAAATCGCATGCTATACCTATCCAGAGGATAGCCAGCAAATCGATGAATTGATCGATTCTGAGCTGGTAGCTGCTGCCGAATCGACGCGGGATATTGAACGAACGATTCGAAAGGCATCCGCTGCCTATTATCGAATTGTCTCGAATGGCAATCACGGCTCTAATGCCGCTTTGGCTGGTACTTGCAGCGCGGTTGCTGCGCTTCCGAATCCATTGTGCTTCCTCAGCGAGGCCTTTTTTGATTGGTCGGAATCATGGCAAAAAATGGCAAAACGCGCCATGGACATCGTCCTGTCGATCTGTGCGTTGATCATTTTATCCCCGGTGATGTTGATCATTGCCCTGTTGATCAAACTGACTTCCCCTGGGCCGATTTTCTTCAAGCAAGAACGGATCGGTTATCTGGGCAAAAGATTCGTGATGTATAAATTTCGCACCATGCATCAAAGTCAGGACGATCAGATCCATAAAAACTATATCAAGGGCTTCATCCATAATTGCAACCCCGATCAACCTGGCTGCGAGGATGAACAGCCGATTTTCAAGATCAAAAACGACCCGCGAGTGACACCGATCGGAAAATTATTGCGGCGAACCAGTCTGGATGAACTGGGACAATTCATCAATGTCCTGAAAGGCGATATGAGCGTGGTAGGACCTCGACCGCCGATCCCGTATGAAGTCGAATTATATGATCTGTGGCATCGCCGGCGATTTTTAAGCGCGAAACCAGGCATCACCGGCTTGTGGCAAATTTATGGCCGCAGCACCACGGCCTTCAATGAAATGATCCGATTGGACCTTGCCTATGTCCAAAATTGGTCTCTAAAATTGGATCTCAAAATCCTGCTGAAAACCATTGGCGCGGTGCTATCCATGAAAGGCGCCTATTAGCGCTCGAGCATGGACAAGGGCACCCCTGGTCACTCTACATCACCATGTCACATTATCTCCGTGCCGACTCGCTATCATTCGGTGGTGACATGCGCCGATAGAGAGCAAAAATATCGATCGATCGTTTTGGTAGCTTTCAAAAATATCATCAACGGGAAACAGCACGGTCTTGGGCAAGTGGCATGGATTGGTGTTGGAAACGGACCGTGCTGGATAAAGGGGACCGGTGGGCTAGCGTCTCCTTTTTTTCATTTGCTCAGCTTGCCACCATATAAAACGATCGTGATTTCTGACCGCTGATTCACTGGTCTGCGGACGGATGGCTCCACGAAATGGCTCAACATTTGGTGGGTTGCAGATTTCTGGTCATTCTTTGGATGTCCTTTTAATTCCGAGGCCGCGAAATCCAAACCAATAGATGGTCGCGAACCGACGATGACTCGTTTTTGCTATGGCAAAAACTTTGCTTCCCATCCTCATTCATCGAAAAGCGACTGAGGCATGCCGGGGGCCACGCCGTGGTACAATGTCGGGGCTCTGCCAAAGCGGAGTGTTGTATCAATACGACGAAACATAAATGGCTCACTTTCGCTATAGAACCGCGTTGTGGATGGAAAATTTAAGGAAAAAGATCAACGATTGCCTGCTATTTGTTGAACCGATTGGGAAGTAATGATAGATGCGAATTTGGGTGGATTTAGAGAATACTCCTCATGTGTTGATTTTAAAGCCGATCATCGAAGAACTGCAGCGGCGCCATCATGAGGTGCTTATTACAGCACGAGATTGCTCTCAAACAATCGAGTTAGCAAATTATTTCAAGTTAAATGCGCAACGGATTAGCCACCATCATGGGAAAAAGACAATCTACAAAATTTTAGGCCATTGCAGCCGAATCGTAAGATTGATGTGGTATAGCTATGATAAAGGTATTTCCGTGGCATTATCTCATGGATCGCGCAGCCAGATCATTGCTGCGGGATTGCTTCGGATCCCGACGTTTGTGATGTGGGATTATGAATATGCCAGCTTATCGGTTATCTATCACTTTATCGATCGGTTGGCTATACCAGAAATCCTTTCCGCAGACGCCTTCACGGATCGGATCCCAGCATCAAAGATCCTTAAATATCCCGGCATCAAAGAGAACATTTATGTGGCCAATCTGATCAATAACGGCGTCGCCTGTCCCGAGCTCCAGCTGGACCAACGTCGGGTGATCGTAACCATTCGTCCTCCGGCCACTGAAGCCCATTATTATCATCATGACGATGGGAGCGATTCGTTGTTCTATCATGCGATCCGGCATTTATCGCAATTTGACAATACGACGATTGTGGTACTGGCTCGGACCAAGGCACAACAGCAAGAGATACTGCAAGCAATTCAGAGGGATGGGGTCGTCAATAAAATTGTATTTCCACCAAAGGCACAAAACGGGATTCAGCTCATTTGGAACTCCGACATCGTCATTAGTGGTGGAGGTACGATGAACCGTGAAGCGGCGGTATTGAATGTGCCGGTCTACTCGATTTTCCAGGGAAAAATCGGCGCGATCGATCGCTACTTGCATCAAATTGGGCGGCTGAAGATCATTCAATCGATTCAGGATTTGAAATCTATTCAGCCAGTGAAACGAATCCGCCCCGAACGACCTCAGCTCGAAGACAATCGCGGGCTGGTCAATTTCATTGTGGATAGAATATTGGAAACTGGGGTGACAGGAAAATGAATCTCATATTCCTGCGGGTGGGGATTTTCTCGCATGTGAATCAAAACCTCTATGCGGCGCTTCGCCGTTTTCATCATGTCGTGGCCAACGTCGATACCGCCAAGATCATCAAGAGAAAGTCATTGCGCTTATCGTCGTGGTATAATTTGCTCTATACCTGGATAAAGTCTGGGCGCTACTGGCGACAAACCCATAGCAAAAACTGCTTTGCCTTTACCAGTATGAGCAAATATTGCAATCAGGTGCTTCGCGAAAGATCGGATTATGATATCATTTTTCAAACCCAATGCAAATTTAGCATCACAGAAAATCCTTACTCCCGACCCTATTTCATTTATACCGATTTGACCCAAAAGTTGTGCGATCGATTATGGCACGGGTGGGCGCTGCTTGGCTCTTCAAGCGAAGTCAGGCAATGGTATCAACTGGAAACAGCGGCTTATCATCGGGCGAACCTAATCTTTACATTCAATGAGCCATTGAAGCAATCTTTTATCGAAGATTATCACATCCATCCGGATAAAGTCATCGTTGTGGGAACTGGGATCAATTTCGATGTTGGCGATGAAATCGCCTTTGATGACAAGCTGAATCAGCGTTTCACCATGGTGTTTCTATCGAGTGAATTTGAACGACAAGGGGGTCCACTAATCCTCAGCGCTTATGAGATCGTCAAACGGCAGTTGCCTGAGGTAGAGCTCATGATCGTCGGGCGGCATCCCCGAAGGATGCCATCGGAAGTTATTGTCCACAATTATTTGAGCCTCGCAGCACTCTACCAAGTATTACGCCGCGCGCATCTTTTCCTCATGCCGGGCAAATTGGGAGGCCTGCAATCCGTGCTTCAGGCGATGCATCAGAAATGCGTCTGCATTGTAAGCCATTCGAATATTCTGCTTTGGCAGTTGATTGTGGACAATGAAACTGGCATCGTGCTAAAAACCGATACCTCCGCGGAACTCGCCCAACGGATTATCGAGCTCTATCATCACCCATCCCTGCTGCATAGCATAGCAGATCGCGCCTATCAGATAGTCCAGGAAAATTTCACCTGGGACAAGGTCGTTGCCCGCATGTCTCAGCATTTTTGCATTTAATCGGAAATAAAATCATGCAAGATTTTCATCAGAAAATTCGAGTCAATGCCGTTTATCTTATGATTCAAAAATTGACAACTCCGGTGATCAACCTGTTGTTGACCATCTATATTGTCAATAAATTGAGCATTGCAGATTATGGGATTTATAATATCATTTACGCTGTCATTAGTTATTTGTCGCTTTATTCCTCTTTTGGCATTCTGAATGTATTGCAGCGATTTATCCCAGAATTTTATGCCCAGCAAAATTACAGCCAGGTGAAATCCTTGTTCCGCTCCAGCCTGCTGTTGCGTTTCGTCTTAACCATTCTATTTCTTGCATTACTCATATTGTTTGCTGAACCAGTGGGAAAATTTTTCAAAGTGGATGGTCTGAAGGCCTATCTTGAAATTTTTAGTTTGGGGATTATTCTGTTTCTGGAAATCCAGATCGTTGAACTGACGCTGGGCGCTCTGCTTCAAAATCGCGCGATTATGTTCAGCTATTTCATTGCGATCCTGTTTCGCGCTGTCCTGGTGTATTGGTTCTTGGCACACAATTATGGATTGATTGGGCTATTGAAGGCTGAAACAATTTACTTTGCCGTGCTATTGCTTACCCAATTGGCCTTTTATTTTTGGGATTTTGCGGCGAAAAATCACTCGGCAAGGGGAAAATTGCCGGTGAAGCGGCTGTTGCGCTACAGCGGTTTGAGCTATCTGGACGAGCTCGGCTGGACCGTGCTAGACGTGAAAACCGATTACTTCGTCATCTCCAATTTTCTGGGGCCAACGATGGTCGGGCTTTATGCCTTTGCGAATCAGGTGATCGAAACTGTGGCGAAACTAATGCCAGATAAAATGATCCGACCGCTGATCCGAACGGCATTTTTCTCCAAGTATTCGGAGCATCGGAACGTCGAAAAATTAAATCAGCATTTCAACCTGCTGGTGAAACTGATCGCATTCATCTCATTCCCGTTGTTCACTGGCATCATCGCTTTAAGCGATAAGGTCATCGTTTACTTTTATGATGCTAAATATTTGCCTGCTCAAAAAATCATCTGGATGTTCGCAGCCTTTCTGTTGATTATCAGCTTCCAATATCCATTACAACTTGTAGTACAGGCTGTGGAGAAGGTTGAAATCACATTTTATAGCAAAATTTTCTCCGTTTACAATCTTGGAACAGAAATTTTGGTAATCAAGGTGCTTGGTCTCATGGGGGTGGCATTGGCGACCTGTTCGGCGCGGTTGTTTCAAACCCTGTTCATCTTTTATCGGATCAGAAACCATGTTCCGCTGAAAATAGAATTCGGACCGCTCTTGAAAATTTTATTCAATTCCCTGGTCATGATGGTATTGATATTGTTGGTGAAAGGGGTGGTGACCAGCACGCTGAGCCTAATCTCCGTCCTGATTGGGGCCGGGCTGACCTATTTAGTGGCATCCTATTACAACAAGAGCTTTTTAACTGAGGAACGCACCATCATCAATCAGTTGTTGCCACGACCCGTGTTTGTATTTTGAGGGCTGACGAAATGAACATCCTGTGGTTGGCTCAAAAAGATTTGATTCGCGATCTGGATATCTCCACATGGATCGAGATGTGCCGGGCGTTGGGACAGAACGGACATCGGGTGACATTGGTAACGCTGTCAACTTCCCGAGAAAAATTTAATGTGGAACTACCTGGGGTGACCATCAAAGAGATTCGGGCGATCGATCGGTTTCCGCTATTGGCCCTGAGCTTCCATATTCAATTGCTCTGGCTCTGCTGCTTTTGGCTGATCACCATTTCTCCAGATGTTATGCTTTGCCACCCGCTCACTGTGCCGTTCTTAATTCCAGCCAGGCTCCTGGCCATAGTCTTACGCCGACGCTGCAAATTTGTGGTCGACTTGCGCACCGTGCCTGTGCGGAATAAAACTATCAGCGAAAAAATTAAAAACGTCTTCAGTGATGCAGCGGTTTGGTTTGCGTTACGACTGTTTCATGGTATCACGGTGGTCAGTTATCCGTTGCGATTGATCATGGCACACCGCTATCGGATCTCTCCAGATCGGATCGGTGTGTGGATGGCCGGAGTCAATGTTGATCTGTTTCAGCCTGACCATTATATTTGCCGAAGAGACATCAGTCAAAACTCTCAGTTCGTGATTTTGTATCATGGCGCAATTGCGCATAATCGTGGGCTATTTGAGACAGTGAGCGCTATGGCAACTGTTATCGAACAGGTGCCGCATGCGCGGTTAGTTATTATCGGCCAGGGATTGGCATACGCCCGACTGGCCGCATGGATCGATGAATTGAATTTGGGCCATTGTGTGCAGCTTCGGGGTAAGGTAAATTATCAGGAAATTCCAGAACACATCGCGAAGGCCGACATCGGCATCGTCCCGTTGCCAGATGAATTTTGTTGGCAGGTAAGCACGCCATTGAAGCTGTTTGAATATCTGGCCATGGGAAAACCAGTGCTCGTCTCTCCGATTGAGGCGCATTTTGCCGTGGCGAAGGATCATCCCGCTGCGCTGTTTCTTCAATCGACTTCGCCAGCGGACATCGCCGCCGGGATCGTTGCTGCTTATCATCAACGTGACCAGTTGTCCCGCCATGCAATGGAACATCGTCCTCGGGCAGCCGAGCAATTCAGTTGGTCGAATCGCGCTAAGCAATTGGTTGATTATCTTGCATCGCTTCGGCGCTAACAAGCAACCATCAGATTCAGAACCAATGATTTCATTTTGGAAGGCGAATCGATCTCATTGGAGATCAGTATCGATAAAAGGGGCGTCTGAAATAGCCCATTCCGCCGCGTTTCATGGGCAGAAATCCATTCGGTGGAATTTTAAAGCAATCATGGACAACTTTCAAACAATGAGCAACATCATGATGCGAACGAAAATTTTGCAGACAAGTTATCTCACCCAGTTGGCGCTGATGTTCATTTTAGGTGGACTGGCCGGGGTGGTTTATGTGATGCTCACGCCGATGTGGTGGCTAGTTTTTTTGGGCATGTCAATTTTGATCGCTGTTTTTATCAGCAATCGCGTCGGGTTTCTGATCATTTTGGCCACGCTGTTCATTTTGAACTGGTTATTTGGCGTCCTCCGGGTAATTCCGAAAGAAATCACTTGGCTACCCGATGTGATATTGATTATCTTGACTGCCAAAGTGGCATTCTTACAGGCTGGTGAAAGGCGCTTCAAAGGCACACCGATCGATATTGCGATATTATCTATCATGATGCTGGGAATCATCAGCGCCATGTATAATACTGTTCCGCCAGTTACAGTGATCTTCGGCTTTCGAAATTTCTTCAAATACGTGCTGATGTTCTACATCCTGCGCAATATCGAGCCGAACGAGAACTTTTATCGGCTGTTCTTCTGGCTCTTATTTATCTTTGCGGTGATTCAAATTCCAGTCACCATTTTTCAAGCAATTTACTATGGCAATATCGGTGAAGATATTGCCGACAATGTCTCTGGAACGTTGGGGTGGCGGACCACTGGCGCTATGGCTGTATTTATGGGCTTTTTCGCCAGCATTCTGACTGGACTGTATATCCAGCAACGCAAGTTTATCTTCTTGGTTTTGGCTGCCTCCTGTTTCATTCCCATCATACTCGGCTCTGGGTTATTCGGTTTCTACATTATTCCGCCAGCGATCTTGATCTGTTTGATTTACGGATATCCCAAAACACTGAGAAATTTCTTCAAATTGATCGCATTGATCGGCACCATGTCTGTTTTGATGTGGACTGGGATTAATTTTCATGATCACCTGTACCAGGGGAAGCTGGCGGAAACCATTCGCTCGCCCAAAAAATTCTACAGGTTCAACTTAAATTATCGCAAAGAAGGCACATTCGGTCGCTTCCAAACGGTTCAAGTGGCAAATAAATTGATGTCCCAGCACCTGCCGCATCTCATTATTGGTTTTGGACCAGGGAATGCGTCGGATAGTTTTTTTAGCCAATATAAGGGTCAACTGGAAAAGCAATTTCAAGGCCGAAAGATCTCTGGAGTGCAGTTATCCGTCATTCTATTGGAGTTCGGGTATTTGGGATTGGCCTTGTTTCTCTATTTATTTTATCGATTGCTGAAGATCAATGCCATCTTTTACCAGAACACCAAAAGTAATTTTTGGAAGGCGCTTTCCATTGGCTATAACGGCATGGTATTCTGCTATATTGCGGCCGTCATCTATAACCCGGCCTGGTTTTTTGATGTCCTGGCTTTTAGTTTCTGGTTCATCTCGGCGGCCATTGTCATTCAATCTGACAAATATCTTGAGGGCAAAACCGATGACAGAGACGAATAACCGATTGGCTGTCCTATTTGTTGGTCCATCGATTGCACTGCGGGGTGGCGTGGCGCACCATCTGCGCACCCTTTTAACTTCGCCATTGGCGCAAGATTTCAAACTCCATTATTTCAGGGTGGGGAGCGAATATCGCGACACGCGCGTCCACATCTTTGTCCGCTCTCTGATCACTCCGTTTGCCTTTTTCATCAAATTGCTCATGACTCGACCCAATGTGGTGCATTTCAATCCCTCGTTCGATCCGAAGTCGCTGGTGCGGGAATTGACCATGCTGGCCATTTGCAAATTGTTGGGATATCCAGCGATCGTTCAATTCCATGGTGGCAATTTATCCATCGTCATGCCCAAGGGACGCCTCCCTCTTTATTTAAAACTGATGTTCAAATGGGCGAGCCACTGTGTGGTGCTCACCGAAACTCAGAAACAACCTTTGTTGGCCTTTCTGCCGGCTGAGAAGCTCTCTGTCATTCCCAACATGGTGGATACCTCGCTATTTATTAAAGCGAAACAAAAGCCCCATTTCATCATCCTGTTTATGTCCCGGATTGATGCTGCTAAGGGTGTCTACGATGTCGTTCAGACCATTCCGGAGATCATCGGTCGCTTTCCCGAAGCCAAATTTATTTTCGCTGGAGAAGGTCCAGATAAGACCAAATTAGAGCTGTTGTGCTGCACCAATGGCTTCGCTCGGCAGGTGAAATTCCTCGGCTATATCGATGATGAACAGAAGGTCAATTTTCTCGCCCAAGGCGATGTGTTTCTCTTCCCATCGCAACTATGTGAGGGTCTCCCCTATTCCCTGCTGGAAGCCATGGCTGCTGGTCTTCCCATCATTGCCACCGCGGTTGGTTCCGTACCAGAGATTATTCATGACGGAAAAAACGGGCTATTGATCCCCCCCGGTGATCCCCAAAAGCTTGCTGACTCCATTATTTGCCTATTGACGCATCCCAGGCTTCGTAACAGAATGGCGAAAATGAATCGAAAAATAGCTAAAGAAAAATATGACATGCATATCATTTGCAATCAATTCAAACAGCTTTACGAACAAACTGCCAGGCTCGAACGCTAATCTAACGTCAATTCACCAAGCGATTTTCCGATTATTGGAATTTTTGATTGCTTGTGAATACAAGGGGTGGGAGCCTTATGATATTCGGCTGAACGATTGGCCTGCATGGTTGAGATCGCGAACGTTGCGGACGTTCGTAACACAAGTGTTGCGAATCAGTCCGATTTTCATGCAACGACGGATTCAGCCAGCGAAGCATTATGCCAATTCCGTCGCATTATTGGCACAAGCGTTTTTAGTGCAATTTCAGCTTACTGGGCAAGAGAAATTTAGGGACCAAGCGAAATTCTTTCTGGACTGGTTGCACCAGCACCGCAGCCCATTGACTCGCAATTATAGCCTTGGCGCCAGCTATCAGGTGAATTTAAAAGACTACACAGCGCAGCCAGAGACACCAGCGCCATTCATCACCGCCATGGCCGTGGAGGCATTTCTGACCGGCTATGAAATTTTACAGGATCCGCGCTATCTGGATTTGGCTCATAGTGGAATTCGTTATTTCCTCGAGGAATTACCCCAGATCCACGTGGCACCAGATCAGCGCTACTTTGTCTATCATCCAAACAATCATCGATTCTATCCCAATTTGCCGGCCGTGGTAGCTGGAACGTTGGCCCATTTTTGCGCCATCTCACCGGATTCAAACGTGCTCGAAACCGTCATCAGCAATCTGCGCTATGTCATTCGCTGGCAGCGGCCGGACGGATCGTGGTTTTATCGGCCCAATGCCCGATATTGCGACAATTTTCATACTGGCTTTATCCTGGAAGCATTGGCAAAATTTGAACTGTATTTGCAAGATCTGCGGTTTCGGGAGCCATTGAACCGAGGCATGGAGTACTACCAACATCAACTTTTTAATGGCTCGGTGCGACCACGACACAAAAAGCTCTACGGCTTGCCAACCAATGCCGATTCTCTGCTGACCCTTTTGGACCTGAGGGATTGCGCGCAGGGGATAATCCTATACTCGTTATTATCGCGATGGCAAAAAAGTTATTTCCGTTTTGCGGTCAATTTAGCCGAATGGACCATTGACAATTTTCGAGCACCGGAGGGATATTTTTTTTATCAGCGACTTCCATGCTACACTATAAAAGGCCCATTCATTTCGATGCAGGCCTGGATGTTGTTAGCTTTAACCAAACTTCTTGCCGCCAATCAATCTGTTTCATCAGCAGGGGAGCCAAGCCATGGATCCGGCATTGCATGACCAGATCGGGAATAGCAAAATTTTGTATATCCACAAAACTGGCCCGAGCTGGGGAGGTGCACAACAGGGCGTGTATAGCCTCATCCGTCAGTTCTGCTCCGAATTTCGGAACACAATTTTCGTCTGCAATCATGGACTCTTATTCGATAAAGTACAAACGCTGCCCGTGAAAAGCTATTATCTCCCAATTGGCTCGGTCTGCCTGTTCCCCATAACATTGGTGGCCCTGGCCGTGATCCTGATGATCGAAAAACCAGATATCGTTCATTCTAACCACCGCTATGCCACCTTTCTGGTGCAAGTCGTTCGAAAGATCTTCGCATTGAAATTTCAAATCCTCCACACGGCCCGAAGCATTTTCAACGATAAAACTTCTTTTTATCTCGGCGATTATAACATCGCCATCACGGAAGCAGTGCGCCATAATCTGATTGAGGAATTTCATCTGCCAGCTGATCGGGTTGAGGTGATCTACAACGGGATCGAACTAAATCATTCGGATGCGAATCAACAACCCAACCATATAGGAATCGAAAGTTTTGATCAAAATGGAAAAATCTGCATCAGTTCTATAGGATCGCTGGTACCAATCAAAGGGCACCAATATTTGATCCAGGCCATTGCCCGGCTGCCCAGAGAAACCCAGGATCGGCTCATGGTTCTTATTGCAGGCGACGGGCCGCTACGGCACCGGTTAGAGCGGCAGGTAGAACAATTCGGATTGAGTCATGTAATTAAATTTTTGGGCTACCGATCGGATATTGCTCAAATTTTGCAGCGGTGTCAATTCAATGTGGTGACATCTCACCAAGAGGGCCACTGCCGGGTGATTATCGAAGCATTTCGCGTGGGCAGGCCATCCATCGCATTTCAGCTCGACTATGTCATGGAAAGCATTCAGCCCAATCGCTCCGGCCTACTGGTGCCGCTGCATGATGTGGATGCATTAGCAAAGGCTATCCAATTTTATGTCGATCACCCAGAAATTGTCAAAGAACATGGTCGATATGGCCAACAATGGGCGAACGATAAGTTTAGCCTGAATGCCATGTTCGATCAATATAGAGCGGTTTATCTCAAATTGCTAAATACAAATTTGAAATCCACTCGGACAAATCGGTAATTTCGATCACCCGTACCATGGTCTGCCCTACTTCCTGGCACTAATTTGATAGAACGATGCGGAGAACATCGTCGGATCTCGAATCAATGCGATTCGCGGCTGGTTCCTTTCGCACTGGCTGGAAGTTCGGATGGTGATGGGTTTATGTTGTTAACCAGATGATCCAACATACAGATAGCAAAATTAGCGATCACCCAAGATAAGATTCAAGCATGATCAAAGGGTCGTATCTTAGATGACGGCAAAATCTAGTTCAATTCGACCATCTCATATGTGCGCCTGATCTAATTTTCCCTGCCATTTGGTACAGTAATTGATACTGCCGTTCTGCGATGAGAATCTTAATGAGCACAATTTTCTGCATGGCCCGGTTCTGGCTAAGCTTCTTGCTGGTGGAAGGTGAAGCACTGGCAAAAGGATACTATGTGGCGCAGAACGGCGATGATGCCAATCCAGGCACGCGGGCATTGCCTTGGCGAAGCATTCGGGTTGCCAATCAGCAACTCATGGCTGGGGATACGCTCTACTTGCGCGAGGGTCGCTACAACGAAACAATTCAGCCAGTGAATAGCGGCACAGCGACGGCGCCGATCGTTTTCCGTTCCTATCCGTCCGAAGTCGCGGTCATCCATTCTCGGCCAGTGGGGGTCAATTTGAGCGGCCGAAGCTACATTATCATCGACAGCCTTCATTTTGAACGATGCAATTATTTCATTCGCTCCTATCCCGATGGATTTGATTTTTGCATCATCCGAAATTGTGTGATGAAGGACCAGACTGGCTGGTGCGGCATCGAAGTGGGAGATGGATCGAGTTTCAATCAAGTGATCAATAATTATATCGATGGGGGCGGGATTGAAGGGGATGCGATTCATATCGGATCCGATGGTACTGGGGAGAAAGAGGGGGCACAACATAATCTCATCGCAGAGAATGAATGCACCGGAACCATGCACGGCGGGATTTGCTGTGCGGGGGATAAGACGCAATTCAATATCATCCGCAATAATTATGTGCATGATATCGGGGATGTCACTATTGCTACAGGGGCGCTCACGCGCTGGGTACTAATCGAGGGAAACCGCTGCAAGAATCCTGGCAGCGATCCGGATGGCGCATGCGGCATCCAAATCCGATCCGATTACTCCATTGTGCGGCAGAATATTGTCACCAGAGATCTGGACGTGGAGGTTAGCAGCACCGGCGCCGGGATCGAAGTACAGTCAACGCCCGAACGCCCTTGGGTGCGCCACAACAAGATCTATCATAATATCATTACCAATTTCAATCAGGGAAACACCACCTGGTATGGCATCAAACTGTCGGCCTATAATGCCGAAGTGCCCTTTGGTCCAACCATTTTCAAAAATAATATCATCTACAACAATGGAACTGGCTTGCAACCTGGCTATCAGGTCGGTTTCACTCGCGTCATCACTACCCCGCCATTGGATCGTTTCGAGGCCAATCTGATTAGCACCGGAGCAATCGGCCAAACAGTCATCTTCTTTTTTGAATACAATCGACAACAACTCAGCCTGCGCGCCGCAATGGCACAATATCCCGACGTATTTTTGCCGCACAACATCGATGCCATTCCCCAATTCGTCGCGGAAAATGCGTTTGATTTTCGGCTCAGAGCCCACTCGCCGTGTATCGACGCCGGCACTTTTTTAACCGAAACTGTGACCAGTGGCTCGGGGCAGCAGATCTCGGTGGAGGATGCGGGCTATTTTTGCGACGGATGGGGGATCACCGAGGGGGATTTCGTTCAGATCGGAAACCGTGCGCCAGTGCAGATTGTCGCTGTCGATTATACCGGCCAGATTATCACGGTCAATCAGCCGCTGCAATGGCAAACCGGCGAACCCGTTTCTCTGCCATACTGCGGGTCGGCTCCGGATATCGGAGCGCACGAGTATTGTGCTCAAAAGGACGCCTCAGCGCCCCGGCCGCCTCAAAATATTAAAATCTCCGGCTCGCTTTGATCTTCGCTGGTGGCAAAATCGGCTGCCGACCCCCTCGTGATCATGCCTTTGCCCACTGATCGATGTTTACGGACAGCTTGGCTGATCACGGATAACAGAACTGTGCTTAATAGTTGCACCATTTCCAATACTCATCCAGCATAGCCATGTAATTGTCATATTTGCTGCCAACAGCAACCGAATGGCTGACGCCGAGGATGAAGCGACCGTTCGGTTTGGCGCAAATCATGGCGCGCTGGACATCCTGGCGAACCTGTTCAGCTGTTCCACTCACCAGATGCTCCACGGCCACGCCGCCCCATAAGGTGATTCTATCCCCATGAGACTTTTTGAGCCGACAAATATCCATTTGGGCCGTTGGCTGAATCGATTGATAGGCGTCGTAACCGATCTCGATGAAAAAATCCAGCAGCGATTGGTTGTTGCCACAACAATGTTTCATGACTTTCTTGCCGAACTTGTCGTGGATATTTTTCACCCGCGCTTTATTCGGCTCAAGAAAATATGTTTTGAACATCGCCGGGCTGATAAATGGGCCAGTGTTGTAGGCAAAATCGGCGCCCCATAAAACAGCATCCGAATCTGGATGAATGAAGATTTCGTCAGCCTGGTTTTGTTGTTTCAAATAAAAGGCGGTTGCCGCTTCAACAACTTCAGGCTGATCCAGCAACATCATCAGGCCGCGTTCCATGCCTCCCAGCATGAGAATGCCAATTTCCCCCCCATCCGGGCCGCAGATAAATTTGTCATGTTTAAAGCGCTGGATCACCGAATCGACGATCCTCCAAGATCGTTCATCGCGTTGGGGCACCTTTGGCTCGTCCATGAACTCATCCACGGTATACCGCTTTTGCTCCATCACTGGATCTTTGATACAGGTGATATCTGCCGTAATATCCGAATACTTGTAGATGCGGCCGTACTTGTCCTCCCAGGTGGTATCATTGATTTTTCGCGGTGGAGGATCGTCCGTCTCTGGCGGGATCTGCCAAGTGGCCATGGGAAAGGTAATGATATCCAATTCCAATTTTTCATGCAGCTCGATATGGTCTTTCAGATAGCTCTCAGCGACCTCATCATGTCGTCCTTCCCAGAAGGCTATTTGAGAGCGAGCTTTGGCCCGTAAGTAGGTTTCATGACCAATGATCTTTTCCACCGTATCAAAATCGATGGCAAACTCGCCGATCGGCACCCGATCTGGAATGTCACCCGCCAATGTCGCTAATACCCGTTGTTTCGAATTCATGTCTCATCCAGCTAAAATTCGGTCATGCTCGCCATATCTTTGCTCACTGCTCACTGACCACTGCTCATTCCCCATCGCTTTCCTCAAAATTTCTGCCAACTCTTCGTCCGTGAGCTCGATGGGATTTCCCTTCATGCTGCTTGCCTGTTTAGCTTTTTCCACGACCTGTGGGATGTCTTTTGCGGTTAAACCGAACGCTTTGAGGGGAGGAATTTGGAGCTGGCCACATAGGTTTTCGATCCAAATCAAACCGTCCTCGGCTGTTGCATCGGATTTTTCGGTTAAAATTTCGGCCAGTTCTTGGTAGCGGGCCAAAGAGCGGGAGTTTGGTGAGCGCGCAGATAGAGCATGGATATTTTTTTCCATGACGAATGGGAGAATTCGGGCGCAGATAACGCCGTGCGGTGCGGGAAACATCCCGCCTAACGGGGCGGCAAAGCCGTGCACCGCCCCTAAGCCAGCATTGGCAAGGGCGATCCCGCTGAACAAACTGGCGATGCACATATCCGCGCGTGCCTCTGCATCATGGCCGTTCTGAAAAGCGCGCAGCAGCGATCGAGCCGCTCGGCGAATTCCCTCGCGACACAGCCCATCGGTCAGAGGATTGGCCCTCTTTGTCACATACGCCTCCATCAATTGGGTCAGCGCATCCAAACCGGTGCTGGCCGTCACCGCCGGGGGCATCGAATAGGTCAACTCCGGATCCACGAGGGCACAAGCTGGCAACATATAAGCACTGCGGATGCTCACCTTAACCCCATGCCGTTCCGCTTTCAATACCGCGTTCCGTGTCGCTTCTGCTCCGGTGCCAGCCGTGGTCGGCACCGCAAGATATGGCACAGCTCGGCGTTCCAGCTGCTTACCGCGGCCAATTACCTCCAGATAATCGAACAGCTCCCCAGTATTGCTGAGCATGGCCGCCACCACTTTGCCAGTATCGATGACGCTCCCTCCACCGATTCCAATGACCAATTCACACCGCTCTCGTCGGGCAAGCGCAATCGCTTGTTCAGCCAACTCGATTGTCGGCTCCCCATTCACCAAAAAAGGGACCAATTCCAGTCCCTCTCGCCTTAGCCCATCGAGCAATGGGATGGATGCGTCCCACGTTACCACCATCGCTCGTCGACGAAATTCGCTCGCAATCGCACCGAGCCGCTCGCTCGTCCCATGGCCAAATATGATTCGATTCGCAGTCGCAAAATCAAATTGAATCATTGATCCCTCTATTTTTATGGCTCATCATATCCTTTTTTTCTCATCGCAATTGAACCGATTTCGTTGGTGCATTCAACCATGATGCAATGCATCACCGCTCGAAGGTGACAACTCCGTCTTCGCTGCATCCAACAAAAAATTGGATGACCATTAACCCCAACAAGCAAAGCCCGAATGATGATTATCCCCCTGAACGCTACCTGCCCATCTCCTATCCAATCACCATCCCGAATCGTTTGGAAAAACATTGGAATAGACCAGTCGGGTTCGCGGCGTCACCAACATGGATTCCACAACATCTCGCCATTTTCGATAATGCGGTGTCTCTTTGTGTTTCACTGTATCCGCCTCTGTGCGATATACTTCGACCAGCACAAATCGGGATGGATCGTCCTGCTGCTGGATCACATCGAAGCGGGCAATTCCTGGTTCCTGAATGCTCTCACGGGCGTTTTCAATCACCGCTGTTTTGAAATTCTCAATTTGATCCGGCTTGACATGACAAAAGACGTGCACAATATACATGATGGGACTCCTTGTTGATTTGAAGATCGAAAATTCTGCACCACACCAAATCTTAAGCCATTCCGAGCATCCATCCACCTAACACGCACAGGTGAAGCGAAACGAAGGGATGCTGAGCGTTAATCCATTAACAGATTCCTGGTTTCCAGACGGTAAAAGCTCCGATTATTTTGATAACAATCCGAACAAACAGCATGGGTGAAAACGTCTGATTTCTCCGTCATCCCAAACGAGACGAGGCGATCTCGATGTCCCAACCACGCTGTCCATAATCCCGCTTTTTAGCTCGGCTCAGAATGACCTGCAAAACCATTCATTCCCAGTTTTCACACAGGCTATTCGCGCGGAACACCGGTAGTATCGATCTTACAGAAGTCTGATTGAAAAATAGCAATGGTGATGCGCGAACACCCGCCGATCCAAGCTCTTTGAAAAAAGTATGGCGCCGCAAACCGATAAAGAAGACTGCTGTTTTCGCACGTTCATTGGGCAACCTGGCTTAAATTGACAAGTCATCTCAAAATTGGATTGCCACATATCAGCCCAAATTTTTCTTTGAGACTTGCATCAGTCAGCGGCACCACCATTCAAAAATTTGATCATTTAACCCAACTGCCCATTGTTTTGTTTCCAGCCCGAAATTCTAAAATGAACATCCTCATATCAGGCTTCTCTAAGAAACATATAGAATACCCCATAAAGCGATAGCGCTCGAAACTGCTTCTTGGATCACTCTGGGATTTTATGAGGCGGGATAAGCGTTCATTTTAGAAATTTGGTTCCATGTGAATGCTAAAGCCAATTGGGTTTCTCAGGAAGATGAGCATTAAATTCATCGATGAAGGTCTGTTCGACCTGTGGCGTGTAGTTGCCTTCAAAGAACAGATCGATGATATCATTATAGAATCGCTCCCATGATTTTTCCTCCTGGCCGGGAATGATTGGATAAAACATCAGTCTATTGGCCTTGGCGGCCTTCAAATCACCAGGAGCATCGCCCACCATGAGCGCTTTGCCCGGCGCATATTTGCCCTGCGTGGTAAACTGCAAGTGTTCTTTTTTACTGCCAACTTCTTGTCCAGCAATTATGGACACATACTGATCAATGTCGTTCTCCTGCCATTCTCGCAACAGTGCCTCCAAGGGTGTTCCGGAAACAACGATGATATCCGCGCGATCTCGAAGCTTTTCGAGGCTCTCTTTCACCCAAGGGAACGGTTTGACGCCTTTGACCACCCGAGCGACGGCTTCATTGACCGCCAGGCTCCAATCATAGATCTTTTTGAGTTCCTCATTGTTGGTTCGTTCGATTTCAGCCTTGAGCGCTGGATTGCCCAATTTGGTCTCGCGAGAGGTCCATTCCTTCAACGCAGGCAGCTCGGGAATCGCTACTCCGCGACGCTTCACCGCTTCGCGCTGCCGCAATAGATCAAAAGCCCTTTGCAATGCAAAAAAACGGTTGCACCCTCGATCCTGCGAATAAAGATTGACGAATTCCCATGCCTCTCGCGCATATTTTGAGATTGGCGCTAAGCCCCATTTCTCAATCGTCACTGGGCAGAAGCATTCCTTTTGCTTCGGCTCCATCGAATCAAACACGCATCCATCGGAATCCATTCCAACAAAGAATTCATGTTTCGGCTGAAAATTTATTAAGCTTTCCCGATCCACCTTCATTGCTTTTCCACCTCAATTTTTATCCACCAATTTTCAGTTCACATCATCATCCATAGATCACAGCTTACTGCTCGCGGATCATCGCTCTACTCTCGCGCTTCCACCACCCATGATCTTCTCAACCTCCTTCAAGGTTGCCATGGAGGTATCTCCTGGTGTGGTCATGGCCAGCGCGCCGTGGGCCGCACCATAATCGACCGCCTTTTGCGGATCGCCAGTGGTCATCAGGCCATAAATCAGCCCGGAGGCAAAACTATCGCCGCCGCCCACCCGATCTAGAATTTCCAAATTAGGGCGATACACGGCCTCATAAAACTTTCCATCCTGCCAGCAAATAGCCCCCCAGTCATTAATGGTCGCTGTCTTCACGGTTCTCAGCGTCGTAGCCACTACCTTGAAATTCGGATAGGCGGTCACGACACGGGTGATCATCTTTTTAAAATTTTCAACCGGCAGATTGGCTAATTTTTCATCCACCCCTTCGACCTCAAAACCGAGGCTGGCGGTAAAATCTTCCTCATTCCCGATCATAACATCCACATGTTTGGCGATTTCTTTGTTGACCTCCTGGGCTTTCTGTTGTCCACCGATCCCCTTCCACAACGAGGGGCGATAATTCAAGTCATAGGAGATAATAGTGCCATACTTTTTGGCAGCGGCCATTGCCTCCAAAATCACCTCTGGCGTGGTGGGCGATAGTCCAGCAAATATTCCACCGGTATGAAACCACCGCACGCCCAGCTCACCGAAGATCATGTCCCAATCGAAATCGCCTTTTTTCAGTTGAGAAGCAGCAGTATGGCCGCGGTCTGAGCACCCTACGGCGCCCCGAATGCCAAAGCCGCGCTCGGTGAAATTCAACCCATTGCGAACCGTTCGGCCAATGCCATCATAAGGCACCCACTTAATCAACGAGACATCCACGCCGCCTTGCAGAATAAAATCCTCGATCAATCGGCCAACCGGGTTATCGGCAAACGCCGTGACCACTGCGGTGCGAAGTCCAAAACAGCGGCGCAATCCCCGGGCAACGTTGTACTCGCCACCACCTTCCCAAACCTGAAACCACCGGGCCGTATGAATTCGACCTTCACCAGGATCGAATCGTAACATGATTTCGCCCAAAGAAATTTCATCATACTTGCATTCGGAAGCCGGTTTAATTGTTAGTCCCATCGTTCCACTCCTGTATTTTATCGAATACCTTAAAATGACATAACTCCCAGCGATCCCCTATTCCGCCGTACGGCAAGATTCAGGGACATCGTCTTAGCATAAATTTGAGTAGCCCTTTTTAACGAAATATGAAATTGACCAGTTTTAATCAAATTCACCATCGCCTGATGAGCAGGAAGATTTCGATCACCCCACCCTCAGTCAACCTTTGAAGCTGCGCCCAAATCAGGAAACCTGGATCGAGATCAGCGACGCGCGACCCGTTTGTTCTCTCGGCCCACCCGATCCTCATCGTCAGTGCAATTTATTCCAACCAATGGGTGTGGAAGAACTGCCCTCGCGGCCGATCGACCCGCTCATAGGTATGGGCGCCGAAATAATCCCGCTGCGCCTGAAGCAAATTGGCCGGCAAACGTTCACTCCGATAGCCATCGTAATAAGCCAGAGCGCTACTGAACGCTGGGATCCAGATGCCGCATTCGGTCGCCGTGGCAATCACTTTTCGCCAGGCCATCTGGCTCTTTTCAATAGCTGCTTTGAAATATGGATCAAGCAGCAGATTCGGCAGATCGGGTCGACGATCGTACGCCTGCTTAATGTTGTCCAAGAATTTGGCGCGAATGATGCATCCGCTGCGCCACAATAGCGCAATATGACCGAAGTTCAGCCCCCACTTGTACTCCTCCGAAGCCGCCCGCATCAGTTGAAAGCCCTGGGCATAGGAACAGATCTTGGATGCATACAGCGCTTGTCGGATCATTTCAATAAACTCGGCTTTATCTCCCTGAAATTGAACCTTGGGTCCAGCCAATTGTTTGGCAGCAGCCACGCGCTCTTCCTTGAGCGCGCTCATGGTTCGGGCAAAAACCGCCTCGGCGATGGTCTGCGCTGGAATCCCAAGATCCAGTGCCACTTGGCTGGTCCATTTTCCAGTCCCCTTCTGACCAGCCGTATCCAAAATCACGTGGATCATGGGCTGGCCTGTCTCCTTATCCTGTTTGGCCATGATGTGGCTCGTGATCTCAATCAGATAGCTGTTCAACTCGCCTTGGTTCCAGCGTGCGAAAATTTGCCCCATCTCCGCAGGCGTCAACCCAAGGAGCTGTTCCATGATGAAGTACGCCTCGCAGATCATCTGCATATCCCCGTACTCAATGCCGTTGTGCACCATCTTAACGAAATGCCCGGCGCCGCCCTCACCAACCCATTCGCAGCACGGGGTTCCATCTGGCACTTTGGCCGCAATCGCCTGAAAGATCGGCTTCACCAGCGGCCAGGCATCGGGATTCCCCCCGGGCATAATCGACGGGCCCCATAGCGCACCTTCTTCCCCGCCGCTGACTCCAGTCCCGATGTACAGAATGCCATCCTTCTTCAATTCGTTGTTGCGACGTTCCGTATCCATGAAATAGCTGTTGCCGCCATCGATCAGCACATCTCCGGCCTTGAGGTACGATTTCAGATCCGAAATGACCGAATCCACGGCTTTACCGGCCGGGACCATCATCATCACCTTCCGCGGGGTCTTCAATCCATCAATGAATTGCTTCAATGTAAAGGCAACGGTGGCGTTTTTGCCAGCGAACTGCTGCTTGGCCGCCTTCAATTTTGCCTCATCCAGATCATAACCAATCACAGAAAATCCATTACGCTCAATATTCAGGGCTAAATTCTGCCCCATCACCCCTAATCCGATTAATCCTATATCACTTGTTCCCATCGTGATGCTCCTTCAAATTTATTTCAGCTAACCTTCTTTTTTCGTCCATCACGCCTATCATGTGACCCAGTCGGTCCCAAGAAAAACTATCAAAAAGCCTCCAAGAAGCGCCATGCGCTATATCGTCATCGCGGAAAAACCGCCGTCCACTCGTATGATCGCCCCGGTTACAAATGATGAGGCTCGTTCCGAGGCCAGCCAAATCACGGCGCCGATGAGCTCAGACGGATCGCCAAACCGTGCCATGGGCGTATGATTAAAAATTTGGGCGATGCGATCCTCGGTCAGGATCTTCCGGTTTTGTTCTGCCGGGAAAAACCCCGGGGCGATGGCGTTCACCCGAATCCGAAACGGCGCCCACTCCCGTGCCAAAAACTGGGTGAGATTGTTCACCCCAGCTTTGGAGATGCTGTATGTAAACACCTTGGAGAGCGGCGGCCCAGACGATGCGGAGGAAATATTGATGATGCTGCCCCCTGTCCCCTGATCGATCATTTGGCGACCAAACACTTGACAGGCGAAAAACATGCTTTTCAGGTTCACATTTAAGATTTTATCCCATTCCGACTCCTCTATTTCAAAAAAAGGTGTCATGGAATTGATACCTGGGGCATTGATTAAGATGTCGACCTGCCCAAATTTTGCAATGACCTGCCGGGCAACGGCCTCTAAGGCTGGCTTCTGGGAAGCGTCGGCTTTAAGCGCCAGCGTTTTGACCCCAAGGCTGGTCAACTGATCCGCGCGCTTTTGCGCAAGCTCCAGGTTGATGTCCACAATCGCGATGTTCGCCCCAGCCCGGGCCAATCCCTCGGCCATGCTACCTGCCAAAACGCCTCCACCACCGATCAGGACAGCGGTCTTATTTTTCAAACCAAAAAGCTCATCCAAATAACTCATGTGTGTGCCTCCTTCCTCTCCCCAGCATTAAGCAATTCATGGCGTCCAACTGGAATCCTCACCCCCGATGTCTCACAGCATGAAACATCGTCCAGAGTTCCAAACCGATCCTCGCGATGTCGCTGATCCAAAGATCTATTTAGTTCCTGAACGAAAATCGGACGATTCGACCTCACCCTGGCTTTCTCTTATAACAAAAGGGAGACAACAAGCTCCCCTTTTCCCTCCAAAAGTCATTCCCGCAAGGCAAAAAGGGCTTAAGGGAAGAGTGATAACCCGCAAAAAATCCAAGTTATTGTCCCAGTTGCTATGTTTGGTGTTTCTCTCAGATACCAATTATCAGTTTCTCATGCGATTGCTGCGAGTCCAAAAACCTGAATTGAATTCCACATTTTTCAAAACAAACTAATACCAGGGAGTCAGATTCACTCTAACGTCCCTCACAATCCCTCTATCAAATGACGGAAGGACTTGCTATTGCTCCCCCATTTGAAGGACAGCCAGGGGGGAGGTTAGTTAGCTCTTGTTGCAAAATACAGCCCCTAAAAAACGGTTTCATGCCATCAGCTAAAGGCGGATGGTAAGACAATTTGGTTTATTTTGATAACTTTGCAACAAAGCCTAAATTTTGCTTGAACGATACTATCAAATGTTGCCATTTCAGACCTCATCCCCTACCCCCTTGTCCTGATAGGAGAAGGGGAACGTTCTTTCTCCCTTGCTGATTATGGTGTTCTCGTTCAAGCACAAATGATAATCAGCTCAATTCTGGGGCAGGAAAATTGGTTGAATATGTCGTTCAAAAATATTGGTCATCACATTTTTAGCAATCTGCGCCTCATAACGATGCAGCGCTTCCAAATAGCGATCCCCGAGCTCGGCGGCAATTTTATAGGCCACGTGGAGCAATTGGCGAAAATGGGGATTGTAATTGGGATGATGAACATCGTGGCGGAGGGTGGTGACGAAGCGCTCTTCATCCCAACGCGCAACGGCATCGGGCTGAGGGAGCGTTTCGCGATGAATGTCGATCACCGTGGCATAAGGAGCGCAGAGCTCCTCGAACCGCTCCCAGGCTAAGCGATAAATATGTTTGGCAAGCGACAATCCATCACCGCCGGCTTCTGCCAGGCCAATCAGTTCCTCCAGCCATGTGGTGCCCGCCGTTTTGATGTGCACTCCAGCATCAAACTGAACCAGCGCGCGGCGAATCACAGGGTAAATCGAAAATTTATCGCTGCCGGAATGCACGCTCAATTTCAGGTCATCGGGTAACGAGAACTCGTCAATGGCGAATCGTATCACTGCCAGATCCTGAGCAAACTCAGTGGCAAATTGGCCAACATCGCCGATATAGTCGATCCCTTTATTGAACCTTCCGCTGAATTTTGGGGCAATGGTCGCTAACGGAATTTCCTTCTGCGCCAGGCCAGCCAGGATGAACAACAATTCCGTCGGAGTCTGCGGCGAATTGGTCTCATCCATGGATACTTCGACCACCCAGCCATCGTGGCTTTTTTTGCTATAAAGATAGGCATAAATCTTACCGGCCGCTTCGATGGCGGCCAGATATTTATTCGCGATAGCTTCCAGCTGCTCTCGCGTAACAATCAATGGCTCCGCCAGGCCTGGTATCTCAAGCGATCCAAGATATCTTTTATGTTGCTCCACGAACAGGGCTCGCTTTTTGATATCTGCCGGCTGTCCGATAAAATCTGCCACATCGATGGTAAAAAAGTCCGATGAATCCAGAAAGAAGTCGACGTTTTTCATCCCAATGTGGTCGGCATCGACGAAGTAGCCATCTTTCCAGCCAAGGGCGCGAACTGCCCGATCCGCAGCATCCCGCACATCTTCCGGCTTGCTACCGATGAGCTGATGCTCACGAAACGACTTGTTCCAGACAGGGGTAATCGTCACGCCAAGAGATTTTGCCTGAATAAAAGCTTGTAGTTGCGCCTTGGCTTGTTGACCAAAACGGTCCCCCACGCCAAACGAATATTTGCCTAATTTCATAGTGCTTCCTTGTTCGCCAAATGTGTATGAATGATTCAGTGCCAATGTTCCTCGCAAAGCCGATCCAACGAGCCGCTCAGCTTTCGTCGATTCATTCGACATACCATGGCATGCCAAATCAAATTGTGAAAATGAATTCTAATATCGCACTATCCGCTTCCAGTGATATGCGCCATGCATAGATGGTCATTGGGAGCATGTATCGCCGACCTATTTCGTGAAAAGCAATTTAAAATGCGCGATCCGATTTATTCGAAGCATCCCTCCGCTCCTCCAGGACATCCGAGCGACTTACCCGATCCTTTTCATCTGGTTTAGCTTCTTCCTTGCGCGAAGCATTCCATCCTCCGCGATTGAGAGCGATGGCAAGTGTCATCTCAATTTGTAAGCGGCTTTGACCAAGTCATACGCCATAGAACGGCTCATTTTCCGAGCGTCCTCGAAATCGATAATATGCCGTGCCACCAATCCGGCTAAGAAATTGGAATCGATGCGCCGGGACAGATCATGCCGCGCTGGGATGGATGGGAATGCCCGAGTGTCGTCATTAAAGCCGGCCGTATTGTAGATGCCAGCCGTCTCAGTTACCATCTGCCGATAGCGCATCATCCCCTCAATGCTATCATGGAACCACCAAGCTGGGCCCAGTTTCATCGCAGGATAATGGCCGGCCAGCGGCGCCAGCTCGCGCGAATAGGTGCTCTCGTCCAACGTGAACACGATCAGCGTGAATCGAGGATCATTCCCGTATTGATTGAGTAGCTCGTGGAGATTTCGAGTATATTCGGTCTGGATCGGGATATCGCACCCCTTATCTGGTCCAAATTTTTGGAAGATGAACTGGTTGTGATTGCGGAACGATCCAGGATGGATCTGCATCACCAGGCCATCCTCGATGCTCATGCGGGCCATTTCCATCAACATGTGCGCCGTGAACTGGGCGGCATCGGCTTCGCTGGCTCGTTTTTTCAGCGCGCGTTGAAAGATTGCCTCCGCCTCTTGGGGCATCAGCCTATGGGTATAAGGGCTAACGACTCCCTGATCGGTGGAAACCGCGCCCATGGATTTGAAGAACTGGCGCCGCAGCTCGAGCGCGTGAATATAGCTCTTAAAATCCGTGATCTCCAACCCACTGGCACGTTCCAGCGCCTCGATCTGTCGCTTCCAATCAGGGTGCGTGATATTGATCACCGCATCGGGACGAAAACAGGGAATGATGTTCCCTTTCCAGCCAGAATTTCGAATCTGCTGATGATATTCCAGCGAATCGGCGGCCCCATCCGTAGTCGTCAGAACTTCGATATTGAACCGATCGAACATGGCTCGCGGCAAAAATTCTGGCGTTTGTAATTTCTCCTGAATCTGATCGTATATCCGCATGGCCGTCTCGCCATTGAGCTTCTCCTTGATGCCGAATACCGTGGCAAATTCGTGATTCAACCACACGCCGGTCGGCGTGCCTGCGAATAAATAAAAGTGATCCCCAAATATCTGCCAGATCTTCCGATGATCGGTCTCCACCGGCGAGCCATCCACCGTGGGAATGCCCAACGATTCCAGCGGGATTCCCTGCGAATAGAGCATGCGAAAAATGTAATGATCCGGGATCAAAATGAGTGCGGTCGGATCCGGAAACGGCTTGTTTTCAGCGAACAGCTTCGGGTCAACATGTCCATGGGGACTGACAATTGGCAGATTTTTCACTCCGTCATAAAGCGCGCGAGCGATCTTTCGAATCGCTGGGTCGGAATCAAAGAAACGATTGTCATCAAGGATCAGCTTTGAGGCCATATTCTTTCCTACTCCCTATTGATTTATTTTCTGGCACAGGATTTTCGTTCGATCAGTTCAACTCCCAGAATTAGTTTCTCATTTAAAAATTGCTCGGGTTGCTGCATTTGTCGGATCAACAGCGCGCCAGCCTGGCGTCCGATCTCATAAGCTGGCACGCGAACCGTGGTCAACGGGATGGACAGAAAAGCGCTGATATCGATATCATCGAACCCAAGGACCGAAACCTGATCAGGTACCCCAATCCCAAGCTGCTGCAATGCATTGATCAGCCCAATCGCTACCAGATCATTGTAGCAAAAAACGGCACTGGGAAATGGTTTCGCCTCCGAAAAAAAATCCATGGCAGCCTGGAAACTGCTTCCAATGGACGAGCCAGCTGGCTGCACCCGGTCCTTCGGAATCGGCAAATGATGCTCGATAAACGCCTGCTGATAGCCAGTGAGCCGATCGCGACTGTGGGCGGAGTATGATGGGCCAGCAAAATAAGCAATGTCCCGATGCCCCAGTTGAATCAAATAGCTCACCGCCATGCGAGCGGCCTGAACATTATCAATATCCACCACATTGGTGCTGTAATGGCTGATGGCTCCGAGCGTTACCAGGGGGATCTTTTTCCGCAACAATTCCGCCAAATGCAGAAAATCCATCTCCTGATCTTGCAGCGGCGAAACGATCAGCCCATCCACCCGCTGGCTCACCAATGTCTCGATACTCTGCATCTCCTGGGTCGGCGATAATTCCGAACTGCCTAACAACACAGTGTAGCCGTTTTCACAGCAGCAATCGAACACACCTTTCATCACTCTCGCGAAATAGGGGTTATCGATCTCTTTGATCACCAGCCCGATGCACCGAGTTTTTCGAATGGACAGCGACCGGGCCACTTCGCTAGGACGATAATTGAGCCGTTTAATCACTTCCAGCACTTTATCCCGAGTGGCTGGAGCCACGGAGCCTTTATTGTTTAACACCGCGGATACCGTCGCTTTCGAGACATTGGCGACCCGGGCGACATCATCGATGGTGATGTTCATTTTATGAACCGATTTTATGATCGATTTTATATAATCAGCTTTTTGAATTTCATGAAATTAATTTATATTTTCATTTCCATTTTTTGAACCGCTTCAAATAATAAGATAAAAAATTTTCCTTCAATGTCAAGCAAAATTTTTGATCATCCCAAAAAATTATCCTGCGCTTTGCCCATCCAAAAGATTCTCATGGCTCGCTATTAATCTGCTAGCTGATAGTTCTTCCCTCCCATCGACGGCGTCTGTTCCACGCCCTTCCATTGCCAATCGAACCGTCGCTTTGATCTTGCGATGAACGACCATCAAATCGGGCAAAAAAAAATCCTTCCACCCTTTTGATGGAAGGATCCAGGTGAATGAAAGGAATTGAACGCCAGGTTTCTACCGTGACGCATTCGCCTCTTCTGCCATGCAGTTCACTATTTCCATAAGAAATTTTCTGAACTCGGCCGCGAACTCTTTGCGTTTCAGGGCGAACTCCACGGTCGTTTTCAAGTAATCCAACTTGTTGCCAATATCGTAGCGTTTGCCCTCGATGACAGTAGCGTAAATACTTTCCCGGCGCAACATCAATCGCATGGCATCGGTCAGTTGGATCTCGTTGTTCTTGCCTGGCGGCGTCTGCTCAATTGCCTTGTAGATTTCTGGAGTCAAAATGTAGCGGCCAGCGATAGCCAAGTTGGATGGACTTCGCTCCGGCTCTGGCTTCTCAACCAACTCAGTCACTTCCCAGATGCTGTCGCTGAGCTTTTTGCCTCCAATAATGCCGTAGCGAGATACTTTTTCAGGAGGCACCGGTTCCACCGCAATGATGGTGGCGCGATACTGATTGTACACATCGATCAATTGCTGGGTCACTGGGATCACGGAATCCACGATGGTATCCCCCAGCAGCACGGCGAACGGTTCATTGCCGGTATGGAGCCGCGCCTGATAAATGGCGTCGCCCAGGCCGTTCAGTTCTTTCTGACGAATGAAATGGATGTTGGCCATATCAGCGATGTGTCGGATTTCGTTGTAAAGCGTCTGCTCGTTATTATTGCCGAGGCGAGCTTCTAATTCAAAATTACGATCGAAATGGTCTTCAATAGCCCGTTTGCCTTTGCCAGAAATGATCAAAATATCATCAATGCCAGAATCGACCGCCTCCTGGACCACATATTGAATGGTCGGCATGTCGATAATCGGTAGCATCTCTTTGGGCTGTGCCTTGGTGGCTGGCAAAAACCGCGTTCCTAATCCCGCCGCCGGTATGACTGCTTTTCTCACCATGGTCATGCATTTCTCCTCTAAAGAATGTACGGTTTTATCACTCTCGCTTTAATTTTTTTCAATTCCACTACCAATCGAGTTAACATTTCATCGTCCTGATAAATGCCGATGATCGACCCTCCAGAGCCAGTAAATTTGGCCGAGGCGCCACAATTGCGTGCTGTCTGAACCAGCTCCAGATTGCTCTGGCTGATCGTCATAATCTCTCGACGGCGATCGAAATTTTCATTCATCAGCTCATTTAATCGCTTCACATCGCGTTTCAAGATCGCCTCCCTTCCCTCCTCGGCGATATCGGCAATGCGCTTTAACGTGGCGATCACATGCGGATCTCCCTGTTCCCAGCGAGTTTTAATATCGCTCAGCACCTTTCCCGATACCTTGCCCAATTCGGTCTTATAGGCGATATATAACGGAGGGAGCAGCCGCGGATCGATCCGTTCATATTCGCCGTGATGCTTGGTCTCCATGATGGCTCGATCGAAGTTCATATAAACACATCCTTCGTAAGCCTGGATGACGCGATCCTGCAAGCCTGCATTGATGCCCAGCTCATCCACCTCTGCGGAGAGCACAATATTGGGCAAAATTTCCAAGGGAATTTTCACCCGATAGAACTTCATCAACGCACGCATTGTCGCTGTAATAATCGCGCTTGAGCCGGCCAAACCCACCTGCCTCGGAATCGAGGAATGATAGCGGATTGTGAAATTCTGGTTGCTCAGTTTGATGTTGTTGGCGTCGCAGTATTCGCAGAATTTCTTGATCGCCGCCTTGATCAATCGATCGCCGCCGTAATACCCCACCAAATTGACCGATTCCACCATGTCATAAATATTGCGATAAACATTGCGATCCTCAAGCTGCGATTCGATGCGCAGCTCCGGCGTCTCATAGAGCGACACATGGGCGCCAAAATTTTTCACAATGATCGAAATCGTTTTGCCGAAATAGCCGTCCGAAGGGTTGCCCAGCAAACCCGCTCGAGCATAGGCGCGTGCTTCAATGATCATACGTTCTCCCTCAAATCGAAACATGGCGACCTACGCCCTTTGGCGATCGGCCGCATCCAATCCGTAGATTTACCATATTTAATTCATTGCCTCCTATAATCAAGGCCATGGATCACAACGATTAAAGGCCGATAATATAATGCCAGTTTCTTTGAGAAGCAAGCGATATTTTTTTATTCTATCGATCAGCAATTCATCCGTCCAATTACGAGGTATTTCTCGCTCGATCAGTTCTCCACTTGACATTCAAAGAAAATTTTTTTATATTTTTAAAGCATTCTCGACGATTTACCGTTTGGACGATCACATACTGTGTTTATGGTGGGCTACTCCGTATCATCCGCATGACCTGCGCCGATCGGACGATGGCTCAGATGATGAGTATGCCGATTGGATTCCGATGGCGGGATGGCGACTGACAGGGACGGGGCGGATTTCATGCAAGATTTGCGCCTGTCTGTCGACCAACTTCGGTGCTTTGGCAGTCGTCCTTGTGGATGAATGATGGCATTGGATGATCGGAGTGCGAGCAAAAATAGTCAGGGAGGATCCAGAAACCATGCCGGCAAACCTTACTCCCCAATATTTAGCGGCAGAAGAGCGCTACAAACAAGCCAAGGATGACCGCGAGAAGCTCAAGGCCCTGAAGGAGATGATGGCCTATATTCCGAAGCACAAGGGCACAGAGAAACTCCAGGCCGAAATCAAACGCAAGATCGCCCGGCTGAAGGATGAAATGGAGGGCCAAAAATCGAAGGGTGGTCACCGATTTAGCTATAGCGTCGAGCGCGAGGGGGCGGCTCAAGTGGTGGTGGTAGGTCCGCCCAATGTCGGAAAATCGCTTTTGATTTCGAACCTGACGGGCATCCCATTGGAGGTCGCAGATTATCCGTATACCACCCGCATGTTTCAGCCCGCCATGATGCCTTACCAGGATATTCAAATCCAACTGGTGGATTTGCCGCCGGTGTCCGAAGAATACACCGAAAATTGGATCTCCTCCATCATCCGTATCGCCGACATGATGCTTTTGGTCATCGATGCCAGCCGGGAGGATATTATCGAACAGCTCGAAACCACCTTGGCGATTCTCGACCGTTTCAAGATCAGGCCGCTGGAGAGTAGTGGGGACAATCAGGGCGCATTCTCCAATTATTCTATTCTCAAAACGCTGGTGGTCGCCAATAAAATTGATCTGCCAGAAGCCCAGGCTAATTTCCAAATTTTAAGCGAATTGTATGCTGGCAAGTTTGAACTCATTCCAGTCTCTGCGCTATTACAGCACAATTTGTCACACCTCAGGGAAACAATGATCGCGAGGTTGGAGATCGTTCGAGTCTATTCCAAGCGGCCAGGGCACGAACCAGAAACCGATCGTCCCTTCACCTTTCGCAAGGGCAGCACATTGCTCGACTTTGCCCGGGCCGTGCATAAAGATTTCGCTGAGAAACTCAAATTTGCTCGCGTTTGGGGCAGCTCGGTATTTGATGGCCAGCGCATCAATCGCGATTATGTTCTCCAGGACAAAGATATCATCGAACTCCATGCCTGACGCTGGCCATCACTGGTCGACTACTTTTTCAGCATATTCTCGATAAACTCCACTGCCTTGCCCACAGTCTTCACGCTCAATGCAGCGTCCTCATCCATTTCGATATCGAACTCCGCTTCAAAAGCCGCCACTAATTCAATGCTGGCCATGGAGTCTGCCCCTAAATCCTTCACAAAGTCCGAGTCGTCTTTAATATCTTCAAGCTTCACTTTCAACTGCCGCGCGATGACGTTTTTCACGCGTTCTTCTACGGTCATGTTAGCCTCCTCATTCCATTGTTCACTTGTTCATAACGTCCAATTTTTTTCAATTCAGCTTGATGGATTAAGATCCATAAAGAGAATCTTCAGATCTTTAAAGCCAAATGGCCAAAGCGTTAGCGGTATCTGCATCCGAGCAACATTTATCGGCCTCGGACCGATCAAGCACCCTATTCAGAACTAACTCTGAAACCCTTTCTTGATCCAGTAGCTGCGTTCCTCCTTGGTCATCTCAAACACTGTCCTCAGCATCGCCTCATCTTCTGGCGTCAGTTGGACCTTGCGCCGCGCCATGGCCTTGGCTGCTGTATTCACCATGTGCTGAAATCCAAATCCTTTCGTAACATGATTGTTGATAAACCAGCAGAACGACGGCACAAATTTCGGGATCAGGCTCCCTGCATGGACCACATTGCTCATTACGCCCACAACAGCGCCAGTGGTAAAAAGCGTGCCGATGCTGGTTTTGGTGTGATCGCCGATAAACGATCCGACTTTCAAATCCTGAGAATCGACCAGCTCGCCCTTGATGTAAATCTGTACCGAGGTGTAATCATTCTTCAGATCGCTATTGGTGGTAAAAGCGCCTAGATTCACCCATTCGCACACGTAGGCATGTCCCAGGAAGCCATCATGGTGCTTATTGGAATATCCATGAATGATGCTCTCCTCGATCTCGCCGCGTACCCGGCACACGGGCCCAATAGCACAGCCCTCCCGAATGTTGCCGCCAAACACCTGGGTCTGCTCGGCGATGGCATTCGGGCCTTCGATATGCGTGTATGGATGAACAATAACGTCCCGATCGAGAATAATCGGACCATGGCTGGTATCCAGGGTTACAAACGGACGCACCGACGCCCCGGGAGCGATGTAGATCAAGTTCGGATCCCCGACAATTGACGCCTGAGGCGAAAGCTCGCCATGAATGCCCGGTTGCTCAATGTGATGAAAATCATCGAGGATGGCTTTGCTGTTGTGCTGGATCAAATTCCAAGGATAGTTGATCAACTTAGCATCGATGGCTTTATTGGGAAGCTGAGTAACCGCTGCCTGCAACAGCTCGTTCAACTTGCTGAAGCCCAGGCGTTTGATGGTAGCGGCTCTCAAACGACAATAAACGATCTGGCCTTGGGATAATGCAACTTCCTCAGGACCGTTCAGCGGGATCGAGATGTCAATCGCCAATAATCGACCATTGATCAGCAGCACATCTCCCTCGAAGGCGCTTGGCTGATTCACCCTGTCCGACCCGTATTTTTTCGAAAACACCGGCGCCAGATACTCTCGCATGAAATAGTAATATTCTTGTTCTCCCAGCAGCCGATGGATTTTTTGCAGCAATTTGGTGTGGCCGCATTTCAATTCATAAACTGGCCGTAAATAAGTTAACGGATACAAGTTGTCAAAATATTCGTCCTCATAAATAATAACCTTCATATCAGTCTCCAGATCTTTGGTGAATAGCATTTGTTGAGTAGATTAACCGTTGCGTGAACAAGAACTCCATAATTATTAAAACGATCCGATCAAACGTTGCCATTTCAGACCTCATCCCCTAAGCCCTTCTTTTGGAATGAGAAGAGGAGCGTTCTTTCTCCTTCTCCCATTAAGAAAGGGCCGGGGATAAGGTCGAATGATGCGGTTTTCGTTCAGGCGCTGATTCGCTTCTTAAAGGAAAAAGTTGGGAAACATGGTTGAAAATAAGAACGCACCTGGCCCCACGATCCAAAGCCACCCGCCCCTTCCGGGGAGCAAAAGCCAATGGCATCCGAAGATAGATTTATGCCAAATAACCAGTGTATTCGGTGGATAACAAAGAAGCTGCCTCCTTATCACAAATGACAAACGCCTTGCGGTGCATCTGGACGATAGTCGCTGGATAAAGTGCCGTGATCGGTCCTTCCACCGTGGCTTTAATGGCTTTGGCCTTGTTTTTTCCGCTGGCCAGCAGCAACAGCGCCTTGGCATCCATGATCGTACCAACACCCATGGTGATCGCATATTTCGGGACCTCTTCATGGCTCTCAAAAAATCGCTTATTATCCCACCGTGTTTCCTGTCTCAGAGTTTTGATCCGTGTTCGGGAACCCAGCGAGGAGCCCGGTTCATTGAAGGCAATATGCCCATTGGCGCCAATGCCCAAAATCTGAAGATCAATGCCACCATAGAACTTGATTCGCTCCTCGTACCACTCACAAAATTCTTCAATATCCTTGGCCATGCCTTGCGGAATATGGACATAGCGGGGATCGACATTGATGTGCTTGAACAAATTCTCCCACATGAAATAATGATAGCTTTGCGGATGCTCCGGGGGCAGACCGACATATTCATCCAGATTGAAAGTCGTAACCTTAGAAAAATCCAAGCCCTCCTCTTTGTGCATACGAATAAGCTCTTTGTACAATCCCAATGGTGTACCACCCGTCGCAAATCCCAATACACAGTTTGGCTTTCGCCGAACCAGATCGGCCACCATCTTGGCAGCCTCTTTGCTCATTTCATCATAATTCTCTTTGATGATGACTAACATAGCTGTAACCTCCATCGAATTTTTATGGTGAATTTAAATATCGCATATCGACGCAGATAATTTCTAAGATCTCTATCGATCAAGAGCCGGCCCATTCCATTAACGCATTGCGCTCTCAAAATACACGGGCAATTGTGGCATCAATTCGATCTGTTCGAACCCAATTCTTATTATTTCAGAATGAAATCAACGTTCCTCTGCCAATCATTTGGCCTGGATGGATGACGACCTTTCCGCAAGGAGCCGAAACGCGAACTGGCGGATAGAGCAACACCGTGCACTTCGTGGGCAATTTTATATGGGGACAATGGGAATGGACCACTGCTGGTCCGATCATAACGGAGCCGGATCATTGCGCCTGCACCGCGGTCACTGCCGTCACCCCTACGATGTCCTCCACACTGGCGCCCCGAGAAAGATCGCTCACGGGTTTGGCAAAGCCCTGCAAAAATGGGCCAAAGGCTTTGGCTTTGCCCAAATATTGAACCAATTTGTAGGCGATGTTTCCCGAATTCAGATCAGGAAAAATAAGGATATTGCAATTTCCAGCGATAGGACTGTCTTTGACTTTTTTCTGTGCCACCCGAGGCACAATCGCGGCATCAGCTTGCAGTTCACCGTCAATCGCCAGGTCTGGTGCCATTTGTCTGGCCAATTCTGTGGCCCGAATGACTTTTTCGGTTTCCTCATGGCTGGCACTGCCTTTGGTGGAAAACGAAAGCATGGCAATCTTCGGCTCAATCTGAAGCAATCGCTGCGTGTTTCTCCCAGTGACGACGGCGATTTCAGCCAATTGTTCAGCCGTTGGCTGAATAGAAACGGCACAATCGGCAAAGACGAATATCTTATCCCTCTCTCCCTGAAATTCTGGAATAACCATGATAAATAGCGAAGACGGGTTCGATATCCCAGGTGCAAAACCCACCGTGAGGCTGGCGGCCTGAATCACGGATGCCGTGGCATGAGCCACACCGCAGACGAGGCCATCCGCGTCACCTTGCGCGACCATCATTGCTCCGTAAATCAGGGGTTTCTTCAGCAGCTTCTCAGCAATTTTCTCGGTTACGTTATCCCGTTGGGCACAATAAGCAGACACATAATTGCCAAATTGAGCTGAATCCAACGGGGAAACAATCTGCACTTCAGGTAAATCCAGGCCCATTTCCTGGCTCTGGGCATGCACCGCCTTGGGATCGCCGATTAATATCGGAATAGCGATACTTCGCTTTGAAATTTGCTCGACGGCCTGCAAAATCCGTTCATCCGTGGACTCTGGAAAAACAATTCGTTTCGGCTGGGCCGATGCCCGCTGAATAAAATAATTGGTTAAATCCATATTCCATCCCTTTGCTGTAGAATCGATTGGCAATAAGCATTTTGAATGATCAGATAAAGGTGCTCGATATTTCGATTGCTCCTCTTAGTCATTTGAAAGCAAGAATGTAAAAAAAATAATTTTCAATTTCAATATCTTTTTCAGGATTTTCCGTTACAAAATTGCAAACGCTGACCTTGCCAGAAATAAAAAAGGGATGCCAATGAGCATCCCTTTTGAGAGGTACTTGCGCCGAATAACGTTAGCTTGCGATCCCGGCTTCCGCTTCCAGCATGGCCGTGGTAACGGATTTGGGACGCTCAATTGGATAGCCGAGTCCTCGATCCCAGATGATGTTGGCGCAGACGCCCAGTGCCCGGCCGATGCCGAACAGCACAGTGTAGAAATCATATTCCTTCAGACCATAATACCATTGGATCACGCCGGATTGGGCATCCACATTCGGCCATGGATTTTTGGCTTTGCCCTGCTCCAACAAAATGGGCGGCACCACTTTAAACAACAGATCCACATATTTGAACAATGGATCATCGGGCAGATGTTTGAGGCAGAATTCGCGTTGCGCCATATAGCGCGGGTCGGTCTTGCGCAACACCGCATGACCAAATCCCGGGATCACTTGGCCCGCTTTCAACGTATCCCATACAAATTTCTTCATCTCTTCTTCGGTGGGAATTTTGCCACCCATCTTGTCCATCACGCCCTGGATCCAGCGCAACACCTCTTCGTTCGCCAGGCCGTGGAGTGGGCCAGCCAGCCCATTGATCATTCCCGAAATGGCATAATACACATCAGACAGGGCGCTGGCAATAAGGTGGCCCGTATGGGCGCTCACATTCCCGCTCTCGTGATCGCTGTGGAGGATGAAGTAGAGCCGGGATACATCATCATACGGCTTCTTGATGCCCATCATGTGCGCAAAATTGCCGCCCATATCCAGATTCGGATCAGGATCGATTATGTCTCCGTTTTTGTATTTCCAGCGATAAATGAAGGCGCCCAATTGCGGCAGCTTGGCCAAAAGGTTTAGCGCATCCTCATAGGTCGGATCCCAATAATCCAGCTTCTTCAATCCGCCCGCCCGATATTGCTTTGCAAACACTGATTCTCTTTGCATGGCAACAATCCCTGCTGAGAACATCGCCATGGGATGCGAATCCTTGGGCAACGTCTTTAACATATCAAATACATATTGTGGCACAGCCTGACGCTTCTTGAACTCTTCAGCAACTTCATCCACTTCGGCTTTAGTCGGAATATCCCCAGTCAAAAGCAAATAGAATAAACCCTCCACATACGGCATTTCACAGCCAGGAACTTTGGGCAATTTCTCCAGCAATTCCGGGATTGTGTAATTGCGGAACCGAATTCCCTCATGAGGATCCAAATAAGAAATATCGGTGACTAGACATTTGATATCTCTCATCCCACCAATGCATTGCTCGATGGTAACCTCATCGATTTTCACATGACCAAATTCTTTTAGCAAGCGAGTGGTTCGGGGACGCCATGCCTCAATTTTTTCCTTCAACTTCTCTTTCAGTGTTGCCATAATGCCTCCTCCTCAAATTTTGATTCGATTAAGCGGGACGTTTAGTTAATTTTGCTGCAAAGCTCCAACACCAGCTTGAAATATCATGCCTTCGGATGCTGTCATCTCGAGTTCATTTTGACCTATACAGCGCTTGAACGAAAACCCATTGATTCCTGGTTTAGCTGTCATTGCGAGGCCTTTTTTGCCCAAGCGATCCCATTGAAATAAAGAAAGCTGACCGATCGCTTTGATCCCAGAGTGACAGGCAAATCAGATGTTTCCCCACCCGCTTCCTCCGCTTGCAATGACAACATGACATAAAAATTGGCGGTCTTGTTCAGATAGGATATAGTGACCTATGAAGAGAGCCCTGCCTTCACAACAATGATAACGCTAAATTGATTTCCACATGTTGCAACTCAAACGATTTCATGCCAACAATACAATGCTCAGCTTTGCGAGACGAGTTAAATTATAGCTTCCAACCTTCGGAATGATTTTTGGGGTGCCGATTCACGAAATTGACATCCCTTGCTCAAAGCCAAGTACCTATCGCTTGCTACCTATCTCTTTGCGCTATGAACGGCTTTCTGTTTTCATTTTCATCGTTGAAGGGAAATGAAAATGAGCCTAAGCGCCTGACTTTATTCGATGGGGATTTTCGTCCCATACTTAATGGTAGAGAGCACCACACTGCTTTTAATCCGACTGATGGCCGGGATAGTGGCTAATTTTTTCAGCAAAAATTGCTCATACTCTTGGATATCTTTAACGACTACTTTGATCAAATAGTCCTCTTCTCCAGAAATATGATAGATTTCCAATACCTCGGGAAATTTATTAAGTTCTTGATTGACCAGATCGAAAGATTTGACGCGATGACGAGCGACGGTAAGCGAGACAAAGACAATGGTCGCCTTATCCACCTTTTTGGGGTCGACCAGGGCAACGTATTGTTTAATGACACCATTTCGTTCTAATTTTTTGACACGTTCCAACATGGGGGGAGGCGAAAGTCCAACTTCAGCGGCGAGATTGGCATTGGTGATTCTTCCACGTTCTTGAAGGATATTGAGGATCTTTTTATCGATCTCATCGAATTTATTCATGGTCCCTCCGGCTGAATTTTGGCATTATAATGTAATAAAAAACCACAAAAATGTCAAGCATTAATTCGGACATTTTCAAATATCTTATAAAAAATTCTTCTCATGAACAGGAGACCGAAATATTATTAGGCGATTCGGCCGATCGGTTCATCAACCATTCCGCAACCTGGGCATTGCTCTATTGCAAGGAGGGCAATGATGAGCAAAATATCTTTGGGGATATTATCATTTGTCTTGCAACGAACCCTGAGACATCCGCCATGTCACGGCCATCGCAAGGCGTTTTGACCACGGCCATTTTTCAGCAAAGCGACAAATTTGGAGCTGGCTGTGATCCCATTGCAAAGATGGCAGATGAGAAAATTCGGCACTTTCATTCTGGCCAGAATGATCGGTTCGCACATTCGCATCGCCCGATCAGCCGTTTGCTCCCACCAAAAACTTCTTGCATTTATAAAAAAATCTATTAAATTAAATCCGACGATGAACTCAACACACCAAATTGCGAAGGAGCTGGCCGAGCGCCAGCGCATCATGGCGTTGCAGAATTTCGAAAAACGGCTCTGGGAACATGGGTGCCAATTTTTGGTTGGCGTTGATGAAGCCGGCCGCGGCCCGTTGGCAGGTCCAGTGGTCGCAGCGGCCGTGGTTTTCCCTCCTGATGTTTTTATCCCCGGGGTGAACGATTCCAAAAAGCTATCGCCCGCCCGGCGAGAACAACTGTATGAATCGATCGTTCAACAGGCACTTTCCTTTGGCATCGCCTGGTGCGATCACCACACCATCGATCGGATCAATATTCTTCAGGCCACCTTTTGCGCCATGCGGCAGGCCATCGCCAAATTGAACATTTTCCCAGACCACGTTCTGGTCGATGGCCGGCCGATCCCAGACCTTGACATCCCTCAGACCGCAATCACTGGTGGGGATGCGAAATGCTTCTCCATTGCTGCCGCCTCGATCATCGCCAAGGTTACGCGAGATCGGATCATGTTGGAATACGATCGGCGGTTCCCGCAATACGGTTTTGCCCAGCACAAGGGCTATCCGACCAAAAGACATATTCAAGCGATTATCGAACACGGTTATTGTCCCATTCATCGGGCAACGTTTAGCATAAAAAAATTGAAATTGTATGCACAAAACCAGCATGAGACTCAAGCATTGGATTTCGGAGAAAAATCATAATGATCCGCTGGTTGTCGGATAAAAGCCTGTTTTATACACAAGGACTACGCCTAAAAATTTCTCCTCGGCCAGTGGCGGATCGAAATGACAACTGCTGTGTGTCTTGGTAGAAACTCAGATTGAAAAATCATCTAAGAATCAGATGGATAATCCAAATTTAAAAAACAAACAGCCCACGGTTGGCAAGCTGGGCGAAGAGCTGGCCGCCAAATTTCTCGAGGAAAAGGGCTATCACATTCTGGAGCGCAACTATCGCTTCGGCCATGGCGAGCTGGATATCATCGCGGAAAAAGACGGGATGCTTATTTTCATCGAGGTCAAAACCAAAAAATTCGGCGATTTCGGCGATCCCATCAATTGGATCACGCGCGGCAAACAAAAGCAGATGGGCCGCATTGCCCGCGGCTATCTCTACGAGCACAACATCACCGACCGCGACTGCCGCTTCGATGTCGTATTGGTGACCTGGGAACATGGGCTGTGGAAGATCGATCTGATGGAAAATGCGTTCTGGTTGTAAAACGGACTTCAGGCGTCAGCCTTTTAAAAGGACTTCAGGCGTCAGCCTTTTAAGGAATTAAGGCGTCAGCCTTTTAAAGGACTTCAGGCGTCAGCCTTTTAAGGAATTAAGGCGTCAGCCTTTTAAAGGACTTCAGGCGTCAGCCTTTTAAGGAATTAAGGCGTCAGCCTTTTAAGGAGTTAAGGCGTCAGCCTTTTAAGGATCCTCTGAGTGCCTTGGTGATCTCTGTGTCTAAATTAACTGTTCCGATTTCGATTTTTTTGCATTTTAGCCAGACTGGCTACAAACATAAAGCTATGGCAAATAGGAGGAATGCATGGCAAAAGTTTTCATCAGCCGTTCCTGGAATGATAATGATATTTCCAGAAGAATCGCTCACGACCTGAGACGCGACGGAGCAGAAATCTGGATCGATTATGCCAGAATTAAAGCTGGCGATACATTGCCAGAGCGGATTAGCAATGCTTTGGAATGGTGCGATACATTAGTATTGGTATGGTCGAAATCAGCAGAAGCTTCCTATTGGGTCAAAAAAGAATGGCAAAGTGCGCTAACCCTGAAAAAAGAAATTATTCCATGCATTATTGATGACACTCCATTACCAGCGATTCTATGCAGTCTCATTTACATCGACTTCAAAGATTTTAACCAGGGCTACAAACATTTATTGGAGGCGCTGGAACAGGTGAAACCAATCCAACCTCCGAATGAACCAAAAAAGCCAGCTCGTCCGAAAAACAACATACCAACCCAGAAGATCCTCAAAATCGCTGCTATTTTCCTGGCAATCGTGATCCTGGGATTTAGCGCAAACTATGTTGTTCAGAAAATAGCTGCAGCCCGCGAAGCGAAAAAAGCCTACTGGCAAAAACGGCAGACAGAGATGAATGCTCGCTTTCACCAAGCCCAACAAAACGATAGTGATGACAATAAGTCTACCAGCGATAAAAAGCAAATCTGGCAGCAATTTCTAATCGACTTTGCTGCTGATAATCCCTATAGCCAGCAAGATAATATTCAACGTCAGGAGGGTACTAAACAAAGAGACCGCTGGGATAACCAAGCGAAGCTGGAGGCTCGCTGGGCACAATTCCAGGCCGACATGAATCGCAGCTACAAGCAAGCCTTGCAACGGGAAAAGCTATCCAGCATCCCTGCTGCTGACAAGGCAAAAAGGTGGCAAGAATTTTGGGACCAATATGCTAACAAAGATAATCCTTACAGCCAGGAAGATAATGAGAAGATGATCAGCGCTACGCAGAAAAAAGATTTCTGGCTCAAGCAGGTAGCGCGGGAAACGGAACAAGCCCGTTGGGAGCATCTCCAGGCTGCCATAGCTACAAGCTATAATAATGCGAAGCGGCGCGACCAGAATAATAGCCTATCTCCTGACGAAAAAATACAAACCTGGCAAAATTTTCTAACCAATTATGCCGATGACAACCCCTTAAGCAATCAGGACAATATCTGGCGCAAGTATGCGAATGATCGGATAACTTACTGGAGCAATTATATACCTCCAGCGACGGTAATAGCAAGCCCTCCCCAGCAAAAAACCGTCAAAGGCATGACCCTGGTCTTGATCCGCGGCGGCACCTTTGACATGGGCGATACCTTTGGCGACGTCGAAGCTGACGAAAAGCCCGTGCATTCCGTCACTGTGTCGGATTTTTATATGGGCAAGACCGAGGTGACAGTGGGTCAATTTCGCAAATTTGTCGAATCTACTGGTTACAAAACCGATGCGGAGAAGCAAGGTTGGGCTTATGCCTGGACCGAATCGGGTTGGGATAAAGTAAATGGAGCCAGTTGGCTAAAACCTGGCTTTGCTCAGACTGATAACCATCCCGTGGTCTATATAAGCTGGAATGACGCTAATGAATTCTGTAAATGGGCGAGCTGTCGCTTGTCGACCGAAGCGGAATGGGAATATGAGGCAAGAAATAAAGGGCAATCAATTAAATATAGCTGGGGAAATTCTAAACCGATTGGTAGAAAGGGGGCAAATGTAGCTGATGAATCTGCCAAGAAAAAATTTCCCGACTGGACAATTTTTGAAGGATACAATGATGGTTATGTTTTTACCGCCCCAGTCGCGAGTTATGATGCAAATGAATTGGATTTGTATGATATGTCGGGCAATGTTTGGGAATGGTGCTCTGATTGGTATGATAGTGATTATTACAAAAATAGTCCAAGGAATAATCCGAAAGGGCCAGCTTCTGGGACAGCTCGTGTGTTGCGCGGTGGTTCCTGGGACGATGATCCGAGGGGTTGTCGCGCGGCTTTTCGCGGCAGGGTCGATCCCGAAAATAGGCTCAACTATACGGGTTTTCGTGTTGTCCAGGATTCATCGCATTAGAATCCATACTTTAGCTCTTTTACTCTTTTACCCTTGGTCATAGTTGTAGCAAGTGGGGGTCTGGGGGCGAAGCCCCCAGTCGAAATTTTTTTTTTGAAACTGTAGGGCAAATTGGCAATTTGCCCCACTAAAAAATAGGACAAGATGCCACCTTGCAGCACAAAAAAACGGATGAACATATCGTCCCTAAAAGGGACTTCATTATCTATTAAATTCTTGAGCTATAAACATCGAATCCCTGCGGAATTATATACGCAAAGAGCAGCAAATTCGAATTTTGAAATAGCTTTCAAAATAAAACCTGGAGCATAGTTTTGGCTAATGCAATTGTTCCGTTAGGAACAAAATGTTTCTAGTAAATGGTTTCCACCCATTCTTGAGTCCCTTTCAGGGACGGAATGTGATTTATTTTATTTTTAGCCACCTGGAGAGACCACCCTTCCAAATCTGCCAAAGCGGATTCGGAAGGGGGTGATCCAACCTGTCCCACAGTCAACCTGTAGGACAGGTTGGCAACCTGTCCCACAATAACTGAAACTTATGGAGGAAAATACATGGCACAAAACTTGGTCCAAAAAATCTTGCAAGCCCATCTCGTGAAAGGCGAATTGAAAACTGGCGAAGAGATCGCCATCAAAATCGATCAGACTTTGACCCAGGATGCTACCGGCACCATGGCGTATTTGCAGTTCGAAGCCATGGGCATCCCGCGGGTGAAAACCGAGCTATCGGTCAGCTATGTGGATCACAATACGCTGCAAACTGGCTTCGAGAATGCTGATGATCATCTATTTCTCCAATCGATAGCAGCGAAATATGGCATCTATTTTTCGCGACCGGGGAATGGCATCTGCCACCAGGTGCATCTGGAGCGGTTTGGTGTTCCGGGCAAAACATTATTGGGCTCGGATAGCCACACGCCCACTGGCGGCGGGATCGGCATGATCGCCATCGGCGCGGGCGGATTGGACGTGGCCGTGGCCATGGGCGGCGGGCCGTTTTATTTAGCCACGCCTAAGGTGGTGCTGGTGAAGCTTTCGGGCAAATTACAGCCCTGGGTCTCGGCCAAAGATGTGATTCTGGAGGTGCTGCGCATCATGACGGTGAAAGGCGGCGTGGGCAAGATCATCGAGTATGGCGGCGATGGGGTGAAATGCCTGACCGTACCTCAACGAGCCACGATCACCAACATGGGCGCGGAGCTGGGCGCCACCACGTCCATCTTCCCCAGCGATGAAAACACCAGAGCCTTCCTGAAAAGCCAGGATCGAGAGAAAGCGTGGGTGCCATTGGCGCCCGATCCTGATGCCACGTATGATGAAGTGATCGAAATCGACCTCTCCAGATTAGAACCCCTGATCGCCCAGCCGCACAGCCCGGATAATGTGGTCAAAGTGAAAGAGATTGCTGGCACCAAAGTTCATCAGGTGGCCATTGGTTCCTGCACCAATTCATCGTATGTGGATATGATGACCGTGGCCGGCGCGTTGAAGGGCAAGCAAGTTCATCCGGATGTCAGTTTAGTGATTTCGCCTGGCTCGCGGCAGGTGCTAGAGATGATCGCCCGAAACGGTGCGCTGGCGGATATGATCAGCGCCGGGGCGAGAGTTTTAGAGACCACCTGCGGTCCCTGCATCGGCATGGGCCAGGCGCCACCCAGCAATGCCGTGTCGATTCGGTCGTTTAATCGGAACTTTTTGGGCCGCAGTGGCACCAAAAGCGCCAATGTCTATCTGGCCAGCCCGGAAGTTTGTGTGGCCGCAGCTCTCACCGGGGTGATTACCGATCCCAGAGATCTGGGCAAGCCCATTGTGGTAACGCTGCCCGAAAAATTTCATATCGACGATCGGATGATCCTGCCGCCATCGGATAAACCCGAGACAGTTGAGATCATCCGTGGGCCCAATATCAAGCCGCTGCCCATCAATAAGCCATTGCCCGATACGTTGGAAGGCGAGCTGCTGTTGAAGGTGGAAGATAACATTACCACCGACCACATCATGCCGGCCGGGGCCAAGATCTTACCGCTGCGATCCAATATCCCGGAGATCTCCAAGCATGTGTTCGAGGTGGTGGACGAAACCTTTCCGCAGCGGGCGCTGGAAAAGGGCGGTGGATTTATCGTAGGCGGCGAGAATTACGGTCAGGGTTCCAGTCGGGAACATGCCGCGCTGGCGCCGATGTATCTCGGTATCAAATGGGTATTGACCAAATCGTTCGCCAGAATCCATAAGGCCAATCTGATCAATTTCGGCATTCTGCCATTGACGTTCGAAAATCCAGCGGATTATGATAAACTGGAGATGGGCGATCGGCTGCGCATCCGAAACGTGGTGGCCTCGCTGCGTGCCAATCAGCCGCTGATCATTGAAAACCTGACACGAAATCTGAACATCAAGGCGATTTATGATCTCTCCGAGCGCGCCCGAGAGATCATCATTGCCGGAGGCTTATTGAATTACACCAAACAACAACAAATATAGAGGACCAATTTCAACATTCACCCATCGAGTGAGCTCGCCCATCCTCTTTTTGTCACTTCTTAAGGGCGAAACGGAATTCGTTATGGGAAACATAGTATGACACGCATTACCCGTATGAGGTGTCTATTGGCTGCCAAGGCGTCGCGTCATTTATCTTATTGGACTGGAGGAAAAAATGAATCAACGCACCATGAAGGTCGTCTGGGGCATCATCGTCATATTGCTCGGTATCTTTCTGCTGTTAATGACCACCGATGTGCTGAAATTAAATATTAGTACTTCGTGGCTATTCAGTTTTTTGTTCTTTTTGGCGTTTATTTTTTTCATCGGCATGTATATTTCCATGGAGCGGCAGCAATTTTGGCCGTTAATCCCGGGCATTATTATGCTGGGGCTGGCGCTATTGATCATCAGCGAGGCCATAGGCCTGACCGGGACCATGAGGGCCGGGCTTTTTATTCTCTTAATTGGACTCAGCTTTCTGGCTGTGTTCATATTTCATCCCAGCAATTGGTGGGCGGTTATTCCCGCTGGGATGATAGCCAGTGTCTCATTGTTGATATTCTTCGGCAATTTGCTTGGCGTCGGACTGATGCTTTTGGGAATGGGTTTTACATTCATTGCACTTTATTTTCTTCTGCTGAGCAGCGCGGATAAACATTGGTGGCCGTTGATCCCGGGAAGCATCTTGGCATTCATGGGATTACTGTTTTTATTCTTCGGACCATCCCAATTTGGCAATTATGTGCTGCCCATCGCCTTAATTATTGTGGGAATCATCCTCATTCTGCCAAGTTTAAAGCGCCGGGAGATCACCAAATAGCGTTGCTCTCATGGCTTGAGAGGTGAGGCGATTTGTTGGATATCGGTAAAAGCAGCAAAAGAATTGGTGGATCTTTGACCATGGTTCCAGTGAGATAATTTTCCCATCGTTTGGTTCACCAACATCTTTTACGTGAGCTGCGAATGGTCATACTATTCCAATGTAGGGCTTAAAAATGTTGACTATTTTAAAGAAAATTGAACGGATCATGATCCTGGCGCTAATCGTGATGATGACCATCGTCCTGCTTCTTTCGATCGTGGAATTGGGCTGGATATTAGCCATCGATATCTTGAGCGAGCCGATATTCATTCTCGAGATCCGAGAATTGCTGGATATCTTTGGCCTGTTTCTGCTGGTGCTCATTGGGATCGAGCTGCTGGATTCCATCCGAACTTATATTTCAGAAAATGCGATCCATGTGGAAGTGGTGCTGGTAGTCGCCATGATCGCCATTGCCCGTAAGGTCATTATCCTGGATATCGATAAATATTCGCCATTGACCTTTGCGGGGATTGCCAGCCTGATTCTGTCGCTTTCCGTGGCATATTTCCTGATCAGAAAACCGCCTAAGACCAGCGAGTCCAGTCAGGCAGAAAATTTTAAATGAGACGAGCTGAACGATGATTGCAGCATTTTGATGAATGAGTGCCCTGTAAAACTGGAATCATTCGATTGGGCTCGTGCCAGCCATTAAACGGCGTTCTTTGCTGAGGCAATCTTGACTGGCATCTGAGCTTTGACTCGGAAGAGTCATTTCTACGTGGCACTGATCTGCTCCGATCGCAAGGATATCGCTGAAAAATTGGGTCTGAGAATGGGCTCGCGAATAAAAAATCGATGTCATGGCAGTGAACATGGCCCAGGTTGTTTTGATAGATTCGGTGACAAAACGACGCAACGATCAGCTTTTCGTGATCGCTGCCATCAATAATGAGGAGGTAAATGATCATTCGTGATGAAAAGAAACTCGCTGCGGCAAAGATCGGCTTGCCTCCCGGCTCGCTGATCCATGTCGGCGAAAGAAAAACAGAACGGACCAGGATCGAAATCCTTGGTTACAACCACGATCAGGTGCTTCATCAACAGGTAGATCACATCGAGCAGTGTTTCGCGCTGCGCGATCAATTCGATGTCACTTGGATCAATATCGACGGACTACAACGGGTAGAAATCATCGATAAGATCGGTCAGCATTTTGATATCCATTCATTGGTGCTGGAGGATATTCTTCATACTCGACAGCGTCCCAAAGCCGAGGATTTTGGGAGATATTTTTATGTCGTGTTGCGATCTCTTAGCTACAATGCGACGTTGCAAGAACTCGATGAGGATCAGATCAGCTTACTGATCGGTTCGGATTACGTGATCTCGTTTCAAGAGCAGCCAGGGGATGAATTTAATCCAGTGCGAGAACGGATCAAAAGCGGTCGTTTTCAATTAAAGAAAAGGAAGGCCGACTTTTTGGCTTATTCGTTGATTGACGCCATCGTGGATAATTATTTCCTCATCCTCGAAGAAATTGGAGAAAAAATTGAATCGATCGAGGATGAGCTGCTGGATCATCCCTCTCGCGAGACGCTCCAAAGCATCCATCAATTGAAAACCAATCTCATCCAGCTCCGCAAATCGGTATGGCCGTTGCGCGAGGTGATCGCTGCCTTGCAGCGCAGCGAATCCAATTTGTTCCGAAAGCCCACCATCATTTATCTGAAAGATGTATATGATCACACAGTGGAAGTGATCGATACCATCGAAAGCTATCGAGATATGGTCTCGGCTATGATGGATATCTATTTATCGAACATGAGCAACAAGATGAACGAAATCATGAAAATGCTAACCATCATTGCCACTATTTTCATCCCATTGACATTCATTGCGGGCGTCTATGGGATGAATTTCGAGTATATGCCAGAATTGAAATGGCGGTGGGGATACTTTTTTATCTGGGCGTTAATGATTATTATCGGTATCGGCATGGTTTTCTATTTTCGGAGAAAAAAATGGTTGTAATTTAAAAAAAATATATGTAATTTTTTTAAGCATAATTAGTACTCCTTAGTCAGATTAATAAGATCATTCTTTTTTGGAGTGAATTACATCCCCCCTGGCTCCCTACCCTGGCGGGTACTTCCTTCGGTCGCTTCAAAGGGGGGAACGATAGCAAATCCCCCCGCCAGTTGACGATGGGATTTAGAGGGATGTTAAGAGGCTCGAGTACAGGAAAATTTGGGGTCATTTTTAATCTGACTAAGTAAGATTAGGTCCTGTTGTAAAAATCCGCCCCAGAAAAACACTGTCATGTCATCAGTCGGTTGGCGAATGGTAAGACAATTTCGTTGGTTTTGATACTTTTGCACCAAGAACTCATTCGTGCCTGACCGAATACGACATTTTTTGATCATGTCATTGCGAGCGAAGCGAAGCAATCTCTTTATTTTCTGTGCCTGAATGAGATTGCTTCGGTATCCGCCAACTTGCGGACGCCTCGCAATGACAGCCAAATCAGTAATCGATGATTTTTCTTTAGAAACAAATTCGATTATGCGTGCCGTGGATTCATTCTGCAACAGAGGAATCTTCAATTCGAATAGAAACTCAAGGAGGTCAATTGCTTTTTTTCTGAGGTCGTTGGGTCCCGTCCAGATGCAGGTAATTATCATGCCTGTCATCCAGGGTGATTGATTTTTTATTTTATTCAATTTTTGGATCGGCGGAGCCACGGGATCGCAACGCGAAACGAAAACGATGCAGCACGACCAACCAATCAAACCAACAATGGAGGCAGGAGATGACGCGCAGAATCATTTTCTCATCGCTCGTCAGCATCATGGTGCTGGCGTTGATCATTTGGGCGATTTCTTGTGCGGTAAATCCGGTCACTGGGAAACGGGAGTTTATGCTGTTGACCGAAAGCGATGAAATTGCTTTGGGACAACAGACCGATCAGGAAGTGATTCAAACCTATGGTATCTACGATGACCCACAACTTGCCAGCTATGTCTCCGCTCTGGGGACCAAAATGGGAAAATTGAGCCATCGCCCCAATTTGAATTATTCTTTCAAGATATTGGATACGCCAGTGATTAACGCCTTTGCTGTGCCTGGGGGCTATGTCTATTTTACGCGGGGCATTCTGGCCTATTTGAACAACGAAGCGGAATTGGCGGGGGTCATGGGGCATGAGATTGGGCATGTCACCGCGCGACATACCGCGCAACAATACAGTCGCGCCACCATGGCCCAATTGGGTCTCGGCATTGGCTTGATGCTGTCGGAGACGTTCCGCAAATATGCCGGCCTGGCACAATTTGGGGTCGGACTGCTGTTCTTGCGGTTTAGTCGGGATAATGAGCGCCAGGCCGATGCGCTGGGTGTGGAATATTCATCCAAGGCTGGCTATGATGCCAACAATATGGCCAATTTTTTCGTCACGCTCGAGCGATTGTACCCTGGGGAAGATCGGAGCGGTTTGCCCGGTTGGTTTTCCACCCATCCCAATCCCCCAGATCGCATCGCTGCCATTAAAAAGGATGCGCAAAAATGGCAGGCGCAACTCCAATTGCCCCAGTATATGGTGAACCGCGATCAATATCTGGCCAAAGTCGATGGCATTAATTTCGGAGAGGATCCGCGACATGGCTACGTGGCAGGAAATACGTTTTATCATCCAGAGCTGCGCATCCAGTTTCCAGTGCCCGCTGGCTGGAAATTAAACAACACCCCTGCTCAGGTCCAGATGTTTACCCAGCAGCAGGATGCCGTCATGCTTCTCTCCATAGCCCAGGAATCCTCGCCAGCAGCGGCAGCCAATAACTTTATCACCAACAGCAACGCCGCGGTAAAGGCCAGCGAGTCTATTCTGGTCAATGGTCTGCCAGCGCATCGCGTCATTTCCGACGTGACCACCGACCAGGGCGTGATCAGCCTTTCCTCCTATTTCATCCAAAAGGACAAGAGGGTGTATGTGTTCCATGGCTATACCGGACCGCAACAGTTTAACAACTATCTGCCCTCGTTCAATCAAACCATGGGACAATTTAAGCCGCTCAACGATCCCAGTAAAATCAATGTGAAGCCTGACAAGATGGTCCTAAAACGTACCTCTCGGAAGGGATCGCTCCGCAGCGCCTTACAGGACCTGGGCGTACCGCAGGATCAATTGGAAGCTACGGCCATTCTGAATGGAATGCAGTTGGATGACACATTGCCAGCAAACACACTCATCAAACTGGTTCAGAACAATTAACACGATCGTTTTAAATCTATATTTGATTGAGTACCTCGGGCAGGAACTTACTCCCCTCAGTTCAACCCAAAAAGGGGTATAGCAAATTTCCTTTGGTAAGGCGATCGTGATATTCAAATTTGCATCTGCCATCCCTATCGAGATCGACCGAGCAGCGAACCCGCTGGGGCAATGGATCGGGTGAAAGATCGATCGTCGCTGCTCGGTAGATGCCGTGGGCAACTATTCGCATTCATAAGATCGATGAAATAGATTCTCATCATGATGCGTTTGGAGGTGGATTGGATAGGGATGGGTTTGAAGATTTTTGACCAGCCATTGACGGGATCAGCCGATGGATCTGTCCTTTCGTGAGCATCATCCTTGCAAGACCATGAAAACGTAACGAAGTCAAAGATGCTCGTTTGGGCATTATCGCTTCTGCCAGTTAAGATTGCTTCAACTTAAAATGTCTCGTCATGCCCATGATGGGTCTATTGTTGTTATTTCCGACCTTTTTGGTACGACTTAGTCAGGTGTGCTTCAGGATCCTCCCCTACCCTGAATGGTGCAGGCTGCGAACGGGACTTTACCATCGTTCTCCCATTTGAAGCTTTTAGCCGAAGCGTAGAGGGTCAAGCGGGATATTTGTCGGCTTGAACTTGTAAAATGAAAATCGCTCAATGCAATCTGGCTAAGTATTATTCGCGGAAACTTCTTTATTCAGCATGCAAAAAATTCTGAAATCGTAGTCCTCGGCTAGGGTGCGATCAACTGCAATCCTGCCTTTGGATCAAGCGATTTTTTTCAATGGGCGAACCGATGAAATCCCAGGGCAACGAGGTATCAAGCGGTCGCTGCTGGTGGATAAAATCCGGATCGACCCTGGCAACGCTCCACGCGGTGGACCAATGGCAATGGTTGGTGAGCTTGAAATAGATCGCCCTGGCAATTCGCTGATCCCCCAATGAGAAAATGCCTTGCAAAATTTCCTCGGTAACGTTTTTTCGAGAAAGCCGGACACCAGGGATTTTTTTCAGCCCCTGTTCAAGCAACTTTCTTTTCCGACGTATTTCTGCTGCTGTGGCCATCGGACTCCATTGGAACGGTGTGAACGGCTTGGGAATAAAGGTATTGACGCTGACCGCCAGCGACACTGGTCGCTTACGTCTGGCCATGATCGCATGGATCGATGTGACTAATTTGACAATGCCAATCACGTCCTCATCGGTTTCACCGGGAAGGCCGATCATGAAATAAAGTTTGAGCTGTTGGATATTGGAGTCGGCAATAGCCTCAGCGCCGGAGACGATCTGCTGCTCAGTGAGGTTCTTGTGAATTGTGCGCCGCAGATGCTCGGTCCCGGCCTCAGGGGCAAAGGTGAGCGATCGCACATTGCCGCGTTCCAGCACCTTGAGGAAATCGGGATTGATCATATCCAGCCGAAATGAGGAAAGGCCTAATTCATATCCCTGATCGACCAGCGTCTCGCACAAAGCATGGAGGCGCGGATAATCGGACAGGGCTGCTCCAATTAGGCCCACCCGTTTGGTCTGCTGATGATAAGCGTCGATGGTGCTTAAAATTTTTTCCTGCGAAAAGATACGAAACGGATGATAGATATGGCTGGCTGCACAGAACCGGCAATACCGACCGCAGCCGCGACCAACTTCCACGAGGAACATATTCTGAAAATGGCTGTCCGGGCTAATTACCGGGGAATATTGCGGCGATAAATGATCTTCCCTAGCATAAACCCGGGATATCGGCGCCATATCCCATCCATGAGAAAGATAGATCCCTGGCACTTCCGATAATCGAGCAAGCTTTTCGTTTCGTGAACAGCGCTGCTGCTGACATTCGAGCAAAATCGAAAGCAACCGATGCACCTGTGGTTCAATCTCGCCGATATAGATGAAGTCCATAAATGGCTCGATCGGCGCTGGGTTCATGAACGCGATGGCACCGCCGGCCATGACTAATGGTTCTCTGTCATTTCGTTCGGCGGCAAATGGCGTAATACCGGCATCTAACAGTAGCTTCACGAGATTGGGGAAATCCAACTCATAAGAGATCGAAAAAGCGACAACGTCGAAATCCCGCAAGTGCCGACCAGTTTCGAGGGTTTGAGCTATGCCGGGACATTGATCATATAAAAACGCCCGCTCACATCGAACCCCAGGCATCTCGTTAAACAGACGATAAATGGATTGAAATCCCAGATTCGCCATCGCTACCGCATAATCATTGGGGAACACCAGCGCAATTGAGAGCAAAGCCTCTGGCTCGATCGCCACGAGATTTTGTTCTCGCGCAAGAATTTTCTCCCGATAAGACTTGAAATTTTCATAGCTGGATCGTTTCATGCCTAAAAGATAAGGTTATCCGATTGCGAGGCTGCACAGTTCCTTTCGAGCATATCTTGCAACTATGCGAAGGTCCCACTACCGATGACGGGGATCAGGGGATCAAAAATCCACTGCTATTGAGCGTCCTTCGCAGCAGCCATGGTCTCATGCCACATACTTCATCGAAGCAAGAATATTTTATCAATCAATGAAACATGGTGCTTCGGGTCTCTAATTCTCAATTGATAAAAATACACGCCAGAATTTAATGGGCGGCCTTGGTCGTCCGTCCCATCCCAAATGGCTTCATGCCAGCCAGCGTGACAATGGCGATTGATCAGCGTGCGAACCCTCTGGCCAAGGATGTTATAAATGTTCAGTTGCACCGCTGTCGGCTGGGGCAGATTAAAACGAATCCGTGTCTGAACATGAAAAGGGTTCGGCTCGCTATGGATGGCCAGCCGAGGCGTTCCATCATCGGATGACCTGTCCTCGTTCCAAGCTTTCTGGACCACAATAACCGGAGCATCATTGATCAGCGCTCGGGTGATCTGAAAATCGGTCTGATTGATTGAGGCAGATTGATTGCGGAAGTCAAATATCAACCGAATGATTTCGCCCTCACTTTTGCAGCCGGCGACGCCGGCCATTGCAAGATGCACTTTGCCATCGAATTTCCCATTGCTTTCCAGCAAAAATTTCCTGCAAAAGTTGCCCAACTGGGCAGAATTGAACGTCAGCATTGCTGGTGGGTATTCAATAGTTAAAACAAGGGTATGGAGCGGCGCGACGACACTCGCCACCAGGATCGGCACCATGAGCCTTCCTTGATCGTTCTGGCTAATTTGCCCGATTTTTACCTGGGTCTGTTTTGTCCCATTCAGTTCTTCTGCCTTAAAATGAGCGAAAATTTTATCCTGATCCTGCCGCCAATCGCCATTGACATCGCCAAGCACATAGCCTGTCCAATCTAAGCTGGTATCAGCCCGAAGCTCCATGCAGCAGCTATCTGGGAGGAATCGCCAGCTCCCAGTGCCGGTTTTTCGTTCTTCATCAAAGCATAAATAGCTTAGCATCGATCGGGCGTCTGCTTCGGAGATCAGCCTATCGCGATTAACATCCGCCGCGATCTCTTGATCTTGTGAAAACTTTTCCAGCGCTGCCAGGTAACGCAGCACCAATAGCGCATCAAAACCAGTGATGGTGTTGGTTATTTTGTCTTTTTTTATCGCTTGCAAATGGGCGGTACCATGCGGAACGGCTTCGAACAGATATTTGCCAAAGTCATCCGTGGTGGTCCAGCAATGAACATCTTCGTAAGTTAATTGAAGTGCGACACCTGGTACTGGTTGGCCGTGGCTGAAGTATATCACACTGCCCTGGATATTGCAGACGCTTCGTTCCAGGACCGAAATATAGTTCGATTTAATGATGCTCACTTCCTTGGTTTTGCCAGCAATGGTCAGGCGAACGGAGAAAATCCCTGGGGTGACGTAGCGATGCATCGGATGCTGTTCCGTGCTGATGGTGCCATCTCCAAAATCCCAATGCCAGCGATCGATCAGTCCGGCCGATTGATCCCGGAATGTCACATATAATGGCGGATATCCAGAGAGCGGCTCAGCCGAAAAATCCGGGTGCAAAGGAACAGCGATCGTAAATGTCGAATCACTCTGATCCTCAGCGATGCCGTTACTACTCACTTTAATTAGGCAGTGAGCGGACGATACATCTGGAACGATCCAGGGATGCTGCCCTACATTGGGCCACTGACCAATCAATTGCCAATGGATACCGTTGTCGCTGCTGAATTGCACCATTACCGAATCGCTGACCCTCTGGGAACTCCATCGGATTTCCTGTTGGCTGCCAATCTCCCAATATTCGCCCCCATTGGGCGAGATCACGCGGATAAATGCCATAGAATCCACTCGGAGCGTTACCTGGACATCGACCGATCGATTCACTGCTTGGTCCGCATGAAAGCGAATGGTGTCCTGGTAATTTCCTGGCGCCAATCCATTGAGTTCAACGGTGACCCAAAGATCAGCATTGCCGACGCCAGAAATGGGAGACAAATGAAGCCACGGACTATTGGCCAATTTCATAGCAGTCCACTTCATTGTGCCAGCGCCAGCATTGCGCACCTGGATCGTTTGCGGCGCTGGATTCGACCCTTGCTCAATCCCATTGAACGATAATTGCTCCGGAGTGACCTCAAGGATCGGACGAGTATTGGGGAATATGTGCAATACCGCGTCGTGTGAGAACGGGGGATGAAAAGTCATCCACTGGCCTGCTGGGAACAGCAGCGTATCGCCATAAGCGCCTGTCATCGGATCGAACCAATTGGCCATAAAAAGCCCATTTTCCTGGCTGAGATCCACCTGCACCGGGCCATTCTCAGCCAGGTAAACGAGATAGTCAGGACGGGGGCTACTCAAACAGAAACCGCGGTCCACGTGACTGGAATCTGGAGCTAACTCCCACCATGTCAACGGTTCGAAGAAATCGTACAAATAGCCCAGGTAGCGAACCCCATCGGATTCGAGAGCGCCCAGGTCCACAGTTCGAATGGTTTTATCATGACCGTAGCTCAGAAATCCGCCGCCGAACATGATCGCCCAGGCATATTTTCGAATATGCTCCGCAGTCATCATATTGCCATAGTAGTTTCGGTCTTCATAGCCGAATTCGAGATTCACCACCGGGATGTTGTATTGGCGATCGGTCACAATGAAGCGATTGACCTCATCGGGTGTGACAGTAACTGGGTAGCGGGGCAATTGCTGCAGCACCATGCCGAACCAATCCTGTCCAGCGAAAATGCGGCTGGTACCCATATTGTTGAGGTCATGATGATTCGGATGGTTGGTGATGAGATGGCCGTACGGGTCATAGTTGGCGAAAACGCGACCATGGTAATGATAATCCTCGAGGGTACCCACTTCATCAAATTCACCGACGATTACCCAATAGAGCAATGGATACGCGGCATATCGGGCAATGACATAACGCTGCCAGCGCTCAAATTGGTCCCGAGTGAAGGTAGCGAAATGCTGAGACCAGGTCATAAAAAACCCAACGGCCATGTGGACCGAATCGAGATAGGCCATGCGGCGATCCATCCATTTATAGAATTCGGGATTGATGCGTTGCTGGGATTGGGAGAGCCATAGGTTCCCCCCTTCGTTTTTCGGATTGATGGTTCCAGTTGGGAGTCCACCAGTTCCCAGCACAAAATGGATGCCGTTGAACTTTTGTGTCCGACGTCGATTGATATATTGTTGAAAAGTGCCATTACTAAACGGCACGGCGTTGCTCATTAAACACCAATTGGTCTCGCCGAGCCACAGGAATGGCGTGCCTTCGCTCAATCGAAAACTGTAAGGATAATCGGGGTTCACTTGAAGGATGCCGGGTCGATCCGAGGGCACGCACTCGAATTCGCCGAACAGACTGTCCAGCCCAGGGTCATTGGACTGGGTAAAGTACGCCCAGACCCCAAGCGCAGTCGGCATGATGCGAAGTCGAAAGCGCTTGCCCTCGTACCAATAACCTTCAACGTGATAAGTGATGCCGTTGGGACCATGAACGGATGCGGTAAAGGAGACGTCGAGATATGGATTATTGTAATTCAATGCAGCTTCAAATTCGGCTTCAAATAAGCCATATTTTGGGACCAGGTTGCTGCGTTGCTCCGCCCAAATGGAGGGGATAAGTGCCAGCATGCCCAACCATCCGAGCATCATCCAGCACAGTCGTTGCAATTTGATCCAGCTCAACATTTTCTTCATGACTTGTATTCTGGCTTTGACATGACAATTCCCCCGATGATTTCGAATGCTTGTCTCATGATCCGTGTGGCTGAAAACGCCTGATGTCTCGGTCATTCCGAACGAAGCAAAACAGGTGACGAATCTTTACGTCACAAAAATATTGAGCCTTCATCAGCTTCCAGCGCAAAATTCGAAATTCAATTGGGCCGCATCATTCCCGCAAATTCAGAATTCTCCTTAAAAGCCGCTTGCTTCGACAAATCCAAATAGAGATGCCTGCCCACCTAGCCATTTTCTGCCTCTTTTGCCATTAGAACGGACCAGATTTCTCACTGTTCGCTCGGAATGGCACGTTTCATAATCAATTTCTCATTTCTCCACAGCCTGTGCGATTGAAACAAAGACAAAAAGTCGTGCTTCAAAGCATCCCATAGAGCCCTTTCTTCCGATCTGGCCTTTGCCCATTCGTTTCAATCGAAGCGAGTTAATAAAGCGCGGAGCGCGTTTGGAGAACGAAGCGACGAACAATCCATTTAGTCAGCGCACCTCCTTTCGTTACGTCAAGGGATTCTTCTCTGCATTTGGTCGCTCATGTCCAAGCGCCTCCTCAGACGCTATCGTTTCAGTTGATCGAACCAAACATCCATCTCTCGCCTTCGCCGTTCGCCGGTTCGAGCTCCACTAGCCATCTCGTTTCATCTCATGTTCTTGCGACAAGCTTCGCCTGCGGAAAGGAAGGCCACGCTATTTTACGAATATTTGTGAAAAATGTCAAGCGCAATTTTTGCTGGAAATATGGCCAGCGATTTCCAACCTCTTTAGCAGAACGGTTGATGTCTCTTTTATACAAAACGGAACGAAGCGAAATACGGAGCCGATATGTCCCAAAAACACGGTTCCCTCACCAGTTTCCGTTGCAAGATGCGACCTGCAATTTGGCTTCCTCATTCCTTCGGTTGGCGAAATTCATTTTAGCCGTGTCATTCCTGCTTGTGCATGAATGACATTTCTTCTTTTGTACCCAGAGTTGATCGGATTGTTCGCCTTGCGCGGGAAGGCGATTCGGCAATTGTACGATTTTCCCTTGCGATCTTGATCGCAATCAAAATGGTTCGAATAAGACGACCAGGTCTCCTTAAACATGCTCCAGAAGTCGTTTTGTGCACGCCGAAAATCAATGGAACTGAATTGACAGAGAGCGGTTATTATATCATGCATTTCAGCCGCTGTTCCTGTACCGAGTTTCAGCAGGATCGTTGGGCGCAACATCGATATTGATGGAATCGAGAAAGACATCATGCGAACGATCAAGAAAATTTTATTGTTCATCGCCATCGGCCTGATGGTGCTGTATTTTTTGATCACGCTCCAGCCAGGGAGCTGGTTGCTCACCCGATTGGTTCAGCGGCAAATGTCAGAATTTCTCGACGTTCCAGTCCAGATCGATCGCATCCACACCAATTTGTTCAACTCCATCCATGTTGACCATTTTTCCCTCGGACCCATCGACCAAACTCAGCCTCCTATATTGAGCTTTAAAAAATTGCACGTAAATGTGAATCTCTGGGCCTTATTCACCAACAAGATTTCGTTAAGTCGGCTTGAAATCGATCAGCTTTCTGTTCGCATTTCAAAAGATTCGACCGGCTGCTATCATCTACCCAAAAAATTGTTCGGCAGTGAAAAACCAGTTCCATCGACCGAAGCGCATAAAGCCAGAAGATTCCAAGTGGCGATCAATCAATTGCGGATCAACAACATGCAGATCGGCTATCTGGAGCAACGCGATTCCCTTCGCATAGAGCTGCGCCAGATGCAGATCGGATTGGATACAAAGGCATCCGACAACAGCAAAATCGGCCAGCTGACAGCCCAGTCTGGAGAATTGGGCTGGCGCCGAATGTCACAGTTCATCCGAACATGTGAAATTGGCTTCACGATCGATCCGGATCTGGTAGACATCACCAAGCTGGTTTTAGCCACGGAAGACATTCAAATAGCTGGGAACATGCAATATCACCTGGCCGATCGGACCATTAGCGATGGCCATATCCAGGCAGCGCTGGGGCTCAATTTACTGGATCGAATCATTGCCGATAGCCATCCCAGGCGTTTTCAAGGGCAAGTGGAAATTGATGCCCGTTTTGCTGGGCCAGTGAATCACCCCTCTGCTATGTTACGGATCCTGCTACACCATGGCCGTGTACACGATTGGCCAGTGGATCACCTAACTGCGGATCTCTCGCTGCACAATAAAACGATTCGATTGACGAGCTTATCCGTTGCAACGCTAGGAGGAGAAGTCGCTGCGGCTGGGGAATTAACCTTCGGGGCCGATTCATTGCACTATGATGCTAAAATTTCGCTGCGCCAGCTTTCTCTGAAAGATGGATTGCCCAAATTATCCAACGGACGCTTCATTCCGATGCAGGGAGTGATCAACGCCGAGCTGCTGGCTTCCGGTACGGGCAGCGATCCGAGGCAATGGAGGGCTCAGGGTCATTTCGTCCTGTCTCAATTAATGCTCAATTCTAAGCCATTGCCGCAGATCCAGGTCCGACTTTCTTTTGAAACCGGTCGTTTTCATTTTTTGCTCGATCAAAATGATTCGAAGTTGCACATTGCTGGGCACATTGGCGCGGATCAATCGCTGGCTGGTCGTTTCTATGCTGATCTGAACGATGTCGCTCCCATTGCTGCGATAGCTGGTCTGGTTGGCCTATCTGGCCAGCTTAAACTCACTGGCGATTTATCGGGTAGCCTGCCAGCCCCGGTTGGCACGATGAACCTCCGATTTCGCGATGGCAATTTTAAAGGCTTGCCGATGACTGAAGTGACCGCCAGCGCTTATTATGATGCAGCGGATCTGGTTATCTCCCATCTCCA
>Ga0209162_1000091_pt1 | contig 89739 bp, 87 predicted proteins | sample YNPNPMetaG_FD_187121 | JGI IMG/M metagenome (GOLD analysis project Ga0209162, IMG submission 187121) | Anoxygenic and chlorotrophic microbial mat microbial communities from Yellowstone National Park, USA - YNP NP MetaG (SPAdes) (version 2) ...
CTGGAAGAAAGCGTGCTTATCGCCGATGGCGCGATGGGCACGATGCTGCAGAGGCTCGGTGTACAGGCGCCGTACGAGCTGGCAAACCTTGTACAGCCCGATGCGGTAAGGCAGGTTCACCGCGCGTATATCGAGGCGGGTGCGCGGCTCATCGAGACCAACACCTTCGGTGCGAACCGCGTGAAGCTGGCGACACACGGAGCGGGGCACCTGGTGCGCGAGATTAACCTCGCAGCGGTTCGGCTGGCGCGCGAAGCGGCGGGCGACGTACCGGTGATAGTAGCGGGTGCCGTAGGACCGGTCGGCAAGCCGCTGGCTCCGATTGGGCAGATAGCCCCTCAAGAGGCAGGGGAAGCCTTCCGCGAGCAGATAAAGGTGCTTCTGGAGGCTGAGGTAGACCTCATCCTGCTGGAAACCTTCACGCACCTCGATGAGCTCAGGATCGCGTTGGAGCAGCTGCGGTCTCTGGATAGCGAGATCCCCGTTATTGCCCAGAAAGCCTTTATCGAGGACGGCGAGACGCTGGCGGCGGGTTTACCTGCCCAGGTAGCGCGCACGCTGGAGGAGTGGGGTGTAGACGTTATCGGCGCAAACTGCGTGGTCGGTCCGCAGCGCATGGTGGGCATCTTGCAGGCGATGGCTTCTGCGACCAGCCTGCCTCTTTCCGTCATGCCTACGCCCGGCTTGCCACAGTACCAGCGAGGCGAGGTCACCTTCGAGGTACAGCCCGATTACTTCGCCCAGTACGGCGAGCAGTTTGCGCGAATTGGGGTAAACGTCGTTGGCGGTTGCTGCGGTACCACGCCCGCGCATATCCGTGCTGTGGCAGAACGCCTGCGTGGGGTGAAACCGCGTGCGCGACGTGTACCTGCAAGGGTCAAAGAGGCGGTCAAGCCGGAGGAACTGCCTCGCGCGGAACCGTCGCAACTGGCAGGCAAACTGGGCAGGAAGTACGTGATTGCAGTGGAGCTCGACCTGCCGCGTGGACTGGATGTCACGAAGGTGTTAGATGGCGCGCTCTCACTGAAGGAGCATGGAGTGGACGTTATCGACATCTCCGACGGCGCGCGGGCGCGTCTGCGGATGAACCCTATCGCCATCTCGCACCTGATTCAAGAGCAGGTAGGCATTGAAGTGATGATGCACTTCGCCTGTCGCGACCGCAACCTGCTGGCGATTCAGGCAGACCTACTGGGAGCGCACGCACTGGGCATTCGCAACATTCTGGCAATCACGGGCGACCCTGCGCTGATTGGCGATTACCCAACGGCGACCTCCGTATTCGACATTGACGCCATCGGACTGGTGCGCATCCTGCGCCGCTTCAATGAAGGCGTAGACCTTGCGGGCAACAGTATCGGCATGCGCACCGCGTTCACCATCGCCGTCGCCTACAACCCGCTCGCTTATGACCAGCACACGGAGGACGAACGACTGAAGCGCAAGGCGGCAGAAGGGGCGCATCTGGTGTACACCCAGCCGATATTCGATATCGCGGTGCTGGAGAGGGCGGCGGAAGCGGCAAGCAGGGTGGGGCTGCCTCTCCTTGTTGGCGTTCTGCCTCTACGCAGCGCACGGCACGCCGACTTCATGCACCATGAGGTGCCGGGCGTGTGGATACCTGACCCCATCCGCAAGCGACTGGCGGAGCTTGACGATGCGGATGCACGCAGGTACGGTCTGGATGTGGCTAAAGAGTTCGCCCTGCAGGCTCAAAAGGTGAGCCAGGGTATTTACCTGATGCCACCTTTCGGTAACCACAAGGTGGCGGAAGCCGTCATAGATGTATTGACAGGATAAACATCTACCAGCAAGGAGGGAAGCGTATGAAACGTGCGAAACTGCTCGCGCTGTTGGCGGGCGGCGTGGCGCTGGGCACGGTGTGGACGACGCTGGCTCAGCAGCAGCCTGCCCCTGCCGTAGACGCCAGCAACCCGGCGGTGTTTGCCTCTAGCTTACCCGTCGGCGCGGTGGCACCAGCGTCTCGCCTGTGACCAACGTGGTCACAGGCGAGACGCTGTGCTACCTTTGAAGGAACCCGGGTAAGCCGGTGGTGCTGAGCTTCGGCAACATCGGCAACCCGTTCTGGACCCGGGAGGTCCAGTTCCTCGAGAAGCTCCATCAGCAATACGCCTCTAAGGGCGTGGTCATTGTGGCTGTCGCGTTGGACACCGACAAGCAGGCGGTGAAGGCTTTTGTGGACAAATACAAACTAACGCTGCCGGTGGCGGTGGACAGCGAGAAGCTGACCGTCGCTGAGCTCTACAAGGTGACCGCTCTTCCAACGACCATTTTCACCGACCGCGCACACAAGGTAACCCTGCGTCAAATCGGCTTCAGTAAACAGCACGAGAAGCTGTTTGAGGAGGAGATACGGAAGCTGGCGCAGTAGCGCAGCGGGGAGAACCTTAGTCTTATCCCCTCTCCCGAAACTTCGGGAGAGGGGGTTTCGGTTTTTTGACTAATGCGGGCTATTCTGTTCCTCGCGCCGAACCATCTCCTGCGCCGCGCGAAGCCGATGCAGCACGCGCTCTTTGCCCATCACCTCAATCATCTCGAAAAGCCCTGGACCGACGGTGCGACCGCTGACCGCCACCCGAGTCGGGTGGATGACCTGTGCCGCGCTCACACCCAGCTCCTCCGCAATGGCGCGAGTGGTTGCTTCGATGTGCGGCACGTCGAACGGTTCCAGTGCGCTGTAGCGCTCGATAAGCATCTCGAGCATCTGCGGCACATAGGGTTGTGTGAACCACTTGCGCACACCCTTCTCCTCGTACTCCAGCGTGTCGCGGAAGAAGTACTCGGTGAGCGGCACGACCTCAGAGAGCAGCTTCATCCGCTCCGCTTCCAGCGCGATGACCCGCTGGGCATACGCGACCTCTTCAGGCGAGGGGGTCTGTGGCATCAGCCCTGCTTCTTGCAAATAGGGCAGGCACAGCCGGGTCAGCTCCTCGATGGGCTTGCGCCGGATGTACACACCGTTCATCCACAACAGCTTCTGCCCGTCGAAGATAGCGGGGTTTTCCTGCACACCGGACAGGTCAAATCGCTCTATCAGCTCTTCGCGCGAATAGAGTTCGCGGTCCTCGTCCGCGCTCCAGCCGAGCAGCGCAAGAAAGTTGAACATCGCCTCCGGCAAGTAGCCCTGCTGAATGTACTCCACGAACTGCACAGAGCCGTGTCGTTTGGAGAGCTTCTTGCGGTCGGTGCCTAAAATCATCGGCAGGTGGGCGAACCTGGGCAATTCCCAACCAAGCGCGTGGTATATCTGCACATGGCGCGGAGTGCTGGAAATCCACTCCTCACCGCGAATGACGTGGGTAATGCCCATATCGTGGTCGTCGGTCACGCTGGCAAGGTGATAGGTGGGGTAGCCGTCGGATTTGAGCATCACAAAGTCGTCAATCAGTGCGTTCTCGAAGCGGATTTCGCCGCGGATTTCGTCGTGGAAGACCGTCTCGCCCTCCAAAGGCATGGCGAAGCGGATCACGTAAGGAAGACCTTGCACTTCCAGTGCTTTGCGCTCCTCGTCCGACAGATAGCGGCATTTGCGGTCGTAGCCGGTCGGCTGTTTGGCTGCCTCCTGCTGGCGGCGCAGCTCCTCCAGCCGTTCGGGCGTACAGTAGCAGCGGTAGGCATGTCCTGTCTCTACCAGCTTTTCTGCGACCTCGCGGTACAGCGGCAGCCGCTGAGACTGGAAATAAGGACCTTCGTCCCAGTCCAGCCCCAGCCAGCGCAGGCTATCCATTATCTCTTGTACCGACCCCTCCACGTAGCGGGCGCGGTCGGTATCCTCGATGCGCAGGATGAACACGCCCCCATGCTTTCGCGCGAACAGCCACGTAAACAGCGCGGTGCGGATGTTGCCGATATGTGGTGACCCCGTCGGGCTGGGGGCGAACCGCACACGCACCGTGTTATTTTTCTTGCGTTCTGACATTCGAGATCTCTCCAATACTAAGGTTGGATGCTAAAACCTGCGATTAGAAAGTCCTTGTCAAATGAAAACACGGCATCTACTGGTACCCGAGCAAGCAAGACAAAGCTTGTACAATCGGTGAAAGAGAACTGCTGGTCGTAGTAGCGAAAAAACAGGGTAAGAGCGTCCAGCCAAACCTCCTCTGTGACGTGAGTGATCGAGAGAGAGCCGTGATCTCGTGCTTGCTGAACGGATTGCCAGAACGTGCGAGCGTATGTTAGACCCATGCGATACCTGATCAAGGTCGGCGTCTCATCAAGCACGTAGTCGGAAGTAAGAATCTGGATGCTGTGCGGTTTTATCTGCTGTTCGTAGTACGTTTGCGCCCTGTGATGGTTTTGATCGCTCTTATCCGCAGGAGCAATCCAAGCGCTGGTATCCACAAAGATGTATTTTTTCATCTCCTGTGGTACAACGCTCTGTCATGTTCTTCGCTAAGACTTGCGTGGCTGCTGCAACCCATACCAACAATTGTATCCAGTGGATATACCTTATTTTGCCCAGGGCTGTCAAAACCCGCGTTGATTTCGTTGAGTACAACAAGCCTGACCCGCTTTCCCTTGAACTCCTCGGACCGACTCAGAATCTCTTCCCACAAGCCCTCGATGACGTAAGCCATACTCTCACCCCCCCACGACCATTATACCAGATTTGTGCAAAAGCCTATCGTGTCCTCTGTTGCTTGAGCTGCTGAGCCAGTTGGTGCACCACGGCGACCCGATTTGTGCGAAAGCCTATCGTGTCCTCTGCTGCAGCTGCTGGACGAGTGTCTTCACCCGCTCCAGCTGCCTGCCGTACTCCGCCCAGTTGCCCTCGCGTTGTGCGGTTTCGGCGGCGCGGATGGCATCGGCGAGCTGGTTCACCAATGCACGCACATCTCCCGTGGGTGTCGGCGTTGCAGGCGCAGCTGGTGTTAGCGACAGCGGTCTCGGTGTAGCGGCTCGCGCGGAACCCGATGCGCCGAAGATTCTCTGCAAGCCCTGTTCTAAGGTGTCCGCCATCACACGCTGGTCGCCGTATGCCACAATCACTTTCTTCAACTCGGGGATGCGTTGCTCACCGCCTCCCGTAGTCTGCAGGTAGACGGGCTTCACGTAAAGCAACGACTGCTCGATGGGTATTACCAGCAGATGCCCCCATACCACCTGCGAGCCGGGCTGGTCCCACAGTCGCAGTTGCGTGCGGATTTCGGAGACCTGACCCAGCAGGCGTTCTATCTGTGCGGGACCGTAGATGGTGCGTTCCTTCGGGAAGCGATAGAGCACGATTTTGCCGTAATCTTCCCCGTCGCACTTGGCACACATCCACGCAATCATCTTCTCCTGATTCATCGGCGTGTACACGATGAGCAACAGGAACTCTTCCCGCTTCTCGCCCGGCAGGCGCATGATGAGGTAGTAGGGTTCCATCTGCTGGAACTCGCCGCCCGGCACAGTGCTTTCCGGCGATTGCTGTTTGGCGATTTCCCACTGGTCTTCACGCATATAGAACACGCGCGGGTCGCGCATGTGGTACAGCGCCCAGATGTTGCTCTGGATGCGGAACAGGTCTTCAGGATAGCGCAGGTGCTGGCGCAGGCTGGCGGGCATCTCCGAGAGCGGTTTGAACAAACCGGGCAGGGCGCGGCGGTAGGTTTGAATCATCGGGTCGCTCTCGTCGGCGATATAATAGCTCACCGAGCCGTTATAAGCATCTATCACCACCTTCACCGCGTTGCGGATGTAGTTCAGGCGATAGTAGCGGAAGGCATCCAGCGGGATGTCCAGCGTTTTGGCGTAAGGGTAGCGATCGCTAACGGTGTAGGCGTCACAAATCCACCACAGCTTGCCGTCGGCGACCACGATGTATGGGTCGCGGTCGTGCATCAGGAAGGGAGTAATCGCCTGCATACGCTCACGGATGTTGCGCCGGAATAGCAGGCGACTGTTGGGCGTCAGGTCACCGGAAAGTATCAAATAGCTATCTGCCATCCGGAAAGCGTAGGCAAGTTTCGCCACCAGGTTTCTGCCGATAGGAATGCCCCCGGTTCCCTGATAGCGCGTGTACTGATTCTCGCCCTCCGCGCCGCTGTGCAGGGTGGGATAGTCAAACTCCTCCAGTTTCGAGTCCACAATCACTGGGTTATCTGTCAGTTCGCCGTAATAGATTTCGGGCCGCTCCAGCCGCACGGGTACCTTGCTTTGCGGGGGAATATCGCGCACCAGATATTCCGGTTGTCCCTGTGCGGTGGTGGTGTTCACAGCGGTCATGACCACGCCATAGCCATGTGTGTACTGCAGGCGCAGGTTCTGCCACGTTTTGGAGGAGGCTGGCAAATCGGGCTGCGATAGCTCGCGCGCTGCCACCATCACCTGGCGGTAATCGCTGCCGAAGGTGTAGCGGTCGACGTCCACATCGTTGAACTTGTAGTACTGCTTGAACGACTGCAGGGAGTTGAAAATCATCTGAAGGGGCTGGTAGTCCCAGATGCGCACATTGGACAGCGTCTGGTTATTGCGCTGCAGGTCGGCGACAGTCAGATTCGTATTTGCCTCAAAGGTACGCTCTTCCACGTTATCCAGTCCGAACGCCTGTCGCGTGGCGGTGAGGTGCCGTTGGATATAGGGCTTTTGCAAGCCCCATTCGTTGGGGTTGACAATGGCGTTTTGTACTGCAGCGGGTATCACCGCATGAACCAGCACCGATGCGCCCACCAGTGCTGCCAGCATCATCAGCGGGAACCGGAGCACACGACCACGCCGGATGTTCCACACCAGTGAGCCGGCGGTGAGCAGGCTAATCGCCATCAGCAGATACAGCCCCGGCAAGCGCACGGTGGTTTCCACGTAACCGGCACCGGTGAAGATGCGGTTCGGGATAAACAACACATCGTAGCGGTCCAGCCAGTAGCCCACGCCCCACAGTGCCGCACAAGCCGCCGCGAGCAGAAACAGGTGCGGTTTGACACCCGGCGAGAATGCGGTCAGCGTGCCGAAGACCTCGAAGCCGCGGTTCACGTAGTAGTAGGCGGCCGTTATCAACAGCGTGGCGATGAACACGATGGTAAACCACGTATGCAGATACCGCCAGAAGGGCAAACGAAACATGTAAAAGGCGACGTCATGTCCGAACAGCGGGTCGCGCACGCCAAAAGGCTGGGCGTATCGGAACAACAGCCACTGCTCCCAGTGTGACGCACTCTGACTGCCCACCAGCAACGCGAGCAACAGCACTGCCCAGAAGATAAAGGGCTGAGAGGTACGAGGTACTGCGATGCCCAACCGAATGCGCAACCTCTCCTCCCACTCCTCATCCATGCCCGTGCTGAGGCGATACGCCAGCCGCAGGTTCAGGTAGAGTATCACGAAAAACAGCAGGCTGAAGACGCCGAACAGCGCCAACCGCGTGCTCCAGATGCGGGTGAATAGAGCCGTGTAACCCAGCTCGGCAAACCAGAGCCAGTCGGTATAGAAACGCACGGCTACCACCAGTATCTGCAGCAGCACCAGCGCGCCGACCAAGATCCAGAGCCATAGCCTGCGACGTTCGCCTTCTGCGGTCAGGGGATAACGTGCCTTCACAACAGGTTGTGCTCCTCTCCTATGACCATACTCCGGGTATGGGCGTATCGCATTTGGGACACCTGCCGGAACCGGTCAGATGGTTCTCCAGTATCCGGAAGCCCCATCGCTTCACCAGCAGGGCATCGCACTGCGGGCAATAGGTGTTCTCCCATTTGCCAACCGCGCCCGGGATGTTGCCTGCGTACACGTAACGAAGCCCCTCGCTGCGTCCGATTTCCGCTGCCCGTAGCAGGGTGCGTACATCGGTATCGTCATGGTCGAGCATCTTGTAGTCGCGATGGAAGGCAGTGACATGCCAGGGAATATCCGGCGACAGAGAAGCCAGGAACCTCGCCGCCTCGCGCAGCTCCTCATCGCTGTCGTTGAAGCCGGGCACGACCAGTGTCACCACCTCGAGCCAGAGACCCGATTGGTGTACCAGACGAATACCGTCCAGCACTTTCTGGAGAGTGGTTCCCAGCTGGCGATAACTGCGGTCGTTCATGCTCTTGAGATCGATTTTGTATCCCGCCAGATAAGGGCGCAGGTATTCCAGCACTTCTGGCGTGAGATTGCCATTAGAGACGAACAGTCCGCGAATGCCATGCGGTTGTGCCGCCTTGAAGATGCTGACTGCCCACTCGGCGGTAATGAGTGGCTCGTTGTACGAGCTGGTAATGAACGGCGAATTGTAGCGCAGGGCGAGTTCCACCATCTCTTCGGGCAGGATTCGGTCTACGGGCGCACCGGCGGCGGGGTCTCGCAATGCCTGCGAGCTAATCCAGTTCTGACAGTACGCGCAATGAAGATCGCACCCCAGCATCCCGAAGGTCAGAGTGCGTGTACCCGGCATCACATGGAAGAAGGGCTTTTTCTCAATAGGGTCCACGTTCAGCCCGCAGACGTATCCCCACGGAGCGTAAAGCTTGCCTCCCTGGTTAAAGCGCACCTGACAGATACCCCTTTTGCCCTCGCGGATGATACACCGGTGAGCGCAGGCGAAGCACTGTACCGAACCGTCATCCAGAGGACGGTACACCTCGGCCTCGCGCGTCAGGCTGTCCAGCACCTCTGCCAACGAACGGGTTGTGGTCGGCGTCGTTAGCGGAGACATCGAACACGCCCCCTTTCTGCAACTGTCTTGATTCTACCACCAATGGCGCGCTGCAGGGAAGTAGGGGGCGAAGCGGGAATAGGCTTTACAGAAGGTGGCCGGTATGCTTCGGGTTCCCGAAATCATCCAGAAGAAAAGAGACGGCGGGGAACTGAGCCGGGAAGAGCTGGAAGCGCTGGTGCTGGGTGGTCTGCGAGGCGAAGTGCCCGACTATCAGGTGGCTGCCTGGCTGATGGCGGTGTACTTTCGCGGAATGACCCCTCAGGAGACGACCACGCTGACCTCCATCTTGCAGCACTCCGGGCAGCAACTGGGCCTGCCTCCTCTGGGGAAGCCGGTGCTGGACAAACACTCTACCGGTGGAGTAGGGGACAAGACGAGTCTGGTGGTCGTTCCTTTGCTGGCGGCGTGCGGAGTGGTTGTTCCAAAGATGTCGGGGCGTGGGTTGGGGTTCACCGGCGGCACTGTGGACAAGCTCGAGTCTATCCCCGGATTCCGTACCGACTTCCGTGCAGACGAGATACGCCGTCTGGTGGAGGAGGTCGGAGCCTGCCTGGTCGGTCAGTCGCCCGACTTAGTGCCTGCGGATAAGTATCTCTACGCTCTGCGCGACGTGACCGCTACAGTGGATTGCATTCCGCTGATAGCAGCCAGTGTGATGAGCAAGAAGCTGGCAGGGGGCGCGGAGTATATCTTGCTGGACGTGAAGACAGGTTCCGGGGCGTTTATGCCTCGCCTGCCGGACGCGCTGGAACTGGCGCGTGCGCTGGTGGAGATAGGCAAGATGGCGGGGAGGCGTACTCTAGCTCTGGTAACCGATATGAGCCAGCCGCTGGGGGAGGCGGTGGGCAATGCGCTGGAAGTCGCGGAGGCGATACAGGTGTTACAGCGCAGGACCGGTGCCGCCTCGGCGCGTTTCGAAATCCTGTGCATCGAGCTGGCTGCGCACGCCCTGATGCTGGTTGGTGCGGAAACGCAGTTGAGCGAGGCGCGACGGCGCGCACTGGAGTGTCTCGACAGCGGCGATGCACTGCAGGTGTTCCGCCGAATCGTTCAGGCGCAGGGCGGTGACGTCAGCGTGCTGGATGACCCTTCCCTGCTGCCACAGGCGCCAGTCCGACTGCCAGTGTACGTGCCGCAGGCAGGATACATCCACGCCATCGACGCGCGTCGAGTCGGGCTGCTGGCAGTGCGCCTGGGAGCAGGACGCAGCCGTAAGGAGGACACTATAGACCACGCGGTCGGTATCCGCGTCCTGCGCCATGTGGGCGACCACGTGGAGCCTTCTCTGCCTGTCGCCGAGGTGCACGCACGAAGCGAAAAACAGGCTCAGGAGATTGCAGAGGAATTACGGAGCTGCTTCGCTGTGGGTCAAGGCGCGCCACGCTTTCAACCACTGGTGTACGCGGTGGTGTGAAACCCTTATCCCCTTTTCCTATTGCCGTGGGAACAGGAGAGCGCATAATCCCCTCTCCCGAAACTTCGGGAGAGGGGATGGGGTGAGGGTTACTCGTCGCCAATCAGCCCGAAGTTTCGCACCAGGATACCGAAGTCGAACAACGTCACTTCGAGGTCGCCGTCCAGGTCGGCGTTAAAGCTCCAGTTGGAGTCGCCGGAAACACTGCCGAAAGAAGCGACCAGGGCACCGAAGTCAAAGAGCGTCACTTCGTTGTCTCCGTCGATATCGGCGTTCGGCAGGTCGACATCCACCATCGCCACGCTGGTCAACGTGACGTTGGGCACCACTTTGCGCAGCCAGTGGTTGGCGCGGAAAGCGATGTCGTAGGTGCCCTCCGGTACCACCGGCAACAGGTAGCTGTAGGCATGACTGCCGTCGGGCTGTTCGGTGGCATATGGCGTGGTATAGAAGGTCTGTACCACGTTCGGTGTGCCCTGCTCGCGCAGTTCCACCTCCAGGGTAGGCACGAAGGCGTCGTTTTCGTCCTCCCCGACATCCTTAGGAGGCTGTACGGCAAATCCGAAATCTTCCAGATTCACGTTGCCGAACAGGGTAGCGTTCGTTCTGGCGGGTATGCCCATCAGGCGAATGGTGAAATTTGCCACCGGGTGTCCGTAGAACTCGGTCAGTTCCCAGCTGCTGCCTCCATCTACCGACAGGTAGGCATCCCGCCGACCGATGGGTGCATTGAAATCCCACGTCACCAGATACAGTCCCATACTGGTACCCGGCTTGACCACACTCCAGCCGATATCCCCGCTGACGTCGAAATACAGCGTGCTGGGTAGGGTGACGGTAAAGGTGTAGTAACCGGCGTATTGCGCGGTTACTTCGAACACCGCCGACCCCGTGCTGTTCTTGAGGGGTATCAGCTTGCTCAGGCTGGGCGGCTGTGTGGGCGTAATGTTTCGGAAGAAGTACATGCGTATCGGTACGTTGCTTTCCGTGACCTCCGCGGTGAACTCAAAGCTGCGCACTTCACCGCCTGCACCTACGTTGTCGTAGTCCACCCACCAGCTCTGACCCGCCTTCTCGCCGTTGCCGGTTGGGTCGTAGTAGAACCCGTGAGGGGCGGGGTCGTCGTTGGGGTAGTTGTCGTAGATAAGCGCGGTCTTCTGCGGAACCAGCCCCTGTGCGCTTAACGACGGCGATACACCCAGCTCCCTTGCCGGGCGGATGGTCACGAACTTCTGCGGAATGGGAATTGCCTTCACGCGCCACTGGGCATGTGCAGATGCCGCCAGTGCGACGAGCAATAAGGCGAGCAAAACCTTCCTCATGGGTCTCATCCTTTCTCCAAGTGATAATATTTCAGCCAGTAGCAGAATAGCACAAGCCGGGTGTACGTGTCAAGCTGCGCTACTCCCAGCCCTGCATGGGAATCCAGTGGCGCGTGAAGTAGTCTCCCAATGTAAGGATAAACATAATCACCAGCCAGAAGAACCCCGCCGAAGCCCATACCCAGGTCAGGCGCGTGCTATAACGCACGTGCATGAAGTACAGCACCACCAGCACCGCTTTGACCACCGCAATGGTGAGCGCAATGATGTTGTTCAGCAGGGTGTGGTGCCCCGGCAGGTAAGCCGCACCCACCGTCGCCACCAGCAGAACCAGCAGGGCAACATAGACCAGCAAGTAGACTCTGATCGGTACGATGTGGATGTGCGAGTCGTGTTCGTTTGCCATGTCCTCACCTCGGAATCAGGTACAGTAGCGGAAACAGGAATATCCAGACGATGTCCACGAAGTGCCAGTATAGTCCCACCATCTCCACCGGCACAAAGTCCTGTACGCTGGGGTGGCGGATGGCGGTAAGCACTGCCAGCACCGACATGACCAGCACGCCAATGGCTACGTGCAGCGCGTGCAGACCCGTCATGGCGAAGTAAAGGCTGAAGAAGAGCTGCGCCACCCGCAGGTGTTCTACTGGCTCAAACCGAAAGTTCGCGCCCGGTACCAGCCCCTCGACAAACTTGTGGTGGTACTCGAAGCCCTTCACCACCAAGAAGGTACACGCCAGCGCCATGGTTACCAGCAGGAACAGCAATTGTTTGCGGGAATCTCCTCGCTGAGCGAAGTGAACCGTGAGCGCCATCGTCAGGCTGCTGGTCAGCAGAACCAGCGTGTTGAAAAAGCCCATCGGAACGTTCAGCTTCAGGTGCGCCAGGTAGAACGTTTCGTGATTCGCCACACGGTATACCAGATAGATGGCAAATACCGCGCCGAAGAACATAATCTCCGTGACCAGGAACGTCCACATCCCGACGATGTAGGACTCAGTCTGTTGTTCCGGCGTCTCGAACTGGATGCTAAGCGTCTGTCGGCTTTGCTCCTGAACCACTGGCAATCTCCTCCTGCGAGTGATTATCGTAAGCGTATGGCTCTTCGGTCACAACGGGCGTCTCCTCGAAGTTATGCGTGGTGGGCGGAGACGGGGTTTGCCACTCCAGACCGGTGGCGCCCCAAGGGTTCGGTCCGGCAATCGCGCCGTTGCGCAGCGACCACAACAGGTAAAAGAGCGGAATGATGTAACCCAGCCCCAGCAGTACCGCGCCCGAGGTGGACATCACATGAAGGAACTGCCACTCTTCCGGATACCAGTGGTAGCGGCGCGGCATGCCGAGGTAGCCCAGCACAAACTGCGGGAAGAAGGTCAGGTTGAAACCCGCGAAGATAATCAGCGCAGCCAGTTTGGCAATACCCTCGGGGTACATCCTTCCTGTCATTTTGGGCCACCAGAAGTGCAATCCTCCCAGATACCCGAATATCGCGCCACCCACCATGATGTAGTGGAAGTGCGCCACCACAAAGTAGGTATCTTGCAGGTGCACGTCGGTGGCGAGGGAGGCGAGAAATATCCCTGTTAGCCCACCGATAACGAACAGACCGAGAAAGCCCATCGCGCACAGCATGGGCGCACGCAGTTCGATGTGCCCCTTGTACATGGTGGCCGTCCAGTTGAACACCTTCACCGCAGACGGTACCGCCACGAAGAAGCTCAACAGCGAGAAGACCATGCCTGCGTATACCGACTGGATGGTGGTAAACATGTGGTGTCCCCACACGAGGAATCCCACCACGGCGATAGCCACGCTGGAAAAGGCGACGAAGTGATAGCCGAACACCCGCTTGCGCGAGAAGCAGGAAACCAGCTCGCTGATGACGCCCATCGCAGGCAGAATCATGATATATACCGCCGGGTGCGAGTAGAACCAGAACAGATGCTGGAACAGGATGGGGTCGCCGCCGAGCGCGGGGTCGAAGATGCCCAGTTTGAACACCCGCTCGATGGCCACAAGCAGCAGCGTAATCGCCACCACGGGCGTTCCCAGCACGATAATCACGCTGGTGGCGTAATGTGCCCAGATGAACAGCGGCAGACGGAACCACGTGAGCCCCGGCGCACGCATCTTGTGGATGGTAACGATGAAGTTAATCCCTGTGGCGATGGACGAGAACCCCGCGATGAACAGTCCGACCAGCGTCAATGTGACCTGCGAAGTGCTGAAGGTGCTGCTGTAGGGTGGGTAAAACGTCCAGCCAGTATCCACGCCACCCGTCACCATTGCCCACAGAGCGATGAAGCCCCCTAGCATGTAGAGGTACCAGCTGGCGAGGTTCAGGCGTGGGAAAGCGAGGTCGCGCGCCCCTATCATCATCGGCACCAGAAAGTTTCCCAACACCGCCGGTATGGAGGGGATGAGGAAGAAGAATATCATCACCACACCGTGCATGGTGAAGACACGGTTGTAGTTTTCGGAGGTCATCAGGTCGCCCTGCGGGGTGAGCAGCTCCAGCCGGATGAGGGCAGCCAGCAGACCGCCGATAAAGAAGAAGAAGGTAATCGACACCAGATACAGTATGGCGATGCGCTTGTGGTCGGTGGTCAACAACCACGAAAGCACCTTACTGCCTGCGTTAAGATAGTTTTTTCCGCCTACTTCCATCTCGCGCGGTTGGGTAATAGTCATACTCATGGCTTCACCTCCGCCACCTGCTTCTCGGTCTTTTGCAATGACTTGATATATGCCACCAGCTGGAGCAACCGTTCCTCACTGAGCAGCCCCTCGTAGCTCGGCATAATCGGTTCGTATCCGTCCACCACCTTTGCCGTCGGACGGAGTATCGATTCGCGGATGTACGCCTCATCGGCGACAACGGTGGTTCCGTCGCGCAATTTGACTTTCTTACCGAACAGCCCGTGATGGGTGGGACCTCGCTGGTCGTCTTTCAGCCCGTGACAGGCATTGCAGCGCAGCTGGTTGTAGAGCTTCTCACCCGCCTGCACCAGTGACGCGGTGGCGACACCAGCCACGGTACCCGTTCCACTGGCGGTTTCGCCGACGCGCATCTCTCCGCCGCTTGCCAGCCAGCGTTCGTATTCCGCCGGTTCCAGCACATACACTGTGCCCACCATACGCGAATGCTGGGTACCGCAGTACTCTGCACAGAACAGGTGGTATTTGCCCGGCTTGGTGGGAGTGAACCACACCGTGCTGTACTTGCCCGGCAGGACGTCGCGCTTGATGCGGAACGCCGGTATGTAGAAGCTGTGAACCACGTCCTGAGAGATCATCGTCAGCTTCACCGGACGCCCTGCGGGGATATGCAGCTGGTTGTTCTCACGGATGCCGCTGGGATGCTGTATATGCCACATCCACTGTTTGCCGATAACGAAAATCTCCAGCGCGTTTTCCGGTGCGGGACCATACACCTCTCCATAAAGCCTGGCTGACCACAGGAAGGTAAACAAGCCAAGGCTCAGAGGTAGCAATGACCAGGCAATCTCAATGCGCAGGTCGGTTTCCTTCGCCCCTGCACGGCTGGCGTTAGAACCTTTGCGGTAGCGCAGGGCGAAGAATATCACCAGCACTGCAATGAGTAGGGTGAAGAACACCGTTACCGTTGCCAGAAACAGGAATAACACGTCCACGCGCTGGGCGAACTCGCTGGCGCGCTCCGGCAGCAACTGGATGCCACTCATGCCTGCGACACCCCCTTTCTGGTGCGAGCCATCCGCTCGCGGTAGAACATCGTGCCGATGAAGCCACCCAGAATAAGCAGCGTCACCAAACCTCCCAGCTGGATCAGGCGAACCACCAGAAGGCCGTACTTACCCGTTGTGGGGTCGTACTGGTAACAGAACAGGATGACCTTCTCTACCAGTGAACCCACTTTGCCCTGCGACGCATCCATGATGCCTAAGCGCAGGTCGCGAGGCGAGTACTCGATGCCGTAGAAGTAGCGCGAAATCTTGCCCGAATGCGTTAACAGCATGATGCCCGCTGCGTGCGCATATTGCTTCGTCTTCGGGTCATACACGTATCGGAAGCCGACGGCATCCGCCAGCGCACGGATGTTTTTCTCATCGCCCGTCAACCAGTGCCAGCCCTTAGCGGCATCCATGCGCCCGTACTCCTTCAGGAAGTTCGCCTTCTTCGCCGCCGCCAGCTCGGGCGTTTCGCTTGGACTGATGCTCACGGTCACAATCTCGAACTGGTCGCCCGGTGTGTAGTTAATCACGCGCAGGCTCTTCAGTAAGCCCTGCAGCACCAGTCCACACAGCGACGGGCATTCGTAATACACCAGCGTCAGCAGTACCGGCTTCTTGCCGAAGTACTGCCTGAGAGTCACCTTCTGCCCGGTTTCATCACGAAAGGTCAGGTCCAGTGGGACCTGCTCGTTCAGCTTCTGCTCGATGCTGACGTCGCGAGTCAGGCTCAAGTTGGTATCCTTTTCGGGTTCGCGTTGCTGCCAGAACTGTGCACCGGCAACGCTGCCCAAAACCATCCATATCGCCACCATACAGGCTATTCTTCTCATCGTTTCGTCTCCTGAGTTGCGGGTGCAGGTTGCCATTGAGGCAAGCCGCGTTGCGCCACCATCTCCATCGCCCGCTCCACCGGAATGCGCACGATACCACGCCGCTCATCGACCCAGCCGTACGCCGAGACCTTTCTCTGCTCCTGTTCCCGGAATCTCTGCATATCGACCGCCGGGTTGGCCTGAAGCACCGGACCCGGAGGCAGTCTTTTTTGAACCTCCGCCGCCGTCTCGCGACGCGCCCGTGCGCTTTGCGGTGCCAGGAGCGGGTAGACGAAAAAGAGCACTACCATCGTCAGCACGGTGAAGACAATGATGCCCACGATGAACAGCATCGCAAAGCGAAAGCCCACATCCTGTTTTTCGTAGCCGCCACCGTGTCCGTTCTTCTTAGGCAACGGTTGATGCGCTGCGCTCATACAGCCAAGCCTCCTGTAAACGCGAGTCGTGGCGTGGTAACAGCGGTGCGGAACAGACCTGATGTGCGAACCACGCCAGCCACAAGCCTCCAATGCCTGCCAGCAATGTCATGTCCAGCCAGTGCACGCTGAGGGTTTCTCTGCCAAATGCCGGAACGATAATCCAGAACAGGTCTACCAGGCGCATCACCAGGATGAACACCATCACCCGCAACAACAGGTTCGCGTATCGCTTCACCCTGCTGGACAGCAAGATGAGAAACGGCAGGAAGAAGTGCAGCACCGTTAGCGCGCCGCTGAGATACTGCCAGCCGCCCTGATTGCGCTTGATGTAGTACACAATCTCGTCTGGCAGGTTTGCCGACCAGATGATGATGTATTGCGAGATGGACGTATACGCCCACAGGATGACAAACGCGAAGGTCAGGTTACCCAGATCGCGTGTCAGTTTGGGGTTGACCACATCCGCGAAGGGTTTGTGTCGCGCCGCCAGCAGAAGCACGGTGGTGCTGAACGCCAATGCGCTCAGTCCCTGTCCCACGATGAACCATGCCCCATAGATACTGGAGTACCACCTGGGCTCCAGCGACATCACCCAGTCAATCATGGCGAAGCTGACGGTCAGCACGAAAAGCACCAGACCGGGCGCGCTGAGGTTCATACGCTTCTGCGCGAGCGCGGGGTCTTCTGTCTCGTCCTGCTTGAGGGAGAGTTGCCTGAGTATCCGCGCCAGCAGGATCCATACCGCGAAGTAGACCGCCGCCCGCGCCAGAAAGAACGGTACATTCAGGTAGCCCGATTTGTGCTGGATGTATTTATCCGACTGCACTACTTCCGGGTTTGCCCAGGGGTACAGGTCGGCAATACCTGCTGCTATCGGTAGGAAAAGCAGCAGCATCAGTGGAAGAGTCGCTGCGCCAGCTTCCAGGAAACGCAGCAAGGGTAACCCCCACGAGCCGCGCACCGTGTGGTGAAGCAGCGTCAAACCGAATAGCCCCAGCGTCAGGCACATCCACACCATGTAGGCGTAGAGATAGGACTGGAAGAACTGCGTTCTGCCAGCCAGGGCGAAGCCCGCTGCGCTTGCGAGCAAGGCGATGATGCCCACTGCAAGTGCCCTTTGGCGCAAAGTTGCGAATCGTGCGATTGTCTCCTGAACAGGGTTCATGCTCACTTCTCCATACCCTGAGTGCTTTGTTCTTCTTCCTGAAGCCGACGCAGGTCTTCAGGCGTCAGTTCGTTCACCCGCGTGTACTGGCTCTGTTGTAAGACGCGGATGTATGCCGCAATTGCCCAGCGGTCCTCAGGCGCGATACGGGATGCGTAACTGTACATCACCCCGAAGCCATTGGTAATCACGTCGTAGAAATGTCCCACCGGCATCGCACGCAGGCGGTCGGTGTGGTAGGAGGCGGGTTGTCGGCGCAGGGCAAGCCCTCGCTGTGCAATCATGCCCTGTCCATCGCCCGACTTGCCGTGACAGGGGGAACAGAAAACGTTATATTGCTGCTGCCCACGCTTCAGAAGTTCCAGTGTAACAGGCATGGGCAACTTGGAGACAGGCTGGTTGTTCTGCTTGCCTGTGTAGAATGCCTCATCCTGCCGCAGGTTGCCCACCGCGACCGTGTTCATAACCGGAGTGCGGTCGGTTTTGCCGTCTGCAAAAAAGCTGTTTTCCGATTGCGCCTTCAGCTTGGGCTGATGCCACATATCGGTGTGGCAGCCTGCCAGCGCCATCAACAGGGCAGCCCCCGCGGTTACCGCCGCCATTTTCCGCAGTCTACAGATAGAACTGCTCATCGGTTACTCTTCCACCTCCGACACCATACGCGCTCCTGTTCCCTCCAGAAAGTGGCGCGTGTTTGCACGGTCAAATAGCGGGTCCGACGCCTCGATACACAGGAAAAACCTGTCCTGCGACGCTCGCTCGAAGCGCGGTGCATTGAAAACAGGGTGATACGGTTGGGGCAGTCCGTTCAGCGCAAGCATCCCGATAAACGCCCCGAACGCCGCGAAAAGCACCGTCGTCTCAAAGGTCACCGGGATGAAGGCGGGCCAGCTCAGGAAGGGGCGTCCCCCCACGTTCAGCGGGTAGTCCACGACCGAAATGTAGTACTGTAACGAGAAGCCTGCTATCGCGCCAATAACGCCTGCGAAGAACGTGACCCAGGGCACTTTATGGTCTTCAAAGCCAATGGCTTCCGCCAAACCGTGCACAGGGAAGGGGGAGTAGGCGTCCATGTGCGTGTAACCCGCTTCCCTCGCGCGTTTTGCGGCGCGGAGCAGTTCTTCGGGCGTCTCGTATTCCGCGATGATGCCGTGCAGGGGAACGCTCATGAGCTCACCTCCGTCGTGGCAACGGGTGTCGCCGGAGCACCGGCGGGTGCTTGCCGATGCCTGTCGGTCTGATGCAACAGGTCGCGCATCTCAAAGATGGAAATCATAGGCACGAAACGTACGAACAGGAACATCATGAAGGTGAAGAAACCAATGGTTCCCGCGTAGAGCATCACATCCCAGATGGTGGGATAGTACATACCCCACGAGGAAGGCAGGAAGTCGCGATGCAGGCTGGTGACCACGATGACGAACCGCTCCAGCCACATCCCCACGTTGACTATCAGCGAGATGACGAACAGCAAAGCCACGTTCTGTCGCACCTTCGGCGACCACAGTACCTGCGGGATGAGACCGTTGCACACCAGCAGCGCCCAGAAGAACGGAGCATAGGGACCGAAGAACCGGTTCTTCACCAGGAAGGTTTCCATGCTATGACCACTGTATAGCGCGGTAAATATCTCCATGATGTAGCCGTAGAACACAATTAGCCCCGTCGCGAGCATAATCTTCGCCATCCAATCCAGATGCTTTATGGTCAACACGTCCTGCATCTTGTACCACGCGCGTATCGGGATGACCAGCGTCAGCACCATCGCGAAGCCCGAGTAGATGGCTCCTGCCACGAAATAGGGCGGGAAGATGGTGGTATGCCAGCCGGGTAGCAACGACACCGCAAAGTCGAGGCTCACGATACTGTGCACCGACACCACCAGCGGCGTGGACAGCCCCGCCAGCAGCAGATACGCCGATTCATACCGATGCCAGTGCTTGGCGGAGTTGCGCCAACCCATTGCCAGCACGCCGTAGATAATCTGAGAAATCCGCTTCTTGGCGCGGTCGCGCAGGGTGGCGAAGTCGGGAATAAGCCCTGTGAACCAGAACAGCAAAGAGACCGTAAAGTAGGTGGTCACCGCGAACACGTCCCAGATGAGCGGGCTGCGGAACTGCGGCCATGCTCCCGTCCAGTTGGGGATGGGCAACAGCCAGTAAGCCACCCACGGACGTCCGACGTGTAACAGGGGGAACATTCCCGCGCACATGACGGCGAAGATGGTCATGGCTTCCGCGAAGCGGTTGATGGAGGTTCGCCACTGCTGGCGCAGGAGCAAGAGAATGGCCGAAATCAGCGTGCCCGCGTGACCGATACCAATCCACCACACGAAGTTGATGATGGCAAAACCCCACCCGACGGGCTGGTTGATGCCCCAGATGCCCACGCCGCGCAGCAGCAGCCACGCGATAGCGGTGATGAGCATGAACACGCCTGCCGCCGCGATGGCGGTGACGATATACCAGGCGATAGGATGCCGATAACCCATCGCCACGGAAGCGATTTTATGGGTGATGCTCTCGTAAGTATGCTTTCCCTCAATCAGCGCACCGGTTTCTCGCTGTGCCACCTCTTGCATCCTTTAATCTCCTTCCAGCTCTGGATTGGGATTGCGCACCTTCACCAGATAGGTCGTGCGCGGTCTGGTGTTCAGCTCTTCGAGCAGACCGTAGTGGTGCGGTTGTGCCTTCGCCAGAGCGACCAGACTGTGTTCATCGCTCATGTCGCCGAACACGATAGCGTGCGTCGGGCAAGCCGCCTGGCAGGCGGTAACCACCTCACCGTCCTGCACTCTACGTCCCAGCTTCTTCGCCTCGATACGCGCCGCATTGATGCGTTGCACGCAGTAGGTGCATTTCTCCATCACGCCTCGCCCGCGAACGGTCACGTCGGGATTGTTCAGCAGTTGCAGCACCGGCTCTTTCGGGTCGTTGTACTTCAGGAAATTAAACCGACGCACCTTATAGGGGCAGTTGTTGGAACAGTATCGCGTGCCCACGCAGCGGTTGTAGACCATCTGGTTCAAGCCTTCGTGGCTGTGGTTCGTTGCGCCGACCGGACAGACAGGCTCACACGGCGCGTTTTCGCAGTGCATACAGGGCACCGGCTGGTGATAGGTGCGCGGGTTATCCAGTCCACCCTCATAGTAGCGGTCCACGCGTATCCAATGCATCTCCCGTCCGCGCGCCACCTGCTCTTTGCCTACGATGGGGATGTTGTTCTCCGCCTGGCAAGCCACCACGCAGGCGTTGCAACCGATGCACAGGCTGGTGTCGATGACCATAGCCCATTTGTGCCCTTCCCATTCGTGCTCGGGGTAGAGGGACGGCTGCTCGTGCTCGCTGTGTTTCTGCACGAAGTGTTCGGGGTCACGCAGGAACTGCTGCAACGTACCCTCTGGTACGAGGTCGCGCCCCTCCATACTATGGTGCTGCTGGGTGCTTGCCAACGGGTAGCGTTCACCCGTCTTCGCCAGCGTCACCCCCGAAGCACTCCACAGCGCGTCGGAGTATCGCAGGGCATAAGCGTTATATCCCAGGTCGGTGCCCACCTTACCCGCTCGCTGTCTTCCGTACCCAAGGAACACGGTAATGCAGTCGTCGGGTTGACCCGGCATAATCCAGATAGGCGCACGCACCTTCGCACCACGATAACGTATCTCTACCGTGTCCACCATGTTGGCAAGTCCACCGGTGTCCATGCTCAGACCCAGTCGCTGTGCGGTAGCCGGGCTGATGTACACCGCGTTGTCCCAGGTAAGCAGGCTCAGCGGCTTGGGCAGCTCCTGGAGCCAGCCGTTATTAGCGAAACGACCGTCCCAAATGTTTGGGTCGGGCAGGATAACCATCTCCAGCCCCTCTGGAGCAGGAGGCAACTTTTGCACCGCCTCCAGCACCGATTGCAGGCGGCACTTCACCGGCTTGACGGGCAGGGCAGAGCCAGCCACCACCCCGTCGTGCAGCCATTTCCGCCATGCCGTATCGAACTGTTTGCTTTGCTGCCGCCCCTGCCAGTACGCGCGCACAATATCGTAACCGCTTCGTTGTCGCCCCAGCATGGCATCGACGATTTCGTAGCTGGAGCGGGACGGGTAGAGGGGCTCGATCAGTGGCTGGATGATGGACACGGTTCCGTCGTACGCCCGGGCGTCGCCCCACGTCTCCAGATAGTGCGATTCGGGCACATGCCACTCGCAAAGGGCGGAAGTTTCGTCCTCGTACATGCTAAGGTGAACCGTGAACGCGCCGCGCTGCGTGGTCTCTTTCAGCAGACGTGCGAATTCGAGGTCGGCGGGCGCGTTATAGGCGGGGTTGCCTCCGAGTATCACTAGCGCTTCCACCGCACCCGAAGCCATTTCCTGCGCCAGGCGGCGAATATCTTCGGTTTGCGAGACGGGTTTCGCCTGCACGGGCGCGGTGTATACAACGGTCTGCCCAATGTTACCCAGCGCATCGTTGATGGCGTGAACCAGAGCGTGCACCGCTGGAGGCTGGGTTTCGCCCACAGCCACCACACATCGACCCCGATGAGCCTGCAGGTCTCGCGCAACCACGTCCACCCACCGCTGTGCCTGTTCGGGCAGGGACGGGGCAGAGACGGGTAGCCCAATCGCCTTAGCCAGAGCCAGCGCGAACGCCGATACCTGCGAAGGGCGCAACGGCAAACGATGGTCGGCAACGGAACCCGTCACGGTGGGGGTGCTTTCCACCACGTAGAGGCGGTTCATCGTGTGGGTATCGCGGCGTACCCTGCGCCGTGTGGAGTAATCGTGTGCATAGCGCACACTGGCAGCGTCGCCGTGCAGGAAGTTGGCGTCCAGCGACAGTATCACGTCGGCGCGGTCGAAGCGGTAGATTGGCTGCAGCGGCTCGCCGAAGGCGATGCGCGTTCCTTCCAGCGAATGGTCTTGGTTCACCGGTTCATATTGATACCAGCGGGCTTGCGGGTACTTGCGCAGCAGCTCCTCCAGCAAAGCCGCCAGGGTGGGCGAGGTGACCGTTTCGGTAAGGATACGCAAACCTGCGCCACGCACCGCCGCCTGCTTCGCCATCGCCGCGGCAAGAGCGGTGTTGAAGTCTTGCCAGGATGCCAGACGGTTCTGCTGGACGGGGCTTTGCGAACGGTCCGGGTCATAAAGGGTCAGGATGGATGCCTGAGTGAAAGCGTCGGTCGCTCCGAGATGCTCGGGCGTTCCGTCGGGGTGGATGCGGGCAGGCTGTGTTAAAGGCAGTATCCCTTGGCTGCCCGGGCTGGCGGGGTGTCGGGCATTCCCCTCGATTTTGGTGGGGCGTCCTTCATGGCTTTCCACCAATATCCCTCGCGCGAAGCCTCCCAGCGTGAAGGCAGACGCATAGTATAAAGGCTTGCCGGGGATAACCTCTTCGGGCTGCTGAACCTGGGGAACGATTTTACGCTGGGGTAGCGGGCGACAGGAAGTCAACCCCGCGAGCGCGAGCGATGCCCCCATTAGCTTCAGGAACTGCCGACGATGCAGAAAGGCACCTAACGGCGAAGATTGCAGGGGAAACTCCTTTTCCAGTATCTGCCGGAAGTCCTCGCTGTCGGCTACCTCCTCGAGGCTTCGCCAGTAGTTGCGCCCGCGCGCCTCTGCCAGACGCCTGCGTATCTCCTCCAGATTCAGCGGTTGATGATTTTTCTTCTCCATCCTTCCAGTGACCCCATCTTTAGCGGTGGCATATCCAGCAGTCGGTGAGTTGCCCCTTCTGAATGCCGTACTCCTTAACCAGCTTTGCTCCTAACTCCATCTGGTTTTGGGGCTGTTTGTACTCGTAGTTGTACACCTCTTCCTTCGGGCGGATGTACTTTTCGGGTTGACGATGGCAATCCAGGCACCAGCTCATGCTCAACGGCTGCGCCTTGTAGGTGATGTTCATCTCATGCACAGGACCATGGCATGTGTTACAACCGACGCCTTTCTGCACGTGGATACTGTGGTTGAAGTACACAAAGTCGGGCAGGTCGTACACCTTATTCCATTTCACTGGCGTGCCGTTCAGGTAGCTCTGGCGTATGGGTTCCAGTAGAGGACTGTTGGTCCATACTTGAGAATGGCAGCTCATACAGGTATGTGTGGGGGGAATGCCAGCTACCGCCGACTTTTCCACCGTGTTATGGCAGTAGCGACAGTCGATACCCAACTCCTTCACATGGTGCTTGTGACTGAACGGAACAGGCTGGTCCACAGGTGCGCCAGCCCGTGTGACGTACGGTGACCTGCTGAGGTTAGAACCAATAAGCACCGAAGTTACCAGCAACGCCGCGCCGGTTACGATGCTCAACCTTGCCAGTGTGTTACTGCTTTGATGAAACACCTGTGGCATCCGAGCCTCCGTCCTGCTTTGTGCTTTTTATCACGACTTGAAATGCACGTACTATCGCTCTATCGTTTCGTCTGGCTATTTATATAGAGATACTTTGTCCACTTAGAAGTTATCGTCCCTAATTATACATGACGAACATCTGCTTTTTCAATAGAAACAGGCTTCGAATTCACGAAAAAATCGCGCCCAATTTCACGATGGTCACCTTCATACTCGCTGCGCATACTGCGGGAAAAACACATAGAGTATCAAATAGATGATAACCCCCGTTGCTGAAACGTACATCCACAGGGGCAAAGTCCATCGTGCGATGCGCTTGTGCTGGTCAAATTGTATCTTCAACGCGCGCCGCAGGGTCACCAGCACGAGCGGCACAATCACCGCTGCCAGAACGGTGTGGGTGGACAATATCACCAGGTAGAATGTTCGCAGGAGTGATGGCGCAGCGAAGCGCGTAGTGCCCGCATAGGCATGGTAAACCAGGTAGCTCACCAGAAAAAGCACGGACGCCACCAGCGCGGCTAACATACTCGCACGGTGTTTGGCGACCTCACCCCGTCCGATATACATCCTGCCTGCTACCAGGCATACGAAGCTGGTGAAATTAAGCGCGGCGTTCACAGTGGGAAGCCATTCGATCACTGCAAACCCTCTTCCCGCAGCAAACGGTGTGTATCCTCTATCAACCGTTGAACCTGTTCCATATCCAGACCACTGTAGTAGCCCCGAATGTGCCCTCTGGTGTCTACCAGCACCAGTTTCTCGCTGTGGATGAAATCATGGCGCGTGCCCTGAATCTCTTCGGGCACGTCATCCGCCGCCAGCTTGAACCCCTGCCGTGCCAGGCGGTAGATGGCTTTCTTGTCACCCGTCACGAACATCCATTGACCCGGAACGGCTCCCCTCCGTTGCGCGTAGGCACGAAGCACCTCTGGCGTGTCATGTTCGGGGTCTACCGTGAACGACACCAGACGAACATGGGGGTTGCCCGCGAAGGCTTTTTGCACCTCTGCCATGTTCTCTTGCATGACGGGGCAGATGCTTCGGCAGGTGGTGAAGAAGAAGTTGGTTACCCACACTTTGCCTTGCAGGTCTTCCAGTCGGATGGGCTGACCCGTATGCGCGGTGAGCGCAAAAGCGGGAACCTCTCCGAACTCGGGCAGGGTGCTGGTGGGTGCAGCATGAGGCGTCTGGCGATTCGAGTGCACATACGCTACAGCCAGCAGCAGGACGGACGCGACCAGCACTCCCCAACTGGCAACGCGGATAGCCCAACGAGTAGCGACCACCCTTCGTTCCTCCTCAGTACACCAGTATCAGCAGCAACAACCACAGGGGCAGATACCCCAGCGAAGTGAACATCACTCTCATCGCCTGCTTGCCATCCGGCTGGCGCATGAAAGATTGCGCGGAGCGGGCGAGCCACAACCCCAGCAGCAACGCACCAGCGGCGTAAAAGCCCGAACGCCACCCTGTCAGGAAGGGGATCATGCTGACCGCCAGCAGTGCCAGAGAAAGTAGCCACATCATCTTGCCCACAAGAAAACCCTCGTCATCGTGGAAGGGTACCATGTAGAAGCCTGCCTCACGGTACTCCTGTCGGTACCTCCATGCGATTGCCCAGAAGTGCGGAAATTGCCACAGGAACTGCACGGTAAACAACAGAACCGCCTGCCAGCCTAGAAAACCCTCTACAGCGGTCCATCCGGCTGCAGGTGGTATCGCGCCCGCTACCGCTCCCACAACCGTACACCATGGGCTGACCCGCTTCATGGGGGTGTAGACGGTCACGTACATCAGCATGGCAAACGCTCCCAACAAGGCGGTCGGGGGGTTGACCGCAAACCACAACACGCTGGTACCCGCCACGCCCCACAAGGTGCTGACGATGGCTGCCTCTTTCGGGCATATCTTCCCGCTCGGAATGGGGCGGGTAGCCGTACGGCGCATTCGAGCGTCGTGGCGCCACTCCAGCACCTGATTCCATCCATTCGCCGACGCTATCACCAGCCACACACCCGCCGCGAAAGCCAGAAGTAGTGACGCTGGGAACGCCACCTGCGGAAGCCACATCGAAGCCAGTGCAGACAGCCACACCAGCAAAGCCAACCGGGGCTTGCTCAACTGCCAGTAAGCGGAAAGGCGTGCTAAGAGCACCGATGGTACAGAAGTCGTCAAAGCGTTCGGTGTCGCTACAAGTATGGACCTCACTAAAACGGCTCCTTCAGGCAAGTTTCTAGTTTGAGAAATATTTATCAATCCTAATTATACTCATGTCATGGGGGCGAGTCAAGGGTCAAGCAGGGGTGTTCGAAAACATATCGAACGGTGCCGCGCAGGCACAGGGTGAAACTTTCGACTCGACTCTTCCGTCAAACTAAACGGATGAGCAATTATGGTTGATACCGCTCACCATGCTGTGAGCACGTCTTCCGACCCTTCAGGGAAAGGAGGTGACGGAAATGCCTCTGGAAGACATCTCGTTGCGTCGGGCTCTGATGCACGAGGTCGCCAAGCGCCCTATTGATTATTCGTTGCTTGATATTCACGTGGTGCACGGCGTCGTGTATCTGCGCGGCATCGTGCGCAAACTGCGCGGCTATGATGCGGACCCGGAGCAGGAAGTAGAAACCCTGTGCCGCATCTTCCGCCAGAAGCCCGGCATCCGCCAAGTGGTCAACGAGGTCACCATCCGGCATTAGATGCGCCCTGCGCAGGTCGCCGTTACCGCCCGAGAGTGGAACCTACTCGCGGGAAGAGGTGGGTATAGGTTTGTCTCTGAACACCAGATACCCGAACCGATGCGGACGGTGAAACGACACGTTTTCCCCCAGCACCGGAGACCAGCAGGTGTACTCTGTCTCCTTGCCGCTCATCTCGATGCGGTAGAGATTCACTCGCCAGGTATCTCCATCGGCAGGCGGTAATCTGGGGGCATCGCGGAAGACGGAGAAGGGGATCGAGACCTCGCACTGCCAGCCGGGCACCTCGACGCCGTCGATCATCGTTTTGCCTGTTTTCACCGCCCACTTCATGCCTTTGGCATCCCACTCGATGAACATGTGAAACTTGCCCTCATCCAGCCACACCGCCACGAGGTCTACACAAGCCCCCAGCGCGTTCCACTCGAATTCACAATAGTCCCGCAGGTCCTGACCGCCATCCGCAAAAAACTCCACCACCTCTTCCAGCCACAGTGGGTCATCCCGTTTGCGCATCTTGCAACGGAAGCTGTCATCCTCTACCCAGTAAGCGAGGTACAGGTTCTTCGTATCCCATGCCATTTTCACGCGCGTCTCGCGTTCTGGAGCCGAGCCGTCTTTCCACACCGTCAACCGCATGGCGGGTGCGTGTTTCCAGGTACGCTCGTCCAGTGTTCCGTCCACGCGGATGCGATCGATGGTGCGAAAACATTCGTAAGTCGGTAACGGCTGCTGTTCCGATGTTTGTTGCATGATGGCTGTCTCCCGGTCAACCAGTTTTGGCAGGTTCATCTTACACGAGGAGATCGGGGGAGTCAAGAGATGCAGAGCGAATTCCTCTGCCGCGGCACGGTATAATGGGATATTGAGAAACGCTTCCGGTCAAACTTTTGCTGGCAGGAGAAAGGAACATGTACATACGCCTGAATGCGCCCGACATCGCTTGCAAAAGCTGCGCCAACGCTATCACCAATGCCCTGAATAAGCTGGATGGCGTGCAGCAGGTAGCGGTGGACATAGCCACCAAAACGGTGGAAGTGCAGTTTGAGGAAAATAGGGTCACCGTGGATGCCATCCTCCGACGGCTGGATGCGGCGGGCTTTCCGGCACAGGTCATCCGCTCCACAGAGTAGGGTGGTATCTTTTTCGCCCACGACGGGAGGCAGGCAAGCACCACCGCCTACAGGCGGTGGTGGGCACTGTCTACCCGGGTGGGACGGTGCTATTCGTGAGCGGGGACTATTTCGATATCGTCCAGATAGAACACAGCTTTTTCAGTGGCATCGCTCACGAAGCCGACCCAGCTGAGTACCTCGAACCCATCATCACAGGGCAGGTCATCCCACTGATGCTCGGTGCCGTCGGAGATGCCCAGCGTGTACACGCCGCCCATATCGCTCAGCACGCCCCAGCCGAGATGGTGGATGTGGTTGAACTCGATCTTGTTGCGCTGCGCGCGGCTCTCACCGTAACCCCATGTCCAGCCGACGGAGACGCCCGTGTAGAAAAAGTCACCGATGTCGTTGTGCGTGATCTCGTTGTCTCCGCTTTGCCCTATCCAGACGCCGACCGCACCCATGTGGATGCGTCCGCCCTCTTGAACGATGCAGTTGTGCACGGTAATGCGCGCGGTCTCCTGACCGGCGGAGGGAACGCTTCCTTCTCCGATGCGCACACCACCCGCTCCCATGTCGTGCAGGTAGCAGCGCTCCACGCGACAATCCGTGCACGCACGGCGGAACCAGACCGCGTAGGTGCCGATGTGTCCGATTTCGCAGTCATACAGGGTCAGCGGCGAGGAGGTTCTCCAGATGGTAGCGCTGGTTCGGTGCCCATTCCAGAAACCGCCAGGTGTGTCCGCCAGTGGTAATCACCGCGCCTGTTTCGGCGCCGACCAGGGCAACGCGGTGGCGCGAAATCTCCCATGAGTGGTACACCACCACCGTCACATCGCGCAGCTGCTCTGGCGAGAGCGAAAACAGGGGCGCGATGTCCTCCTTTCGTGCGATGAACGCGCGGTTGCTGAGGTTCGCTCTTTGTCCCGTCAACGGATCGATGCCTTCTTCGATACGGCTGAGCATATAGTAGGTGAAGCGATTGGGCGAGCGGGCGCGGGTGGCACGCCTGCCGTTTACCCACAGCTGCTCGAAATACCACTTGCCTGCCCGCACCTCGGGGATGACAGTTGTCCAGATGCCGTTTGCGCCTTTGCGGAAGCCTGTAATGCGTTTGCCGCCGTCAAACACGGGTCTGGCGTTAGGCATTGCTTCGTAGATAATAGGTGCGTCTGAGGTGCCGCTGTCCTCTGGTGTGAAGAGCACCAGTTCGGTTATCCGATAGGTTCCGCCCGCGAACAGCACATGTACGGGCGCGCGCAATCCCTGCGTCGCCTTCAGCCGACGGACTGCATTGCGTGCCCCCTGTAGCGTGGCGAGCGGCCCGTCCGTGCGCGAAGCGTTGGGACGCGGAAGCCTGCCCGACCAGTGGTCGTTGCCGTTGGGCGCGATGTAAAGACGCACCGGCGGTTGTGCACAGACGGCAACCGCCAGCATCAAAAGGGTCAGCACTACCCCAAAGCCTTCTCTCATGGTTGTCTACCTCTTCTGGTATTCAGCGGTATGCCTCCAGCTCCGCGATACTCATCTGCACGCCCGGCTGGTCGGCACCGTCTGGTTTGACGGCTTGCACACGCACATAGCGGGCAGGAGTGGCTGGGAAACGATGCTCGCGCTTTCCGCCCGCGCCGTCGGTGACATGGGCGACTTCGCGCCAGTGGCTGCCGTCTTCAGAGACCCACAGGCGGTATTCGGAGGCATATCCCGGTCCAAATCGGATGACCACGCGACGGATTGGGTAAGTTTTCTGCAGGTCTACCTGATAGCTCCATGCCCACTCGTTGCCTGCCTGCGCAAAAGTGCCAGGGTCGCCATCCACGCCGCGCGACGCAAACGGCTCCCAGCCGCTAGGAGGGAGGGGACGCTTGCCATCTGCACTGAGCAACCACGCGGGTTTGTTGAGAGCCAGATTCGCACTGCGTTTCACCGGAGGTCTGGGTGGCACGAAGGCGGGATACGGTGGCTTCAGTGGCCTTGCCACCTCGACTTTGAGGATGGTATCTACCGGGTCGCTCGCTATTGTGCGGGCGTCGATGTGTACGGTGTCGTGCTGCTGGCGGAAAGGCACCTCCCTGTTCTGATTCATCCACACCACCCGCTGTACCGGCTGGCGCACGGGGGAGAGCACGATGGTGCCGTCGGGCGGCATGCCCGTTTTTCCGCGCGGGGTCTGCAGGATATGCAGGTACAGCGCGCTACCATCTGCTTTGATCAGGCTGTAACCCCATGCGGCAGGTGGCAGGGGGGCAGGGTATACCTGGGTGTAGCTCTCCACCAGCGAAGGAGCACCCTTCGGGTTCAACCAGTCCGCCATCTCGCGGTGGCATTCCAGCACCGGCGAGTCGGACAGAGTGCGAATCGGCGTGACGATGGTGGGACTGTGGTCGATGTTCGCCACGTAGCCTTCGCCGATGAGCGAAATCATCGCCTTTACGTAGTCCTGCCAGCGCGGATGAACCCCTTTCGAGCAGACGAAATTGGGGTCGGTGATCAGACGCCAGCTTTCCACCACCGGTCGCTTGAACCAGCTGATGGGCACGGGCCATGTTCGCCAGTGCTTTTCTCCCCATGCGCCCCAGCCTTCCATGCAAACCGCATCCCAGTCGCCGTTGAACAGGGTCGGAATGCCGTTCAGGATGATAAGGGTATCCGGATTGTGGGCGCGGATGACGCTGTACATCGCATCCAGTGCGAAGCCCTGCCAGCCTGCCCAGTCGAACCAGATGGCGGAGGGGCGATAACGCCGCATCACTTCGTCGATGACGAGGATGGCTCCGTTCTCACCGCCGTGGTTGTCGCCGTCGAAGTTGCCGATGTATACGCCGAAGCGGATGCCTTCCGCCTCGAGAGCCTGCTTGTAGGGCATGAGCGCATCGCCGACAGGGTTGTCGGGATGATAGCGGGACTGCCAGCGGTAGCGGTGGTCGCCGTTGTTATAGCCGATGCACATGCCCAGCGCGTAGCCCTGTCGCTTCATCAGGCGGGCGAAGGTACGGTGCTCGCCGGCAGGCATGCTCTCCGGCGCGTGAATCAGCGCATCCAGTCTCGCCTCCTCCAGCCATTTGTTGGGTCGCTCTTTCACAGTCAGGCTGAAGGTCTGCACAGCCACTGCGCCTGCACTATCCTCCACCTGTATCGTCAGCGGGTATTCGCCGGTCTTCGCGCCAGCATCCACCGTCCCCACGATGTGCCCGTCTTCCAGCAGACGCAGTCCTGTCGGCAGCTTGCCCCGCAACACCCGCCACCGATAGGGTGGCGAACCACCCTGCGCCATCAGACGGAACGGGGAGGCTTTTACCGCCAGATGGGGAGCCAGTGCGAGGAAGCCCACGACGTCGGCGGAGGTGGTGGAGGCAAAGGCGTCCGCCTGCACATAGGGCCACTCCCGATAGGCTACCGGCAGAGCGCCCGCGCCGATGTCTGCCATCCCCTGCGTGCAGATAGCCAGCCTGCCTGCGCCCCCGTTGACGGAAGGAATCACATCGGGCATTGGCTCCCCCTGCGCGTCGGTCAGGCTGGCGTAAAAGCCGAAACGTCCTTCCTCCGTATTGGCGATTTTAAGCAGCAGCCGGTTCCAGCCCTGCTGCAGCGTTACCGTCGCGCTGACGGCGTCGCGCCGCCAGTGTCCCTCACGCACTTCCAGCACCCGCTCGCCGTTCAGCCACACCTTCGCCAAGTGGTCTGCGCCCAGCTTCAGCTGCGCACTTCGCGCCGTCGGGCAGAAGAGATAGACATGGGCATAGGCGACCTTTGCGGCGATGCTCTCGCCCCGCTTCACCGCGAAATAGCTGAACAGGTCATTGTAGTCGTCGTAGTTGCGGCTGAAGATGCGGTCGTCGAAATAGCGCCACTCTTTGCCCCCGCTGACCGTGCCGACGGATGGCTGCACCTCCCTTTCGCCAATCCAGTCCCGCTCGAAGCCGCTGTTGCCCGTGTTATCGAACGTGCCCAGCACCAGCCACGTGTTCAACCCGGAAGGTGCAGCCATTGTCAACACCCCTCCATATAGCAGCAGCAGGATGTTCCACACGATCGAACGCATCCTCAATCTGCCGGCACCAGGTACACCCGGTCCACCCATACCGCTTTGACGTTTGCCTGTTCTTCGCTCACATGCACCTGACCGTCGCTGCCAGCGGCAGGAGGAGCCACCCAGATGTACATGTTGGGATTTAGCTCCACGGTGCCGATGAGGAAGGAGCGATACGCCTTCTCATCGGTATCGGCGATTTTGCCGCGGATTTCGCCTGCTGATGTCCACTTTCCGGTATCCCACACGCCCGCCGAGAAGGCATCTTTTTGCGGGTCCACACCGGCTTTCTTGTCCACGCGCAGCACCACATACACCTTCCATCGTCCCTTGTGAGCACGCTCCGGCAGGTCGGACACGCGCACCTGATATGCCCATTCGTGGTGATTGCCCGGCATCCTCACCGCCAATCCATCCGATGCCAGCGGGTCGCCAGAATAGGTACCCCAGGTGCCTTCGTTGGCGATGTTCGCCACTTCTTCCTGAGCGTCCACACAGCGGCGGGGGTCTACTCCCGAAAGGTCAGCAGGGGGCGGAACAGTACCCGTCTTGCGGACGCTCTCCGGAACAACGGGGTCAGGTTCATCCACGGCGAACTGCTCCACAAACTTCTGCGGGGTCAAACCGCTTTCGTTGACGTGTGTCATAGGCGACCAGCCTTTGGGTCCCGGTCCGGTGACCATTGCCAGCCACTCGTCCGCCACCGCCTTGCGCGAAAGGGGCAGGGGCCATTCCGCGCCCAGCCTCAGGCACTCGTGGCGCAGGCGTATCCAGTTGTTCAGGAAGGCATAGCGCACCGGTTGATGCCCCTGCTTCACCCGCCAGAGAATCTCGGGGTTGTCCTTCACCGCCTGCTCCGCTTTCTGCCACAGCTTTTCCGCCTCGCTCAGGGTTTTGAAGTTGAAGAACGGGGCACTGAAACGGGTGAAGCAGCTGAGATAAAAGTCTTTGGCGGCGTCGCTCATCAGCTGCATATAGCGCAGAATGTAGGGCGCCGCCTTGCCGTAGTAGCCTTTCAGGAACTCCTCGATCAGCTTGCGGTCGTCCTGATAGGGGTCCCACATCAGCTGCGCCAGCACCCACGCGCGCAGCTCCGCGAACTCGGCACCGTGCGACTGGTACGCGCCCTGCTCGAACAGCCCGCGCACGCCGTGCTGGTGGAAAAAGCGCACGTTCGGTCCCAGCGAGAAGTAGTTGGGATGGGGCTGCACGTAATGGGCGAAGTTGGTGGTGTAGTCCCAGACATACAGTCGCTGGCTCATCTTGGACCAGCCGCGGATGTCGTCGGCAAACGCCTGGTTGCTGGGGTGCTCCAGCGGCTGCGCGAAGTTGCACTCAATGGAGCAGAGGCGTACAATCACGTTGTGGCGTGGCTTCAGCGTCTTAGTGGGCTTTCGCGTATACGTGTAGGCGAGCGTGTCGAAGGCGACGTGGGGGAATTCCTTCTCCAGCCGCTCGGCGATGTAGTTGACCATATCCAGCACCGAGCCCGCTTGCGTTCCCTCACGCTCGTCGATGGCTTTGCAGTTGTCACACTGGCACGCGCCGTGCCAGTCGTTCTGGGAGATAGAAATGATGCTTGCTTCGGGAGACTCTTTCAGCCACTGACGCACGCGCTCCACCAGAAACTCGCGCAGCTCGGGGTTGGTGCAGCACAGCTGCGCTTGCTGGTAGGTACGTTTGCCGTTAATCAGGCTGTACCATTCGGGATGTTTCTCGAAGTACTGCTCCGGTGGTACCAGCGGATAGAAGGTATGCACGAAGCCTTTGTAGATGATTTTGCCACCGTGCTTTTCGGTGAGGCGGGCGGAGTTCCCGTTGTAGTAGTTTCGCGCGGCCCAGTCGCCGTCAAAGGCGGGATACCAGAACGGTTCCCGGTATTCGAACGCGGGTTTCTCCTCGAGGGAGAGGGCAGGCACGCGCAGCGTGCTTTTCTTCGGGATGTGCGTTGCCCATGGTGCCCACCAGCGTACGCCGCACACTTTGCTCAGGAAGCGGTAGACAGCGTACAGCGTGCCGCGCGGACGCCCACCCGCCAGCAGCAGGTAGTTGCCTTTGGTACGGATGGTCACCTGCTCGCCGCCGAACTCACCGAGCTTCACCTCGGGGAATACCGCTTCCGCCATGTGCCCCGGTCCCACGATGATACCGCTCTGCGGCACTTCGCCCGGGTGGATCTCGCGCAGTTCAAACCGTGCGCCGGTTATCTGTTGCAGGTGGCTGGTCAGCTCCTCTGCCGCGTAGCGTTCCGTCTGCGTCGCGCCGTACTGTATCAGCACAGGCAGGCGGGCTTTGCCACCGGTGGCCAGAGTGAGCTGGGACTGTGCGCCGGTCGCACACAGCAAGACGATGATCGGACAGATTCCAACCGCAGGTTTCATGACGTGTTCTCCTCCTTCTTCGACGTGCTGGATTCGTATCTACCATACTCCACAACCGAAGAAACTCCTGCCCCGTATGCTTACCTGCCCGTTGCATTACGGGATTTCATGCTGGCGACAAAAAAGTCTTAACATCCCCTTGACAAACGCACAAAAGGGGGTTACAATGAACATGTAATTCTCAAACGATTAAGACCAGTCGGGTAAGAGTTACTGAGAAGGTAACAGGCACGGCGGTGCCTGATGCCAGGCGCTGTAGGATGCGAGGTACGGCGCACTATACCATCCTTATCACACCATACAAGGAGGGTGCAGTACATGAACCGTAAAGCGTTTACGCTCATCGAGCTGCTAGTAGTGATAGCGATTATCGCCATTTTGGCAGCCATCCTGTTCCCCGTCTTCTCGCAGGCACGTGAGAAGGCTCGTGGAGCAACCTGTCTGAGTAACCTCAAGCAGATTGGTCTCGGCGTGATGATGTATGTGCAGGACTACGACGAGACCTTCCCCATGTCCCAGTACGGTGGCGGAAGCACCGGCGTACCCTAGCAGGCGTGGTACAGCGTGATCTATCCCTACATTAAGAACGGTGACCGCTACCGCGATGCGCAGGGTGTGGAGTACAGCTGGGGCACGTCTGGTATTTTTGCCTGCCCGTCTTTCCCCGACCGCAACCAGAGCGGTAAGTACGGGTGCCATTACGACGTGTTTGCCGATTTCTGGAACTGGCCTGTCGTAGGCAACGATGCCCGCCATCGCGTGACGCCCATCTCCGCGCTGGAGACCCCTGCCGAGAAGGTCATGATTACCGAGAAGGGCGTCAACGACGCCTTCTGGGGATGGGTCTACTTCGGCACCTGGGAGTGGGACTGGGTAGACTGGATTGGTCGCCCGCCACAAAGAGACGGTGCCGAGCGAGCTCTGCAGCGTGACTGCGACTTGGTGAACGACGGGGACGGCAACGCCACGTGGGCAGGCTGTGGCATGATGCCGCGCTATCGCCACACCGGAACCGCCAACGTGGTCTTCTTCGACGGTCACGCCAAGGCGATGGGACGCGGACAGATTCTGTGGTACCGCAACATCTATGTGCCGGTGGGCTTGCCTGGGCAGTGGACAGCGGACGGCTGGTATCCGTACTGAGCCTTTGACCCTGTGAAGCCGATAATAAGGGCGGGGCAACACCAGCCCCGCCCCTTATTGCAGGAGGAGAGAGGGACAGATGGACAGCAACAAGAAGACGATTATCGCGATTGTGCTCATCATCATCGCCGCGCTGATATTCGCGTTCCAGTATCAGCGCACGAAGGAGTCACCACCCAAGAAAGTGACTGCCGAGGATATCAAGGCGGAGATACAGCGTATTCAGAACGACCCCAGAATGCCGCCGCAGGCAAAGGCGATTGCCATTAACCAGCTGCTGCAGTATCACCCGGAGGTGGCAAAGGAACTTCAGCAGCAACAGCCAGGCAGATGAGGTGTCTCTTTAAAACACGGGGCTTGCATCCGCAAGCCCCGTGTTTTTCACCCTGCATGGGGCGAGTTTTTCTCAAAACGGCTTCCCCCAGCGGTTCCACCACCAGCCTCGTTTCGCCGTTTCAGACCATGCCCTCCACCGGCGCAGATGCTCCGGGCTTATGGGAGCGCCTCTGCCCATCTTCCCCAACCGGTACGCCCGCCACATCTGCCAGCGGTGCCACCGCCACGCCCACAGCTTGCGCATCTTCTCACGCTGCTCAGGCGTGAGCACCGAGCCGATTTCCCGGCGGGTGTTTTTGCGCAGCTCCAGCAACTGCTTGCGCTTCTGCTCGCGCGTGAGCGAGGCATCGCTCCGGATTTTCCGCGCCTGCTCGCGGGCGTTGTCCACGATGCTCTTTATCCGCGCTTTTTGCTCGTCGGTCAGCTGCAGCCACTTCGCCATCGCGTTCCAGCGATGCAGGCGACGCTGTGCCAGCACGCCCGGTTTGATGCCTTTGCCGGTATCCTGCGCCAGCGCGGGCTGGATGGACCACACCGCCAGAACGCTGATCAGCGGCAATAGGAGGAGTGTCACCTTTCTCATCGCCTGTCGTCACCCCCTTTTCCTGTGGTATCCGTCTTCATAGACGTTGGGAAGACGAAAGGGTTCATTGCCGGTGCCAGTGCCCGGCTCGTCCCACATGGCACTGAAGCCGTTGGGGCAGGAGCCTTTCCGCGCCGGAGCGAACCTTGTGGTGAGATACTTCAGGAGGCGTTGCGGTGGCAACCTGGTACGTATGGACAATGGACGACACCGGCGCGGGCGGCAGCGATATGGTGGAAGCCATGCGCCGTGCATGCGCGTTTTTGCAGTCGCGCGGAGTGCGCATGACCCTGTTTGTGGTACCCAAACCCAGCGGGCAGCCCATGAGTGAGGAATGGGTAGACGCCCTGCGGGAAGCGCACGAGGCGGGGCATGACCTGCAGCTGCACGGTCTCACCCATGAAGATTGTTTTGAGTTCGGTCCGCCGAACTGGCCGGCAACGGATATCATGCCTTCTTTCATCGAGGAGTTCGAGCGTCGGCGCGAGGAACTGATGCCGCGCTACACCCTGCCGAATCTGCGACAGCGCATCGAGGAGGGGCTCGCGATTTTTCGGGAAAGGCTGGGTGTGCAACCTTCCGCCTTTCGCGCGCCCTGCGGAGCCATTTCCAAACCCATGTTCGAAGCGCTGAGTCAGGTGGGCATTCATTACCACTCCTGCATGTATATCAGCGGCAGCGGCTATGAGCATCTGCCGCATCGCAGCGGGGTGATTGCCCAGAAGTGGGTGAACGACATCCCCCACACCCCGTTCCGCTGGTACAGCGACGTGGTGGAGGTGCCCATCCTGAACGAGTACACGTGGCGTGGCGCATGGCAGCGGGAGCAGGAGTTTGTGGCGCTGGCGAAGGAGGATGTCAGCCGCATCGCGCAGGAGAGCGAGGTGGCGGTGCTGTTGACGCACACGCACGGAGTGGGCGAAAACCTCGATTATGCGTATCGGCTGATGGATACGGTGATAGAGCATGTGCGCTCCAATGGATTGGGCGATTTCGCCACGCTGGGTGAATTGGCGGCAAACGGTGAGCTGGAACAGGCGGTACGAGGGACGGGACCCGATATCCTGAGTGTATGAGGAGGCAAGACCATGTATCGCATTGGCGAAGAGGAAGTCGAGGAAGTACGGAAGGTGCTGTTAAGCGGGCATCTGTTCCGCGTGGGCGAGGGCGTGGAGGGACACCTGCATGAAGTGGACCAGTTCGAGCGCGAGTGGGCGCAGACCATCGGTACGGAGTATGCGCTGTGCATGGCGGGAGGAGGAACCGCCGCGCTGATATGCGGACTGGTGGGCATGGGCATCGGGCCTGGCGACGAGGTGATTGTGCCCGGCTACACGTGGATGGCAACCGCGACCAGCGTGCTGGCAGTTGGGGCGATACCGGTCATCGCCGAGGTAGACGAAACGCTTGCCCTCGACCCCGAAGATGTGCGTCGCAAAATCACGCCGAACACACGGGCGATTATACCGGTGCACATGGTGGGACGGCCCGCCAACATGCAGGCGTTGCTGGACATCGCGCGCGAGCACGACCTGATGGTGCTGGAAGATTGTTGCCAGGCGGACGGCGGCAGTTACCAAGGCAAACGTTTGGGTAGCTGGGGCAACGCGGGCGCGTTCAGCTTCAATTACTTCAAGATTATCTCCTGTGGCGAAGGCGGCGCGTTGAACACCAGCGATCGCACCCTGTATGAGCGTGCACTGGTGTTCCACGACGGCGGTGCGGCGTTTCGCCCTTACGCCAAAGACCTCGGCATTCCCATTTTTGTCGGCATCCAGCTGCGGGCAGATGAGGTGATGGGAGCGATATTGCGGGTGCAACTGCGCCGGCTGGACGGCATCCTGAGCGACCTGCGCCGCATCCGCAAACGGTTCGAACAGGAGCTGGCAGACACGCCGGGCTTGCGCATCGCACCCAATAACGACCCCGAAGGAGACTGCGGAGTGGTGGTGGCTTTCCAGTTTGATTCCGAAGAGCAGGCGCGCGCTTTTGCCCGGGAGACGGGCGGCTGGCTGCCTATCGACAGTGGCAAGCATGTCTACTCCAACTGGGAGCCTCTGTTGCAAAAGCGCATCATGCACCATCCCGGCATGAACCCGGTCCACCATCCGCGCAATCAGGGACTGCGCACGGATTATACCCCCGACATGTGCCCGCGCACGCTGGACGTTCTCAGCCGAACCGTGTTCATCTCGCTACATCCCGACTGGAGCGACGAAGAGGTCTCGCGGCGCGTTGAAGCGTGCCGGAGGGGAGCAAAGGAGGCGGTGGCGCTGTGACTCCGGCAACATGGTGGGCGCTGGCGTTTATTGCTGCCTGCGCGGCGTTGATTATCTGGGTTCGGGTCAAGTATCCCCTGCCCGACCCTTCCCGGTCGCGTCGTCCCTCGCGGCAACGCGCCTCCGACCGCCGCCGCTCCTCCAAACGCTCCTCCAGTTTACGAAAACGTTAAACAGGGAGCCGAAGAATCGCTGGCACAGTCACTTCATCTATGGTATATTGTAGATAGAGTGGCTAAAGCTGTAAGGAGGAACCAATGGGTTACACCAACTTTGACGAGGTTCTTAGCGATGCGGCACGGCTGAATAACACCCGCGTTGCGGTGGCTTGTGCCCACGAGCGTTCGATAATGGAGGCGCTATATCTGGCACAGTGTTCGGGTTTAGCGCGGCCCGTTTTGATAGGTGATGCCGAGATCATCGAGGTGATAGCCGGCGATATCGGCTACACTATCGAGCCGGACATGGTAGTCGATGAGCCGGACGACGTCACTGCAGCGCGCAAGGCGGTTCAGATGGTACGCGAGGGAACATGCCAGGTGCTGATGAAAGGGCAGATTCATACCGCGGACCTGCTGCGAGCCATCCTGGACCGTGAAGCCGGTTTGCGCACCGGGCGGCTCATTAGCCATGTGTTCATTCTGGAAATGGAGGACCGGTTGCTGATAGTGACCGATGCCGCCATGAATATCAAGCCGGACCTGTTGCAGAAAGCGCAGCTTATCTGCAACGCCGTGTACGTGGCGCGCGGATTGGGCATTGAACTGCCAAAGGTGGCGGTGTTGACCGCAGTGGAGACCATCAATCCCGACGTTCCTTCCACGATTGATGCCGCCATTCTCTCCAAAATGGCTGAACGCAACCAGATTAAGGACTGCATCGTGGATGGTCCCCTCCAGATGGACAATATCATCTCGGAAGAAGCGGCACGCCTCAAGAAGTTGAGCAGTCCTGTGGCGGGAAAGGCGGACATCGTGTTGTGTCCCGATATCGAGACGGGCAACGCGCTGGTGAAGATATTTGCGCATTCCACAGGCAGGCGCGTCGTGGGCTTGCTGGTAGGTGCAGCTGCCCCGGTGGTGCTAACCAGCCGCGCCGATACGGCGGAGTCCAAGATGCTGTCCATCGCTGTCGCCACCATCCTGGCGAACAAGACACACATCAAGCCGGGCACGGTATCGCTGTGAGAGAAACGCCGGGGGCACGCTATATGTCGTGCCTCCGGATTACACGGCGCGTATTTTGTTAATCTCGCTCTGCAGGGTAACCAGCCGGTGGTACACACCCTCTTTTGCCATCAGCTCGTCGTGGGTGCCGATTTCGACCATCTGCCCTTGCTCCAGCACCACCAGCCGATGCGCGTTGCGCAGAGTCGACAGGCGGTGTGCGATGGCGACGGTCGTGCGGTTCTGCACCAGCCGGGCGATGGCTTCCTGAATCTGTCGCTCGGTCTCGGTGTCTACCTGCGAGGTGGCTTCATCCAAAATGAGAATGCGGGGATCGTGCAGGATGGCGCGAGCGATGGAGATGCGCTGTCTCTCGCCACCCGACAGCCGCTGTCCGCGTTCGCCCACCTGCGTATCGTAGCCGTCGGGGAAGCGAAGGATAAAGTCGTGTGCGTTCGCTGCCTTCGCCGCCGCGATGATTTCCTCCTGAGTGGCGTCCGGTTTCGCATAGGCGATGTTATCGCGGATGGTGCCGGGGAACAGGAATGGCTCCTGCAGTACCACGCCCACATGCTTGCGCAGGTCTTCCATGCGGATTTTGCGCACGTCCACCCCGTCTATCAGAATCTGCCCTTCGTCGGGGTCATAGAAGCGCAGCAGGAGGTTAATCATGGTCGATTTGCCTGCGCCGCTGTGACCGACCAGTCCCACCATCTCGCCCGCCTCAATCTTGAGGTTAATATTCTTGAGCACGGGCTTGTGTTTGTCGTAGCCAAAGGTAACGTTGCGGAACTCCACCTCGCCACGCACTTGGGGCATGGGGACGGCGTCTTCGGCATCCTTCACGTCGGGTTCGGTGTCCAGAATCTCGAACACGCGCTCGGCAGCGGTGAAGGTACGTGTCAACCACTGGCTCACGCGGGTCAGAATCTGCAAGGGACCGTAGAACATGCCCAGATAGCCAAGGAACGCTATTAGTGTGCCCAGCTGCACCTCACCCTTTATCACTCCATAACCACCGAACGCCCATACCAGGAAGAAGCCGATGTTCGTGAGCAGGTTGAGCATGGGGAAGAAGGTCGCCCACATCATCTCTGCCTGCATCCCCGAGCTCATCAGGTCGCGGTTGCGTCGCTGGAAGCGTTCGATCTCGTCGCTCTCTTTGGCAAAGGCTTTCACCACGCGGATGCCGGAGAGTGTGCTGTTCAGCGTGGCGGAGAGGCGCGACCACCGGTGCCAGAACTGGTGGAACACGCGGCGTACGGTCTTCCAGAACCACATAGTAACCAGCACCACCAGCGGCGTGGGTAGCAGGATGAGTGCCGCCAGCTTCCAGTTCATACAGAAGAGCATGGTGGTGATGCCCACCAGCAACAGCACGTTCACGAGCAGGGAACTGACGCCGTCCACCAGAAAGTCGTAAAGTGCGCCGGTATCCTGTGTGATACGCGACATAATAGCGCCGGTGTGGCGCTTGTCATAGAAGGAGAGGGAGAGCCACTGCAGGTGCTGGAACAGCTTCGCTCTGACTTCGAACACCAACCTTGCGCCCAGCCATGCCGACAGCCTTCCACGCCATATCGATAGTCCCACTCCTGCCAGGCGTGTCAGAGCCAGCACCGCGAGAATAACCACCAGTAGATGTACATTCTGGCGTGGGACCAGAACGGAGTCGACCAGTATTTTTGTCAGATACGGTGGAGCCAGATCGAGGGCGGTGCCGGCCAGCATCAATAAGCCCGAGAGCACAATCTGCCATTTGTAGGGCTTGGCGAAACCCAGCAGTCGCCATACTACCCGCCCCTTGCGCGAGCAACGTGGACAGACCTGCGTGTCTCCGGGCAGGCGGAAGCCACACACTGGGCAGTGCGTGGGTTTCTGTTCAATAGGTTCCGGAGGTGGCTCCTGTTTCGCCACCGCTGAGAGATAGCGTGCCACTTCGGCAAAGATAGCAGCCCGCGCGTTCGAGAAACGCACCAGCTCCAGCACCTTGCCGTCACGGGTGACCACAAGCGCGCCGCAGCCCACCAGCATCTCGGTGCTGGCATCGGAAATGCAGCTCAAAGGCAGGTCGATGTCGCATTGCACGTCGGGAGGTTCCACCGCGAAGTCCAGCCCGTTGCCCATCACCGGGGGTGTCCAGCTGGGCGGGGGAGAGTAGACCTGCACACAATCGTCCGTGACGATCAGCCAGCGGATGCCGAAGGTTCCATCTGCGCCGATATCGGTGTATGCGCTCAGGCGTATCTTTTCCTTGCCAACCTTCTCCTGCAAAACCGCGGGCACTGGCTCACATAAAGGCATACGGCAACACCTTCCTCCTGACAAATACCAGTATACCACTGCACTTTCGTGCTGTCAAAGTTTCGGGATAACCCCCTTATTGATGACGCAGGTAAGCAACAGGCAGCTCGCGAAACGGTATGTGAACTCCAACCTGAGCGACGAGGGAATGGCGATGCGGTTTCATCTAAATGGCAATGACTGGTTGCTTGCCCCGCTGTTGCCCCATGAGTTCTGGTGGCGGCAGGCATGGAAAGAAGAGTGGTCTCCGGCAGGTTGCCCACCCTGGGGCGAGTGGATGCGCGCCTGTGTGCCCGGTGATGTGATTGCCGACACACTGGACGCGGGGCGGATACCTCATCCCTATCGAGACCTCAACAGCCTTGCCTGTGAATGGCTTTCCGAGCGGGACTGGGTGTATCGGAAGGACTTTACCGTGCCCGATGACTGGCAGGATAAGCACGTGCGCCTGCGCTTTGATGGGGTGGATTACGCCTGTGAGGTGTATCTCAACGGACAGTTGCTGGGCAGGCATGAGGGTATGTTCACGCCCTTCGAGTATGATGTCACGTCCATCCTGCGTTTCGGGAAGCCAAACTGCCTGACGGTGCTGGTGGAACACAAACCGCCAGTAGACGTGGTACAGGGGCAAATCGGCTGGACGAGCCGGGCGCGGGTATGGAAATCACGCTTTGCCTACGACTGGGACTGGTGTACGCGACTGGTTCCACTCGGCATCTGGCAGAGTGTGAGCCTGCTGGCGACGGATGGTGCCTGGATAGAGGATGTGTGGGTTCGCCCCCAAGTGGCAGGAGGGGTGGCGCGTATCGAGGTGCGGTCGCGCCTGTGGAGCCTGCCATCTGCGTCCGGCGCTTGGAATCTATCGTGGCGTGTAGAGGACCCCGATGGTCACCTCGTGTTGCACGGGAGTGAAGCAGTGCAGCTGGACGACACTCAGCCGCTGCAGCAGGTGACAACGCTGGAGATACCCAATCCCCGCCTGTGGTATCCCAACGGCATGGGTGAACAACCGCTGTACCGGCTATCGGTGCAGCTCGGGCGGGATGCTCACATCTCGGACGAACGCGAGGTCTCCTTCGGTATTCGCACCATACGCGCCATTCCCAACGAGGGCGCACCACCTGATGCGTTGCCCTACACGCTGGAGGTCAACGGGCGGCGTGTGTTCGTGAAGGGCTGGAACTGGGCGCCCCACGAGCAGATGTACGGTCGCGTGCAACCCGAACGCTATGAGCGTCTGTTGACGCTGGCGAAGCACGCCCACTGCAACCTGTTGCGCGTGTGGGGTGGGGGATTGCTGGAGCGCGAAGAGTTCTATGACCTCTGCGACCGACTCGGCATCATGGTATGGCAGGAGTTTCCGCACTCGTCATCGGGCATTCAGAACGCTCCACCGGAGGATGAAGCCTATTTGCGGTATATCGAGCAGCAGGCGCGGCAGATGATACCTCTGCGACGCAACCACCCCTCGCTGGTTATCTGGTGCGGCGGCAACGAGTTAATGGATGACCGCTATGTGCCGCTCACCGACGCTCACCCTGCGCTGGCGAAGCTGAAATCACTGGTGCAGGAACTGGACCCCGACCGAATCTGGCTGCCGACCTCCGCCTCGGGACCGGTAGAAGGCGCGTCGGCGGAACTGGCAGGCACGGGTAAGATGCACGATGTGCATGGACCCTGGGTGTATCTGGGCGCAGAGGAGCATTACCGCTTCTACAACGTTATTGACCCGCTGTACCATTCGGAGTTTGGAGTGGAAGGAGCGGCAAACCCGCAGATTTTCGAGCGTTTCATCTCGCCGCAACACCGCTTCCCACCCGACGCGACGAACCCGATATGGTTGCATCACGGCAGCTGGTGGATTCATCGCGAGAAGCTGGAGGCTTTATTCGGACGCATCGAGGACCTCGCGACATTTATCCGTGCCAGCCAGTGGATGCAGGCGGAGGCATTACGCTATGCGATTGAGGCAAACCGCCGCCGCAAGTGGCATTGCAGCGGCGTATCACCCTGGCAGTTCAACGAACCCTTCCCGAACACGGCATGTACCAACGTGCTGGATTATCTGGGGCAACCCAAACCCGCCTACTGGTGGGCGCGCCGCGCCTATGAGCCCGTGCATATCAGCCTGCAGTACGAGAAACTGACGTGGCGACCGGGCGAGAAGTGGCAGGCTGAGGTATGGGTGCATCACTCTGGGGTGCAGCCTGTCCGCGCGCACTGGTCGGTGTGCCTGCTGGCACTGGATGGCAGGGAGTGCGCTCGCTTTGGAGATACGGTGGAGGTTGTGCCGGAAGCGGCAGTACACGCTGGACATGTGGAATGTGTGTTGCCCACAGAGGCGGGGGTATGGATGGCGCTGGCATGTCTGCACGACGAGCGCGGCGGGATACTTTCCTGCAATGAATACCTGTTCAGCACCGCTCAGCCGCCCATGCAGCCGCTGCTGGAAGCTCCACGCACGACACTGCGAGTATGGCATCGCCATCAGCAGGTGGGTATCAAGAACGTGGGCGAAGCAATAGCCCTTTTGGTGCGCCTGATGCCACAGGAGGGGCAGTGGCTGCTCTGCGAGGATGACTACTTCTGCCTGATACCGGGCGAAACGCGCGTGCTGAGTGTTGCGGGAAGGGGCACGATTGCGGTGGAGGCATGGAACAGCGACTCGCATCGCGTGCATCTGTAGTCGCGAGCTTTAGCCCGCGCCTGTTCATATTGTTCAGCCTGCTGGCGTGCCTTGCAGCGGGGGCGACGTTTGCATGGTCGCCCCCTGCGGTGCTGGCGGTGCTGGGGCTTGGGGGATGGTTGCTTCTTTCTCTGGTACATCCTGCGGCGGGTGTGCTTGCGCTGCTTGCTTACACCAGCTTGCATCCCGTGCTGGTCAAGGTGGTCTATGAGGAACACCCTGTCGCCAGAGTCTGGAAGGATGGGGCGGTGTTGTGGCTGGCGCTGGTGTGGCTCGCGTACCGCTGGACAAACCGAGAACGCCCTCTGCGCTGGGGCGTTATCGAAGGCGTGCTGACTGCTTTCGCTTTGTTGACGGTGGTGCACCTGTTCAATCCCAACATCTATTCGTTTTCTGCTGCGCTGGCGGACTTGCGCTGGCTCACGATGCCCCTGCTGTTCTACTTTTTCGGGAAAACGCTTTTTGCGCGCGAGCGGTTACGCACGCTACTGGTATTCATCGGTGTGCTGGCGGGGATACACGCGGTATACGGTCTTGTCCAGCAGTTTATCCCTTACCGCTTGCTGATGGAGGTGGGAGCCACACGTCCCGGCGCGCCCTCCGGTACGATGGTGGGAGGATATACCCGCTCGTTCTCGACGATGGACCCCTACCTGTTCGGTGCGCTGATGAGTTTCGGGGCGGTGGTTTCGCTGGGCATGGCTTCTCTGCGCCAAGAACGGAGTGCGCTGAACTGGCTGCTGGTCGCGTTGTTGACCTCGGCGGGAGCGGTCTTCTCGCTCGCGCGATATGCGTGGGTCATGTTGTGGGTGGGATATGTTTGCATTGCGGCTTGGACGCGCTACCGTCTGGCGATAGCGCTGGCGGTTGCTGCGCTGATAGCGATTCAGTTGCCGGTGGAAGGGCTTTGGCGGGAGCGGACGCAGGATGTCCTGGCTCCGTTTGCTCCCACCTCCACCGTCAGCGTACGGATGACCTTCTGGAAGAAGGCGATTTGGGAGGTCTGGCAACACCCCTTCGGGATGGGTTTGGGGACGTTAGGTATCGGCAAGTGGAGCGAGGATAGCCCGCGCCTGTTCGGATACACTACTGGTGCAGACAATAACTATCTCTATATTCTGGTGGAAACGGGGTGGGTAGGGCTTCTGCTGTATGTTTGCGCGCTGGGGAGCATTCTGGTCATCGGCTGGCGTATGATAAAAGGGATGCCCGGTGGCTTTCAGCGTGTCTGGGCGGTTGTGGCGTGGACGATGATTGTGCAGAGTGCAGTGGGTAACCTGGTGAACTTCTCCACCTTCTTGCCGCCGGTCTCATGGAGCCTGTGGCTATGTTCGGGCGCGCTGATGGCGCAGAAAGCAGAGGAGTGATGTCCGTTGAGCAAGGGTATCGATTTTACTTTCCCGCGAACTGTCGCCGAAGCGATGGACATGCAGATTCGCCTGCGGGAGCAGGTGAGGGAAGAGCCTCTGGATGTCGATTCGATACACCTTGTGGCTGGAACAGACATTTCGTTTGAACGATTTGGCTCGCGAGCGTGGGCGGGGATTGTGGTGTTGCGCATGGAGGATATGGAGATAGTCGACGAGGTGGTCGTGCGTACGTCTGTGGGCTTTCCGTATGTGCCCGGTTTGCTCTCTTTCCGCGAGTCGCCACCCTTGCTGGAAGCGTGGGAACAGCTGCGCACCAGGCCCGACGTGGTTCTGTGCGACGCGCACGGCAGAGCGCATCCGCGAAGGTTCGGCATGGCGTGTCATTTCGGGCTGCTGGTGGACACACCCACCATCGGCTGCACCAAAAGCCTGCTCTGTGGCGAAGTGGAAACCATGTCGCCCACAGGCGACTGGCTCCCGATATATGACGGCAAGGACCTCATCGGCGCGGCACTGTATACTCAACCGCATGCGCGACCGGTGTACGTGTCCGTAGGGCACCGCGTGGACCTTCCGTCCGCCATAGAGGTGGTGCGCCGGTGCGTGCGCAATTACCGCATCCCGGAACCCCTGCGCCTGGCGCACGAGCTGGTTACTCGGGCGAGGAAGCAAGCTGTCTGAAAGCCTGCACAATTTGCTGGCGCGCCTGTCCGTCGGGGGCGACCACCGCCAGCGCGACGTGTTCTTCCAGAGTGCGCCACGTGAGGCGCACATGCCCCTTTTCCAGATGCCAGGTGACCGGTTTCACGCCATCGGGCGTCACGGCGAACACATCAATCGCCTTGAGCCAGTTCGGCAAACGCGCCACTACGGTCACGTTCTTCTGCTCGCGGAAACGGTAGCCCTTGGGGTGCATCTCGTACGCGAAGTTGGTGACGAAAACCAGAGCCACACGCTCTCCTAGCAGCGACATCACGTCTAATTTATCTGGCTCCGTTGCCATGCGTACCTGTCCCTGATAGCCCACGTCACACCGCAACAGGAAGGGGCGGATAGCCTGAAGCACGCGGTTCAGGCGCGTCATCTCGTCCAGCGTCTCGCGGAACTGTTGTACCACCTGTTCTACCAGCTCATCCACCTTTACCTGTTCCAGAGAGGGCATGGCTTTCTGTGCCAGCTCCGTGTAGTAACGGCGTACCTCGTCCTCAGGCAAGGTGCGGAACCACATGACGCCTTTGGCACCCCGGCTGAGCTGGAACCACAGCTGCACCCTCGCCTCTTCAGGCGTGGGTACCGCTCGCCCCAGTTCATCGTTCACCCACACGCGCTCGTCCCATGTATGCACACCCTGTGCCCACACCCAGAAAGGTTTGGGCAGGCTGTTGAGGCGCAGGTCGGAGGTATAATCCGCTGCCAGCTCCAAGCGGTTACCCCACATGTATGGCGATTTGTCCGGCATGGGCGCGCCCACACGGTAGGCATCGTAGGAGGGGATGTCTGCCAGCGGTGCAAACTCACCGAACCGCCGGCTGCGCGCGAGGTTGATGCAGATGGGCTGGGGAACACCGTGCTGTCGCCATATCTGTATCTTCTGCAAACACAGAAGCGGCACCGCGGGCTGGTCTATCCAGTCCGGCTCATCTCTCAGCATGTAGGCGAGGATGTGTGGATTGGTTTTATGGCGCTTCAGGAAACCTTCTTTCACCTGCTCGAAACCGGCATATACCAGCGCTTTCAGACCCGTTTGGGGGCAAACCTGTTCGAAAGCCTGCTTTTCTTCCTGAGAAGGCTCTTCGTCGCCGCCTGCTCCGAAGACCGCTGTATCGAAACCCCGCTTGAGCATTTGCGCCCGATAGTCTGCATCGCGCCATATCGCCTCGTCCCACGTGCCGATGGGGAAGTGCATGGGCGTAACGCGCACAAACCCACCGGTGGAGACGCGCTTTCCGGCGCGGTCGGTTGCAGTAACGCGGATGGGAACCACCGTGCCGACCGGCACCGTTCGCTCCAGAATGACCTTTGCCATCACCGTCTCGCCCGGTCCCACTGTGCGCTGCAGGTACTGCACCGAGACCTTTTCCGACCCAATCAGCACGCTATCGAGCCGGAAGACGGCGTTCTCATCCCGATTGTGGATGAACACCGCGCCGCTTGCGCCGTCGATGTAGGCATAGGTGATGCGCAAAGACTGTACAAACGGACGCAAGACGATTCGCAGCGCGGGTCCCTCTTCGGTATGCAGCCATGCGCGGCAGGTTCTTTCCCCTTCGAAGAGGCGGTATGCGCCGTTGATGGTAAGCACAGCGACGCCGTCGGGGGGTAATTCTCGGGGAACAATGTCCCACCAGTGCAACAGTTCCGCGCCCGCCAACTTGTCTGCATCTTCATCATCGACCACCAGGCGTGAGAAATGCAGGGTTTGTTCAGAACGGTTATGCACCAGCACCAGATACACTCCTCCAAGCGTTTCGCGCGAGGGTTCCGGCTCCAGTATGGCTTCGCTGGAAACGTGAGGTCTGTACACCACCGTGTCCACGGTGAGCGCAGGCTGTTGCGGCGGCGCTTCATGCGTCAAGGCCATGACGATACCCCCGATGCGTGTTGTGGTTATCACCAGCTCTATACTCACAGGGGCTTTTTCGCGAAAAGGATGGACGATTCCTGCGATAGTAAATCCCAATTGCCCGGAGGAGGCGATTCTATCACCTGCTAGTGATGCTATCCACAATTTTCACACAGGCAGGGTCCGGAGGAGACACCTTCTGCGCACGAGTAAATTGACGATTTTGTAAAGGATTCTTATAATAAGTACCAGTATACGCTTTCTCGCTGCCCCCCTCACGGGGGCGATGGGAGCACCGACCATGCCCAATGGAGATAGCTGGCATATCGTCTTGCGCGACTACTTTACACACCACGCGCTCCAGCGGGAGCAAGCCGAAGAGTGCGTGACACAGGTGTTCCTGCGTTACAGCACCAAAGCGGGCGCGCCCCCTTGGGACGGGGATACGCCTTCACCCCTGTTGTGGCGATTGGCGCGTGATGTAATGTGCGAGCACTTCCGCCAGCAAGCGAGGCAGAAACAACGGGCAGAGAAACTGCAGGGCACGCTGGCAGGTACTTTGCCGATATGCCCCGATGTGCTGGCAGTAGACAGGCTGGATGCCGAGCGTTTTGCCGACGCTCTGCCCGACCGTTTGCGCGAAGTGCTGGAGTTGCGCTTGCAGGGATATACCTGCGCTGAGATCGCGAAGCGTCTTGCGCTCTCGCCGGGCACGGTGAAGGGGTATTTGGCGGAGTTGCGCAAAAAATTCGTGCAATATTACGGTTACGACCCAACCAAAACGCCCTCTCGCGACGGTAATATATATGGAAGTCTTTCGGGAGTAGAGGCTTCCGTATCACACCAGGAGGGGGAGAGAGAAGATGCGTTTCAGGAAGTTTCTGGTGTGGACGGCAGTGGGTCTGTTCGTGGCGAACGTGTTCGCTCTGCCCCACACTCTCGCCGCGTTGGGCGTGCACGCGGGGGGGGACGGCTCAAGCCCCTGAAGCTCTTGGCTGTTCTGATGTTGTAGCCGTAATGATACAGGTAGAGGACCGACAGGTACAGCCAGAGAGCGTATTGCTACCCCTGATAGCGAGCTGCGCCTGCGATATTCAAAGTGCCAGAGACGAGACCCAGTACTGGTGCCCGCCCAAATGGTTTTTTGAACCAGCCTGCGAATCTGCGGGACAAGACCGCGACGGTGATGGTTGGACAGGAGAACCCAATTACCTGCAAAGCAGACAGCGTCACATTTACTACTGTGCGACAGGCGCAGTATATGTAGTTTGCGACGGGTGGACGTATGCGTCGCTCTGCTGCGGCGTGAGTGGGACAGCCCCGGGCTGCCTGGACGGACTGTCCGGTAATCCGCTGAAGCAATGCAGCAGCGTCGGTGACCTGTAGCCAGCAGGCGAAGAGGAAGAAGGTGCATGGAACACGTACGCAGGTCCAAAACGCAACCGAGAGCATGGGGCGCAGTGCTAACAGCGGCTGCCAGTGTACTGCTTTTTGTCTGTTTCCTGCATCTGCTCCCCCACATACTGTCCATGCTTTTCATGGCTATCTTCGCGCTGTTCCCATCTGGACAGGCATATCTAGCACCTTTTGGGGGTTACTCTGGTTACTTCTGGGGAAATCTACTGCCGCGGTTGTGGGAGGTACTCGTCTCTTCCTACACGTGGAGATGGAGCTGGTTATGGGCGGTGCTAGGGGCTAGTATCTATCTGGTGCAGTATTACACATGGGGTCAAACCGCGTTGCAAACACGCTGGTTCCGAGGTGTCACCGTAGCCTTCGCTCTGTGGTATCTGTTGAGTTACCCCATCTGGGCAGATCCTTTTTACGGCGCGGTGAACACTCTCTTACTGGTGATCGGGATCGCATTGATATGGCGTTTAGGTAAGCATTTTCTCTCCGCACAGGAGGTGTTTTCCCATGAGAAGTGAACGTGCCTTCACTCTCATAGAACTGCTCATCGTGATAGCTATTCTGGCATTGCTGGCAGCGCTTCTGTTACCCGTCTTGTTGCAGGCGCGCAGACATGCCCAGCAATCGCCCTGCATCAACAACTTGAAACAGCTGCATACTGCTCTTGTCATGTATCGCGAGGACTGCGATATGGGCTGGCCATACTATCTGGCAAGGCTGGAGCCATACCTGCATAGCAAAGAGATATACAAATGCCCCCTCGATACTTTCGGTGGAGCTGCTCGAACCGAAACGATGGCGCGTTGGGGAGCACATAGCAAGTATCCTGTGAGCTATCTTTCGGTGTTGCTGTTCGCAGGTACGGCGACGCACGGACCTCTTGGCGTTCGCACACCTGAGGATGAGAAACTATCGCAATTTTTTCGCGTCCTGCAACGCGAAGATACCAATCACGGTGTGATAGTCTGTTTGTTGCACGGAGAGCGCGGCTGTGAATGGCTGTGGCGCTCCTATGAGATGGGAAACAGCCCCTCCGTTGCAGGTATGTTTCACGGACTGGTGTTGCGTATGCGGCTGGAGGGTTCGGTGCAACGGGCACAAGTACCCTACATAGACCACTGCTCGCGCTACAACTGGTATCTCTTCACGGATGTCCCTTGTCCACAAGATGTGGACTGCAAGCAGAACGTCGTGTGAGCAGTGGTGAATAACTATATTATGTATGCGTGAGCGACAAAAAGCGAAAGTACAAACGATGGCTCCCTTGATGGCTGCCGTGCTATCCGGCATGCTCGTTGCGGTGATAGCAAGATTGCTGGTCGGCGTGCTGCTCGCTGCCGTGTACGCTATCATCCCCGTCTACTGTGGTCGCCACGCCCACCCGAGGGGGCGATACTCGCCACGTCTGACGTTACCGCTCTGATGCTGGTGCCTGTCATCTGGCTCGGTTACTTGATGTGGGGTGGACTGGGGGGAGCGTTGGCGTGGAGACATCGCGCCGATGAAACCGCTCGTGCCCGAAAATTGGTAATGTTCCTCCTGTTTCAGGAACGGTGCGGAGCAAGGAAAGATGAGGCATCCCTGGTACCTGTATACCGACATTCGCCCTATATACCGACATTCGCCCTATCCCCAAAGAGGTGCTGGACACTGACCCCGGCTTACGCGGAGCGGAGGTCTGGCCATGTGAGTAGCGATTCATACGGTGCCGGGCTTATACAGGCTGTTGTCATGCTGAGGAGGGCGAAGTAGTCCGGCGCACGGTATTGCAGGGGAACACTTCGGCACTTCGTGCCTGACAACACACGAGGCGACTGTCATCATGCTGAGCGTGAGCGAAGCCTCGAGCAGCGATAGAACGAGGTTCTTCGCTCCGCTCAGAACGGCACAGTATGAGCATGACAGGAACAACGACTACCTACCCAGATACCACTCGCTGCCGCGCATTCGCTCCAGCCGGCGGATGCGCTCTTCGATAGGCGGGTGGGTCATGAACAGGCTCATCAGCGCGCCGCCCATGCCGCGCAGCGGATTGACAATGAACAGGTGTGCGGTCGACGGCGAAGCCTCCATCGGGATCATACGAGAAGCCTGTTCCAGCTTGCGCAGGGCGTTCGCCAGCCCGTCGGGGCTGCCCGCCAGTCGCGCGCCGGTAGCGTCTGCCTCGTATTCACGTGCCCTCGAAATCGCCAGCTGGATGAGCATCGCCGCGATGGGCGCAACAATCATGACGAACAGGTACACCAGCGGGTTGCCTCCCTCGCGGTCGTCACTGCGTGCGCCGCCGAAAATCATCGCCCAGCGCGCCATGTCTGCCAGCAGCATCACCGCGCCCGCTATCGTCGCCACGACGGTCATGGTCAGGGTGTCGCGGTGTTTGATGTGCGCTATCTCGTGTGCCAGCACGCCTTCCACTTCTTCGGTATCCAGCAGGCGCAGCAACCCGGCGGTAACCGCTACCGCGGCATGTGCAGGGTCGCGTCCGGTGGCAAAAGCGTTCGGTTGCTCGCCCGGCACCACGTACAGGCGCGGCACCGGAATGCCGGCGCGTTCAGCAAGACGCTCCACCATCCGGTACAGTTCGGGGGCGTCGACAGGCGACAGCGGACGTGCGCCGTACATACTCAGCACAATTTTATCGCTGAACCAGTAGCTGATGAGGTTCATCACCAGCGCCAGCGCGAACGCAATCATTGCCCCGCCTCGACCGCCAATCGCGTCGCCAACGAAGATAAACAGGGCGGTCAGCGCAACCAGCAAAACCCCAACCTTCAGCGTGTTCATGTTTCTCCCTCACCTCCTGAACCCAAAGCCTCGCCGTATTATTAGATACGCCAGAGGCGCACGGCGATGTTACTGCACCCCGCCACTGGATTATACCCTGTTTTGTGTCAGCCCAGTACTTCCAGGCAGTCGCAGGGGATGGTACCCTGTAAGGGGCGAACCACCACGCTGTGAAAGCCACCGGCGAGACGCTGTTCCGCCACCACCGAAGAAGGCTCCTCGGTGCGACTATACAGGTCGACGCTCAGGCGGTCTCTGCCATCAACCAGTATCTCACACTTGCCGTATTGGGGCGCGCGAGTGGCATAAAGGCGAAAGCCTCGTCCCCAGAAGTTCCATTTCGCCCGTGCCTCCGGGGTTGCGTTCACGAAGCCGGTTCTGAAGCGGAAGTGCTCGTGCTGTATCGGCTTCCATTCCTCCGGCGCGGATGCCGCTCCTGCCAGCGCTTCGGTAGCAAGCCAGCACTCCGTGGACGGCTGAAAGTCTCCGCCAACTTCAAAGCGCGTGACCTCAAGCACGGTTCCCGGTTCCGCGAGCAGCTCCAGCCTGCCGGGTTCGGCAGGCAGATTGCCTGTCCATACCCGCTGGTTGTTGATGCTCAGTTCTGCGTCCGAAGGCCCCTGTTGTACCTGCAGGTTGACCTCCTGATTGGGCACAAGCCGCACCGTACCGCGGGCGACCTTGGCACTGTCTCCAGCGGAGCCGATGCGTACCAGCTGCCATTCCCCGTCTTTTATCCGCCACTCGATGCGTGAACGCCCCGTCAGGGGATGCAGGGAGCTATCGGCAAGGTGGTGGTTGGAGCCGAGCGGGTTCGCGCACTGCCAGCAGAGTGCCCATGCGCCGTTACTGCGTACCGAGGCAGATAACTGGAACGTGCGGTACTGCCTGCGAAGCACTGCTATCGCGGTACCGCGCGGGGCGGACAACACGAAACCGTCCCGGAACGGCTGGTTCCACTTACGGCGAGCCAGGCTGATGGTGCCGATGTCGCGGTCTGTCTTGCTGGGGAAAAGCACGCGCAGTATACCCTCGGGAGCAACCTGCCCGGCGAAGGTCTGTCCCCATATTCCCTGAGCCTCCCATGGGTGCGCCTCGGCGTGCCATAGCGAGCCGTACTGCGCGATTTGCCATGCCTCCGGCAGATGTGCTTTCTCGACAGGCGCACGAAACAGCACCTGAAATGTCCGGTTCAATGCCACCGAGGTCGCCGGCGCGTACACGGTGCCCCGGTGCACGAACGCCGGGAAGAACTCCACCAGCGGCGGGTGAAAGACGTCGCTCTGCGGATAGAGCAGGAGCTGAGGCGGCGTATAGCCTCTGTAAGGATACCTGGAAGTCATACACGCCAGCGCCCATGTTCCGCCCGCGTTGTGTGGTGTGCTCATCATGTGAAGAATCAGCCAGTCGTTGCGCCTTCGGATGAGCGTGGAGGCGTAGACGCGCACATAGCGCCCCAGCAGGGGCTTTTGGGTGGTATCCTCGTGGATAGGGGCGGGGGCACGGTGAAAAGGTCCCTCCGAGCGTTCTGCCCATGCGTAGGCAATGCCGCCCCGTTCGTTGGCGGGGTCTGCCCAGCCGTAGACCATATGGTACCTGCCGGATTCGTAGACGAGGGAGACATCCACCGTCCCGCCCGGACGTTTGCCGTCGCCGTCAAAGCTCCGGGCGTCGCCCTGCAAGACAATACCCACCTCTTCCCAGCCCCCGTTGGCACGCTCGCGCAGGCAGAGGGTTCCGCCGGGGGGCCAGTAGCCGCGCGGATAGAGGCTAATATAAGCGTACCACCTGCCTGTGGGTGGGTCACGGAACAGGAACCCGTTGACGGGCCAGAGATAGGGCTCTTTTCCGACGTAAAGTGGGTTGCCCGGCTCGCGCTGGAAACTGTCCCACGAGGGATCTCCCACCACGGGGTGATGCAGCCACTGGTCACGATGGCGTGATTTCGCCAGGTCCGATGTGGAGCGATTCATGAGCAGCTTGTGCCTCCAGCCATTGGTCGATGAATTTGCTGACCTGCCCATAGTAGTTCTCCGGCTGGTCTACTCGCGCCTGCACATGTCCGCTGCCGCTGGCAATCCACAGGGTGCGGGGTTCGCCTGCCGCCTGATACAGGGCGTAGGCGTGTTCCACAGGTACCAGATGGTCACGGTCGCCATGAATGAGCAGTATCGGGCGCGGGGCAATCTTGCCGATTTCGCGCACCGGCTCGGCTTGCAAAAGAGAGGTTCGCGTCAGGAACATCGCCAGATACTTCACCGGTCGGCACAGCTTGCCCAGCACCCTGCCGAACCCCGCTTCCCACCAGTTGTTGGCAGCGTCGGACAGCTTGGCGTAAGCGCTGTCGGTGATGACCGCGCCCACCCGTTCATCGCGAGCGGCAGCCATGATTGCCACCGCACCGCCCATCGACGAACCGAACAACAGGATGGGCAGGTCAAAACGCGCGACAAAATCCACTGCGCCCAGAGCGTCCTGCACCTCGCGAATGCCGATGGTGGTGGTGCGTCCTCCGCTTTCGCCATGTGCGCGGAAGTCAAACAGCAAACAGCTGAATCCCATGCGGTGCAGCTCTATCGCGACACCGAGCACCTCACAGCGGTTTGCCACATAGCCGTGACAGAGCACAGCGACTCCACGCGGATGCGATTGCGGTATCCACCAGCCCGACAGGGGCGTGCCGTCACGCGAAGGGAAGATTACAGGGTCGAAAGGAACCTGCACGTCGAAGGGCGTCAGGAACAGCGGAGCACGTGGTGGGTGCGTTGTCGCGATGGCAAGAAGCACCCACCAGAATACGAGTAGCGCGGCTGCTGTAATGGCTACCCAGAGCATCTCCTATCCCGGCTTGCCGTCACGTCCTCGCCGCCCCCAGTCGCCTTTAGGCGGAGGGAAGAACATACGCTCTTTCCACCACTGGTTCCACCGCTCGAATTGTTCTTTATCCAGGATGCGGCGCAGCTGCTTCTGATTCTCGTGATGCACTTTGAGCAGCTCCGCCTGCGTCTGGTTAATGCTCTGGATGATGCGCTGTGCCGCCTTTTCGTCAAACTGATATTGCTGGTACAGCTGCATGAGCTGCATACGCTGTTCATGTAGTTTCGTGAGCAGCTGGCGTATTTTTTTTTCGGTCTCGTTCATCAGATTGATGAGCTGGGTACGCTGTTGCGAGGTGAGATTCAGTCTGGCAAACAGCGCCTCGCGATCAAAGGAAGGGGGCGTCGGTGGTTGTCCCCCCATGCCTCGCGGAGGCGGCGAGAAGGGTTGCCCCTGAGCCAGCGCGCCCAAGACCATCACACCGATGAGCGATGTCACTATCACCATGCAGCATAATCGCCAGAAAACCATTTTGCATTCCCCCCGAAGTGACTATTCTCTCCAGCCGCTGAGAATAATCTGCGTATTTTCATTCAGTGGGTCGTCCACCACTGTCGATTGTGCATAGGACACAGCCTGGGCGTAGCCCGTGAGGGTTTCCGCCTCCTGCGATGGCGATTGCAGGTTGGTCGGCATCCACGCCCATATCGCCAGAATAACCAGTGCAGCGGCAGCTGCCCAGCGTGTTTGGGCGAGCCATCGCCGGTTCCACCACAGCCACAGGCTGATACGCTCGCCAGCACGTGCCGGTTCGTGCAAGCGGGCTTGCACGCGCTCCCATGTCCATGCAGGCAGTTCAGCTGGCTCATCGCGCAGCAACTGCAACAGAGCGTGCTCTTCCTCAAGCATGCTCCGGCATTCCGTGCACCGGCTGAGGTGTTGCTCGATCGCTCTGGTCAGACGAGGTGCACAATTGCCCCGAAGATACTCCGTTAGATTGACCTGAACCTTCTGACATCTCATGATAGGGTGCCTCAAAACCTTCTGAGATTAGGATATCTCGTAGCTTCCGCCTGGCGCGGAAAAGTCTGGATTTAGCCACACTGCGCGGGATACCGGTGATACGCTCGATCTCCTCCAGCGAGTGCTCTTGAAAATGGTACAGCTCCACCAGCATCCTGTCGGTGGGGTGGAGCTGGGCGATGCCCTTTTGCAGCATCTCGCGCCGCTCGCGCCCCAGCGTTTCGCGCAGAGGGTCTACACCGGCGGGGTCAGCCTCTTGCCCCAGCGCGTCCAGCGACTCGGCGGCGATAGGCTCCCGCACTTTGCGGCGGCGCAGGGCGTCCCGTGCCAGGTTCGCCGCGATGGTGTATATCCAGTTGCGCACCAGTCCTTTGTGCCCGAAATGTGCAGCGTGTTGCCACACCTTCAGGAACACTTCGGTCAGCAGCTCTTCAGCCTCACTGCGGTTGCCCACTATCCGCTCGATGAAGCGCAACACGCCTCCACCGTGCCTCTCCATCAGCAACCGCAGAAAATCTGGCTCGCCTCTGGCACAACCCTGCAGCCAGACCTCATCTTCCACATCTCGCTCGGAGAGATTTGCCACCGGTGTTCTCCCTTGGGTTTTCCCAATAATGAAAGACGCACTGCTGGCGTCACGGTTGCATGTGCTGGCTACACAAGGTGTTCCACCAGGATTTTGACCCCGATGGCGATAAGCACCACACCTCCCAGCATCTCTGCCCGGTTCTCGAAATGACGACCAATGTGGTCACCCGCAAACACGCCCAGAAACGACAGCGTAAAGGTAATCGCGCCGATAAGCATCGCCGCGTGCAAAATGGGCACTCTCAGGAAAGACAGGCCCAGTCCTACTGCCAGCGTCCAGACTGGTGGCTATCGCAAGCAATAGCAGACAGGGCGGGTGTAGCGGGTCCAGTCGTCTTTCCACTTTGTCCTGATTGTGGGCTTCCCACAGCATTCGTCCGCCCACAATCGTCAACAAGCCAAAAGCCACCCAGTGGTCGAAGCCCGCGATGGCATCGCCCATGCCGTAACCTGCAGACCAGCCGATGATGGGCATCACCGCCTGCGCCAGTCCAAAAGCGGCTGCGATGCGCAGCGCGTAAGATACTCTCAGTCCTTTGAGGTTTAAACCGCTGGAGATAGAGACGGCAACCGCATCCATCGCCAGCCCAACCGCAATGAAAAGGGTTGTCAGCATTTTGGGTTCATCCACTTGTCAGCACGATCAGTCTGGAACGGTCGCCGTGATGTTGTCTATCAGCCGCGCTACTCCCACACGTGCGGCTAACGAGATGAGAACCTGACCCTGCAAATCGGTTAGCGGTTCCAGCGTTTCCGCGTCTGCCACATCCACGTACTCGGTTTTGACCAGAGGTTCGGTGGCGATGACCTGCTCCACCAGCACCTTCACCTTCTTTGCGTCGCGTTCGCCGGCGAGGATAGCGTCGCGTCCTGCGCACAGGGCGCGGTACAGTACCGTTGCCGCCTGCCGCTCGTCGGGCTTCAGGTAGACGTTGCGTGAGGACATAGCCAGACCATCGGGTTCGCGCACCGTCTCGCAGGGCACAATCTCTGTGGGAATATTCAGGTCTTTCACCATGCGCTGGATCACCTTCAGCTGCTGATAGTCCTTCTTGCCAAAGTAGGCGCGGTCTGCCTGCACGATGTTGAACAGCTTGGTACACACCGTTGCCACTCCGCGGAAATGCCCGGGGCGCGCTGCGCCTTCCAGACGGCGGGTGACCTCCGTAACCTCCACGTAAGTCTGGTAACCCTCTGGATACATCTCCTCCACTTCGGGGGCGAAGAGGAGGTCAACGCCCACGCTTTCCGCCATTGCCGCGTCGCGGGCAAAGTCACGCGGATAGCGCAGAAAGTCCTCCGAGGGACCAAATTGTGTGGGGTTGACGAACAGGCTCACCACGCACAGGTCGCACTCTGCCTTCGCGCGGCGCATCAGGCTCAGATGACCTTCATGAAAGTAACCCATAGTGGGCACGAAACCGATGGTTTTTCCGTCTGCGCGAGCGAGTTTCGTCCACGCGCGCACTTCACGAACCGTCTTCGCTACCTGCATCAGAATGCGTGCTCCTCCGTTGGAAATTGTCCAGACCGTACCTCCTCTGCGTACTGCCGAAGTGCCCGGGTGATGTCCTCACCCACGTGGGCGTAACGCTTGGTATGCTTGAACGGCTCGCCTGGAACCAGGCCGATGAGGTCGTGGAGTACCTGTATCTGTCCGTCACAAAAAGGCCCGGCTCCGATGCCGATGGTGGGAATGCGTAACTGTTCGGTGATTTCCTTTGCCAGCGCAGCTGGAATGAGTTCGAGGACGACGGCAAATGCACCAGCCTGCTCCACAATGTGGGCGTCTTCGATGAGGCGTTTCGCGGCTTCATCGGTGCGCCCCTGCACGCGGTGTCCACCAAAGGCGTGCACCGATTGAGGCGTCATCCCCAGGTGTGCCAGCACCGGTATCCCGATGCTCACCAGCCGGTGAATGGCTTCTGCTACCGGCTCGCCGCCCTCCAGTTTGACTGCTTCTGCACCGCCCTCCTGAATGAATCGCCCTGCGTTGCGTACCGCGTCTTCCACCGTCACCTGATAGCTCAGGTAAGGCATATCGGCTACCAGCAGGGCACGTGGCTTCGCGCGAGTGCACGCCTTCGTGTGATGTAGCATCTCCTCCATGGTTACCGGCAGCGTGGTTGGATAGCCCAGCAGCACCATCCCCAGAGAATCACCAACCAGAATCAGGTCTACGCCTGCTGCATCGGCGTAGAGGGTGGTTGGATAGTCGTAGGCGGTCACCGCCACTATCTTCTCGCCACCCTTCCTCTGCCGAATGGCAGGCGCGGTGATCTTCTTCTCCTTCCCCGGCATCTTCATCACTCCTTTTCCTGATGAGATTGTACACTCGAAACGGTGATAGCGCAAACCGCGCCGGGGGAGGAAGGCAATCCAGTAGCATCCGGCGAATAGAATTAACAAATAGGAGAAAAAAGGGTTATGTCTCGGGTTATTCTCGTGCCTGCCCATTACTACCAGCAGTTCGATGCGGACTACACGCTGGATGTGCCCGCTGAGGGCTACGGTGGCTGGAAAATGGCGGAGATAGAAATAGACCTCACTCGCACCGCCGTGGTGGTGATGCATGCCTGGCATCCCCGCACTTATGAGGAGTTTCCCGGCTGGTATCGCGCAGTGGAGTATCTGCCGCGTTCGGCGCAGATTTGTCGTGAAGTGTTCCCCCGGTTGCTGGGCGGTGTGCGTGAGGCGGGAATGAAGGTATTTCACGTGGTGGGAGGTGGCAATTACTACCAGCACCTTCCCGGATACCGGCGCACACGCGAACTGGCAGGAGAATCGCCCCCTCCATTAGAGCGCATCGAGCCGGACTCCTGTCTGGCAAAGTTGCAGCGGTTTCGAGCCGAAAACGTGTTTGTGGGCAGGCATAACGAGGCAGATGTGCAACGGGCGTTTCAGCAGCTGGATTTCGCTACAGAGGCAAAGCCCCGGGAGGACGAAGAAATCGCCGAGGATGGACACCAGCTATTTGCCCTCTGCAAGCATTACGGTATCAGCCATTTGATTTACATGGGCTTCGCGATTAACTGGTGCCTGCTTCTGTCACCGGGGGGCATGGCGGACATGTCGCAGCGAGGTCTAATGTGTTCTGCATTTCGACAGGCGGTGACGGCGGTGGAGAACAAAGAGACCGCCCGACAGGAGCTTTGCAAGCAGATAGCGTTGTGGCGGGTGGCGCTGGCTTTCGGCTTTGTGTTCGATGTGGATGATTTCCTGATATGTCTACGCGGTCAATCAACCGCAACGGGAAAATGAATAACCATTCGTCGTAGGGGAGTGAGACATGTCGGATGGCGAAGTCTTGCCTTGGGTTCAGTACGGTGAGCTGCTGGACCACCTGACAACAGCATTGGTGGTACTGGATAACAACGTGGTTGTCTACGCCAACGCGGCAGCAGCCCGTATCACCGGACGAAAATCAGCCAGCGAACTGATGGGGCTTGACCTGTCTTCTGTGTTGGCTGCCGACCTCTATGTGCCCATTCGTAAAGCTTGCGAGACACTGTGTCAACGAAGCCTTCCGGCAGTTCACCTGACGGGCGTCGCAGGTTCGGATGGTCAAAAGAGGAGGTTTCTCGACATACACGTCGCCCGTCTGCAAGTCGGTGCTCGTTGTGCGATAGTACTGCTTCTCTACGATCAAACTCCGCTAACCTGTGCGTTGCACCGTTCGCGGGAGGCGGAGAAACGGCTTGCCGACCTGATTGGCACCCTTCCGGGTGTGGTGTGGGAATATGACCGCCGCCGCCGGGCGTTTACCTTCATCAGCGATTATGCGCGGGTATTAACGGGTTATCAAACCGAACTTTTTCTCAAGGATAGCTCGCTCTTTTTCCAGCAGGTGCATCCCGATGACCTCGAACGGTTTCAGGAGATATGGCGGCAGTTCAAGCAGACTCAACAGCCCAGCAGCTGGCGTTTTCGCCTGCGTGTTGGGGAACACGGCGGTGATTGGCGCTGGCTCGAGGCAAGAATGGTGCCAGTCTTTGATGACGATGGGAACCTTGTGGCGGCGCGAGGCGTGTCGTACGATATCCATCGTGAGGTCGAGACACAGCGCCTGCTGGAGCAACGCACGCAGCAGCTCGAAGCGCTCATTCAGTTTAGCAGTCGCTTTGTCGAGGTGCGTACGGAAGAGGAAGTGATTCTAACACTGTGCGACCTTCTTAACTGCACATTGGACTTTAAATACGTCGCTGTGTTTCTCCGTCGGCAAAGCGGGTTGGTGGAAAAGGCGATGATTGATAACCGCGCAGTGGGTTGGGGAAAAATGGAGATAAGTCTGGAAGAGGGTCATTCCCGCCTGCGCGATGTGCTGTCTAGCAAGATACCCTACTTCCTGTCGCAGGATGCTCTCAGAGATGTGAGCGAGATCGAGCGTCAGGTGTGGAAGCGGACTTTGGGCGACGACATCAGGGCTTTCAGCAACGCGGTGGTGCCCATCCGTGGGCGCACACAGGTGCTGGGTGCGCTGGCAGTGGACCGCAGGGATACAGGCGAGCCTATTACCGAAAGCGAACTTTCCATGTTGTTGACCATCGGACGGTACGCGGGGCTGGCACTGGATAACGTACGCCTCATGCACGAGCGACAGGTGGCGGAGGAACGGCTGCGCCACCTGGTGCAGAGCCTGCCGGTTACCGTGTGGGAGCTGAACCTGGCAACCCGACAGCTGGACTTCGTCAGCGAATACGTGGAGCGGTGGCTGGGATATACTCCCGCAGAGTGGCAGGCGAACCCGGGTATGTATCGGTCGGTGGTACATCCCGAGGATATAGAGACCTTCGAACGAGTCATTCAACCAGACATTTCCCGTCCTCCTCAGCCGGTGGAGCTGCGCCTGCGCGACAAGCAGGGCAGATGGCACTGGTGCCGCATTCTCTGGTCGATAGAACATGAGGATGGTCGTGCCCCGCTGGTACGGGGTGTGACAACCGACATCACGGAGCAGAAACAGGCGGAGCAACAGCAATTGCACCTGATGCGCTTGCGTTCACTGGGCGAGATTGCCAGCGGCGTGGCACACAACTTCAACAATCTGCTGATGGGCATTTTAGGGAATGCGGAACTGCTTCAGGCTTCACTGCAACATGACCCGGAGCTGCAGCGGCGGGCGGAGATTATCGCGCAGCTGGCGCACGACGCTTCGGCGATTGTGAAGCGAATGCAGGGGTTCTATAAGCTGCAGCCGCCAACGCGTCGGGAAAGGGTGCATCTCCGTGCCCTGCTGGAGGACGTGATAGAATCGACAAGACCTGTGTGGCATGACCTAGCAGGGCGGCGCGGCGCGGAGATACGGGTGCATCTCGTGGCGGAAGGCGACCCGGTGGTCAAAGCAAACCGGAGCGAGCTTCACGAAGTGTTCACCAACATGGTCATCAACGCCTGCGATGCCATGCCCACCGGAGGTACCATCACGCTGCGGTTAGGCGAACGCGACGGTAGGGCGGTGGTAGAAGTCGCCGATACGGGTATCGGCATGTCTCCCGAAGTAAAGGAGCACTGTTTTGATGCCTTCTTCACCACCAAAGGTGAACACGGAAGCGGATTGGGACTGAGCGTGTCGTATCAAATCATCGCCCGGCATTCCGGGCAGATTACGGTGGAGAGCGAGGTCGGGAAGGGAACGGTATTTACTGTCTATCTACCGATTGCTGCGGAGAGCGAAGCAATGGCGAGCGAGTCGCATCAAACGGTGTCCTCCTCGCGCCTGCGCATTCTCACTGTGGACGACGATGAGGCGGTGAGTGCGGCGATAATGCACTTGCTGCAGGCGGATGGACATCAGGTTACTGCAGTATCCGATGCCAGGAGCGCACTGGCTCAGTTCCAGCCGGGACGCTACGACCTGGTTATTCTCGACCTGGGGATGCCTCATCTGGACGGGCTGAGCCTGGCACGCCAGTTGAAGGAGATATCCCCATCCGTACCGATTATCCTGCTCACCGGTTGGGGAGACCAGCTGCGCGAGGACAAGCCGCCGGAGGTGGATATGGTGCTGGCAAAACCGATACGCCGAGCGACCTTGCGTGCGGCGCTGTTACAACTCGCGAAGCGGTAGAGGCATCCATGGGCAACTTCTGGCGCGCAGAGGTGTCTGAATCCATCGGGGTGACTGAAAAACGATGGGATGCCGGCCTGCTCGCCCTGTGTTTGGGCGTCATCGCGACGCTGTACGCCTACAACCACCAGCCCTACGCCTTTGTAAACTGGATAGACCCCTCTGCGTCCCGCGTCTATCGCTCTCACGAGGAGTACCTGCTCGTCAACTGTCTGACTCTCCTGCTACCGATGATGGTTCTCGTGTCGGCAGGTGGAACGTTGAGCCTCTACAACGTGGGTGGGGGCAATCGGTGGGGTTGGGCGGCGGCAGGAGTATGCTACCTGTTCATGTTACCCTTGCTGTGGTGGGCATCGGCACAATCCGATTTTCAGCAAACCTATCCCCTGTATCGCCCGGCGCGTTCCGCCCTGTCCGCTCTGCTGTACCACGAAATGACGTACACCTTCTACCTGTGGTGCTGGGAGATGTTCTTTCGCGGGGTACTGACCGGCATCGGCTGGCGATGGCTGGGGTGGTGGGGGATTGGCTTGCAGTCGCTGGCTTTTGCCCTGCTGCACGTGGGCAAGCCGCTGCCCGAGGTGATGGGTTCGTTCGTGGCGGGGATGGTGCTGGGTGGTATCGCCGTTCGTGCCCGCTCGTTCGTACCGGGCTTCGTTTGCCATGCACTGGTGTCGGCAACGATGGATGTGTTCGTGATGATGCGTGGGTAACCTGACTCAAGCCGGAGGTGTTTCTATGCTAGGCGTCATTGTCGGAGTGTTGGTGGCGGTGCTGTTTCTGCTGCTGAGTGTCAAAGTGGATACCAACGCGGAACGTCCCCGCACCGTGTTGCGAAACCCAGGGCTGTTGATCCTGGGCATCGGAGTGACCGTTTTTGCCGCTGCGTTCGCCAATCGCTGTTTCCTGACCGTGCCCGCTGCCTACGTGGCGACGGTGTATGACCCGTTGCGCGGCGGTGTTCAGCCGACCGAATTGCCCGAAGGGTTTCACTTCGTGTTGCCGTGGTGGAAAACGGAGCTATGGCGCGTGCAGACGCAGGAATACACCATGAGCGCCACACGTTCCGAAGGGGCGGTCATCGGTGACGATTCCATCCACTGCCAGACCAACGAGGGGCTGGGGTTGAATCTGGATGTGACCGTGCTGTTTCACATCGACCCGAAAGATGCGCACGCCCTGTGGCAGAAGGTTGGCGAGGACTACCAGCGTGTCCTGGTACGTCCCTATGCCCGCAACGTCATCCGTATGGTGGTGGCGAAATACTCCGTCGTGGACGTATACGGACCGAAGCGCCAGCAGATAGAGCAGGAGATTACCGAGTCGATGCGCCAGGCGTTTGCGGAGAAGGGCATTGCGCTGGAGAGCGTGCTGCTGCGAAACGTCGAGTTCGCCAACCCGGAGTTCGCGCAGGCAATCACCGAAAAACAGGTGGCGGAGCAACAGATACGCACTGAGGAGCAGAACCTGCGCAGGGCGCAGATCGAGAAGCAAACGATGATCGCACTGGCGAAAGGCGAGGCGGAAGCCATCCAGAGGCGGGGCGAAACGCTTCGGCAAAACCCGGAAGTGGTGCAATACGAGCTGGTGCAGAAGATCGCCCCGAATGTGCGCGCGCTGTACCTGCCGCCGAACTACCTGCCCGTATCTCCCCGACCAGGAGGACGATAACCATGCGAGAGACGATACTGTTCTTGATATTCTGTGTGATAACCGCGCTGATAGTCGGCTTCCGCGCGGAGAAGTACCGACCTTCGCGGCTGGTTACAGGCATCGTGGCGGGTTTACTGGTAGTCCTGCTGCTTAGTAAGATGTGGGTGGAGGTTCCGCCCGGACACGTGGGCGTCAAGTTTGACCCGTTTGGAGGTGGTATTCAAGAGCGAGAGCTGGGCGAGGGCTGGAGCCTGGTGCAGCCCTGGCAGACGGTGCAGCTGTTCAATGTGCGCACCCAGCAATATACCATGAGCAGCGCACGCGACGAGGCGACCGGCACCGACGATGCGATGACCTGCCAGACCAAAGAAGGGCTGAGGGTCAAGGTAGATGTTACGGTGCTGTTCCGCATCAGCGGCGAGGGGGCAGACCGCCTGTGGCGTACTGTGGGACCGAACTATGTGAACACCATCGTCCGTCCCGCGACGCGCAACGTGGTCAGGCTGGTGGTGGCGCGCTACGGCATCATGGAAGTCTACAGTAACGCACCCGAAACGCTCTCTGCCGCCAGCCAGCAGGGTATTGTGCCCTACGTGGGCAAACGCCAGCAGGTGGAGAACGAAATCTACGCGGAGCTGAAGCCCAAGCTGGAGGAGAAAGGCATCACGCTGGAGCGCGTGTTACTGCGCAACGTCGCCTACGAGTCACCCGACTTCGAGCGGGCAATCGTCGCCAAGCAGGTGGCACAGCAGGCGGTCATCACGCAGCAGTACAAACTGCGCATTGCGGAGATTCAGGCGCAGGCACAGGTGGAGCGGGCGAAGGGCACGGCGGAAGCCATCCGCCTGCGTGGACAGGCTTTGCGCCAGAACAGCGCGGTGGTGGGTCTGGAGTTTGTGCAGAAGCTGCCTCAGGACGTGGAGGTGCGCATCCTGCCCGGTGGTACCCTCATGATGATGCCAACGCCTGCAGGGGAACTGCCCCCCAGCACGGGTGCGATAAAGCTTCCGCAGCCCGGCGAGCGCGAGCGCACGCCGAGGAGGAGGGAAAGCGGAGAGTAGAGAGGAGGAAGCGATGAGGTACATCCACTGCGCATACGGTGCATGGTCTTTTCTGGTCGAGGTGGCAACGGGTTTCGTGCGCGAGGTGTGCTACGGTGGCGAACGGCTTGCCGTCGCCATCTACAGCGCGGTGCGCGCACCAGACTGGGGCACCTACCCCGTTGCACTCTCCGACCTGCGATGGGGCGAGACGTGGTGTTCATGGTGGTCTCAGGCGGAGGGGGCACCGTTCGGCTGAAAGACGGAAGTAAAGGTCGGCGGCGATGGCTTCCAGATGAGCATCGACGGCGCGCCGTCAGAAACCTTCCAGACCTGCCGCACCGGACTGTGCCTGCTGCATCCGCTGTCGGTGTGCGGCACCGAAGTGATGGTGCGGCATGTGGACGGCAGCGAGGAGCGTTCCGCGTTTCCCACGCTGGTGGCTCCCCATCAGCCCTTTATGGAGATGGCAGGATTACGATACACCGCTCCTTCCGGTGTCACAGTGGACATCGCGCTGGAGGGAGAGGTGTTTGAAACGGAAGACCAGCGCAACTGGTCGGATGCGTCGTTCAAGACCTACTGCCACCGTTTGGGCGACGGCAGACCTTACACCATAGAGGCAGGACAACGGGTGAGACAGGAGGTGCGCATCCGTTGTCAGGGTGAGCCGACAGTATCTGCTCCGTCAGGCGAGGCGGAGGCAACCCTGCCTGCGCTGTCGGTCTGGCTGGACACACCCACAGTGGATGCCCTGCTCGCTCTCAGGGAAGCGGGGGCCTCCAGAGTAGCGACCGACGCCCCGGATGTGCTGTCACTGGCAGCGGAGGCGGGTGTGGCTGTAGACCTGCGCCTTCCGCTCGATACGTTAGCACGTTTGAAACCGCTTGCTGCGCCTGCTGAGGGCTCTACCCTGTGGCTGGTCTCAGACAGGTGGGGAGCAGAGGCGCAAGAGTCGGTTCGGCGACTGCGGCAGGAATGGCAACCGCTGGGCTGGGAGCTGGGTTATGGCTCATCGGCGAACTTTGCAGAGTTGAATCGCTCGCGACCACCGGCTAACACGTTCCGATGGCTGTCTGCTGCCGCCAGCCCGCAGGTACATACCTTTGACGCCTGGTCTATCCTGCAGAATGCGGAAAGCTTTGCCGACATCGGCGCGACGATGCGCTCGTTTGCAGGTGAGGCGGGGCTTTGCCTTGGTCCGCTGCGCTTCGAATCGATCTTCACAGGCGATGACCCCCGTGCCGATAGCCCGCTGGCGGCGGCTTATCTGCTGCTTGCCGTTGCTTCCATCGCACGCGGGGGCTTTCAGCGCGTCATCGCGGGCACAGCATCGCGGCTGCTGAACGAGGCTTCGCCGGTGGGTGCGGTGGTGCGCGATTGGCTGCGGGCTTCGCCACAGACCGTGCGTTACGCGGTGAGAGGCGAGCTGCGCACCTTGCAGTTCATGGGGGCGCAGGGAACGCGGGTGAATGTGGTGAACCTTTCTCCGCAGGAGGTGGAGGGGATACCACCGTTTACCTTCCGAGAGGAGGCTTAAGGATGGCACACATTGCGCTGTTTGGTGCGGGTGGCAAGATGGGCTGCCGCATTACCGATAACCTGCGCAGGACAGAGCACACCGTTTACTACGTCGAAACCGGCGAACGCGGGCTGGCAAACCTGCGCCAGCGGGGTATCGAGCCGACCTCGGCAGACGACGCCCTTGCGCAGGCAGAAGTGGTGGTTCTGGCAATCCCGGATATGCTGCTGGAAAGCGTGTCGGCGGAGCTGGTGCCGAAGATGCGTTCGGGTACGCTGATGATGGTACTGGACCCTGCAGCAGCATACGCCGGCGTGCTGACCACCCGTCCCGATGTGCCGCTGTTTGTGACGCATCCCTGCCATCCGCCGCTGTGGAACGATGACCCCGACCCCGAAGCACGGCGCGATTTCTTCGGTGGTATCAAGGCGAAGCAACCCATCGTGTGTGCGCTGGCTCACGGCACGGAACAGGACTATCAGCTGGGGGAGCAGATTGCCCGTGCGATGTTCGCGCCGGTTTCGCGGGCACACCGGATCACTGTCGAGCAGATGGCGATTCTGGAGCCCGCGATGGCGGAAACGGTAACTGCCTGTTGCTGCACGATTATCCGTGAGGCGCTGGACGAAGCCATCCGACGCGGCGTGCCCGAAGAGGCGGCGCGCGATTTCATGATGGGGCATGTGAATATCCCGCTGGCTATCGTGTTCGGCATGGTGGATGCACAGTTCAGCGACGGGGCAAAGCGCATCATCGAATACGGACGCCAGCGGCTGATTCAGCCCGATTCGAAACGGCTTTTTGACCCCGACAGCGTGAGGGAGCAGGTATTGCACATCGTGCGAGGGCAGGGGGGATGAAGGTCGGTATCGGCAGCTACTCCGTTCCCTGGCACATCGGTATCGGGGAGTGGACGCCGCAACAGCCGCTACAGCACGAAGGTCTTCTCGCCCTGGCGCATGAGCTGCGCGTAGAGGTCGTGCAGTACTGCGACAATCTGCCCTTAGACACGCTGGACGAGGCGCGGCTGGACCGGCTGCACGCGCAGGCGCAGGAATGGGGCATTGCTTTGGAAATCGGCACGCGCGGGCTGGAGCAGGAACTGCTGCAGCGTTGTGTACAGCTGGCGGTTCGGTTCAGTAGCCCCTTCGTGCGGGTGGTAGTCGATACCCCCAACTACCATCCGTCGCCAGAGCAGCTGGTGGATGACCTGCGCCGGCTAAAGCCCGTATTTACCGATGCCAGCGTCAACATAGCGATAGAAAACCACGACCGCTTTCCCGTGCAGGTGCTGAGGCAGGTTATCGAGGAAGCGGGTACCGATTGGGCAGGCATCTGCTTCGACACCGCCAACTCGTTGGGAACCCTTCAGGGACCAAACGAAGCGCTGGATGTGCTGTGCCCCTATGTGTTGAACCTGCATGTGAAAGACGTTCGGGCGAGGCGGGAAAGCCACATACTGGGTTTCCGCATCGAGGGTACGCCTGTTGGGCAGGGGAGTGTGGACGTGGAGGAGGTTGTCCGCCGCGTGCGTGCAGCCAATCCTCAGGCAAACGCCATCATCGAGCTGTGGACTCCTCCGGAAGAAAGCCTTTCGGCGACGATAGCACTAGAACGCCGCTGGCTGGAACAGAGTGTGCATTACCTGCGCAGCTTATTTTAGTCAAACCACCAAGACACGACGCATGCCTTAGTGCCCTTCATGTCCTTCGTGTCTTGGTGGTTTGTTCCAAGCAAACCATCCGCACAGAAGCCGTCTCACTCGCTGCGCAGCATGAGCAGACCGTACTCGATGCTATCCACCAGCGCGTGCCAAGACGCCTCGATGATGTTGGTGGAAACGCCAGTCGTACTCCACGCCTGCCCACCATCCTCCGACTCCACAATGACGCGCACTTTAGCGGCAGTGCCCTCGCGCACGTTCACCACGCGCACTTTGTAGTCGGTAAGGCGAATCTGTGCCAGTTCGGGATAGAACTCCAGCAACGCCTTGCGCAACGCACCATCCAGCGCGTGCACGGGGCCGTTGCCTTCGGCAACGGTGAGCATTTCTCGTCCATCCACCGCGACTTTCACCGTCGCTTCGGTCACCACTTCGCCCTTGTCTCCTCGCTTCTCCACTATGACCCGAAAGCCTTTCAGTTCAAACAGTTTGCGGTACCGTCCCGTTTGCTGCATGAGCATCAGCTCGAAAGACGCCTCCGCCGCCTCGAACGAATAGCCTTCGTTCTCCATCTGCGCCACTTTCTGCAGCACCTTGCGTACCTCAGGCGTGCTTTTGTCCAGTTGCAAGCCGAGCCGCTGTGCGTGGTGGGCAACCGTAGCGCCTCCTGCCAGCTCCGAGACCAGAATGCGTCGTTCGTTACCGACCGCTGCTGGCGGGATGTGTTCGTAGGTGCGCTCGTGCTTCAGCACCGCATCCACATGCACACCCCCCTTGTGGGCAAAAGCACTGCGTCCCACGTAAGGCATCCGGTGGTTGTGCGGCATGTTCGCCACCTCATCAATGTAGCCCGATAGCGCGGTGAGATGGCGCAGGGAATCGGGTTTCAGGCACTCGTAGCCCATCTTCAGTATGAGCGCAGGGATGATCGAGCACAGGTTGGCGTTGCCAGTGCGCTCGCCGTAGCCGTTCATCGTGCCCTGCACATGCACAGCGCCGTGTAGCACCGCCATCAGGCTGTTCGCCACAGCGCACTCGCTGTCGTTGTGCGTGTGGATTCCCAGCGGCTTTTGCACGTGTGGTTTGACGGCATCCATGATTTGGGCGATTTCATGAGGCAGGGTTCCACCGTTGGTGTCGCAGAGCACCAGCATATCGGCTCCTGCCTCTTCTGCCGCCTGTAACGTTTTGATAGCGTACTCGGGGTTGTGTTTGTAGCCGTCGAAAAAGTGCTCCGCGTCATAGATGACCTGCGGAACGCGCTCCTTCAGGAACTTGACCGAGTCGTAAATCATGTCCAGATTCGCCTGCAGAGGCACCTTCAGAGCGTGCGTCACGTGCATGTCCCAGCTCTTGCCGAAAATGGTGACCACAGGCGTCTCACAGGCGACGAGTGCTTGCAGGTTCTCGTCCTCTTCCGCTTTGAGCTTGGCGCGGCGGGTGCTGCCGAACGCTGCCAGCTTCGCGTGGGAGAACTTCAACTTTCGCGCCCGCTGGAAGAACTCGGTGTCTTTCGGGTTAGAAGCGGGCCAGCCTCCCTCGATGTAGTCCATACCGAACTCGTCCAGCCGTTGCGCGATTTTGAGTTTGTCCTCCACAGTGAAATTGACCCCTTCGCCCTGTGAGCCATCGCGCAGGGTCGTGTCGTAGATTTCAATGCGCTGTTTTTCCATGAAGCAGACCTCCTGATAAGAAATGCCGGTTGCAGGTGATACGATAACCCGTGGCGAAGCTTGCCACGGTGAGCGCAGGATGAAAACGGAAATCACCATCGACGGTAACCGCTTCCTGATTAACGGACGTCCCACCTATGCGGGCGTATCCTACAAAGGGATGCCTGTCGAAGGCTTGCTGTTCAACGCGCGCATGGTTCAGGCGATTTTCGACGACGAATGCGAAGCGACACGCAAGCTGTGGGTCTATCCCGATACCGGCGTGTGGGACCCCGACCGCAATACCGACGAGTTTTGCAAGATGCTGCCTGTTTACCGTTCGTACGGACTGCTGGCGGTCACCGTCGGGTTGCAGGGAGGAGGGTCGGTCTACACTCCGGAAGTGTACGACCGCTACATCAACTCTGCCTTCACGCCGGAGGGCAAGTTCAAACAGCCTTACTTCGACCGCCTGCTTCGCGTTTTGAAGGCTGCCGACGAAGCGGGTATGGTGGTCATTGTCAACTACTTCTACTTCAAGCACGCCCGCCGTTTCGTTTCGGAGAAAGTAGTATATGACGTGGCGGTGCGCACGACCGAGTGGCTGCTCTCCACGGGATACCGCAACATTCTGGTGGACGTTGCCAACGAGTCCGCCGAGTGGTGGAACTTTCCGGTTCTGGAACCGGGCAATATCCACCGGGTGATCGAGATGGTCAAAGGCGTGACCTATCGGGGCAGGAGGCTGCTGGTGGGAAGTAGCACCTGCGGAGGCGACCAGATACCCACCGAGGCGTGGCTGGAGGTGGAAGACCTCAGCCTGCCGCATGGCAACGGCTGTATGCCCGACGATCTGCGCCGCAAAATCCAGCGCATCCGGCAGACCACTGCCTACCGCAAACGCCCGCGCCCGATTGTGGTCAACGAGGACAGCGTTCACATGGATAACCTCGAGTCCGCGCTGAGTGAATACGCCTCGTGGGGCTTTTACCATCAGGGCTACGGCAGTATGTACAAAGACCGCCGTATGGACTGGACGGTGAAACCCCGCGAGCGAGACTTCGCCCAGCTCAGCGGTTTCCAGACCGTTCCGGTTAATTTGTTCTAATGCACAGTGCATTGATGTTCCTCATCGCGCTGCTTCTCTACCGACACAGCGTGTTTCAACCCTATCGCAAGGTGCTCTTGTTGGCTTCCATGCTCACCAACGCCGGCAACTACGGTATTCCTTTCGTATTGCTCGCCTTCGGCGACCGCTACATGAGCGTTGCCGCAGTGGTACTGCTTGTGCAGAACCTGATGACGTTCACCTTCGGCGTGCTGTTGATGGAGAGCGGGCATCCCCACAGAGTGCATCTCCTCCGCGCCGTCGCCCGTTTGCCGGTCATCTACGCGCTGGCTGCCGCTCTGCTGTTCAACGCCCTCTCTATTCAGCTGGCAAAGCCTCTGGCGATACCGCTCGATTACATGGCAAACGCTCTGGTTCCCGTCGCCCTGCTCACACTGGGCACCCAGCTGGGCAGGGGTATCGGGCGACCGTCTGTCGTGCTTGTTGCGCTACCTATTACACTGCGTCTCGTGATTGCGCCCCTGCTCGCGCTATCAATGTTACCATTGTTCCCCTTTTCCCAGGATGTCGGCACGGTGCTGGTCGCCAGTGCCGGTTTACCGATAGCGGTAAACGTCTTCATCCTCAGCGCACAGTATCGCACTCAGGAGGCGTTCGCGTCACAAATCGTGACGCTCTCCACCTTGCTCAGCGCGGTGAGTCAGTCGGTATGGCTCACCTTGTTGCGTTAACGCCTCACAGCGCGGATTCGCCTCGTTCGCCTGTGCGGATGCGGATGACCTCCTCCACCTCCGAGACAAAAATCTTGCCGTCGCCGATTTCTCCCGTGCGTGCGGCTTCGGCAATCACCTGCACGACCTCCTCCGCGCGGTCATCGGGAACGACCACCTCCAGCTTCAGCTTGGGCAGGAAGTTAATGGTATACGTATTGCCCCGGTACTTTTCCGTGCGACCTCGCTGGCGTCCATAGCCGCGCACGTCGGTCACCGTCAGTCCGGTGATGCCGATTTCCTCTAGCGCCTCTTTCACCTCGTCGATCTTGATGGGTCGGATGATGCACTCCACTTTTTTCATCGCATGTCGCCTCACAGGTGTTGTAACACCGCTTCGGTCATATCCATTGTACCCACTTTGCGACACCCCTCCTGCCAGATATCCGGGGTGCGGTAGCCTTCGCGCAGGGCGGCGTCCACCGCTTTCTCGATGTCGGTGGCTGCTGTCTCCATACCGAAGCTGTATCTCAGCATCATCGCTGCGGAAAGGGTGGTCGCCAGCGGGTTGGCAATGCCCTGTCCGGCAATATCCGGGGCGGAGCCATGTACCGGCTCGTAAAGTCCAAACGTGCCTCCGCCGAGGCTGGCGGAGGGCAGCATTCCCAGACTGCCTGTGAGCATCGCCGCCTCGTCGCTCAGGATATCGCCAAACATGTTTTCGGTCAGTATCACATCGAACTGGCGTGGGTTGCGGATTAACTGCATGGCAGCGTTGTCCACCAGCACGTGCTGTAACTCTACATCGGGATACTGCTCAGCAACGCGCGTGACCACCTCACGCCACAGACGGGAAGTCTCCAGTACGTTCGCCTTGTCCACCGACGCCACTTTTTGACGCCGCCTCTGTGCTGCGCGGAAGGCAACATGCGCGATGCGTTCCACCTCCGCTTCGGTATAGATACAGGTGTCTACTGCCGTGCGTCCTCCGTCCCGTCGCTCTTTCGGCTGACCGAAGTAGATGCCCCCGGTCAGTTCGCGCACCACCAGAATGTCCAGCCCTTCGCCCAGCACTTCTGGTTTGAGCGGAGACGCACCGGCGAGCGCGGGGAAAAGCAGGGCAGGGCGCAGATTCGCAAACAGCCCGAGCTCTTTGCGCAACGGCAGCAACGCACCCGCCTCGGGGCGCAGGGCAGGGGGCAGGTCATCCCACTTGGGTCCGCCTACTGCGCCAAACAGAACTGCGTCGCACTGCCTGCACAGCTCTAATGTCTCGGCAGGTAGGGGATGTCCAGTAGCGTCGTATGCCGCGCCTCCCACCAGGGCTTGATGGTATTCCAGATGCACGCTGTAACGCTCGGCGACGCGGTCAAGCACGCGTATCGCCTGCGAGATGATTTCGGGACCGATGCCGTCGCCGGGCAGAACCGCTATCTTCTTGCGCACTTGGCAAACCTCCTGATATTCTTGTGTTGCAGAAATGGTGTGAAAGGAGATGGATTCGGTCGGCGTTCTGCCTCACGATGACACGATAACGGCTTGGCAGAAGCCTCGCCCTCCAGCGGGTTGTCACTGCGAAGCACGGAATGGTGAAGCGTTCTCTCACTCGGGCGCGGAACTATAGACGCAAGCGTCTCCCGCCAGCAACACGGGGTGTCCAATATCAACCTCCGTGTCGGCTTCCTCGGCGGAGAGCCAGTTGCAGGGCAGAAGGAGACGCGGTCGCGTGCGCGGTATTCTCACCGGTACGAAACCGCATCTTAAACTCTGCTTTTCCCCGTTTGGCAGTCGAATTGGTAATTCTACTTCTTTCACGACCACTAGCGCCCCTAGCATACCCGAGTTCACATGACGCTTACTGAAGCAGTTCCAGAAACTCGTCCACGCCAATGTCTGCGTCCCGCAAGATAGCCCGTAACGTTCCCACCGGGACGGGTTTACTCGGATGAACGGGAACCGTCACGCGCTTTCCATCCGCCTCGCGCCGCAGATGCAAATGGCTACCTTTCTGTCGCTTTTTTACGAAGCCCGCTCGTTCCAGCACGCGCATCAGCTCTTGACAGCCTATTTGCGGCAGTTTCTGGCTCATACCGCAACCGGCACAGTGAGACGGGTGATAAATACGGGCTCGCGTTCTACAGGGATCGACTCTCCATCCTCGATCATGCACTGAATGTGCAGTTCTATTGCCTCCAGAATGTTTTTACGAGCCTCGTCGATGGTATCCGCAAAAGTATGGCAGCCGGGCAGGGCGGGCACATACGCATGGTAGCCCACCTCATCTGGTTCGATCACTACTGTGAAAAGGTAGTCTGCCATTCTGCTCACCTGCTCCATACCGGTTCCGGTTACTGCGTTTCCTCCGGCACGTATTCGCGCGTGATGGATACCTCGTCGTATTCCGGCATCCTGTCGGTGCGTGCGATATGCGGAGCCATCTCGCGCAGGTCAAAGTAATTGCGCCCCACCACGTTGCGCAGTTCACGTGCGGTCATATCCGGATGGGCGACTACCGCCACGCGCTTGCCCTTACAGCGCAACAGTTCCAGCGCGCGCTCGAAATCGCCATCCCCGCTCATCAGCACGCACATGTCAAACAGGTTGACGGTGTTGAACATGTCGGTAACCAGCTCGACATCCAGATTAGCTTTCTCTACAATCTCTCCGGTAGCGTCGTCAATCACCTGTTTGATGTTCTTGGTGCGCACAATGTAGCCCGAATACATCAGATACTCATGGAACCGAATATCTCGCGCCAGGGTCGCGCCGTCCGCGCCGGTATAATAGTACGCCTCACTGATTACATTGTTTTGTGCTGGACCGAAGAAGTGCAGCACCTTCCGGAAATCGATGAACCAGCCCAACCGTTTCTGGGCGTAATACATGTTCGCCCCATCTACAAAGATGCTCACGCGAAGGGGCGGCTGACGTATCAGAATGTCCCGTTCGTACCTCCACGTATCGCGTGAGTACATAGCTCCTCCTTTCAATGTGCGTTTTAGATTGTTTTTCCTTTATACATCGCCTCCTCGTGTTCCTGCATGAACAGGTGAACTCCGGGAAAGGAGGTTCTTTTTTTCGTTTTGCGGTTGCTCCAGGCTTTGCTGGATGGACTCGCGCGCGCGTTGCAGGCGTTCAAGGGTGCGTCTGCGCTGTTCCTCGCGCTCGGGGAAAGCCAGTCCCCTTGCCATCCCGATAGCCATGGACAACAGTGCGTAGATGAGCCAGAGGTACCTGTAGAACAGGGAACCCTCCACCCACAGCGGCAGGGGGATGAGCAGGCTGAAGAGGTATAGCGTGGTCATCCAGCGCGTCCATTCCGCACGCAGGGAGATACCCAGCCGATTGGCGATGCCGTGCCCCAGCATGCCGCCGACGAAAAACAGTCCTATCGACGGCAGGTACACCTGAAGCATTCCCAAAGCCGTCTGCCAGTGGTTCATGTTACACCCGTTCCAGCTCTTCGGCAATGGCGGTGCGTCGCCCGCCCGACCGCTTGTCCAGCAGCTTATTCAATGCCTGCACGTACGCCTTCGCGCTGGCAACCACGATATCGGTGGCAGAGCCTCTGCCCGTGAACACATCGCCTTCCTGCCCCCGAACGCGCACCGTTACCTCTGCCATGGCATCGATGCCTTCCGTAACAGCCTGCATGGTGAATTCGAGCAGCTCGTTGGGCGCCTGCACGATATTATTAATTGCGCTGTACGCGGCGTCCACAGGTCCTGTACCGGTGGCGGTAGCAGTGCGTTCTTCGCCATTCGCGTGGCGCAGCTTGACGGTGGCGGTAGGCACCACCTTATCGCCCGCCAACGCCTGCACGTGTACCAGCTCATAGGTTTGCACCACCGTAGAGGCGGCGTCGGCAACCAGAGCTTCCAAATCCTCGTCGTAGACCTGCTTTTTCTTGTCCGCCAGCTCGAGGAACTTTTCGTAGATGCGCTCGAACTGCTCGTTCTCCAGACGATAACCGAGCTCTTCCAGCCGGTGGCGTACGCCGTGCCTTCCGCTTCGTGCGGTAAGGATAATCTTGCTTTCGGTGATGCCAACCGAGCGCGGGTCGATGATCTCGTAGGTGGTACGCTCCTTCAGCACGCCATCCTGATGGATTCCCGACGAGTGCGCAAAAGCGTTCGCGCCCACAATGGCTTTGTTCGGCGGCACCAGGATGCCCGTCAGGGTGCTGACGAGGCGGCTGGTCTTGTAGATTTCGGTGGTGTTGATGCCCGTGTACATGTCTTTGAACACGTCCTTGCGGGTGTGTATCGCCATGACCACCTCTTCCAGCGAGGTGTTGCCTGCGCGCTCACCGATGCCATTGATGGTGACCTCTACCTGCCGCGCACCGTTCAGCACTCCCGCCAGGGTATTCGCGGTTGCCATACCCAAATCGTCGTGGCAGTGTACCGAAACGATGGCTTTGTCGATATTGGGCACGTTGTTCATAATGCCGCGAATGAGCGCACCGAACTCCTCGGGCACGGTATAGCCTGTAGTGTCAGGCACATTAATCACGGTGGCTCCCGCGTCGATAACGGCTTCAATCACGCGGTAGATGTATTCGGGGTCAGCACGCCCGGCGTCCTCGAGGAAGTATTCCACCTCGTCTACGAAGCGGCGGGCGAACTTGACCGCGTCCACACCGCGCTCCAGCGCTTCCTCCCGCGACATGCGCAGCTTGTACTTCAGGTGGATATCGGACACACCGAGACCGGTGTGGATGCGCGGGCGTTTGGCGGGCTTGAGCGCTTCTGCAGCCACTTCAATGTCCTTGTGCACGGCGCGCGTAAGCCCACACACCGCTGCGTTCTGCACGATTTTGCTGACCTCGTTAACCGCGCGAAAGTCGCCGGGTGAGGAGATGGGAAACCCGGCTTCGATCACATCCACGCCGAGGCGTTCCAGCTGCCGGGCTATTTCGATTTTCTCCTCGACGTTCAGCGACGCGCCTGGAGATTGTTCTCCATCGCGCAGGGTGGTGTCAAAGACGTAGATGCGTACCCCATCGCTGCTCATGATTTATCACCTGTCCTTATTGGGCTGATAAGTTTTTCCTGTAGCCATGTTTGCCCGGTTACTTTTGCAAATCTTCCGGTTTCACCGCCGGTTTCTTCAACCATGGCATCATCGCACGCAACTGCTTTCCGACCTGCTCGATGGGATGGTTTTCGTCAGCGGCGGCTAGGGCACGGAAAACCGGACGGTTTGCCCTGTTCTCCAGAATCCACTCCTTCGCGAATTGACCGGTCTGAATCTCCTTCAGGATACGCAACATCTCCTCACGCACCTGTTCATTGATGATGCGCGGCCCGCGCGTCATGTCACCATACTGAGCGGTATCGGAAATGGAGTAGCGCATTCCCGTGATGCCCGACTCGTACATCAGGTCCACAATGAGCTTCAGCTCGTGCAGGCACTCGAAATATGCCACCTCCGGCTGATAGCCAGCCGCCACGAGGGTCTCAAAAGCCGCTTTCACCAGTGCGGTGGTTCCACCACACAGCACCACCTGCTCGCCAAACAGGTCGGTTTCGGTCTCTTCCTTAAAAGTGGTCTCGATGACACCCGCGCGGGTACCACCCAGAGCCTTTGCGTATGCCAGTGCGAGGTCGCGCGCTTTGCCTGTCGCATCCTGATGCACCGCAATCAGGCAGGGCGTTCCGACGCCTTCGGTGTACATTCGGCGTACCAGGTGCCCCGGCCCCTTAGGAGCCACCATAAACACGTCCACCGTCTTCGGCGGAATAATCTGATGGAAATGGATGTTAAAACCATGTGCAAAAGCGAGCGCGCTTCCCTCTTTCAGGTTCGGGGCGATTTTGCTTTCGTAGAGCGCGGCTTGAAACTCATCGTTGACCAGTATCATGATAATGTCCGCGCGACGGGCGGCTTCGTCCACTTCATACACCTCAAAGCCGTCCTCTTTCGCACGGTTCCACGACTTACCCGGGCGCAGCCCCACAATCACTTTCACACCACTGTCGCGCAGGTTCTGTGCATGTGCATGTCCCTGGCTTCCATAGCCCACAACCGCAATCGTCTTGTCCTGCAGTATGCTTAGGTCGGCGTCTGCATCATAATACACCCGTGCCATCTTACTCCTCCTCGCATGTCTGTTCCTGAACTTTTTGGTGCTTGTTTGCAGAAGTCAGCTGGCGCAGAGCCAGCATCGCCACTCCTGCACCGACCGGCAGCCACCAGCGACGTTTGAGAATCCTGAACACCTTTGTTCCTATCCACAGCACCGTCGCGCCTGCCAGCAGGCTACCTGCCGGTGTCGTCTGTACGTTGATGTTCAACTCCGAACTGCCGTCAGTGCTGCGGCGTTTGACCACCACCCGCACCAGCTCCATAGGATACCTCCCTTCGTTTGGCACGAAGCGCCGCCAGAAAACCTGCGAACGCACCCAGCACCACAAACAACGCCAGGTTTACCAGCAGGTTGCGCACTGTATCCAGCCCCAGCCGGTCGGTAATGGCATTGTAGATACGCCAGAGTATCCAGTTGGCGGTGAGGAGCAGCCCCCACAGCAAACCGGTGAGAGCGCGCCTACTCCTTGCCCATCCGATGCCTGCCCCAAGAAAGGGACCGGCTATCGCCAGCGCAAGGAACAGCGTATCCACCTGCTTGGCTGTGATTATCTCCTGCACCGCCACACCTCCTTCATGCTGTTTTGGTGCCTCGTGCCATCGCAATGACGCCGGTGCGAGCCATTTCCCGGATGCCGTAGGGCGCCATCAAACGGGCAAAGGCGTCGATTTTTTCCGGTCCACCCGTCAGCTCGATGAGGAACGTCTTCTCGCCGACGTCGATGACGCGACCGCGAAACACCTCCGCCAGCTGCAGTATTTCCGAACGGTCCTTCGGCTCGGCGTTGACCTTGATGAGCGCGAGCTCGCGCTCCACTGCCGTGTGCTCCACATAGTCTACCACCCGGATGACCTCTATCAGCTTGTTGAGCTGCTTGGTAATCTGTTCGAGCACACGGTCATCGCCTCGTGCCACGATAGTCATCCGCGAGATTTCGGGGTTCTCGGTCACCGAGACCGCCAGTGACTCGATGTTGAACCCGCGTCGTGCGAACAATCCTGCCACCCTCGCCAGCACACCCGGGTGGTTCTGCACCAGCGCGGTTATCGTGTGCTGGTGTTCTCTGCCGTTATCCGTTATCCCTGCCATTGCGCTTGCACCCCTTATTGCCTTGCAGGCTGTTCCACGAACTGTTTCAGGATTTCCTCCTGGTCTGCAAACGACCATTGTTCGCCGTCGGTGTCCACCGTTACGCGCAGCTGCTCAAGGTCTTTGCGCAGCATCATCTGCTCGATGCTCTGCCCGGAGGGAATCATCGGGTACACGTTCTCTTCGGTAGGCACCACGAAGTCGATAATCACGGGCTTCTTTCTCTGGCTCAACGCCTCGCGCAGAGCAGGTTCCACATCCTCCGGGTTGGTAACGCGCATGCCGATAGCGCCGTATGCCTCTGCCAGCTTCACAAAGTCGGGCGAGGCTTGCAGATCGACATGGCTGTACCGCTCGCTCCAGAACAGCTCCTGCCACTGGCGCACCATGCCCAGCGAGCGGTTGTTGATAATCGCCACCACGATAGGCAGTTCGTACACCACGGCGGTCATCAGCTCCTGAACGGTCATCTGGAAGGAGCCATCGCCGTCGATGCACACCACCTTCTCGTTGGGAAAGGCGAGTTGTACGCCAATCGCGGCGGGCATCCCGAAGCCCATCGTGCCCAGTCCACCCGAGGTAATGAACTGGCGCGGACGCTTGACCTTGTAATACTGTGCCGCCCACATCTGATGTTGCCCAACGCCGGTCGTCACGATGGCATTGCCTTCCGTGACCCGCCAGATTTCGTCGATAACGTACTCCGCGTGCATCTGCCCATCTCTGGGGTAGACCAGCGGGAACAGACGCTTCCACTCCATAATCTGGCGGTTCCATTCGGTGGCTGGGCGGGGTTCCACATACTTGAGCAGCTCGCGCAGCACCGTTTTGACGTCCCCGACGATGGGGATGTCACAGTGCACCACCTTGCCGATTTCTGCCGGGTCAATGTCGATGTGGATGACCTTGGCGTACTTGGCGAACTGATCCAGCTTGCCGGTGACGCGGTCGTCGAAGCGCGCTCCCACCGCAATCAGCAGGTCGCAGTTATGCACCGCGTGGTTGGCGTAGGCAGTGCCGTGCATCCCCAGCATACCCAGGCTGTTGGGGTGATTCTCGTCGATGGCGCCTTTGCCCATCAGAGTGGTGGTAACCAGAATGTTGGTTCGCTCGGAAAGCTCGGTTATTTCCGCCTGTGCCCCCGATTGCACCGCACCACCGCCCACGTACAGCACCGGGCGCTTCGCCTCTTTAATCGCCTGGGCGGCTTTGCGAATCTGCATTTCGTGTCCCCTGTACGTCGGGCGGTAGGACGGAATGTCGGGGTCCTTCCGATAGGTAGAAGGGTCCCACTCTATTTTGCCAAGGCTGACGTCCAGAGGGATGTCTACAAGCACAGGGCCAGGACGTCCCGATCGCGCGATGTAAAAGGCTTCGGCGATGACGCGCGGAATGTCTTCCGTGCGCCGCAGCAGGTAGTTGTGTTTGGTAATGGGCATGGAGATGCCGATGGCGTCGGTTTCCTGGAAAGCGTCTTTGCCGATGTAGGTCGTGCGCACCTGACCGGTGAGCGCAACCATCGGGATAGAGTCCATCTGAGCGGTGGCGATGCCGGTAATCAGGTTGGTGGCACCAGGACCGCTGGTGACCAGGCACACGCCCACTTTGCCGGTAGCGCGCGCGTAGCCGTCCGCCATGTGCGCCGCGCCCTGTTCATGACGCACCAGAATATGCTGGATATCCCGGTAGTCGTACAGCGCGTCGTAGATAGGCAAGACCGCGCCTCCCGGATAGCCGAAAATGTGTTCAACGCCTTCCTGCCGCAGGCATTCTAGCAGGATTTGTGCTCCAGACCATTTTGCCATTTTGAATACGACCTCCCTCTGTGTAGCCTTGATATTACAAAAGCCTCTCATCCCTCAAGGGACGAGAGGCTTGATGACCTCACGCGGTACCACCCTTGTTGCTCGCGCCGGGGGGCGGATACAGTAAACCTTTAACGGCTGCGCGAGCCACTCTTGCGCGATATCGGGCGCACCCGGAGAGACCTACTCGCAGGATGCTTCCTCTTTCAGCCCCTCTGCTCCGAGGCGAGTTTCGGCAGGGGCGACTACTGCCTCGCACCGACCGGCAGCTCTCTGCAAGTCCGCCGTCTACCTACTACTCCTCTTCATCGCGTTCCCGATATGAACTTTTCGACAGGATTGCTCTGATTGGTGCATAGTTTATACCATACATCCTGCGGGTTTGTCAAGGATTGGCGAGGCGCCAAGGTTAGAGCAAGTGAAAAACCTTGTTAGCATTTCGTTAAGCGTTCCTCCCAAGATATGGGCTTTTAGAAGAACGGTGTGCGGTGCACGCTGTACCATCGCAGGTATCAGCGCAGCTGCCATTACCATAAACACAGCAGCCCGTCATCAGACGGGCTGCTGGAGACGGAGGCTTTGCGCTGGCGGGACTAGCCGGTGCGACGCCGCCGCACCGAGTAACCCAACAGCCCGGCAACACCTGTACCAAGAGCCAATAGTCCACCCGGCTCGGGTACGGGTACCAGGCTAATCGTGAGCAGATAGTCGATGTCCTGCGTATGCGTGCCATTGAACGGAATACCGTCGTCGCCGAGGAACGTCGAACCGACGTCGGGATACCCACTCACCGCCACTCGCCAGTTGCCGTTGCTGTTCACGAGTCCTGTGAGCACGTTGGGAGCATACAGGTCATATGCCGCCAGGCTACCTGCGGGATCGAAAATACCCAGCGCGCTTGCATTGCCAGCCGAACTAGGTAGCGTCACCAGGTTTACAGCCACAAAGTCCCCAGCCAGCAGGGGAATCTGGAAGTAGTCCACGTCACCTGGCTTCACCTTACCCAGAATGCTCACCGAGCCAGTGGGGGTAAATAGCCCACGGGCAATCAACTGGGCAGTGCCGAACGTATTGTTGGGCTCTATCTCGGGGATGGGGGTCCCCGCGAGCACCGGCAGTGTGAGTGCCACGCCTACCGCAATCAGAACGGCTCTTATCCTACGCATATTCCATCCTCCTTTCATATCATACCCATTCTTACTATAGTGCAAGATTCGTACCAAAACAAGGGGTAAGCCCGCTTTTTTTCGAAAAAGCCGTAAATAATACTTGATTCGTATATGAACTTACTAAACTAATCTTCGCTCACGGGCAACGCCTCGAATGCAAAGGCTGGCTGTCGTATCGTTTGTATAGCTTCTTTTACCAGCCACAGCGCCAGCAGCAGAATCACACCTGCGATACCCAAAAGCAGCCAGTTCCCCTGATTCCAGAAGTTCCACATGCTCCAGAGCAGTGCGCTGACGGTCACCACCAGCATAAATGCCATTGAAACCGCAGTATAAACGGAGGCGCGTCCAAGCGCACGCAAGTACAGCGACACCACCAGCAGCGATAGCCCCGCCAGCAGCTGGTTGGACGTGCCGAACAGCTGCCAGAGAATGGAACCCAACGGCTTCAGTTGGCCGGTGACGGGGTCCGGCGAGCGCATCAGCGCGAACCCGCCGATGAAACCGACGGCAAGGGCAGTAGCCACCAGCGGGCGTTGCAACACGGAAAGTCTCCACGCGCCGCCCAGTTCCTGAATGTTGTAGCGAATCAGGCGCGTGCCGCTGTCCAGCGTCGTGAGCGCGAAGCCCACCGCCACCGTAGCGATAAACACTTTTGCCAGCTCCAGAGGCACGCCGCAGGACGAGACAATGACTCCCGCACCGTGAACGAAGTTGGACAGGGCATGGGTACCGGCGGACTTCCAGTCGGCGTAGTGGGAAGACCATTCGCCGACGGTACCAAAGCCCGCCGCAACGCTCACCAGCGCAAGCGTTGCCAGTAAGCCTTCGGTAAGCATCCCGCCATACGCTACTGGCTTGACGTGGCTCTCTTTAGCCAGCTGCTTTGACGTGGTACCCGATGCTACCAGTGCGTGGAAACCGGATACTGCTCCACAGGCTACGGTGATAAACAGCATGGGGAACAGTGGTTGTAGCCCCTGTGCCGAGGTATTGACCGCAGGCGCGACCATGCGTGGATTACCCACCACCGACCCGATGAAGAGCAGCAACATGCCGAGGTAAAGCTGGAAAGAGTTGACATAGTCTCTTGGCTGCAGCAGCAGCCATACAGGCAGGATAGAAGCCGCAAAAGCATAGAGCATCAGCAAGTATGTCCATCGTTCCGGATTCAGTCCGATGCCTGCCACACCGGTTACCGGGAGCCTCACACCTATCCAGATGAAAAGCAGGCTCAAGGCAACCGCCCCAACGGTCAGAGGAGCCAGCGGTAAGCGCACGCGGTAATGCAGAACACCGACCGCCAGTGCAATCGCAATGAGCATCGCGCTGGGCAGGACGGCTTGAGGAACGTGTCCACCTTCCGCGGCACCTGCGCCCGGCGCAAAAAGGGTAGAGATATTGACAACAAAGACCCCCATCGCCAGAGAGAGCGCGAAAATAGCGAACAACAAAAACAACGTGCGGGCACGATGCCCCATCACATCGGCAGTAACATCCGCGATGGAACGCGCCCGGTTTCGTATGGAGGCGACCAGGCAACCAGCATCGTGCACTGCGCCGATGAAGATGCTTCCTATCACAATCCAGATAAGCGCAGGAAGCCATCCCCAGACAACAGCAATAGCCGGTCCCAGCAGTGGCCCCAGCCCGGCGATGGAAGCGAAATGGTGCCCGAACAACACCGGCAGAGGCGTGGGTACGTAGTCCACATCATCTCTCAGGGTGTGTGCCGGAGTAGGGGAAGCGTCATCTACTCCAAATACCCGCTTGACCAGGAAAGTGCCGTACCAGCGATACGCGGCAAGCAATGCCGCCGATACGAAGGCTATTATCCAGACAGCCTGCAATCCAAGTTCCCCCCTTTACAAGTATTTCACAAAGCGATTGTTGTCGTCCACGAGGATAATGCGTGGAGTAATGGGCTCGTCGGTGAGGGCAAACGCGGCGATAATCACCTTATGCCCTGCCGACACTTTAAGCGCAGCAGCTCCGTTGATGCAAATGACCCCACTGCCCGGCTTCCCGGCGATAGCGTAGGTTTCGAACCGCTCGCCATTCGTCAGATCCCAGACATGTACGAGCTCGCCGGGCAGAAGGTCTACTCGCTCCATCAGGTCGGAGTCGATGGTAATACTGCCGATATAGTCCACGTTTGCTTCGGTAATAGTGGCACGGTGGATTTTGCTTTTCAGCACCTGCCGAAGCACCATGCGCTATTGTCCTCCTGTTACCCCCGGAGCCGGTCTGGTGCGGGCTTTGGGCTTTTGGCCGACGTGTGCTGGCACTGCAGCAGGTTCCTGTTGCTCCTGGCGCAGCTCGGCGAACCGCCGGCGCATGGCTATTCCCCCTCCCAGCATCATCAGTATCGTGCCCAGCCAGACAAGGTTAATAAGCGGTTTCAACTTGACCTCCACCGGCACGATAACATGGTCGGGCATGGTGGTCTGCCCGGGCATCCCAAAGAAATGGAGGATGACCTGCCGTTCATTGGCGTTAATCTCATCGGCGAATATCGCCACCTCTCCTCCGCCGGGCAATTTGGCGGGTCTCCAGCCTCTTGCCAGCACCGCCTCGGGCACCATCTCCGTCTTCTTTCCCTTATATTCTACATCAAGCACTGCGCCGATGCTCATATCCGCTTCGCCCATTTGCCCGCGTATCCGAAACTCTCTGAACCGGATGGTGTATTCGCCCATCTTTTTGGTCTCACCGCGCCGGATGGGCAGGGTTCTGCCGGGGTCCTGCGTCCGCTCGATGACCCCACCGCCATCGCTGCCAATAGCGATGTACATGTCATATAGCAGGTGCTTGTAGATGTGCGGTTCCGCCACGCGGCGCGGCTGCATGGGATTGTGTGTTTCGAAATAGTAAACAGGGCGTGCTTCGAAGCTTTTGCCTCCGTTCAGGCTTTCGAACTTCAGGCGTACCGCGTTATCCTTACCCATCTCCTCATCGGGATGGGTCATGCCCGCGTAGCTCACCTTGAAACCGAACATCTCGGCGGTCATCCCGTTGGTGAGCAACGCCTCTGCTTTCCGCTCGTAAAACGCGCTGGCAGCTGCGCCCAGCAGCACCAACCCCACACCGATATGCGTGAGATAACCTCCTATGCTCATCGGACTGCGCTTTGCGAGCCGCCACACCAGGATGGCGTTGGACAGGATGGTGAACGTCGCCAGCAGCATCAAGAAGAATACGCCAACCGCCACAGGCAGACGCATAAAGTACGACAGGAAGGCAACCGCCAACCCGATAACCAGTGTGGCGTACCAGGGCGCCGAAATGCGCTGCAGAAACACATCGGTATCGTCGACTTTGCGCCAGCTCAGGAACGGCACCAGCCCCAGCAGTAACTGCATCAGGTAGGCGAACGGTGCGTTGGCGATGTGGTAGTAGCGTACTTCCACTGCACTGCTCTGTTTGGCAATGAGCAACGAGATGATGGGCATCGACGCGCCGATAAGCGTTAGCCCCGCGATAAGCACCAGAGAGATGATGCCCAGCGAAAACGCCAGGTCACGCGAGAGGATACCTTCGGCGGTTTGCTTTGCGGGAATGCTGCGCAGGCGGAACAGCCACAGTCCAAGCCCACCCACGGTATAGGTGAGTAGCATGGCAACCACCAGCCCGAGCGCACCTTTCGCCAGTGCATCAAAGGCGTGCACTGAAGATTCGGCGAGCGCACCACTGCGCGTCATGTAAGTTCCATAGAAGAATAGGGGAGCACCCAGCAGAGCCAGCAACAGGTTAGAACGGTGTAGCCCACCGCGATTGCGCTGCACCACCAGACCATGAATCAGCCCCGTAATCACCAGCCAGGGCACCAGCGAGGAGTTTTCCACAGGGTCCCAGCCCCAGAAACCGCCCCAGCCGAGCGTCACGTACGCCCAGTAACCGCCCAGTATCAGCCCCGCGCCCAGCGTTACCCAGCACAGGATGACAAACGGCATGGCGATTTGCACCCAGCCGTCCCAGTCGTTGCGCAACAGTGCCGCCACGGCGATAGAGAAGGGGATGGCCAGTGACGCAAAGCCGATAAAGATGGTGGGTGGGTGTATCGCCATCCAGTAGTTCTGTAGAAGTGGATTCAGCCCCATGCCTTCGGGCGGCACTTCGCTGGGGGGATATTGCAGGAACGGTGATTGCTTGGTGAGTATCGCCATCAGGAAGGCGAGGATACTGCTGTACACCGCCATCGTCAGCGGTTCATAGCGTTTCAGTCGGCGTATGAGCAGCAGACCCAGCACCGCTGTCCAGAATGCCCAAAGTAGGAAGCTGCCTTCCTGTCCCGCCCAGGCCGAAGAGAGTTTGTAGTACCAGGGCAGGTCGCTGGAGCTGAAGTTGGCGACGTACACCACGCTGAAATCGCTGCGCATACACAGCAGGACCAGGATGCCAAATGCGGTCACGGCACTGAAAACCGCAAGGGCATACGCCCTCCGTGCCCAAACGAGCCATCCTTCGTACTTGGCAGCCAGCGCGAACAACACGGTTGCTGCCACGGCGCCGGCCGCGCCGAGATAGATAACAAGCCGTCCCCATTCCGCAGTGTTCATTGTGAGCTCTCCTGATATTCCTGCATCTGCTTGCCCTGGTACTTGGACGGACACTTGTACAGGATTTTTTCCGCCACGAATACTTTACCTTGCATTTGCCCAATAGCCACAATCTCGGTGGCTTGCTCCACATTGCCCTGTGCCAGCTTGGGGTGTACAATGGGCAAGCGGTCGCCTTTGGTGTCTTCTATCAGGAAACGGGTTTCTCCCCGCATAGCATCCATCTGCAGCGAACCCGCCACGAGTTTTCCTTTCACCTGCACCTTTCGGGTGCTTTCTCGCGCCTCGGCGACCGACACATAGGGCACAATGGTCTGTATCATCGCGCGTCCCGCCATGAACAGCCCCAGCGCGATGAAACCGATAGCGAAAAGGTACGCCTTTTTCACCGATGTCCCTCCTCTTCTAACCGTTTTTCCAGTGCCCGCAGGCGCATGTCCAGCCAGAACAGGTAGCCGAATATCCCTGCCCATATCAGCAACGGGACAATCATGTAAGTCAGCAATGGGTTCATCTTGTCTCTCCTGCCGGTGTGGCTTCAGGCATTGTGTCGCGGCGATGTTGCCTGCGCAGGCGAGCCTCCGCGATTTCCACCCGCAATCTCAGCCGAAACATCCAGACGAAAACCGCCAACAACCCCGCGAAGAAACTCCACAGAGTAATCCGATACTTGGGGTCCAACCCCGAGCGAGAGAACAGCGTGTTTGTCGGGTGCAGCGATTCCACGATTCGAGGCAATATCCAGATGAGAAAGACCATTGCCGGAAAAGCCAGTAAGGCGTATGCTGCCGAGAGGCGCGCTCGTTTGCTCTTCTCTTCTACCGCGCCGCGCAGCACGAAGTACGCGGCGTATACCAGCATCAGCATCACGATAGAGGTTTCACGCGGGTCCCAGTTCCACGCGCTACCCCACTGTTCCATCGCGAACAACGAGCCGGTTACCGTCGCCAGTATCGCAAACAGCATTCCCAGCTCCGCCGCCGCGTTGGCTTTGCTATCGGTCAGCGGGTCGCGCGAGCGCAGGTATTTCCACGAGTAGACCGCGTTGACGAGAAAGGCAACGAAGGTAAGCATAGCACAGGGCACATGGAAAACCACAATACGCGCTGCCTCAGGACTGCGGAAGCCCTCAGCGGGAGGGAGCCACAGGAATGCGGCAACCGTTACCCCGACAACCCAGATGCCTGTGAGTATCTGAACCGTTCTGTTCATCACCTACTCGCTCCAGATGTGTTCGAACACCAGCACAGACGCGGGCACAATCACCAGCATAAACCCTGACAGAACCTGCAGGTCGCCTGCTGCCACCCGCCATGCATTATCACTCAACCATGCCGCCTTGGTGGCGTGAATAACCACCAGCAAGGGAGGCAGCGCTACCGGAAACGACAGAACACCGAATAACGCTCCACGCATGGTGGCTTTAGCCACTATGGCGCCAACCGCTGTCGTCGCACATGCCAGCGCGGTACTTCCCAGCAACACGACTATCACCAGAAGACTCGCGTTGCGTAACGGTGCCTCCAGCAGCAGCAGATACAGCGGCACCGTTATCGCGCACAACGTCCACATCAGCACTGTGTTGAACGCCAGCTTGCCTGCAAAAACTCCGGTCGAGGACACCGCCAGTCGCAGGGCGTCCGCCGTGCGAGTCTCTTCCTCCACGACGAACACGCGCGACAGACCTGCCACCGCCGCGAAGAAGATAACCACCCACAGCAGAGCCGCTTTCACCTCGGCGGGCACACCCGACGGCGGTGCCAGCGCAAACCCAGACGCCACAACCGATGTGACCGCAAACAGCACCACCGCACCCAACGCCACGCGCGTGCGCAGCTCCAGCAGCCAGTCCTTCGCAAAGACCGCTATCGCTTCATGCGCCCAGCTGGATGAGCGGTTCACCGTAGCCCAGCTCTCGGGTGTCGTTGGTAGCGATAACCACAATGCCATGTCCAGCGTGCTCTTTGACCGTTTGATAGATGAACCTGGCGCCCGCTTCGTCCAGATTGCTACCCGGCTCGTCCAGCAACAGCACGGGTGGACGATGCAATAACGCGGTGAGCAGCTTCAGCCTCTGCACCATGCCGGTGGAGAAGGTAGCGACCGGGTCATGCGCCCTTGGGCGCAGCTGCACTTTCTCCAGCCACTCCAGCAACTCGCTATCCCTCAAAGACAGACCACGTGCCCGCGCGAAGAATCGCAAGTTCTCCAGCGCAGTAAGAGGGCGGTAGAGCGCCATGTCCGGAGCGACCATGCCAACCGCTTGCCTTTGTTGACGTGCTGTCAGCCGTTCTCCATTGTAAAGGTACAGTACCTCGCCTTCAGTGGGCGTCAGTAATCCCGCGATAATGCGAAGCAAGGTGCTCTTGCCGCTGCCGTTCGGTCCCGATATAATCCATGCTCCGGGCGCGGTTATAGTTGCCGATATATCCCGCAACACCGTGCGCTCGTCGAAAACTTTACCGACCCCCCGAAGCAGAATCTGCCATGTCATCACTTTTTCATGCACAGTATACCCGATA